>MKWU01005217.1_pt1 | contig 14374 bp, 18 predicted proteins | sample 809101 | NCBI WGS metagenome assembly MKWU01 (sample SAMN05860141, study PRJNA318959) | sponge metagenome | host: Aplysina aerophoba | place: Slovenia: Piran, Adriatic Sea, Gulf of Piran | collected 2013-05-07 | reverse complement strand
CTGTAGGTCCTCTTCATCCTTCATTACCTGGGGAGCACCCCCTGTCTTCTTTGCCTTCTCCCTTTCCAGCTCTGTATACTGTAGGTCCTCTTCATCCTTCATTACCTGGGGAGCACCCCCTGTCTTCTTTGCCTTCTCTCTTTCCAGCTCCGCTTGCTTGAAGGCAGTTGTAATCCTTTTCCCACCTTTCCCGCTCTGTCCGAGCCTGCTCTAGCTCTTCTTGGATCTTTCCTTTCTCCTCTGTCATCTTCTCCAGCTTGTCCAGCATGTCCAGCTTGATCTGACTTGCTTCAAATGCACATCTGGCCAAATTCAGTAGCGGGTGCCCTATGGCTGGTCCTGACACCTTCCCTACATATATTCCACTCCTAGGAAGATCCTTGCTGCTCTCATCTACATCTTCTCAATCAGTGCCAACTGTTGTGAACACCCACACACTTCTGCCCCATATAACATTACCGAATCTACTAGTCTTAGAATCTATATATAATGCAAGAATTCTTTCTCCAAAAACTTTAGTAACGTTAACATTAATACTAGAGCAATAATGGGCACACACGGTAATAATGGACTAACCAACATAAGCATTGACTACCAAACATTGTATACCTTACGTATGTATAGCAGCTAAATATGTAATTATAATTCTATACATGTAGCTACAATAGTGTGGATATGGATATGTTCATGATTATTGTTAAAACAGTGTACAGTTACGTCTCTGATCCTGCTGTCTGCTTGCATCTTCTGTTTGCGCGACTCTATCCCTTTCATTGGACTCAGACATAATGGCAGAATGATCTCCAGAGGCTTCTACATTATGTTTTCTTAAAATGTCGTTTATTCTCTCGGCAATTCTACGCTTGAAAGCTAAACCAATTCCTGTGCGTAGTTGCTGCATTAGCCTATTCAGCTCTTCCATCATTTTGCCCCGGTCATTGGCTAGTATGGACAGCTGGGCATAAGTGTCAGCTGCAGTCTGTTCAAGTCCTGAGGGTGAGTTTTGCATCCAGTTTCTCAGGGTTGCATGGGCTGTAGCTGCAACGTCTCGCTTATCATCACCCTTGGAATTCAACTCCATTGGCACAGCATCTAGCAGTAGGCCCTCTTCATCCTTTACTGACTGGGGGGTGGCCCCTGTCTTATCTGCCTTCTCTCTTTCAAGCTCCGCTTCCGTGGCATTTGACTCCATTAACACAGCATCTTGTAGGCCCTCCTCATCCGACATTAATTGGGGGGTGGCCCCTGTCTTCTCTGCCTTCTCTTTTTCCAGCTCAGCTTGGAGGCTGTTGTAAGCCTTTTCCCATTCTTCCCGCTCTGTCTGAGCCTGCTTTAGCTGCTCTTGGATCTTTCCTTTCTCCTTATTTATCTTATCCAGTATGTCCTGCATGTCCAGCTTGATCTGACTTGCCTCAAATGCAGATCTGGCCAATTTCAGTAGCGGGTGCCCTATGGCTGGTCCTGACTTGGAACGGACCACCTCAATTGCGCCGTGTATCTCTTTCACTTTGCTATGATAGTATTTTTGATCACCCTTGCAATGAACTGATTCCACAATGACAAAGCGGTTATTAACAGACTGAAGCATTTCGTGCAGAACAGGACAACGACCAGGGAAAGCAGGGGACTTGATCATCGCATGAAATTGTTTGTAGCGATACTCTTCTTCTTTTCCTGCCCTATCACCATGAGTGAACAGGAGGATACAGTGATCCCAAAGCTGAAGGCGCGAGATGAACTCCATCAACAGCTCCTCTTCCTTTGTATAGCGTTCTGCTGCTCTAAGGGCAATGAATATGGCATCAATTCCATCTCTGGCAAGTCTAACTGCTTTTGCAAACTCATCAAGGACCATTCTACCATCCTTTGCCAAATCATCCTTATCATTCCCAGTCCGATTGTGTGTTGCCAGGTAGCCAGGAAGGTCAATGATACGCATTGTGATTCCTTCCAACAAGTCTTCCACTACATGACATTGCGTTCCAGTCAGATCTGCTGCAACATCACTCCATTCACCAAAGTTCCCCCAGCCCATTTCGCTACCTGGAAGAGCTTCAGGTTTAAACTTGTTGCTCCTGGACAGAAAGTTGCAGAAAGTGCTTTTCCCCCTTCCAGTACATCCTGTCACTACGATTGTATATTCTGCAAAGAATAATTAATATACACTATAAAGGAATCTTCCATAATTTTAGGGAATAGCTGGGGCTTACAAAAGTAGCATTCTCTCTTTTGAAACAACATAGAGGTACGTATATGTATATATTGTCACAGGTGCACATGTCCACATGCAGTCTTCCTAGCTTTTATATATAGGGACATGGCACTGGATTGTTTATGATAGTAGCTGATGTTGATGACTTACATCTTTCCAAAGAATTCTTCGATTCTCTGGCGCAGTCACGCTCGGATTTTCTGCACAAATCCGTGCGTAAGAATCCAGGCAGGTAGTCCACGTGGATTCGTACAAAAATAGTGAGAACCTAGTAGCCATGAACTTAAAGTCGCTAGTAAACCTAAGCCAGCTTGGTTTATGATCTCTATAATATAAATTGGCACTGAAGACTGTCACAGTATTACAGCGGCTTTTGTAAATAGACTCGCAACACATTTCCTTCAAGTGGCGACACGTGACAAAATGGCTGACCTGGCCTGGGAGAAAGCCTCAGCACTGGCCTGACCGCAAGAAAACGTCTTCAGCAGCCAATACCCTTCTTCAATTGAGTGCAAATAATTGCGCGATTGCAGACATTTTCCGTATTGCATAGATCTGTAGACGATTCGCATGTTGCCGTGCGGGTGCCCACATAATACCGCGTGGCTACCCTCAGAAGACCTACGTGGCATGCCTGCGGTAAACTGCAGGCTATCCATGTCACATACCTTATCTGAGTATTAACTTTGGCCCAATTATGTCCATGATGTCCAGAAAATTGCCATCTTTGAGGGCTATGTGAAAAGGCTTTTAGCCACACTGGTGGGCTGAGTGAATGCTATGGCTATCACATTATGATTAAGTGTGCATGATGTCACCCCTCACTATGTATCAGGTCACATCCTCTGTACGCATGCGCAGTTGTGAAGTGCACGTGTTGCTTGCAGACTGTACGCATGTGCAGTTGTGAAGTGCACGTGTTGCTTGCAGGCTGTTTGGTCCATTGAGTTGATTGTGTTCCAGTTCGATCCGAGGCTGCGTTACACTTGTGAGGAGCTGTACCGTATTGAGATCGTTCGAGCCACGTTACAATTGGCGTAGTCGGCAGGATCAAGGAGGGATGGCATCGAGACCGCTGGTGCTGCCTGAGCCATTCTCGGGCGAAGGTAGGTGGGAGGAGTGGCTCTACCACTTCCAGAACGTGGCCGATGTTAACGGCTGGGACGCGGTCCAAAAGCTGAAGTGGCTGAAGGTGCATCTTACCGGGAAGGCACAGACGGCCTTCCAACGCCTTCCAATGGCCGCTAGAGAAGACTACAACAAAGCCACGAAGGCGCTAGCAGAGCGCTTTGAACCAAAGAGTCGCCAGACGTGTTACCAAGCGGAATTCCAAGCATGACGGAAGCAGAAGTCCGAGAATTGGGCCAATTTTGCCGACGAGCTGAGAACCCTAGTCGACAAAGCCTATCCGGAGCTACAGGAGGAAGCGAGGGAGCGACTGGCGGTGAACCAATACTTGCAACAGTTGGATCATCCACAGGTGGCCTTTGGAGTGAAACAGAAGCATCCGCAGAAGATTGACGAGGCTGTGAGTGCCACCTTGGAAATGGAGACCTATGTCACCCCATAGATGGCCGCTCATGTGGTCTCCAGTGTCCAGGGAGAAGAAGACACCATCGCCGCAGTGGGGGTAACCGAGCATCTGGCATTGGTTGTTGAAAAGCTGGAGGAGAGGCTGGAAAAGCTGGAGAAGCTGGGGAGCGAGCGTGCTCAACCAGGAGGGTACTCCAAAGAGAACAACAGGACTGGTGCCGGGAAACAGCCTCCCAAGGGGTATGGGGGACAGCCATAAGCTGAGGGGAGGAGGCAGTTCCTAAGGAAGCACGAGGTGACTATTGATATCAGGGAGAAACGGCTCACCCTTAGTCGCAGCGGTGTCATCTTGTCCTTGGGTGAGAAGCTGCCCGCACTACCCAACCGCGTGAGCGTACAGGTGACGGAAACCATCAAGATTCCACCTTACAGTGAGATGGAGGTGACTGCTTACCTGGCTGCACCAGTAGCGGCCGGGACATGGTTAATGGAAGGTGTGGCTGGGAAGCGTGCAGCAGCTCTCGTTGCCAGGGCAGTAGTAGCACCACAGACCAACAATGTGGTAGTGAGACTGCTCAACCCACGACCTCAGCCAGTGAAGGTGTATCAGGGGAGTGAGATTGCAACCCTCGAGCCGGTGGACGAACCAATGCTACTAACTGCATCTGTCAGCACTGCCAAGACCCATCCTGTGTCACCTGAGAAACAGGAGATGCTACGGGATCTGACCAAACAAGCTGGAGCTGACCTTAAGGACAGCGAACGTGAGTTGTCCTACCAGCTGTTGTTGACTTATGCAGATGTATTTGCTGACTCTGACATGGATCTTGGACAGACAGGTGCGATCCGTCACCAGATCATCACCGAGGACACTTCCCCAACTAGGCAGCCCGTTCAGCGGATTCCCCCCTCCTGGAGACCAGAGGTGCAGAAGCTCCTGCAAGACATGGAGGACAGAAATATCATCGAGCGATCCAGCAGTCCCTGGGCAGCACCCATTGTGTTGGTCAAAAAGAAAGACGGTACCACACGTTTTTGTGTGGACTACCGTAAGCTCAATGTAGTCACCAGAAAGGACGCCTACCCATTGCCACTGGTCGACATGACCTTGGACACCCTCTCAGGCTCTCAATGGTTCAGTACTTTGGACTTACTCAGTGGCTACTGGCAGGTGGAGGTGGCTGAAGAGGACAGACAGAAAACAGCATTCTGCACGACAGAAGGCTTGTTCCGGCTCTGAGTCATGCCGTTTGGACTATGTAATGCCCCTGCAACATTCCAGTGCTTGATGGACTTGGTCCTTGCAGGACTCAACTGGTCCCACTGCCTAGTGTACTTGGACGATGTTATCATCCTAGGATGGTCATTCCGTGAGCACTTGAACAACCTACAAGCGGTCCTCGCCTGCCTCCAGGAGACAAGCCTGAAGCTCAAACCTGCCAAATGCCAGTTCTTCCAGCATAAGGTCGAATTTCTGGGGCATATTGTCTCCAGGGATGGCATTCAGGCAGATCCACGAAAGATTGAGAAGGTAGCGAATTGGCCTGTGCCCACCACAATGAAGGAGCTCCAACAGTTTCTTGGATTTGCGAACTACTACTGCCGATTCATTCGGGACTTATCGCAGATAGCAAAGCCACTGCATCACCTCACTGAAAGCAAGTCAGTGTTTGCCTGGACCAATGAGTGTCTCACAGCCTTCACAGAGCTGCGTCGTCGACTAACTAGTGCTCCCGTGTTAGCTTACCCAGATTTCAACCAGCCGTTCATTTTGGACACGGATGCCAGCGGAGATGGAATCGGTGCAGTATTGTCAATGATTGACAAACAGGGCCAGGAGAGCTTGTTGAGCAAAGCGGAGCGTCAGACTGTGTCACCCGCCGGGAACTCTTGGCCGTGGTGACATTCACAAAACAGTTTAAGCCATACCTGACAGGCCACTGTTTCCTGCTACGCACTGATCATGGGTCATTGACCTGGTTGCGGAACTTCAAGGAGCCTGAGGGCCAGTTGGCACGATGGCTGGAACAACTCCAAGAGTTTGACTTTGAGATTGTCCATCGCCAAGGCAAACACAACATGTAAATGCTGACGCTCTGTCTCGTCTCCTGTGCCGCCAGTGTGGAAGAGAGAACCACAACACTGCACTGATTGCTACCGCACTGTTGATTCCACTGTAAAGACGTGCGTACAGCCCAATTGGCAGATGCAACCATTGGTCCATTGTTGCAGGCCAAGGAAGTGGACAGGAAGCCCAGTGCAGAGCAAACTAAAAACCAGAGTAATGCTGCCCGACGCTTGGTGCAGTTGTGGGACCAACTGGTGGTCAAGAATGGCAAATTGTGCTGGCAGTATGAACAGCCTTCTGGAAGTAACTGGTGGTCCCGAGAGCTTACGAGAAGCAGTGCTCATGGATATGCATGAAGGAGAACTTGGGGGTCATTTGGGAGTGATTTCCAGGCTGAAGGAACGCTTCTACTGGCCTGGCCACTACCAGCATGTCCAGAATTGGTGTGGCAGTTGTGCTACTTGTGCCTCCCACAACAACCCCACGCCATCGGCCAGGGCACCCCTTACGAATGTGAAAGCTGGTTCACCTATGCAGATAGTTGCCGTTGACCTTCTTGGTCCCTTTCCAGAGTCACAAGCAGGCAACACATACATCTTGGTTGCCTCTGATTATTTCACTCGTTGGGTTGAAGCCTACCCAGTCCCAAATCAAGAAGCCACCACGGTAGCTAAGAAGCTCATTGATGAGTTCTTCTTTCGGTTCTCACCACCGGAGCAACTACATTCAGACTAAGGCCGCCAATTTGAATCGAACGTCATTGCAGAGATCTGCAAGGAGCTAGGCATACTGAAGACATGGACTACTCCAGACTACTATGCCCCAGGCATTACCCACAAAATACGAGACGTATTTCTTTTTCTTTGGAGGGGGGTGGTGTAACGGTGTGTTCTTACCCCACTGTGTTCATTACTTGCTTTGTTTTGCTGACTATCACATTATGATTAAGTGTGCATGATGTCACCCCTCACTATGTATCGGTCACAATCTGTAAGCATGCGCAGTTGTGAAGTGCACGTGTTACTTGCAGGCCGTTTGGTCCATTGAGTTGATTGTGTTCCAGTTCGGTCCGAGTCCGCGTTACACTTGCGAGAAGCTGCACCGCATCGAGATCGTCCGAGCCACGTTACACCTGCCATACTTGTTATTCACCTATCGAGAAGTCCCCCAAGAGTCGACTGGATTTCCCCAGTTGAACTGTTATTTGGACGGAGGGTACGTGGGCCCCTTGACATCATCAAGGAAGCCTGGACAGCTCAGGAAGAGAAGGAAATCCTGGCTGTAGTGCACATGATGGAGATGCGAGAGCGACTCCAAGAGATGTCTGATGTGGTAAAGGAGGCAGTTGAGAAAGCACAAAGCCGCCAGAAAGGTTACTATGATCAGCATGCCAAGAAGAGAGTTCTGTCTCCTGGAGACAAAGTGTTAGTGTTGCTGCCAAGCTCAGTCAACAAGCTCAAGTTAGAGTGGGCTGGACCTTATCCCGTGTTGAGACGGCTGAATGACGTGGACTATGAGGTATAAACACCAGGAAGACGCAGAGAGAAGAAGATAGTCCACATCAATATCTTGAAGAAGTGGAATGACCCCAAGAACGCCTTGTTTGCTGCAACTGAGATGAAGGTAGAGCAGTCAAAAGGGGCTGAGAGCTCAAGCGAGCTGCCTAGGGAAGGTGATGACCAGGATGAACCACTGAACTGTAACCTGGAGAAGAGACTGTATCCTTTCGAGTCTGAGCCCACTGAGGTGGATATTAGCCCTGAGCGGAGACCCAATCTTGACGCGTCCAAGACGGATGATATTCGTTCGTTGATATCACAGTTTCCCTCAGTCTTCAGTAACAAGCCCGGACGTAAGACAGTGACACAACATCATGTCTACGTTGGAGATGCTACACCAATCCACCAGAGGCCTTACCGAATTCCCTATTCACGAAGGGCAGCCGTGAAACAGGAACTGGACCAGATGCTGGCCGAGAATATCATACGGCCCTCGACCAGTCCTTAGGCCTCCCCAATTGTCTTGGTCCCAAAGAAAGATGGGGAGTTAAGATTCTGTGTGGATTACCGCAAGTAGAACCAAGTGGCCAAATTTGATGCCTATCCAATGCCGCGGGTGGAGATGTTTGAGAGTATGGGAACTGCCTCCGTTATTTCGACCTTGGACCTCTCCAAGGGTTACTGGCAAACTCCCATGGCCGCTGATTCATGTGAGAAGACGGCCTTTGCAACCCCCTTTGGATTGTATGAATTTGAGGTGATGCCCTTTGGGCTCCACAATGCGCCTGCAACATTTCAGAGAACCATAAACCATGTACTATATACGGGAATGCCAGAAATTTGCTCAGTCCTATTTGGACGACATCGTTGTGTATAGCCACAGTTGGAGCGAGCATCTCCAGCATCTTCAGGAGGCGTTTGAGCGACTTCAACAGGCTGGCCTGACGGTGAAACTGAAGAAGTGTTGTTTTGGACAAGACCACACACATTACCTGGGTCACGTGATTGGTGGTGGTGAAGTGCGACCTGACTCAGTTCAGGCTGTGCGGAATTACCCTGAACCAAGGACCAAGAAAGATGTTCGTTCCTTTCTTGGGTCAGCAGGGTATTATCGACGTTTTATTCCCGAATGTTCGACGGTGGCGACTCCTCTCACCCAGTTGACAAAGAAGGGTCGACCTGACAACATCAGCTTTGATCAATCGTGCTGTGGAGCTTTCAGTCAACTCAAGTAAGTCCTGATGACTCAGCCAGTACTGAAGGTGGCTGATCCTGAACAGCCCTTTATTCTGCAGACAGACGTGTCTGAGTATGGTCTTGGTGCTGTGCTGAGCCAGGAAGACGAGAATGGTGAAGAACACCCTGTTGCATACGCCAGCCAAAAACCGTTTCCCCGAGAGATGAACTACTCTGTCATCGAGAAGAAATGCCTGGCCATAGTATGGGCCCTGGCCTATTTCAATGTGTACCTCGAGGGATGGCATTTCACAGTGCAGACTGATCAGCCACTCGCTTGGCTTGAGGAGATGAAGAAAGCCAATCGGCGCCTCACGTGATGGGCCTTGGCAGTGCAGCCCTACCGACTGACTATGCGACATCGCAGTGGCTGCAATAATGGCAACGCAGATGGGCTGTTGAAAGGACCCTTGCTTTTGTCAGACATTTGACATCCCCATATCGCTGTCTGACATTTTAAGGGGGAAGGGATGTGACAAAGTTGTGTCCGTTGATGGACTTACCTTGCTCAGCATGGCTATGTATTGTTGTAGGTGCATGTTTGCGTGGCTTGTACTTCTTTTTACCTTGATGCTGTATATACCTGTGTCTGTGATTAATGGGTTTTGTAAAGTTGTGATTGATTGGCTCCCTGCGCAGGTGCGACATGTCAAAACAGGAAGTTCTACGGCCAACTTAGCCGCTAATAATATTCGGACGGAAATGTGTAGGCGGATCATGGGTGCGGCACGCGCTTAGTGCGTGACCTATATAGGCTCATCCTGTCCTTAGCCGAGGTGGGCAAACCGTACGAGGGGATCAGAGCACCGAAGGCGACAATGTCAGTGCGCCACTGGTGGGAACATACGGATTTCCACATGTCGATGAGTGATCCAGAACTTTAGTATGCTACTGTTTTTGGAACCAGCGGGTCAAGTCACCTGATGTTCACATGTGAGCATGTGACAAGCCAGCCAAGAACATGGTTGAGTAGTATGTGGAGTTTATGTCTTTGCCCGGTGGGATATTTGAAAGCTGAGCAATAGCCAGTACCATGGATGGATAGCTGATACATTGTAGTTTAGGTGTTGATAATGGGATTTTGAAGTACAGCTCCTATCTCGACATGTCACAGCAAGAACGGTTGCCAGTTGTGACTGAAAACAGAAAAGTAAGCGTATCTTTCCATTTTAGCATCTACGTACAATCCCCTCATCAAACACTTTAGTGTAACAGTATGAGCTATCCATTCATGCTAGTCTTGGCCGTTTAGCATTCACACAGCTGACTGGGTCGGCAAAAAGCCGTTTTGTGTATCCCTCAAAGACTGACAATGTAGCCATAATTCAACTGCAGAACGAACATGGATAAAAAAAGGATGTCAACGGTTTTCATTTCTACAAACAGCTGTTCTCGAGAAAATATGGAACAAAGATAAATAAAAACAGCGCGTGATATGTCGTTGCACTTCCAGTTTTGACATGTCACACCTGCGTGTTGTTCGTCGAGAGAGTTGTTTCGTGTCCTTCCCCCGGGATCGATAGCTGCGACCGCAGGCCTCGCTACCTGACTGACCGAGCGGTATGTCACAGTGCGAAATTCTGGATGGCGAGAGCGTCGCACCTCACAGAAAATCGTAAAAGTGCTAGTATTGGAGTTCGCTCGTTCGTCGCTACAGTTGTGCTCGATTGCAGTTCCTCAGTGGATCATGGATAAGGTTCTTATCAGGTACGAGGGCAATGTCAAAGTCCACCCTAGTGTCTTCCTGGCTCTCTCAACTGTGCACGTCTAGATCTTGAAACCACGTTCGCCCAGCATTTTCACAAACTGGGTCGTTGTGGTCTCGTCATCCTGCTTCATCCGCTCTTCTATGACATCTAACATTTCGCGGGTGAGCTACAAAGAGCAACACCCACCGGCAAACAACCCCCTTTCTCTCCCCTTTTCTTAGACTCCTGGCACTGCCGCCTTTCTTTCTTTTCGTTGTTTCAAAGGTCTTCAGACAGTAATGGCCCAAACTATCTCTAATTAGATGATCTCTATCAGTCTTCTGGTCTACAAGCGGTGCTATGAGAAAATCAAGGTACTGGGCACTAAAGAAGTTCAAGGAGACAGTTGACAGCCTGACGAATTGAGTCCACAGCCTCCTTAAACTTTCATCTTTAGGGAAGCGATGCATGGATATGCCAGGGGTATAGCTGGTGTTCTTGCAGCTGACCTTATTTTGTCCACCGGCTACGCAGTACCCTCTACCGTACTTGATTCCAGCTTGAGCCATATCTTCGCGATGTAAAGAATGGCCAGGTGCAAACCCAATGGACGTTTTCACAATTATTGCACAATAATTGCCATTTTTTTTGCTAGTGGGTATCAAACAGAAATCGTCCAAAACCGTATGAACAATCCATTTTCGCCCACTAAATGGATAGGCAGTTTGACTAAGGAAGGTTTCTACTTAAATATGCAATAAAAAAATTGCTTCAGTAGCACTTTAATGCTGAGCATTCTTTGTAGCCATCTTCACCCTGAAGAAGACAACAACATTCTGGTCAAAACGTTGGCAAGGATTTCAGCCTGTTTTCTAGCTGGTATAGAAGAACTCTTTCCTGTTCAGCTGTTCCAACATTATGACAGTTGCACCATAGTGCTTCACCAAGCCAAATATCACAAAGCACTACCACGTGACAGTCGAATGCTGTAGCCTCCACATAATATTGCAAGTAGGGCGATCATGTGGCTTGGCATTGGTGAAATCCAACTGTGAAACTGATGGTAGAGATATAGCTGTTGGCTGAAATAGTGTGACTGCAGGCTGAAACATGATCCCTCCACCCAGCCCACACCAGTATCACATGAACATTGAATGTTCAAACCTCTACAGACTGCTGTGAATAGAGCAATGATGTGGCTTGGCATCAGTGAAATCCGACCAGGGGTGGGCGGTATACCGGTATGTAGTGGTATCACGGTATTGAATTGATACCGTTCTGGTATATATTTGTACATCTGTCATACCAGAAACCGGATACCGATTATACCGTGACATAACTATTTAGCCTCAGTAACATTTGGAGCTGTAACTCGCAAGCAAGATCTTAATTAGACTCCTAAGCAACATTATCCTTCTCGAACATCTCTGTGAACAACTTTCACTCGTTGGGCAGACGGCAAAATGGTAACATGGGCGATTTTTAACCGATGAACGGCCGGGGCAGCCATTTTGTTTTGTAGATTGTGTCTGCACCGGTCGTAAAATATCGTTACCGGCACTAAACGAACGAATCGGTCGCATTGCGTGTAGCGTACGAACGAAAAAGCACAAAATGGAATAAGCTCAGACACAGTAACTTATTTTATTGTTAAAGCCTCTCTTTCTATATGTACGTACAGTTGAGAAAATGTTATTTTTATCGTTAAAAGGTCTTATGAAGCTTGCAGCATGTTATTGAGAGGAGCTTGCAAATCAGCTACTCCAATAGTAGGTATGTAGTAATACCGCAATATTTTTTCAAGAAATACCGAGGTACTATATTTATCAATACCGCCCACCCCTGAATCCGACTGTGACACAAGGCTTAAAATGAAGATTTAGCTGTTAGAAGAAATATGGATGCCATTAGGGTAGCTGAATTATGACCCCTCCAAACCGCCCAATGTCTTGGACCTGCTACCACACAATCCTCGAACGCTCTAAGCTGTACATGCTACTGTGGGCAGAGCAGTACATGATGAGGCTTACTATTGGTGAAATCCAAGTGTGAAACAATTAAAGGCTTTTTGCTAGAGATGCAGTCGCTGGCCAAAATATCATGTCTTCCATGTCCTCTCTACTTCTAGTGTGACAAGGAAGACAGTGGTAAGTGTCAGTTTGTAAGCCCTGATCTATGCTGGCCTGCTCTCCATGCATGCCAACTTTAAGCCCCAGGTAGCGCTTGGCTGTCGAGAACGAGTGACCAAAATATGCTCCTGGCAGAAATGCAATTCTTCACTCTACTATATGCAGCATGCCTGACATATGTATGTAAAAAAACAACTATTTCTTAGTGAGGAATGAGGGAGATCATAATATTTCATTTGCAGCCCAATAACATTTGAACAGTGGGAATGTGTATTGAGGGTAATCTTGCGTAGCCAGACCGCTCCCCTTCATTTTCACTGACGTCATCGCACAGGGAGGAAGGGTTTGGTCAACAGCCTATACCATTCTAGTGCAGAGCCACAGAACTCAGTGGCTAATTAATATGCATTTACCATTGTAATAATGATATTCATGGCAAAATGGTGTTGCATACCAACTGCTGATCGTGTGCAAACAGTCCAGCTATCAGATGAGATGCCACAAACTTGCAGGGAAAGCCTCCTAGCCTCTTACGTATACATCTCCACCTTACGAGCGTTCACCGCTTTAACCTCTGTTGTTACTGGGAAGTGACTAATCCTCTGCACAAAAACAGTAAGGTAGAGTGCCCTATTTCTAAACAAACTTAACAAAATCATTTGCTCATCTAACAAATTGCACCCTGGATCCATATGTAGATTAAAACATACCTTGTGGTATACTCTTACTGGGATGCAAGCAAAATTTGATCTCAACCCTTCCTGCCACCAGGTGGTATGGAGGAATAAGTCAAAGTGAAAATGCTAATTTCGAGTGACCAAAATTCCAGGCTGATTGTGGCACAGAGAAGTGAGCCACAACCAAATTGTTATCATCGTACTGAAGAGCAAGGGCTACGAGTTCTGTTTGAGCCTCGCAATTTACCTAGTTCACGGTATTGTTCGGAAATAGGCTGTGTCAGACCCTTCCTCCAGGGTAGCAAGCGGTCTGGCTATATACGCGAGACAATATAGGGGAATCCAATTTTTATCATCTTTCAAGGAAGAACTGCGCGGGAATCGGTCAATGCCTGGCAGAAGAAGGCTACAGTGCAAGTTAAGTGGGCATCTTTATGCTTCTGATCTAGCTACCTTCACCTTTCGTATTTTGGCCTGATTGCACTGGTGTCGACTCTGTCGGGAAAGAGAGTAAGCGTAGGGGCTCTGTTTTTGACTTTACTCTCGCTCTCCTTGGGATGTCTTCCGAAGTCTGTAAGATTGAACAGATACAGATGACAACAATCGCTACCTATAACGATACCTATAATTCTTTTCAATATAGACATATCATTCGCACACATGCAGGCGGACCCACTTGTGTAGACATCAGTCACAAATCTGCTATTATAGCCAGCAAGAGGGCGAAAAATGTTTCCGTTGACCAGTTAGAACAAAATGCACTGAGGCGACCACCACAGAGTGAGGATGGGCGTTACCTGAGCACATGTACCTTGTCCCCCACGCGTGATCCGTAGTTTTCTCGCGGAATAGTTTGAAATACGGAATGAGCCTGAAACACAGCTCAAAACTACTGACAACTTAAAATAAAACACCTGCTGTGTTGTGAAGTGTCTGTGCATATACTAATGTGTAGAACTGACAATTCTCCTGTCCTCAAAACAACATTTGCTTGTTTGCTAGTACATATGTATGCTTCCATGTCATGCAGTATCAGCAGGTTTGAGTTGAAATGTGTTCATGTTGCATATCCGTGTGAGCTGTGGCTGCAAGTAACTGCACAATGAATCAGTGTAGCAGCTCAAGATGGTAAGACTTGTGCAGTCCTCGCTAACTTCTGTTTCCCTCTCTCCAAATCCTCTGTAAGTTAAGGGAGAGTGTGCGGAAGTTTGCTGACGAGCAGCTGGCCCCCATTCCAGCTGAGATTGATGCCAAAAATGAGATCCCTCAGATGAAAGAGGTGTGGAAGATGCTTGGGGACATGGGACTGCTTGGGATCACTGCACCAAGTAT
>MKWU01005215.1_pt1 | contig 14379 bp, 14 predicted proteins | sample 809101 | NCBI WGS metagenome assembly MKWU01 (sample SAMN05860141, study PRJNA318959) | sponge metagenome | host: Aplysina aerophoba | place: Slovenia: Piran, Adriatic Sea, Gulf of Piran | collected 2013-05-07 | reverse complement strand
ACCTACCAGCTTCTCACACATACGCGTAGGATCAGATTCCACAGGGGTCCTCCTGCCTCGGATGTCTTTTCTCAACAGCCGATTATGGAGGACCCCCCTTCACTTCTGGCGGATTCCGACCCCCCTCGCAGATTCCCCTACTCCCCCCTCATTTCCGAAGAGCCACAAACAGTACCCACAAGGTTGACCGTCTAACAGGTCAGTCTGTGTCAAGGAACAACGGTCGTGTCATCCCCCCGCCTCGCCGCCGACGGGTCGCTTCGAAACAGCTCGTGGCAGAACCCAGACATCTGCCAGCGTACCCTGTCGAGCCGCTCGCCGCCCGGTCCACCGAACCGACAACCGACCCCAGATCCCACACCGGCCCCGCGTGCCAGAAAGCCCAACGATCGTCAACACGATTGCTGCACAGAATCGAGAGCGGAACGGACAGAGAGTGCTCCAACGGCGGCGCCGGCCCCCCTAACCTCAGCGGCCTCACCGACCAGGGCCACAAGGTCTGTGGCGTCTTTCACCAGCACCGCCACCCTGCGATGCCACAATGCCCTCCCACGGGCGAAGCAACGCCAGATTCCCTACCCGACCGACGCGTACTCCCCCGCGTACTCCCCCGCGTACTCCGGCGCGTACTCCGGCGCGTACTCCGGTCCCTGACCTGGGAGAACCCCGCGCCGGCTCCAGCACCACCGGGTTTACGTCCTCGGTGGCCCCCCTCCTCCCGCCCACGTCGGCCACAAACCGCCCTAGCTCCCCCCGACGGTTACCTATCGAGGCAAGGGCCGGCACTCCACAATTCACACCCCGCCGGACCCAACCCAGATCGGGCCCACGCGAGAAAAGACACCGACGGACACGCCGACATCGCACGGCCCCCCCGCCGACAAGGCCCAGCCTCCACAGGGACAACCCCGCACCCCAAAAAGGCCCCACCCACCAGACGGGCCAGCGCCCACAGGACGGCAAACAAGCGAACTCACATCGAGACGCTCAGCCCGTCTCCACCAAACAACGGTCACCGGCCCCCCGCCCGGAGCGGCGACACAGGTCCACACCGAAGGCCGCCCCGCGTACTCCGCCGCGTACTCCGCGTACTCCCCCGCGTACTCCGCCGCGTACTCCGGCCGCTGACCTGGGGTTTTACCCCGCCGGCAGCAACACCCAGAAGCTGGTCCCCGACCATCCGTACGTTCGCCCGGCGACACAGGTACCCACCCCCGTTTACCGCTGTCGCCGCCTGGTCGACCGGCCTAGACGGTCCCACAGCCAGCATCCCGCCGGCCGCTACCAGCTGTCCCCCACCCCCTTCGGCCCCGCAACCCGGGGTCCTCCAGTGCCTCCGCCCCGCCGCGGCGGCTGACCAGGGGGGCCTAGACAGGCTCGGAGAGGCTAGAACGCCAAGTGGACAACCAGGAAGGGGACCGGTGGCGGGGTTCCCGGGGCGGCTCCCCCAACCGGGCGAAGCAGGTGTCCAGAAGGACGCAGGCAGCCCGGGCCCTCCTAGGTGTGAAATGGGGCTCTGACCTGGGAGATCGTGCGGGTTCGCCGGCCTCGGAGCTGGATCCCGGATGTGCGACGGTTCGGTGGCTGCAGGTCGAGGAAGGAGGCTAGGGATGCGACGAAGAGGGTGTGATGGTGAGGGGGGTAGGTTTCTTCGGGAACTTGGTGATCCAAGGGGAGGCTGGAAACGTGGAGGCGGGGGGTTGGCGGGGTGTTCGGGGGACGGGGCGGTCGGAACTACGGGTTGCCGGGTGTGTACGCGAGTAAACGGGGGTGGATACGTAGGTAAACGGAGAGTGCCCGTGGAGGGATGGCCGGGGGTCGAGAAGGCGGAGGTACGTTTGCATTAAAATGCGGACATAGGTAAACACCCCCTGTTTACCTATGTACACACCCCTCCGCACACTGTGGTAGACACCCCATTGCCGGCGTTGACAGCATCCCGGTTAACCGCACCAAACTGAGCTGCTGTCCGGAACGCGATCATGTGCCTCCCATACCTGACCGTCAGCTCCAGCTCCCCGCCCGCCAGAGCCGGCCCTGGGCATTATGTCGTCTCAAAAGCACCCCGGATACAAGCTGCCACCGCCACCGGTTCACACCACCAGCCACCAAAGACCGCTTCAGACCATTTGACCCAGCCGGACATCCCGGCCGGTGCAGACGCGTACTCCTCAAACGCCCCAGGTCAGCGCGCAGAGTACGCGTGCCGGTACGCGCAGGAGTACGCGCCAGTACGCGTCCCCCCGGTTAGGTTCCGCACCCAACCAGAGGCCCGGCCGCAAGACGCAAAAGGGACCTGAGACCGTCGACAACGACCCGCAACAAGGAAGAAGAGGATCAGATGAGACAAACAGCCAGAACACACCGCGGTACCAGCAACCCAGCCCCGAGAACTCCACGAACCACCGAGCCGGAACCACACATCAGAATCCTGAGACAAGCCGACGTGACACAACTCACCGGCCTCAGCAGAACCACCATCTGGCGACGGGTCCGAGACGGATCATTCCCGCCGCCCATCCGCCTAGGACCCCCCACTACCCGAGCCAAAGGCTGGCGCCAAACCGACCTACAAGACTGGTTCGACAACCTCCAACCCACAACATGACCCCGACCGAAACCAGGGGGGTTCAATCCAGCCACACGTGTCAGCCAGCCGCCAGCCAGACGCCCGGGTTCCTTGCGGGCCGAGACGGATAGGTGGAGGGAACTACCCTTCCTGAACTCGCCGGATCGATGTCCTGCTCAGACCGCCTGAGCTGCGCCACCTCTGTCAACGTCGTACCATCGCAGGATCCTGTCGTTGGCTCGGTTCCCCACCATCGTGGCGCGAGTAACCCGCGGGGGTACGCGGGTCCTCGATGTCTGTTCGGTGCTCGTCTGCTGCCCCCTACCCGATCCTTGTCCGCCTCGGGCCTCTGCACCCCCTAGCGGTTCCAGACAGTCCTGGACCGCCAACTGTAGGAGGACATAACCTAGGACCGCGCACACACGCGCACGACTCGGCCTCCCCGCGCACGATTCCAACTGACTTGGTCTAGACACGGATCCGCCCACTGCCGATCACGCTGAAACCCACGTCTGGAAGGAAAAGGGATCCGCACCCCCGCCTCCCCGCGACCGCTCCACAGACCCAGAACGGTCGCACCGGCAGCTGAATCCACCGAACGGAACCACAAGGCCCGAACCCGAAGCCGCCAAGAAGCCACCCGACATCAGACACCGAGACGCAGCAAGCGACCATACGGTGCTCCGGAGTCGGTGACCGGTCCCCGGACTCTGCGATACTCGAACCGGAAGACGGCAAAGATGTGCCCCCCGGCAGAGGGGGGTACCGTTTTAAACCACAGGGAAGGCACCGTGGTCCCAGAAACGGTGGGCTACCGGAGTCCCTCGGGCGGTCGAGTACAGCAGCATCCCGACCGGCTACCACGGCATCTTGAAGGGGATACCGGGCTTCCGCACTTCTAATGCAAACGTGCCTGGCCTCTCGGCCCTCTCCCCACCCTCCGCACCGCTCCCCTCCCGGTACATACGTCGCACCCCCTCCGGTACATACGTCCCACCCCTTCCGGGACATACGTCGCACCTTCCGGTAGCTCAGGTTCTCCCCCTCCACGCTGCTCGCTGGGCGTCCCCCTCCATGATCTACCACCGTGTCCGGCCGTCCCTCTCCAACCCCGTTACTCACCTTCGCTGGACTCCCCGAAACCCCAGGTCCGGCTACCTGTCACCTCCACACCGGGTAACCCCCCGCCAATCCCCGCAAACGATCCCCCGCACGCCCCCGTTACCCCCGCTCGGCCCGCCTCGCCGTCATCCTCGAATCCCGGCTGGCCCGACGCCGTACTAGGGGTGCGACGCCCGTCCCACCCGGTCCCGGCGAAGAAGCGACGGCCGTCGCATATGGGGCGGGCGGCGGCCGGGGCCGCTAGCGGCGGAGCGGGCGAGGCCGGCCCGCTCCCACTCGCGAAACCCCAGGTCAGAGACGAGCGCAACCCCCCTCCCCCCGCGAGCGCAACCCGCCTAGACCGTGAGCGCAACCCCCCCAGGCCGGGTCGGGTGGCAGAGTGTGTGGTGTGAAAGCAGGAACGACGACCGGAGGGAGGGCTGTCATGGGTTCGCAGGCGGCGTCGCTGGTGCGGGAAGCGACCGACATCGTACAGTTGATCGAGGAGGTGACCGAGGTCACCCGGACCAGCGGCGGCGCTGCTATGGCGCTCTGCCCCTTCCACCCGGACAACCACACCCCGTCGTTGAGTATCAGCGGCGACAAGGGCGTGTACAACTGTTTCGGCTGCGGTGAGCGGGGCGACGCCCTGACGTTCGTCCAGAAGCATCACGGTGTGGCCTTCCCCGAAGCGCTGCGTTTGTTGGCCACCCGGGCCGGTGTCGATCTGGGACCGCAGGCCGCACGCCGGTCGCGTGCTGCCCGCCTCGACGACGTCCGATGGCAGGCGGCCGGGTTCTTCTGCGGGATGCTACGAACCGATGGTGCGGCTGGGGCGTCTCGGGCGTACCTGCGTCGCGTCCACGGGTTCGGGTCGGGGGACGTGGCCGGGTTCCGGGTGGGTTGGGCTCCGCCTGACATGTCGGCGGTTACCCGAACTCTGCGAGAAGCGGGGGTGTCCGGCCGAGACGTCGCCGCGTCGGGGGTCGCCCGGCTGGGTCTAGGCGCCGGCCGGGTGGTGTACCCGGTAGTGTCGGGTCCGGCTCGGGTGGCCGGGTTCGCTGCTGAAGACTCGTCGGTCGTGTGACCCATCCACTTGGTGGCGGCCGGTTGCTGTACGGCATAGGCCAAGCCCGGGCGGCGATCGCTCGGGAAGGCGCCGCGCTGGTGGTGCCCGACTTCCCGTCGGTGATCGCCTGGCATCGGGTCGGCGTACAAACCGCGGTCGCTCCCGCCTCAGCAGGTCTCACCGTCGACCAGGTGGCAACGCTGGCACGCTTCGGGTCGAGGGCGGTTGTCGTCTCACCCGACCAAGACACCACCCAAGAACTGCTCACCAACCCCCCCACCGTTCGGGGCATCGACCTGTACGTAGCCGAATCGTACCGCCGTACCGGAGGCCCCGGACTCACCCGCGACGAAGCGGTACGCGTCGCCCGAGGAGCGGTACCGTTCCCCGAAGCCCGGATGGGCGCAGCCCTCGACAGCTACCGGGACGCTCCCACCCCGACTGAGCGCCGATCGATCATGGCGGCGGCTGTGTGGATCGAAGTCAAAACAGCCTGGGGACTGGCCGCCGACCAAGCCGAGATCGACGCCCTCACCGCCCTGTCCGCCACCTGCAACACCCCCTGAGCGCACCGCCGCCCGTGGGTGGGTTCTGGCCGGAACACGCCAGAATCAGGCCTGCGGGACGCTAACCAACGTAACCCGTGCGTCTAGGTGCCGATTTAAGGGCCCGGGAGAACCCTCCCCATGCACTCGGGGGCCTGCGCCGTCTGATCTGGCGCGCCTCCCCGCCTGACCGGCCGGCCGTTACGTGTTTCCGGCTGAAACACTTGACACCTCCCTTGCTGTCCCGAGTATGTTCTACGAGAGCGGGACGAAACGGACGCGGGAGGGTGTCATGGCAGAACCGCAGCTGCGGAACGTAGCGATCACCGAGCTGGACCGGACGCACAACGTGCGGCGGTCGCTGGGGAACTTGGCGGAGCTGGTCAAGTCGATCAGCGACGTGGGGGTGCTCACCCCGGTGACGGTAGCTCCGAAAGAGGACGGCGGGTGGTACCTGGTGGCCGGATACCGGAGGACGGCTGCGGCTGAGAAGGCCGGGCTGGACACGGTGCCGGCGCTGGTGCACACGGCGAGGGACTCCTCGGAGCGGCTCCTGGCCACCCTCGTCGAGAACCTCCAGCGCCTCGACCTGGACCCGGTGGAGGAGGCGGGCGGGTACCGCCAGCTGGTGAACGCCGGATGGTCGCAGGCGGAGGTGGCCCGGCGGGTGCGCCGCTCCCGTGGTCACGTCTCCCGCCGGCTCCGGCTGCTCACCCTCCCCGACGAGAGGTGTTGGCGATGGTCACCGAGGGGACGGTCACCGTCGAGCACGCCTACACCCTGTCCCGCCTCGTGGACAAGGGGGTACAAGCCGCCGCCGTGACCGAAGCCGCCGGGGCCCGCCCCGAGCACGCTGCCACGAAGCTGGGGGAGATAGAGACGGCTGAGCGGCGGGAACACCGCCGCCGTAAGCTGGAACGGGCAGGCATCCGGGTGATCCTTGTGGACCGCCCGCACCAGGCCGACGGCCAGTACGACCGCCACCTGAGCTGGATGCACCTGGACGGGGACCACTCCGCCGAACCGTGCCATGTGGTCATCCTCCACTTCAACCACTACGGCCGGACCACCATCGGGGAGGACGAGGCCTGCACCGACCGCACCCGCCACGACGCGGACGGGTCGTCGCTGCTGAAAGTCCGCTCCGCCCGAGTCGAAACCGACACGGAACGCCAAGCGCGGGAGGCCCAGGAGGAGCGGGACGCCGAGCACGAGGCCACCCGGCAAGCCCGCCACCAACAAGCCCAGGCCGAGTTCACCCGGATGACCGAACGGCTCGCCGCCGCACCCGACGAGGCAGTGATCGCCGCGGTGCTCCGGACCGAAGCCCGTACGCTGCGGGCGCCGACGTTCGAGGACACGCTGCTGCCCGTACCCGAAGGTGTCGTAGATCCCGACGAGCGGTGGATGTTCCCCGCCCAGGTCATCGACGAAGCCCCCCTCGCTGATCTGGCCCGGGCACTGGTCCGCCGCTGGATGCTCCACCTCGACCGGGGCTACCACTACAGCCACCGCGAGAACCAGCCGATAGTCGCACTGGCCGCCACCCTGCCCGACCACGCGGAGGCCGAGGTAGCGTAGGCAGGGCCAATGCCCTTCCAGCGACCCGCCTTCAGAGCCGACAAACTGACCGCTGCCCGCAACGCCGCAGGACTCAGCCGGGCGACGGTCGCCGACCGGCTCCCCTCGCCCCGCCGCCGTGCCCCCGCTGGGGGCCCCGCCGACCCCCCCCCCCCCCCCCGCCACATCCCGGCCCTCGCCCGGCTGCTGGGCGTGGCCGCTACGACTTACGCTCCCGGCGACGACCTCCGAGCCCGCCGCTACCGGGCCGGGCTCACCCAAGCGGAAGCAGCCGCCCAGGTAGGGGCAGCACGCCCCGAATGGAGCCGCTGGGAAAGCGGCCTGCGGATCCCCGACCGCCACGCCGCCGCCGTTGCACGACTCCTCAGCAGCTAGCCAACCCCACACCCGACGTCTAAGCCAGACGCCACCTCCGGTCCCTTCCCATGGGGAGCCGTCGGAGCGCACAGACCCTGGCGTCGGTCGATCCCACCATCGGTAGCGGACGCTGACGCGCCCGGACGGGCCTCACATGCTGAGCAGGCCCCATCTGTCCAGGGCCTCATCCTCCGCCTGGTAGGTCGCATAGGGTGGGCGACGTGGCGCCCACCGTACCGTCAGGACTCCCTTGCGTCCCACTCGCTGAGAGCGCCATCGACCGCCTGCACCGCCAGATGCAGCGGATCAGCCCCCGCCGGACTACCCCGCGAATCGGACACCTCGGCCACCCAGCCCTGAACCGGCGGCGCGAACAACCTGCGGATCCACGGCGGCAGCTGAAAGCAGCCGTTGGTAGTGATCGCTATCAGCGTGATGGCGATCACTGTCGGTGATCTCTGGCGGCCAATTTGCCCGGTCGCCATCACTTGTACCAGCCCAGCGAATGTCCGGCCAAAGACCTAACGGGCTAAGATAGAACACATGTTCGGAGTACTCGGCGTAACGCGAGGGCACAACTGCGCCGAGGTCCGGTCGCCGTGGTGGGGGACGAGTAGCGGAGGAGCCGCTGGAGCGTCGGGACCGCTTGGGTTTAGGGCGATGCTATTGGTCCCCTTATTTGGTCGGTGGACGATAGTCGCCTGTATCCCGTGTTTACGTTGCAGCTTGGCTCACTCCGTCTGGATGGTGGTGGGGAATGTGGCTACAAGACATTGAGCTTCCTGAGGAGCTCGTACAAGCTCATAGGGAAGACCGCCTCGTGCTGTTCGTCGGGGCAGGTGTATCACACGGTCCACCGTCTGATCTGCCTTTGTTCAATGGTCTGGCTGACCAAGTTGTCGAGCGCCTTGGTGTTCGAAGCGCCCCGCCGGGACGGGCAGATGAGGTTCTCGGCGTTCTCGACGGGTGGGGACTCAACGTCCATGAAACCGTTCGGGAGATCATCTCGGAGTCAGCGGAGCCTAATGACGCGCATCGGGCAGTCGCGGCGCTTGCGATAGCAGGACAGTCAGTGCGTGTTGTTACCACGAACTACGACCGGCACCTATTCTCGTGCCTTCCCGATACAACGTCCGTCTACGCGCCTCCGTACCCTCCTGCCGGCGGCGACTTCGTTGGCCTAGTCCATGCACATGGCTGCGTTGAGCAGAGCCCGGACCGGCTGGTGGTTACCAAAACTGACTTCGCGAAAGCCTACCTGACGCCGAACTCCCCTACGCTGCGGTTTCTTCATGGACTGTTCGCCTCTCATACGGTGCTGTTCATGGGATACAGCCTCGAAGACACGCTCATGCAGTACATCCTGCTCGCCGCTAAAGAGTACGCAGACCTGTATATCTTGACCGACAAGCCGGACGAGCCGCTGTGGCGCACACTCGGGACAAATGCGGTGGGTTACCGCAGCCACTACGATCTACCTGCCGTCTTGGACGAATGGGCACGGCGGGCTGGCGCGACCTACGACGACCACAACCGGTGCGTAGCCCGCATCGTGACGGACACGACCGACCGCGGCGACTTGGCGCGCGACGACGAATCGTATCTGTCGTATGTTGTTTCCGACGCCGAGTTGGTACGCATCTTCACGGAACATGCAAGAGGTCCAGTGTGGTTTCGCTGGGTAGGGACCCGTCCAGGGACGAATCTGTTCACTCCGGCCGCTGAACTGGAGCCCGCCGAAAAAGAACTGGTGAGATGGTTCGCGAAGCATCACAACGACGACGACCACACCGCCGCCGAAACGTTGCGTCTTATCGTTGAGAACGGATTCGGGATTAACAAGAACCTATGGCTGAACATGGCAATGGCATGGAATCCGCGGGGTGGCACAAACTACGAGACCGGTAACAAACTCTTGCTGATCCTTGCGGACACCGCGCCTGCGGAACTCGATCGCCCGCTAATGGGTCTGTTAAGAAGGTGTGAAACGCCCCGGGATGATGACCTCTTCTTGGAACTGGTAGACCGTGTGTTCCGTCCCAAGCTCGAACCGCCAAAGCCGATGGGGGTCTTCTTCGAGCCAGAGGTCATGTTCCAAGCTGTGTGCAATAGCCCTTCGGACGATTGGCTGCGCGGAAGCGCCGACTGGGAGTTCTGGGCGCGGCGTCGGCACCTAGCCGCTGAGCTTCTCGGCATCGTAGACGGGCATCTTCATCGTGTGTGTCGCATCGACGCGATCGCCGGTAAACCCGATCCGTTCGCTGGGAGGGCGGCCATTGAAGCCCACGACCAGAATATTGGCTCGCGGAGCACGGACTTTTGGGTGGATGCAGCACGGGACCTGTGCGAGATCCTCGCTGTGGACCTGCCCGAGACAGCGCTCGGCTACCTACAGTCATGGGCCAAGTCCCGCTGGCCGGTACTCAACCGTCTAGCAATCCACGGATGGACCCGACGGAGCGATCGGTCAGCCGACGAGAAAATCCGGTGGCTGTTGCAACAGGACGAATGGGTCTGCGATGACAGGATGTACCACGAAACTATGCGGCTGATCGCCAAAACAGTGGCCGAAGCATCCGACACGACCATCAAGGCACTTATTGACCAGATCACCTGCGGACCCGACCTTCTGGATCGCCAGATCATGTACGACATGGTCGGATGGGTCGTCAAGCATGCACCATCATCATCGGAAGCGCAGACCGCGTTCACCCAGGTCCACACAGCGAACCCAGACTTGGCAATGTCCGACCAACCTGACTTCCGCCGACAGGTCGAAATCACAACCAGAATCCTCCCAGTCCACTACATCGACGGAATGGAACCCCAAGACCTGGCTGACAGGCTTAGATCCGACCCCGTAGCCGCGACCGCTCACCTGCTTGGCATCGCTGCAGCCAACACATCTCTCCACATCAGATCATACGAATGGTCGGGCGCGCGGAACACAGTGGTTAAGGCGACAGAACTCTCACCAGCAGCAGGCTTGGCCCTACTCGACGCACTCGCCTCAGACCCTACGGCTGATCCGGAAGCGAGTCGCTCCCTCGCTACGGCCGTCCTCATGCAACTCGTAAGAAACGCGGCCGTACAGCGGACCACCAGAGAACACCACGCTCGGATCAGGTCAGTGCTCGCACAGGTATGGGAAGCGGGTACCTCCCGATGGGGTTTACCTCCCCGCCCATCCCCGGATCATAGGTGGCTCTCCGAGGCGAAAACCCAGTGGGCAGGTCTTGTTGCCTTACTCGCTACCGAGGTGATCGCCTCCCGGAGACGCACTGCCCCCGAATCATGGAACGGCCTCCCAACCACCGACAGGCAACTCTTGGAGCAGATAATCGCGGGGGACTCGCACGAGGCACGGCTGGCTCAAGTCGTATGCGCCTCCCGACTTGTGTTCCTGCATGGAGTAGACCGGCAATGGACCGTACAACACATCCTGCCGATGCTGGACCCGAACGGTGGCGAACAGCATGCCGTACGATGCTGGGACGCATACCTGCACAACGAGGAACTATCCCCCGAGCTGCTCGAAGGACTACTCGCTCACTTCGTTGCTTTCGCCCCACACGCCCACAAATGCTGCCCAAACGCCCACCAAGAATACGCCCGCCTAGCAGCCCTCCGATGCCTTGATACTGAGGAGACCGACACCGGCGGTCCCCTCAGATTGCTGAGTGGGTTCTTCTCTCTCGCACATACCACAACCCGAACCCGCTTCATCCGCTCCACCGGACGGCTGCTCCATCAGCAAGATCCTCAAACTAGATCAGATCAGTGGCACCGATGGATGTATCCCTACTGGCAGATACGCCTCAGAGGAGTTCCCCAACCACTCACAAGAAACGAGGCAAGCGCTCTCGCCGACTGGGCGACCCTACTAGACGACGACTACCCAACCGCTGTCGGATTAGTCCTGAAGCATCCCACCCCACTCCGGCGAGACTCGCTACTGCCGCGAGAACTCCTTCGCGCCTCCAGAGGAACAGGACCGTTCGTGCAACTCATCGACAAGCACCCAGAGGACACAGCACAACTCATCGCGCACCTGCTCAAACACTCCGACCAGGCAGCCGCCCAGTCCTGGGACATAGCCGTAACCAGCGTGGTCCCACAACTGGAAGCCCAAACGGACCACACAGCATTCCGACCGGTCCGTGAGCAGTTGTTACGCCTAGGCTGGAACTACACCAGCCGCCATCAACCTACCAGCCCCGCGGTCGATAACCGATAATGTCACGGGGCAACGCGGCAAAGGCGCCACACGCTTGGGACTGATCGTCGATCGCTCGCTCGGTCTTCATAGCAATGCTCGGAACCCGTATCTCCCACGCGACACGTAGTGGTCGATGATCTCCCGCCGGTTCGTCACTACCTCAGGAAGGGTTCTGCTCTGTGTAGCTACCAGGATGGATCGAACTGCGTCCCGCCAGTGGAGATAGTCCCAATCGTCTTGAGGCTGCGCGATTTCGTGGGTTTTAGGCGTTCTGGTACCGGTGTGGGGGTCATGTTACAAGCAGTCCTCGGGCTGCGTAGTTGTCGTAGTTGGTGAACCCGTGAGCGACTCTTCGTAGGACTTGGAGCAAGTTGTTGATCCCTTCGATGGGTCCGTTGGTTGCTCGTCTGCTGGTGTGGTAGGCCAGGATCTCTTCTCCCCAAGCGATCGTGTTCACGATCTCGCGGTATTCGGGGATTTGTCCTGTCGAGGCGACACCGTGGTTGCACCCGCCCCACCAGGTGGGTGAGGATTGAAACCGCAGCGCGGCCGAAGCCGCCGCCTACCTGATCGCCGACGTTGCACCCGCCCGACGCGTTTGGAGTCAGCCAGTACCGCCGCCGCATTATAGGTGGGATCCGCCTCGTCCAATTCCACCTCACCGCTCAGCAGCGTGAGATGGTCAAGGTCCTCGCCGCTACCGCCGGAGTCAGCATCTCTGAGGTCACCCGACGGCTCCTCGACTGGTACCTCCCACCCCACTCACCGATATCGGATATTCGGTAGCTCGAGGGTCAGGGGCGCAGATATTCGCTTTCAGGCACTTCGGTCGTCGCCCTGTTCCGTGTACGGGCTACGGGTAGATCCAAAGACGAGGCGTCGCTTCAGGTGCCTTCTCAGGATTGGCTGGGAGAGATGTTGGCGGAATATCTCTGCTAGCTCGAAGGTGATACCCCGGATATGCAGGTGGTTTGGGTAGCCTGCGGTTCTGTGAACCCTGTCGGATATCTCTGGTAAAGGCTGATACAGTGCCCGGAGTCCTGGCCCTCTTGCATCGTGTCCCCTCCCTCGGCCGAGCTGTCGAGCAGTTCCTAGATCAAACCGCTGTCTGCCAACGGGCGACGCATTCTACGCCTACCTAGGTTCCGTGGTTAGGTGCTCGGGGAGGACCTGGCCCTCGAACGGGTTCGCCTAGATACGGGTTGGTGAGGGATCCTAGGCCTGGTGCCATTTGACGGCGCTTGAATCGAAGCAGTACTTCACGTCGGTGATGTTGAGGACGACCACACTTTCAAGATCCAGCCGTAAGGTCGGTTCGTCATAAGACAACGCGTCGTGATGTTCATCGTGTTCGTATGCGGCATCTGGTGAATTGCCGGTAGTTAGGTTGATGCAGGCACGTCCGCCGACCTTCCTGAAGGGTGATACCTGGGCCGGTGGAGGGTCTGGGGACACGGGCTCATACACGTGGATAGCTCCGTACTCGTGTCGCGGGTCCCCATGGCCGGTTGAAGGGATGTATGTTAAGACACTGGTCCCCTGGGCCAGGTTGTGGGGTTTGACTCTTCGGGCATGAGTGAACAACACGAGATTATGGCCGGTTCCACTGGTTTGTGATGATCGGAAGATGATCCCGTCAAGGCGCGGCTCCGGCCTGTTGGCTAAGTACTCGGCCATGACCTGGGTGGCGAGATACTCCACGGTCTCGTCTTGTGGCATCACCGGTCGGCTGATCTCCTTCGCTAGCCACTGGAGAAACAACGCTTTACTTCTGCGAGTGGCGAATTCTGGATCAAAGTACCCCTCCTTGACGTAGATCCGCTCCAGCGCGTCCAAGTCGAGTAATCGTAGGGTCCGCAACATTTCGAACCTAGCCGCCACGACATAGCTGCCCACTGGCGGCCGGACCTCGGTAACGCAGGTGTCCATGTCCGTCGCGCCATAGAAGACTGGGATACCCGGAGCATTCATCCGTCCACCCGGCGGCCTGATCTGTCCGTCCTTCCCCCACAGCGACCGAGGCGGTCCGATCTCTTGAGTAGGCGACTTCAGTATCGTCTTGAGTTGTTTGGTTGACTGGGCTACGCGGGCCCGCCAGACGAATCGGTCCTCGTCGTTGGGACCGATCTCGCGGATCACCGGTCTGTCATCAAACGCCTCATGAGTGGGGAGGTCCTCGAAAATGAGGCCCAGCAGGTCTTCGGCATTGGCGCTGAAGAACCTACTGGTGGATTGTATCTCGTGCTGAAACTGGTTCCATGAGGAGCGAAACGGGCCGTCGTCGGGCTCGCTTTCCTTGTAGAAGGACTCGATGCCGTATGCGTCGTCTACCGCTAGGCTGTCCTTGGGGTCCCACCAGCAGTCGTGCCTCCCGTGTAGTAGCTTTCTCAAGTCATCGGCGATCTCGTCGCTCACCTCCGTGACGCCGCTGATCACGCTGACTACTGGCTCGCCGTCCGGCCAAAGGCCTTCACGCTGCAGAAACCACCCGTCCCCATCGGTCGGATCGCTGGGTACGAGTTCGAAATGCTCACCCAGCACCTCATGCACACGGTCGGCCAGAGCCTCAAGCGGTAGCGCCTCGCGTGTACGACCACAGTACTTGCACCGGCCGGGGTTGCCCTGCTCCTTTACCTCGGCAGCCAGGAATCCATCTCCAATGCAGTTATGACAGATACTGGGCATATCGCTGTCCTGAGCCAACAAATCTCCTGAGGTGCCCCGGTTCTTAGAAACTAGAGGATAATCGCCCCGCGGAACCGCCCCGGGTTTACAGGCTCTTCGGAAATGAGGGGGGAGTTGGGGATCTGTGAGGGGGGTCGGAATCCGCCAGAAGTGAAGGGGGGTCCTCCATAATCGGCTGTTGAGAAAAGACATCCGAGGCAGGAGGACCCCTGTGGAATCTGATCCTACGCGTATGTGTGAGAAGCTGGTAGGT
>MKWU01005214.1_pt1 | contig 14380 bp, 9 predicted proteins | sample 809101 | NCBI WGS metagenome assembly MKWU01 (sample SAMN05860141, study PRJNA318959) | sponge metagenome | host: Aplysina aerophoba | place: Slovenia: Piran, Adriatic Sea, Gulf of Piran | collected 2013-05-07 | reverse complement strand
CGGCGGCGGTTCGACGCGCGACTCGACTCGCGCGAGCGGGCCTTCGCCCAGGAGCTGGTGTTCGGAACCCTGCGCCATCTCCCGCGTCTGGAAGCATGGCTGGCCCGCGTCGCGCCGCGCACGCCCGAGGATCCGGCCGTGCGTGTCCTCGCGCTTCTCGGGCTCTACCAGCTCGCGTTCACCCGGGTGCCGTCGCACGCGGCGGTGAGCACCTCGGTGGAATTGGCCCGCACCATCGGCAAGTCGTGGGCTGCCGGGTTCGTCAACGCGATCCTGAGGCGGTTCGCCTCCGAGCGCGACGCAATCGAGCGCATGGAGCTCGCCGCGCACGCCCGGCTCTCGCACCCCGCGTGGTTGCTCGCCGAATTCGAGCGCGCGTGGCCGGATGCGTGGGAGTCCATCGCCCGTGCCAATCTGGAACGGCCGCCGATGACGCTCAGGGTCGGCACCGGCCGTACATCGCGACGACGCTACCTCGACGCCCTGTCGAGCCGCGGACTCGCGGCTCGGGCGACACGGCACTCCGCCCAGGGCGTCATGCTGGAGTCGCCGTGCCCGGTGGAGCGCCTGCCGGGATTCGGCGACGGGCTCGTATCGGTCCAGGACGAAGCGGCCCAGCTCGCGGCTACGCTGCTCGACGCTCCGGAAGGCGGTCGGGTGCTCGACGCATGCGCGGCCCCCGGGGGCAAGACCGGGCACATGCTGGAGCTGGGCGCCGGCGAAGTCGAAGTCGTCGCGCTCGACAACGATCCCCGGCGCATCGGGGATCTTCGCGAGACCCTGACGCGGCTCGGACTCGCGGCCCACGTCGAGCTCGGCGACGCCGGGAATCCGCACGCATGGTGGGACGGACGTCCGTTCGATCGCATCCTCCTCGACGCCCCGTGCTCGGGCACCGGAGTCATCCGGCGCCGGCCCGACATCAAGATCCTCCGCCGGCCCGGAGACATCGACGCCATGGTGGAACGGCAGGGCGCGATGCTCCGCGCGCTGTGGCCTCTCCTGGCTCGCGGCGGGCGCCTGCTGTACGCTACCTGCTCCGTACTGCCCCGCGAGAACGAACGGGTGGTCGAGAGCTTTCTCGCGAATCACGCCGATGCGGCCGCGGTCCGGATCGACGCCGCGTGGGGCCGCCCGGTCGGGCCCGGACGCCAGATCCTGCCCGGCGACGACGCGATGGACGGGTTCTTCTATGCCGCGCTGGCAAAGCCTTGATTTCACGGCCTGTGCGGCTCGGCAACTCTTCCGGCTCGCCCTCGGCGTCGCCGCGCTTGTTCCGGCTGCCGGCCACGCCGGCCCGTCGGCGCCGGCGGGCGGGGCATTCGTGGTGGAGCACGCGACCCTTCGCCCGGCGGGTGGAGCCTACGTCGTCGACGCACGCATCGACTTCGCATTCAGCGAGGACAACCTCGAAGCGATGCGCAACGGAGTCGCCTTGACGGTCATCGTCGACATCGAGGTGCGCCGCGAACGCGGGCAGTGGTGGGACGAGACCCTCGCCGCACGCCAACTCCGCTACCGCATCGAGACGAACGTGCTGACCGGCCGGTACCGGATCCGCAATGTCGGCGGCCGCGGCCGCAACTACCGCTCGCTCGAGGAGATGACGGAGTCGCTCGGCCGCGTGGAGTCCGTCCCGATCATCGCGCGCGAGCTCCTGTCGGCCGATGCGCGCTACGGCGCTCGCATCAGGGCCCGGCTCGATATCGAGGCGCTGCCGTCACCTCTGCGCCCCATCGCCTACCTGAGTCCGCGGTGGCGGCTGAACAGCGGGTGGTTCGAATGGCGGGTCGAACCGTGAGCCGTCTCGGACAGAGCGCTATCCCCATCGTCGTCCTGGGCCTGGTCCTGCTGGGCTCGACCTACCTCATGAGCAACGCCACGCAGGACTCGGCGAGCTTCGGCGAGCTCTACTCGGTTCTGCTCGCGGTCAACGCCGTGGCGCTGATCGGTCTGGGCGCGCTGATCGCCGTGAACCTGTACAACCTGCTCCTTCAGGCACGGGAGCGGCGCCCGGGCGCCAAGCTCACGGTGCGGATGGTGGTCGTCTTCGTGGTCCTGTCCGTCACGCCGGTCACGATCGTGTACTACTTCTCGCTCCAGTTCCTGCACCGCGGGATCGACAGCTGGTTCGACGTGCGCATCGAGGAGGCGCTGAACGATGCGCTGGAGCTCAGTCGCACCGCCCTCGGCGTGCGCATGCGCGAGCTCCTCGCACAGACCGCGAGGATCGCGTCGGACCTCGAGCCGCTCGCCGACGAGCAGGTGGTCGGCGCGCTCGACGACGCCCGCCGCCTGAGCGGGGCGACGGAGTTCACGCTCATCGGCGCGAACGGGCGCATCGTGGAATCGAGCAGCGTGGACCCCACCGCGGTGGTCCCGAACCGGCCCAGCGACTCCATCCTGTCGCAGGCGCGGAGCGCCGGCGACTACATCGGCCTCGACGACATCGGGGACAGCGGGCTGCACGTGCAGGTCGTGGTGTCGGTTCCGTCGCACGACGCGGCCGGCGAGCCGCGGCTGCTGCAGGCGCTCTTTCCGGTAACCGAGCGGATGGACGCCCTCGCGCACAGCGTCGAGTCCGCGTCGGCGAAGTACCGCGAGCTCTCGTATCTGCGCAAGCCCCTGAAGCTCAGCTTCACCCTCACGCTGTCCATCGTCCTGCTCGTAAGCCTGTTCACCGCGGTGTACGCGGCGTTACGTTCGGCGAGGCGCATGGTCGCGCCGCTGCAGGACCTCTCGGAGGGCACGAAGGCGGTCGCCGGCGGAGACTACGAGACGCAACTCCCGGGCGCGGCCCAGGACGAGATCGGATTCCTCGTCGCGTCGTTCAACGAGATGACCCGCCAGCTCAAGCGGGCCCACGACGAGACGCGCGAAAGCCAGCACCTCGTGGAAGCGCAGCGTGCGTACCTCGAGACGGTGCTGCGACGGCTGTCCACCGGCGTGCTGACGCTCGACGGCGAACGCCGCCTCGTCACCGCCAATCGTGCGGCGGCGGAAATCCTCGGTGTCGACCTGGACGCGATGATCGGCCAGACACTCGAAATCCTGGCCGACCTGCACCCCCGCCTCGACCCGCTCGTGAACAGACTGTTCCAGCGGCTCGAGGAAACCACTGCTGACGGGTTGCGTGACAGCCGCGAACAGGTCAGCGTCGCCACGCCACGGGGCCCGCGCATGCTGGTGTGCAGCGCGGCGTCGCTCGCCGGCGGTGAGGGTGACGTGATCGTGTTCGACGACGTCACGGAGTTCATCCGCGCCCAGCGCAGCGCCGCCTGGAGCGAGGTGGCGCGGCGCCTCGCGCATGAAATCAAGAATCCCCTCACCCCCATCCAGCTCGCGGCGGAGCGCCTCCGGCACAAGTACCTTCACAAGGTCCAGCCGATCGATGTGGCGCAGATGGATCGCCTGACCCGCACCATCGTCCAGCAGGTGGAGTCCATGAAGGAGATGGTGAATGCGTTCTCCGACTACGCACGCACGCCGCCCATGCACCCGAGGTCCGTCGATCTGAACACGCTGGTCCTCGACGTCGTCGAGCTGTACCGCACCGCCTCCCCGGCGGTACGCTTCGAAACCCGCCTCGACCGACGCCTCGCCCCCATCCACGCCGATCCGAACCGCCTGAGGCAGGTGCTGCACAATCTCCTGAAGAATGCGGCCGAGGCGTGTGGCGACAGTGCGGCGCCACGGATCCTGACCCAGACCCGGGGTGGCGGCGCCCGTGACGACTCCATGGTGGAGCTTTCCGTGTACGACTCGGGCGAAGGCTTCGAAGACGACCACATCGATCGAATCTTCGAGCCCTACGTGACGTCGAAGCCCAAGGGAACCGGTCTCGGACTGGCCATCGCGAAGAAGATCGTCGAAGAGCACGGAGGCGCCGTTTCGGGCTGCAACGCACCCGAGGGCGGCGCGCGCATCACCGTCCTCCTGCCGGCCGCCGACGCTGCTGCCGATCCGCCGCCGGAGAGCGACGCCTCCGCGCTGCGCCCGAACTTCTGAGTCCCGAATCATGTCGACGCCCGCACCATCGAACATCCTCGTCGTCGACGACGAGGCCGGAATCTGCTCGCTTGTCAAGGAGATCCTCGAAGACGAGGGCTACGACGTGGACGTCGCCGAGGACGCGGAAACCGCGCGCGCATCGCGGCGCAACCGCCGGCCGGATCTCATCCTTCTCGACATCTGGATGCCCGACACGGACGGCGTCTCCCTGTTGAGGGAATGGTCCGAAACCGGCACCGGGGCTCCGCCGGTCATCATGATGTCCGGCCACGGCACGATCGAAACCGCCGTCGAGGCGACGCGGCTCGGCGCGTACGACTTCCTCGAAAAGCCGCTCTCCACCGCGAAGCTCCTGCTGGCGATTCGGCGTGCACTGGAAGCGGCGGAGCTCAGGCGCGAGAACATGGGACTCAAGCGCGAGACGTTGCAGGCGTCGGAACCCATCGGACGCAGCACGCTCATGAGCAGCCTCCGAGACCAGGTCAAGCGCATCGCCGAGCACGACACCCCGGTCCTGATCACCGGAGAGTCGGGCAGCGGCAAGGAGCTGATCGCGCGCTACCTCCATGCCCACAGTCCGCGCGCGACGGGTCCGTTCGTGCGCGTGCGCATCGCGGGCCTCACCGCAGCCGCCGGCCAGACCGAAGTCTTCGGGTCGGAGGACGGTCCGATCATCCACTACGGCGCGGTGGAAAAGGCGAATGGCGGCACGCTCTTTCTCGAAGACATCGTGGACATGGATCGGGAGCTCCAGTCCCGCCTCGTCACCATGCTGCAGGAACGATCCTTCCTTCGCGTCGACGGCGCCGCGCCAGTACCGCTGAACGTACGGATCGTCACCGCGAGCCGCGGAGACGTCGCCCGAGCCGTCGCGGATGCGCGGATGCGCGAGGACCTCTACTACCTGCTCAACGTGGTTCCCCTCGCGGTGCCGCCTCTTCGCGACCATCGCGAGGACATCCCCGAGCTCGTGTCGTACTACATCGACGTGCTCGTCACCCGCGAGAACCTGCCCAATCGTCGCCTGACCGTGGGCGCGCAGAACCGGCTTCGAAACCACAGTTGGCCAGGCAACGTCCGGGAGCTGATCAACGTGCTTCAGCGCCTGCTCATCCTCGGAAGCGGGTCCGTCATCGAGCTCGAGGCGGTCGAAGCGGCCCTCGGAGCCACTCCGAATTTCGAGCGCCGGGACGACGAGATCCTCGAATTCGAGGTCCCGTTCAGGGAGGCGCGGGAGCAGTTCGAGCGTGCCTACCTGGAGTACCGGCTACGCAAGGCGGGCGGGAGTGTGAGCAAGGTGGCGGCGGCGGCGGGAATCGAACGCACGCACCTCTACCGCAAGCTGCGCGGACTGGGAATCGACCCGAAGTCATCGTCCGGGCTGTCGTCGCGCGGCGCCGACTGACCGGCGAATTCTCGTGAAGATCATCATTCTCGGCGCGGGGCAGGTCGGCTCCACGGTCGCGGAGACGCTGTCGAGCGAGGCGAACGACATCACCGTCGTCGATGTCGACCACCGCAGGTTGCGCTCGCTCCAGGATCACCTCGACATCCGGACCGTCCCCGGGAACGCGTCGCACCCCGACGTGCTGGCAAGCGCCGGGGCGGAAGACGCCGACCTCATCCTCGCGGTGACCAGCAGCGACGAGACGAACATGGTCGCTTGCCAGGTCGCGTGGACCATCTTCCGCACACCGACCAAGATCGCGCGGGTGCGCTCCGCCGCCTACGTCAAGCACGGCGAGCTCTTCGCCCGGGACGCGCTCCCCGTCGACCTCATCATCAGCCCCGAGCAGCTCGTCACCGAGTACATCCGGCGGCTCGTCGAGACCCCGGGAGCGCTCCAGGTGCTCGACTTCGCCAATGGACGGGTGCGGCTCGTCGGGGTGAAGGCGTACTACGGCGGCCCTCTCGTCGGCCATGCGCTGCGCGAGCTCCCCACCCGCATGCCGACCATCGAGACCCGGGTGGCGGCGATCTTCCGCCGCGGCGTCGGCATCATTCCCGAGGGCGACACCGTGATCGAAGCCGACGACGAGGTGTTCTTCGTCGCGGCGACCGAGCACAGCCGCGCGGTGATGGGAGAGCTGCGCAAGCTTGACAGGCCCGTGCGCCGGATCATCCTGGCGGGTGGCGGCAACATCGGACGACGGCTCGCCGCGGCGCTGGAGCGGCAGGTGCACGTCAAGCTCATCGAGCACTCTCCCGAGCGGGCCGAGCGGCTGTCCGAGGTCCTGGACGGAACCGTCGTGCTGCAGGGCGACGCCGCAGACGAGGACCTGCTCCGAGAGGAAGGCATCGACCAGACGGACGTGTTCTGCGCGGTCACCAACGACGACCAGGTCAACATCCTCTCCGGAATGCTCGCCAGACGCCTTGGCGCCCGCAAGGTAATGGCGCTGATCAACCGAAGCGCCTACGTCGATCTGGTCCAGGGCGGCGCCATCGACATCGCAATCTCGCCGCAGCAGACGACGGCGGGCGTGCTCCTCGCCCACGTGCGGCGCGGCGACGTGGTGGCGGTGCACTCCCTGCGGCGCGGCGCGGCGGAGGCGATCGAGGCGATCGCCCACGGCGACCGGCGCACCTCGAAGGTGGTGGGCCGGGCGGTCGAGGAGATCAGGCTGCCGGCCGGCACCACCATCGATGCCGTGGTGCGTGGCGAGGACGTCATCATCGCCCACCACGACACGATCATCGAGAACGACGACCACGTGATCCTGTTCCTCACCGACAAGAAGAAGGTGCCGGAGGTCGAGAAGCTGTTCCAGGTCGGCGTCACGTTTCTCTGACCCCGCTTGTCACCGATTCGCGCCATGCAGCTCCGCACCATCCAGCGCATCCTAGGCCTGCTGCTCATGATGTTCAGCCTCACCATGCTGCCCCCCATCGGCATCGCGTGGCTCTACGAGGAGCCGTCGGCGCCGCCGTTCATCGTCTCGATGCTGCTCGTGGCCGGGACCGGGGCGGGGCTGTGGATTCCGGTGCGGCGCTCGCGCGGCGATCTCAGGCTGCGCGACGGATTCGTCATCGTCGTCGCCTTCTGGCTCGCGCTCGGCATCACCGGCAGCGTTCCGCTGCTGTTGAGCGACACGCCCGACCTGCCGCTGGCCGACGCGGTGTTCGAATCCGTCTCGGGCCTCACCACCACCGGGGCGACGGTCATCACGGGACTCGACGACCTTCCCCGAGCGGTTCTCTTCTACCGCCACCTCCTGCAATGGCTCGGAGGCATGGGAATCATCGTGCTCGCGGTGGCCATCGCGCCGATGCTCGGCATCGGTGGGATGCAGCTCTACCGCGCGGAGACGCCGGGGCCGATGAAGGACTCCAAGCTGACGCCGCGCATCACCGAGACCGCCAAGGCGCTGTGGTACCTCTACCTGCTGCTCACCGTGCTGTGCGGCCTCGCGTACTGGGCGGCCGGGATGGAACCGTTCGACGCGGTCTCCCACGGCCTGTCCACCGTCGCGATCGGCGGCTTCTCGACCCACGACGCGAGCCTCGGGTACTTCGACAGCCCCCTCGTGGAGCTGGTCGCCATCGTGTTCATGACCGTGGCGGGCATGAACTTCGCGCTGCACTTCACGGCCTGGCGCTCGCGCGGTCTCGGCGTCTATCGGGCGGATTCCGAGCTCAAGTGCTATCTGCTGCTCCTCGGCGCGGTGGCGGTGGTGACCTCCGCCTACCTGTTTGTCTCCGGAACGTTCACCGATCCGTTCACCGCGCTGCGCATCGGCGTGTTCCAGGCGGTGTCCATCAGCACCACCACCGGCTTCACCACCGCGGACTACCACGTCTGGCCGAGCTTCCTGCCGGTGCTGCTGCTGTTCGCGAGCTTCGTCGGCGGCTGCGCGGGCTCGACCGGCGGCGGGCTCAAGGTGATCCGGGTGCTGCTGCTGTTCAAGCAGGGCATGCGCGAGATCGTGCGGCTTGTCCACCCGAGCGCCCAGGTGCCCATCAAGGTCGGCGGCGCGGTCATGCCGCCCCGCGTGATCGATGCCGTCTGGGGCTTCTTCGCGACGTACGTGGCGACGTTCTCGCTGCTGCTGCTCGCGCTGATGGCGACGGGGCTCGACCAGGTGACCGCGTTCTCGGCCGTCGCCGCCTGCATCAACAACCTCGGTCCGGGTCTTGGCGGAGTCGGCCAGCACTATGCCGACATCAGCGACTCCGCGAAGTGGCTCCTGTCGCTCGCGATGCTGCTCGGGCGGCTGGAGATCTTCACCCTGCTGGTGCTGCTCTCGCCGACCTTCTGGCGGGGCTGAGGATGGACCCCGACGTTCTCATCGCGAATCTGGAGGCGCTGATCGCGGCCGGCAAGGACGGACCGGCGGTACGGTTCGGCCTCGGCAAGGCCTGTCTCGAACGCTCCGACCCCGCTGCTTCCCGGTTGCACCTCGAGCGGGCGGTCGCGCTGGATCCCTCGTATTCGGCGGCGTGGAAGCTCCTTGGGAAGGCATGTGCCGAAGGGGGCGACGCCGACGGAGCCGCCGATGCCTACCGGCGCGGCATCGCGGCCGCGACCGCGAGGGGCGACCGTCAGGCCGCGAAGGAGATGGGGGTGTTCCTGCGCCGCCTGGAGCGGGCGGCGGGGCGGGGGTGAAGCACTGCGAACCGGCGGCCGTAATCGGCCCCGCCGCCCGCCGGCTACCAGGAATCTGCGTTGCGGTTGAGCTCCAGCGTACCGACGAGGCGGGAGACGCAGTCGAGATTGTGCTCGCGCGCGTAGCTCGCAAGCCCTTCGTTGATGCGCACGCACACCAGCGGATCGTAGAACAGCGCAGTGCCCACACCGACCGCGCTGGCCCCCGCGATCATGAACTCCAGCGCATCCTCCGCCGATGCGATTCCGCCCTGGCCGATGATCGGGACGCCGTGCCTGCGGGCCACCTGGTGTACCTGGTGCACCTGGTACAGGGCCATGGGCTTGACCGCCGGCCCGGACATCCCGCCCTTGTTCTCGCCGAGCACCGGGCGCCGGGTCTTCGGGTCGATGGCCATTCCGACGAAAGTGTTCGCCACCGCGAGCCCGTCGGTGCCGGCCTCGATGCAGCGGCGCGCGTTCTCCGCGATGTCCGTCTGGTTCGGCGAGAGCTTGGTGACGAGCGGCTTGTCCGTCGCGGCCCGGCAGGCGGCGACGACTCGGTGCGACATCTCGGGGTCGTTGCCGAACAGGACGCCGCCCTCGCGCACGTTCGGACACGAGATGTTGATCTCCATCGCGTCGATGGGGGAGTCGTCGAACCGCCGCGCGAGCTCGGCGTACTCCTCGACGGTCGACCCGGAGAGATTGGCGAAGAACCGTGTCTCGCTGAAGTCGAGCGCGGGCAGGATCTCGTCGATCACCGCGCGAGAACCGGGATTCTGGAGTCCGATGGAGTTCAGCATGCCCGCCGGCGTCTCCCACACCCGGTGGGGCGCGTTGCCGAGCCTCGGCTCGAGTGTGGTCCCCTTGAGGCAGATTGCGCCGGCGTCCCGGTTCGAGAACCCTTCGACCCGCGTATACTCCTCTCCGAACCCCACGCAGCCCGACAGCAGCACGAGCGGGGTGTTGAAAGGCATTCCGCAGAACTCGACCGCGAGCCGCCGCCGGTCACGCGAGTCCAGGGCCATGCTCCACGTCGTCCTCTTTCAACCGGAAATCCCCCCGAACACCGGCAACATTATACGGCTCTGCGCCAACACCGGCTGCCCCCTGCACCTCATCCGGCCGCTGGGATTCGAGCTCGACGAGCCGCGGCTGCGGCGCGCCGGACTCGACTATCGTGAATGGACCACGATACGCGAGCACGCGTCGCTCGATGCATTTCACGCCGTCCACGCCCCGCGACGGACATTCCCCTTCTCGGCCCGGGGTGACACGCGGTACTGCGACGTCTCGTTCGAAGAAGGCGACGCGCTGCTGTTCGGCCCCGAGACGAGCGGGCTTCCCGACGCAGTGCTCGCGCGCTATCCCCGGGCGCACCGGCTTCGGATTCCGATGCAGCCGGGGAGCCGGAGCCTGAACCTGTCGAACGCCGTTGCCGTCGCCTGCTACGAGGCGTGGCGACAGCTTTCGTTCCGGGGACAGCATCGCCCCGGCGCGTGAACCTGGCCCCCTGTCTCACCGATTCACGGCTGCGAACGCGGATCGGTAAGACAGGGGGCACGTGCGGCCGACAGCCGGCTCCCGGCGTCGCCGTCGGGTCATCCCGTGTCGAGCGCGGAGATCCCGGCGACGAGCCGGTCCATTCCCTGCTCCATCGCCGCGGCGTCCACCGCGCCGTAGCCGACGCGCAGGTAGCATCCGTCGTCCATGCCGAACGCCGTGCCCGGGATCACCGCGATGCGGTGCTTGCGGATCAGGCGCTCGACGAGCGCGACCGAATCCCCGCCCCGATGCACCCGGACGAGGAAGTAGAACGCCCCGTCCGCCCGCGGCACCGTCACCCGCTCGCCGAGGCCGGACAGGGCATCGAGGGCGATCCGGCGCACCGCCGCGATGAACGAGAGCCGCTCGTCGACCCACTTCCGCCCGGCGTCGAGCACGCCGACCGCGGCATGCTGCGAGACCGCGGGCGCACAGATGACGTTGGTGTCCTGGATCTTCTCCACCGTCTCGAGGAGCGGACGGGGAAACAGCATGTATCCGACCCGCCAGCTCGCAAAACCGTACGACTTGCTGAGCGAGTAGATGCACACGGTGTGGTTCTCCGCGCCGGCAATGGAGCCGGGGGAGAAATGCCGCGCGCCGTCGAACACGAAGTACTCGTAGACCTCGTCGCTCAGGTGGAACAGTCCCCGGTCCGCGCACAGCGCGTTCACCGCCCGCAGATCCGACTCCGGATACACCGCTCCGCTCGGATTGTTGGGCGAGACGGTGACGACCGCGCGGGTACGCGGACCGACTGCGGCCTCGATTGCCGCCAGGTCGAGCTGATAGCGCTCGTCCGCCGCCACCACCACCGGCCGGCAGCCGATCATGCGCACCGCCATCTCGTGGTTGAAGAAGTAGGGCTTGACGAGCACCACCTCGTCGCCCTGGTCGCAGACCGCGAGCAGGGCGGTGAGGAAGGCCATGTTCCCGCCGGCCGTCACCATCAGCGCGAATCGATCGGCGTCGATGCCGTTCTCCGCCGCGAGTCGCGCAGCGATGCGCTCGCGAAGCTCCGGAATGCCCAGACCGTGCTGGTACTTGTGCCGCGCCGGCTCCTCGCAAAAGCGGACCAGCGCTTCGTGCGCGGCGGCGGGAGGTCCGTAGTCCACGACGCCCTGTCCGAGCGAAATCGTGCCGGGCGTGCTCCGGATCAGGTCGCCGACCCAGGGGATGATCGGCATCTGCACGTCCTGCATACGCCGGGAGATCAGGGGCTTGGGGAAGTTCAAGGCGGCGTTCGCTCCGGGCGTCAGGACCCGCCGTCAGGCGTCGCCGAAGATGCCCACCGGCCGCCGCGAGCATACGCGAGTCCCGTGCACGATGCGCGGGAGCGCCGTGCCTTATCCGCCGGTCACCGCCGCGCTCGTCGAGCGCGGCTTCTCGCCCGAGGAGACGACGAAGATTCCCGGCGGCGACTTCATGCGAGTGTTCGATCCCGTCCGGAAGACGTGCTCGGCATTGCAGACGAAGGCGCCGATGCGATATCAAGCGACGCAGACACCTGGCGCGCACGGGCCGAACGCCGGACGCGAGGCCCGTCCGGTCGCCTCCTGTCGTCGGTATCGCCCGCGCACTCAATCAGCCCACCAACTCCACCCGGAGACCGTCATGCTCGAATCCCACGGTCGCTACGACTACTCCCCCATCACCGAACGCGCCGACTACACGTGGCCGGGCGGCAGACGCCTCGTGGTCTACATCGCGGTGAACATCGAGGCGTTTCGCTACGGGCGCGGCAAGGGCGCGGCCATCGCACCACCCGATCAGGCGACGAGCCACAGCGTCTATTCCTGGCGCGACTACGGCAACCGGGTCGGCATCTGGCGCCTGCTCGCCCTCTTCGACTCGCTCGATCTGCCAATCGAGGCACAGATGAACACCGCGGTGTACGCCCACTGCCCGCAGATCCCGGAGGCGCTCCGCCGCCGCGGCGACGAGATCCTCGGCCACGGCGTCACCAACAGCGACGAGCAGGGAGAACTGTCGGAGGACGACGAGCGCAGGCTCATCGCGGAGGTCACCTCGACCATCGAGCGCGAGGAAGGCGCACGCCCCGCCGGCTGGATGAGCCCGTGGCTGTCGAACACCGAGGTTACGGCGGACCTGCTGGCGGAGGCCGGATATCGCTACTTCATGGACTGGACCTGCGACGACCAGCCGGTGTGGATGCGCACCCGCCACGGCCGCATCCTTTCGATGCCCTACCCCATCGAGTGCAACGACACCCGCGGCATCGTGTGGTACCGCCACACCTCCGAGGAATTCGCCGACATGATCGTCGACGCCTTCGACGAGATGCTGGAGCAGAGCGAGGAGCAGCCGCTCGTGTGCCCGATCTCGCTCCATCCCTTCGTGGTCGGACGCCCCTATCGCATCCGGCGCCTGCGCCGGGCGCTGGAACACATCGCCGCGCACCGCGAACGCGTGTGGATTGCCAGGCCGCGCGATATCTGCGCGCACATCGAAAGCCTTCCCGACGGAGTCGTGTGCGGGAGCTGAGGTCAGCCGATCGCACCTCCGTCATCCCGGGTGATCGCCACCACGCAGGACCGCGGCGCGGTGTCGCCGCCGTCGGGGAAGTGGCTGCCGCCCTTCTCGCCGGGATGCTGGATGCCGACGAACAGCGTCCTGCGGTCGGCGCTCCAGGTGATTCCGGTGACCTCGCACTCCCGCGGTCCGACCAGGAATCGACGAATCTCGCCGGTCTCGGGATCGCCGACCAGCATCTGGTTGTTGCCCTGACCGTCGAAGTCCCCGGTGCTGGAGTACTTGCCATCGGTCTGTATCCAGAGCATGCCGTTGGAGTCGAAGGCGAGGCCGTCAGGGGAGTTGAACATGTTGCCCTTGTCGATGTTGCCGGAGCCCGCCCTCTCGTCGTCATGGACCAGGGGGTTGCCCGCGACCACGAACAGATCCCACGCGAATCTGCCGGCGAGGTGGTCGCCCCCGTCGGGCCGCCAGCGCACGATCTGGCCGTACCTGTTCTTCGCGCGCGGATTGGGTCCGCCGACCGGCGTCGCATCCCCGCCGGCATTGGGCTTGATCCCCCGGTTCCGGTTGTTGGTGAGGCAGCAGTACACCTCCGCCTTCATCGGGTGGGCCGCCACCCATTCCGGCCGGTCCATGGTGGTCGCGCCGACCGCGGAGGCGGCCTGCCGTGTGTGGATGCAGATCTCGGCCCTGGAAGCCATGCCGGTGGACGCCGGAGTGAGCTCGACCCACTCGCCGCGACCGTCGTCGGCAAACCTGGCGACGGACAGCGTGCCGGTCTCCAGCAGGTCGCCGTTGTCGCCCCCCTCCGCGCGGACCCCGTCGCTGACGAATCGGTAGAGGAACTCGCCGCGCTCGTCGTCGCCCATGTAGACCACGATCCGGCCGTTGCCGGCGAGCACGACCTCGGCGTTCTCGTGCTTGAAGCGCCCGAGCGCGGTGCGCTTCTTCGGCGTTGCGTCCGGATTCAGCGGATCGATCTCGACGACGTAACCGGCGCGGTTGGGCTCGTTCGGGTGCCTGGCGATGTCGAAGCGCTCGTCGACGCCCGCCCATGCATAACCCCAGTCCTTGCGGCCGATGCCGTATCTCTCGAGCTCCGCGCCGATCTCCAGGTCCGGGTCGCTCGACGAGAAATAGCCGTTGAAGTTCTCCTCGCACGCGAGGTAGGTGCCCCACGGGGTGCGGCCGTTCCCGCAGTTGTTCCAGGTGCCCCGGGCGCTCGTTCCGGTCGGATCCGCCGCGGTCTTCATCAGGTCGTGCCCGGCCGCGGGTCCCGTGATCTCCATTGGGGTGTCGGCGGTGATGCGGCGGTTGAAGGGCGAATCGACGACGATCGACCAGCGACCGTCCGCCTGCGCGATCTCCACGACGGAGACGCCGTGACCGGCCTTGCCCTTGCGGACGTCGTCCGCGTTCTCCGGCTCTCCGATCCCGGTGCCGCCGTAGACGATCCTGCGGTTGACGTACTCGTTGTTGACGGCAAGGACGCTGCGGCCGCCGTGATTGAACAGCGACATGCCGTCGTTGTTGTCGCCGAACGCACGTTCCTGGCTGGCGCCGGTGCCGCGCGTGTCCTGGTCGAACGGGACCGAGTCCGACCACATCGGATCACCCCACCTGGCGACGACATGCCAACTGTAGCCCGGCGGCACGGTCACCGTGTCGAGGGTGTTGGCCGCGACCGGCTCGAAGGCGATGCGCCGGGCCGCGGCGCGGGCGGAAAGCGGCGCGAGGCCG
>MKWU01005209.1_pt1 | contig 14390 bp, 15 predicted proteins | sample 809101 | NCBI WGS metagenome assembly MKWU01 (sample SAMN05860141, study PRJNA318959) | sponge metagenome | host: Aplysina aerophoba | place: Slovenia: Piran, Adriatic Sea, Gulf of Piran | collected 2013-05-07 | reverse complement strand
GCTCCATCGACGCCGACTTCGCGGCCGGACGGGTGAGCGGCGAGCAGCGGCTTGAGCGGCGGCGCGCGCTCGGCCCCCGGCTGCTGGCCACCAACCGGAATCCGGGCGCAGGCGCCTCCGCGCCGGAGGGGGAGCCGTGATCCGGATCCTCCCGGGCGCAGGGCGACGGCTCGTGCTCGGGGCCGTGCTGGGCGGGGGGCTCGTTGCCCTCCCGCAGCGGCGCCCCCCGCTCGCGGCGGCGGACGCCGCGCGGGAGGGGGAGCCGTGATCCGGATCCTCCCGGGCGCAGGGCGACGGCTCGTGCTCGGGGCCGTGCTGGGCGGGGCGCTCGTTGCCCTCCCGCAGGCGCTCCCCCCGCTCGAGGCGCAGTCGCCCGAGCGCGCGGGCGACGGCGTTCTCGGGCGCGTCGTCGTGGTCGTCGTCTCCGGAACGGCCGGGGAGGACCTCGCGGAGGCGATCGAGGTCGAACTCATCACACTCGGCGGGGCCGCGGGCGGGGGGTGGGGGGGGGCGCGGGCCCCCCCGCCGCCCTCGATCCGCGAGACGACGGTGACGGTGCTCGCCCTCGACCGCGCGGCGGCGGAGCTGACGCTGGTGAGGGAGGATCTCGTCGAGAACCCCTCCGACCGCGTCTACGTCGGCCCTCCCCCGTCCGGCGTGACGCTGCGCCTCCCGCTCCCCGAGCGAACCCTCGACGCCTCCGGTCTCAACGAGGAGGGGAGCTTCCAGCTCGGCTCCGGCACCCTCGATGCCTCGCTGCCCCTCCGCCCCGGCATCACCCCCGTCGTCACGACCTACCGCGTCGGCTACGATCCCGCCCGGGACGGGTACCGGCTGCGCGTGACCGCTCCCCTGCCGACCGCGCGCGTCGAGGTGCTCGTGCCCGATCGCTTCGTGGAGGAGCTCGCTCCGCTCGATGCCGCCGAGCACGGCCCGGCCGCACAGCTGGAGGGCGAGCTGGCGCTCGTGGCGAGGCGCGGGGAGGCGGCGCGCGCGGGGGAGGGAACGCTCGTGGAGCTCCGCGGCCTCGCCGGGAGCACGGCGTCCAACCCCCTCACCGACGGGCGGGGACCGTTCGCCGCGACCGCGCTCGCGCTCGTGCTGCTCCCGGCCGCGGCATGGGCCCTTCAACGGGCCGGCTCTCGCCGCGGGGTGCGGAAGCCGTGAGCGGCGAGCGGTCGGTCGGGGCGAACGCCGTCGGCATCGAGGCCCGGGGCCTCACCAAGAGCTATCGGGGAGTGGCGGCCATCGACGGCATCAGCTTCTCCTTGCCGCCCGGATCGCGGACGGCGCTGCTCGGCGCCAACGGCGCGGGGAAGAGCACGCTGCTGCACACGCTCGCGACACTCGTCGCTCCCACCGGGGGGTCGGCCCTGCTGGGGGGCGAGGACGTGGCGGAGGCCCCGGCCCGGCTTCGCCGGCAGGTCGGCTTCATGGGCCACGTGCCGATGCTCTACGAGGAGCTCACCCCCTCGGAGAACCTCCGCTTCTTCGCACGCCTCTACGACGTCGAGGACGGGGCGAAGCGTGCCGACGAGTTGCTCCGGGCCGTGGGACTCTGGACGCGTCGCGATGAGCCGACCGCGGTGCTCTCTCGGGGGATGCACCAGCGCCTCGCGCTCGCCCGCGCCGTGCTCCACCGCCCGCGCGTGCTGCTGCTGGACGAGCCTGAGACCGGCCTCGATGCCGGCGGGATCGATCTCCTCGAGCGGCTCCCCCCCCCCGGCGAGGGGGGGGCCGTGCCCCCCGCCCCCCACCCCGCCGGAGGCCCCCGGGGCCCGGGGGGCCCCCGGCCGGGGCCCGGCCGTGCGCGCCGCCACGCACCGTGCGGAGCGCATCGGGCGCTGGGCGACCCGGCGTCTGGTGCTCGACCGCGGCCGCGTGGTGGGGGACGAGGAGACGGCCGTCGCGGAGCGCGGCGTTGAGGGGGCCGGCGCGGCGGGGCGGGCGCGATGAAGGCCGCCCTGGCCGTGATGGAGAAGGACCTCCGGCTCGCCTGGCGCGATCGGGCGGGTTGGCTGACCGCGGGGAGCTTCGCCGCGATCTCGGTCCTGGTCTACTCCTTCGCGCTCGACCTCGCTGCGCGGGACGTACGACCGCTGCTCCCGGGTCTGCTCTGGGTGACCTTCCTCTTTGCCGGCATCATCTCCTCCGGCGCCTCCTTCCACGGGGAGGCGGAGCGCGGGACGCTCGACGCCCAGCTGCTCGCCCCGGTCCCCCGCACCGCCCTCTACGCGGGGGAACTCCTGGCCCATCTGGGCGGGGTCCCCGTCGTCGGCGGGGGAACTCTCCTGGCCAATCGGGTGGGCCTCCTCGTCGTCGAAGTTGCCCCTCTCGCGCTCGCCACTATCCTGTTTGACGAGCCGCTCCTCACCCCCGAGCTCGGCGGAATACTGCTGGTGGGGACCGCGGGGTACGTCTCGCTCGTCACCGTGCTCGCGACGCTGGGGAGCCGCGTGCGGGCGCGCGTCGTGCTGATGCCGGTACTCGCGCTCCCCCTGCTCGTGCCGCTCCTGATCGCGGCGGTGCGCGCGACCGGAGCCGCGCTGGGGGAACCGGCCGGGGAGGCGCCGTGGCTACTCCTGCTGGCGGTCTTCACGGTGTGGTCGGCCGTCGGAAGCGCCCTCCTCTTCCCGCTGGCCGTCGAGCGATGATGACGCGCGCGGCCGGGCCGCGATGAGCCTCCTCGCCCGGCTCACATGGCGCGGGGCGCAGCGCGTCGCGGCGCTCCGCTGGGCGGTCTTGCCGCCGGTCGCCGGCGTGGCGATGTTCGTCCTCCTCGCCGGCGCCGTGATCGCGGCTCCGCGAGAGGCCGTGGAGGGGGAGGTGCAGCGCATCTTCTACATCCACGTCCCCTCGGCCCTCGCCGCCTACCTCGGGGTCGGCGTCGCGTGCCTGGCGTCGGTGGCGCTGCTGTGGCGGCGCGACATGCGCTGGGACGCCATTGCGCGGGCGGGCGCGATGACCGGCGTTCTCTTCACCGGGCTCACGCTCGCGACCGGGATGATCTGGGGCAAGCCGATATGGGGCGTGTGGTGGACGTGGGACGCGCGCCTCACCAGCACGCTGATTCTCTTCCTGCTCTACTCCGCCTACCTGCTCGCACGACAGCTCGCCGACGAGACCGACGAGCAGGCGGCGCGCTTCGCCGCCGTCTTCGCGATCGTCGCCTTCGTCGACATCCCGATCATCAACCTGTCGGTACGCTGGTGGCGCACGCTGCACCCGCAGCCGATCGTCTTCGATCCCTTCGGCGAGCAGGCGCTCCCCGGATCGATGATGCTGGTGCTGGCGATCGGGATCCTCGCCGTGGGAGCGCTCGCGCTCTGGCTGATCGTGCTGCGGGCGGAGGCCGAGGGGCTCGCGCAGCGCACCGCGGTCGTTCGCCACCTCGTCGACCGCAGGGAGGCTCGCTGATGGATCACCTGGAGTTCCTGTTCGCGGGCTTCGCCGTGTTCTGGGCCGGCCTCCTCGTCTACCTGCTCTTCCTGCAGGCGCGGCTGCGGGGGCTCTCGCGCGAGATCGAGCGCCTCGAGGAGCGCCTCGGCGAGTCCGACCCCGACGGGGTTGCCGCCGACCGCGGCGAGGCCGGAGGCGACGGGTAGCGTGCTGGCGCGAAGCGGCTCCCGCCCCGGCGGCTACGCGCTGCTCGCCGTCGCGGCCGCGGTCTCGACGCTCGCCCTGATCGCGGTGGGCGGCGTGGTCCGCACGACCGAGTCCGGGCTCGGCTGCCCGGACTGGCCCCTCTGCCACGGGGGCCTGCTGCCGCCGCTGGAGCGAGCGGCGATCATCGAGTACGCACACCGCACCGCGGCCTCCGTGGTCGGGCTTCTCATTCTCTGGGTCGCGGCCTGGACGCTGTGGCGGCGCCGCGCCGACCGCGCTCTCGCGGTCCTCGCCCTCGCCTCCCTCCCGCTGCTCGCGGTGCAGGCATGGCTCGGGAAGGAGGCCGTCGAGCGCGAACTCCCCGCGCTGATCGTCACGCTTCATCTCGCGACCGGCCTGCTGCTCTTCGCGGTGGTGACGCTCCTGGCGGCACTCGCGTGGCTCGGGCCCCGGCGGCGCCGCATCCGCGAGCCCGCCCGCGAGCGCCTGACCCTGGTCTCGGCCTGGGCCTGCGCCGTCACCTTCGCCGTCCTGATCGCGGGCTCCTATCTGGTCGGCGAGGGGGCCGGGCCGGCCTGCACGGGATGGCCCGGCTGCCCGGAGGCGCCGATACCCTTCCTCGACGGGAGCCGCCTGCACGACGCGCACTGGCTCCATCGCGTCACGGTCCTCCTCGGCGGGGGCGCGATCGCCGCCGTGGCCTGGTCCGCCACCGGGCTCGGCCGCGGCGCTGCGACCCTGCGGGGTGCCGCCGCGGCTCTGGTCGTCCTCTACCTCGCGCAGGTCGTGCTCGGCGCCGCGAATATCTGGACCGATCACTCCGCCGCCGTGCGTACCGCGCACCTGGCACTGGCCGCGGCGCTCTGGGGGCTGCTCGTGGCGATGGCCGTGGCGGGTCGCTTCGCCCCGGCGACCCCCGAGCAGGAGCGCGCAGTGGGGAGCGGAGCCTCCGGTGTCTAGCCCGCCCGACGTGGCGGCGGACGCGGGCGCGGCGGACAGACCCGGGGGCAGCTCCGGGCGGGTCGCGGGCCTGAGATCGGTGCTCGGCTCCTACATCGCGCTCACGAAGCCGAGGATCATCTGGCTGCTGCTCATCACCACCGTGCCGGCCATGGTCGTGGCGGCCGGGGGATGGCCCGGGAGCGGCCTCGTCGCGAGCACCGTGCTGGGAGGGATGCTCGCGGCCGGCGGCGCGAACGCCATCAACCAGTACGCCGACCGCGACATCGACCGGCTGATGCGCCGCACCAGCGGCCGTCCGCTCGTTCGCGGTGTGGTGCGGCCCCAGCGCGCGGCCGCCTTCGGGGTGGTGCTCTCCCTCATCTCCGTCGCCTGGCTCGCGTCGACCGTGAACGCGCTGGCCGCGGCGCTGGCGGCGGCGGCGATCGCCTTCTACGTCGTCGCCTACACCTACTACCTGAAGCGAACCACGACCCAGAACATCGTGATCGGCGGGGCGGCGGGCGCGGCTCCACCCGTCATCGGGTGGGCCGCCGTGACGGGGAGCGTCGAGATCGAGGCGGCGCTGCTCTTTCTCGTCGTCTTCTACTGGACGCCCCCCCACTTCTGGGCGCTCTCGCTGCTCCTCGCCGACGACTACGAGCGAGCCGGCGTGCCGATGCTCCCCGTGGTCAGGGGGGAGCGAGAGACGAAGCGGCAGATCGTCCTCTACAGCTTCCTGCTCGTTCCGCTCACCCTCATCTTCGGCGCCGCCGCCGAGATGCAGTGGCTCTATTTCGCGACGGCGGCAGCGGGCGGCGGCGCCTTCATCGGGTTCGCCTTCGCGCTGATCCGACGCCCGGGCATCGAGGGGGCGCGCGCGCTCTTCCGCTTCTCGGTGCTCTACCTCGCCCTGCTCTTCGTCGCGATGGCAGCCGACCGGCTGCTGCTGGCGTAGCCGCGCCGGCAGCCGATCACCGACGGTCCGGGCCCGCTCCCCGGCGGCTCGCCTCGCGCGCCCGCTCGGCCCACGCGTCGTGGTGGCGCTCGGCCCAGGCGCGTCGAACGCGGCCGCTCGTCATGCCGCGCAGCGACTCGCGTGTCTCGGGGTTGAGCGCCGCCATGTAGAGATGACCGACGATGAGCGGGAGCAGCAGCAGCGAGAGCACCGTGTGCCACCGGAAGACCGCGGCCACCAGATCGACGTCGAAGACATTCTTGTTCCAGAAGTTCACCCCGAGCACCACCCCGGTCCCGATGAGCACGATGATGGCCGTGGTCGCGAGAGCCGCGTTGACCTTCTGGCCGGCGTTGAACTTCCCGACGCGCGGCGCGATCGAGCGAAGCCCGGCGGCTCGAAGCGCCCGGTGCTGCAGCCAGAGATAGTCGTCCAGGCGAACCAACAGGAGCTCCCGTGCATCCCGACGGGCCGCCCGGCGCGAGAAAATGGCGAGCAGGGACGGCAGGAGCGCGACGGCGAACCCGAGACCGAGCAGCACGTGCAGCCACGCGAAGATCCGCGCGCCCCCGAGATGCAGCGTCTTCGCCTCCGGCCAGAAGTTCGTGAGCCCGGTCAGCATCAGGATCAGCACCGGAATCGCGACCAGCCAGTGGAGCACCCGGGTGGAGGGAGCGAAGCGGTCGAGGAACTCCGGCATCAGCTCTCCGCACGGCGCGCCGGCGCTCGCAGCGCGCCCGTCGGGCGATTCAGCCGCTCGAGCGGATCCACGCGTCCACCCGCCAGCCCCTCTGCTCCCAGTAGCCGAGGTCCTGCCGGTCGCGGAACTCAACGCGTGTCAGCCACTTCGGCCCCTTGTAGCCGAACATGCGCGGCATCACCAGCCGCGCGGGGGCTCCGCGCACCCGCGAGAGCGGGGCGCCGTCGAGGTCGTAGGCGATGAGCACACCGGGGAGGCGGGCCTGCGGGAGGGAGGGGGGATACCGGTAGAGGGCCCCCAGCGAGCGGGAGGGGGTCGCCGTGGAGGTGGTAGGCGATGAGCACACGGGGGAGGCGGGCCTGCGTGAGCGAGAGGGAATCCCGGTAGACGCCCCCCAGCGAGTGGAACGTGACGTAGCGTGCGTCGGGAAGCGGACCCACGAGCTCCGCGAGGCTCTGGAATCGCACACCGTCCCACCGGACGTTCGGCACTCTCCAGCCCTCCACGCAGTGAAAGTCGGACACTTGGCGCACGGCCGGGAGCGAGCGCAGGGAGTCGTAGTCGAGGCTGAGCGGCCGCGCGACCAGCCCGTCCACGGTGAGCCGGTACGTCGCCCGGTCGAAGACCGGACGGCCGTCCTCGACGGTGTTTTCCCGCCAGCCATCGACGAGCCCGAAGACACGCGTGGAGAGGGCTCCGAGAGCAGCGCCTCCTGCGAGCAGCCCGAGGAAGCGCGCGCGAGAGAGCAGGCGCCGAGAGCGGGGTGCGCCGGATTCCCCCGGCGGAGGGCGTGGCTCATCGCTCATCTCGCCCGCGATTCCGATAGCGAACGCGTGCCGGGACCAGTGTAGGGCACGCCGACGGGCGGCTTGTGACGCTCCTTACGCAGACGCCGTTGACACGATCTGCGCGTCAGCCCTCGATGGCGAGCAGCCGCAGGCGCATCGAGCCGCCGGGTGCCGTGACGGTGACCTCGTCGCCAACCGAACGGTTCGCCACGGCGAGACCGACCGGCGATTCGACCGAGATCCGCCCCTGCGCCGGGTCGACCTGAGAGGGGCTCACGAGGTGGAAGACGTGCTCCACGTCGCGGTCGATGTTGAGCACCCGCACCGTGGAGCCGACGTGGGCGCGCCCGCCCTTCGCCTCGGCGTCGATCACGACGGCGTGGCGGAGTCGGTTTTCGATCTCGCGGATGCGCGCCTCAAGGTGCGCCTGGGCGTCCCGCGCGGCATCGAGGGGGGCGTTCTCGCGGAAGTCCTTGTCGGCCATCGCGGCACGCAACTCCTCGGCGATACGCGGCCGCTCGTCCTTCAGCTTCTTCAGCTCATCCTCGAGCGCCTGGATGCCCTCGAAGGTCATGTAGAAGGCCTCGCCGCCGAGTTCCTCGATGGCCCCCCGTCCACCGCGCGCGCCGCCCGCAAACGCGCCGAGATGCGGGACGAGGTTCTCGGCGGTAAACGCGAGCCGGGAGGCGTAGGCGAGGAAGCCACGGATCGGCTCCGCGTGATCGGCGTCGTGCTCCAGCGCCTCGGCATGCGTGGCCGCGTACTGCTCGACCTCCTCGCGTGTGATCTCGCCCATGGAACGCTCTTCACCGCCGAGTTCCTCGATGAAGCGATCGAGCGCCGGACGCTCGGCGCGCGCCTTCTCCGGTTCGAGGCTGTTCAGATAGTGGGCGCTCGCGTCTCCAGCGGTCATCGGACCTGCCATGACGGGCCTCCCGCTCCGGCGCGGCGTGCGCCGCCGCATGTCGATTCGTGTGCTGTCTGCCCGGCGGCTACGACCAGCCGCCGGCCAGTGCCGGCTCCCCGCGATGCCGACAACGCCGCCCGGATCCCGAGTGCCTCCATCCAGTGTAGGAGAAGGCAGACGTACGATGCCATCCGTGAGCGAAGTCGACACGAGGTCCGGGGACTCGACGCGCAGCCATGCCGCGCTCACGGGAGGGGACGGCGAGGCGGGACGAGCGGCGGCGTGGCTCGCCTCGGAGATCGGGCGACTGCGCATCGCGGCGGACCCACCGATGCACCAGCAGTTGATCTCGTTCGGCACCCTGATCGCCACCGGCGCCGCCCGCGCCGGGCTCACATCCGTCCGCGACCCGCTCGGGATCGCGCGCCGGCATGTCGGCGAATCCCTCGCTCTGCTCGCGGCGCTTCGCAGGGCGCAGGTGCTCGAGGTGGGGCGCCCGGCGCGCGTCGTCGATGTCGGCAGTGGAGCCGGCCTCCCGGGAATCCCGATGCGCCTCGCCGAACCTGCTCTTCGAACCGTCCTGGTCGAATCCAACCGGCGGCGCTGCGCGTTCCTGACGGAGAGCTGCGTCTCGCTCGGCTTGGATGACGTGCAGGTGGTCTGTGCCCGGGCAGAGGAGGCCGGACACGATCCCGACCTGCGCGAGCGCTTCGACATCGCGGTAGCGCGCGCCGTCGCGCCGCTTGCGGTGCTCGTCGAGTACGCGCTGCCGCTGCTCGCCCCGGGCGCGCTGCTCGCGGCTCCGAAGGGCAGCCGCGCCGGCCAGGAGCTCGCGGATGCGGATCGGGCGATTCGCGCACTCGGCGGCGAGGCGCTGGCCCCTCTGCCGCTGCCCCTCCCCGCAGGCACGCCGCCGCAGCTGGTGTTGCTTGTGAGGCGAGTGGGCGACCTCCCGGCCGAGCTTCCGCGCCGGCCGGGTATTCCGGCGCGCCGCCCCCTCGGCACGGCCACGCGTCGGCGTCGGGGCGCTTCGACCGACCGGCCACCTCTGTGAGATAGAATCGCCGAGCGGGCACTCCCCGCCCGCAGGCAGGGTGGCACATGCTCACCACGACGATCTCTCGGCTCGGTCGACTCGCCCGCCTCGACCTCCGCGTGATCACCGAGGTGCGTGATGATCACGGCGCCACGATCCCCGCCGTCGTCGTCGCCGCATGCTCGGTGCTGCTGCTCGGCGTCGGTGGCTGGCTCTGGTGGGTGACCTCCGGGCTCGGAGACACGGGAGCCGTCTTCCTGAAGAGCGCGCTGCTGGGCAGTGGCCTGGCCTTCGCCCTCTGGCTGGTGTGGCTGCTCGTCGCCTACTCGGTGCTCCAGCGCGTCGCGTCGGTCACAGTGCCCGCGGAGCGTCTGCTCCGGTGCGCCGGCTTCGCCGCGATTCCGGCAGCGCTGGGCCTGCTCATGGTCATCCCCGCCATCTCGTTCGGCGTGGGGCTGTTCGCGGTCGGCGCGTGGGTGCTGCTGACCCAGGTCGGGATAGAGCGAGCGGTCGGAATGGGCGGCGCGAGCGTGATCCTCGCCAACGGAGCCGGTTTCGCGGCCTGGGCGCTCGGGATGTCCCTGCTGTCGACCGGCAGCAACCAGCTCGGCGTGGGCCCGTTTCTCGCCGAGTCGATCTGGGAAGCGCTCGCTGGCTTCGAGGCTGCCCGCTCGATCATCGCGGGGTAGTCGTGCCCGAGCGGAGCCGCAATGGACCGAGCGCCTCGGGCGCGCCTACACTCGCCCCGACTCCGCCGGTGGTCGATACGGGCCTGTAGCTCAGCTGGGAGAGCGCCACACTGGCAGTGTGGAAGTCGGGGGTTCGAGTCCCCCCAGGTCCACCAGATACGACCAAACTTGACGGTAGACAGTACCGGGCCGCCGAGGACCACATCCTCGGCCTTGCCGCCGCGCAGGGGACTGCCCTCAATCTCGGCCGTCCGGTCGGCGCGTCTACGCTCAGTCGCGCCCGGAAGTCGAACGGGCGCTTCGGAGGAACGCGCTCTCACACGACCGCGGAATCCTCCCTCAGGTGAGCAAGGCCGAGGGGGCGTTCGATGGCGGACGTAAAGTCGCGCCCGTACCTGCGGCAGGTGAGCCTACCAGAACCCGCCAAGGACCCCGATGATGGCGCTCCCGACGTCGCGCACCGCCCCGCCGATGTCGCCGAGGACGCCCCCGACGGCGGCAACCGTCGAGAACACCGCGTCGACCCCCAGGATGACGGTGTCGGCGACCAGTTCGGCGAGGTTGCAGACGAGGTCGGGATTGAGCTCGCACACTGCGGCCGCGACGAGGTTGACCAGGTCGCCCAGCGTCTCGGGCAGTGTTCCGCTCAACCGGTTGTCGTGCAGAGCGAGAATCTGCAGGTTGAAGAGCTTGCCCAGCTCCGCCGGAATCTCGCCCTCGAGCTCGTTCTCGTAGAGGAACAGGGTCTCGAGCTTCGTGAGGTCGCCGACCTCCGGCGGAATCTCCCCGGAGAGCTCGTTGGTCTGCAGGGCCAGCACGCTCAGGCTGGAGAGTTTGCCCAGCTCCGGCGGAAGCTTGCCGTCTAGCTTGTTGTCGCCAAGCAGCAACAACTCCAGATCAGGGAGGTTGCCCAGCTCCGGCGGGATCTCGCCGCTCAGCTCGTTGTCTGCGAGCAGCAGGCGGACGAGGCTGGCGAGCCCGCCGAGCTCGGACGGAATCTCGCCGCTCAGCTTGTTGTCGCTGAGGTACAACGCCTCCAACTGCTCGAGGTCGGCGAGATCCGCCGGGAGGGTTCCCTGGAGCTGGTTGTCGCTGAGATCGAGCTCGGTCACATGACCGTTGCTATCGGTGGTGACGCCGTACCACGAGCCGAGTGGGGCGTCGCTCACCCAGTTCGTGCGGTTGCGCCAGTGTCCGCCGTCCGTGGCGTTGTACAGCGCGACGAGGGCGTTGCGTTCGGACTGCGGCGACGTGGGGAGGGACGCGGTCTCACGCGTGAGCGGTACGTCGATGATCGTGCTGCGTAGCCAGCGGTTCAGCGTTGCGGTCGTCGGGAAGAAGCGCGCGCGCGGGAGGACTCGCTCCCCGTCCACGGGATTGAACCCGAACTCGATCCGTCCGTTGGCGCGGAGCCGGGCGGTAATCCGGCCCACCACTTCTCCATCCGACACTACATCGGAGGAGACCAGCCACCGGTCCACGGTCGCGTCCGCCGGGAAGAAACGTCGCGCCGGCAGAATCAAGGTTCCGCCCTCGGGCTGGAAGCCGAACTCGACCCGGCCACTGCTGAGGCGTCGTGCCAGGATCCGCCCCTCGATGCTCGCGGGCTCGCCCGACTCGAGGCTCCCGGCGTGGGCCGCCGACGAGATCGCGGGCACGGCGCCGATGAGCAGCGCGGGCGTGCCGCTGCCGATCGTGGAGCAGCCGAAGCTGTTGCAGCCCACCACCCAGTAGTAGTTGCGGCTGGCATTGGGGTCGGCGTGCGTGTAGCTGGTGCCGGTGAGGTCGGTCGCGAGTTCGTCGCAGAAGGAGGGGCTGCCGAAGCTGATGCGGCAACTCGAGCCGAAGAAGTCGTCGTAGTAGACGGTGTAGGACGTGGCGGCGGCGACGGCGTCCCAGGCGACGACTACCGTCGAGTCCTCGTGCTCGTAGCGCTGGTTCGAGGGAGCCGACGGCGGAGAGCCGCCGAGCCCGGCGGGGTTGGCGCTGTCGATCCCGGAACAGCCGTAGTTGTTGCAGGCGACGACCCAGTAGTAGTTGCTGCTGGCGTCGGGGTCGGCGTGCGTGTACGTGGTGCCGGTGAGGCCGGTCGCCAGCTCGTCACAGAAGGAGGGGCTGCCGAAGCTGATGCGGCAGCTCGAGCCGAAGAAGTCGTGGTAGTAGACGGTGTAGGAGTCGGCGGCGGTCGAGGCGTCCCAGGTGAGGACGATGGAGGAGCCGTCGTACTCGTACTCCTGGCTGGCGGGAGCCTCCGGCGGGGAGCCGCCGAGCCCGGCGGGGTTCGCGCTGTCGATCTCGGAGCAGCCGTAGCTGTTGCAGGCGACGACCCAGTAGTAGTTGCTGCTCGCGTCGGGCTCGGCGTGTGTGTAGCTGGTGCCGGTGAGGCCGGTCGCCAGCTCGTCGCAGAAGCTCGGGCTGCCGAAGCTGATGCGGCAGCTCGAGCCGAAGAAGTCGTGATAGTAGATGGTGTAGGAGTCGGCGTCGGTCGAGGCGTCCCAGGTGAGGACGATGGACGAGCCGTCGTATGCGTACTCCTGGTTCGCGGGAGCCTCCGGCGGAGAGCCGCCGAGCTGAGCTGGGTTGGCGCTGTCGATCTCGGAGCAGCCAGTACTGCTACAGGCGACGACCCAGTAGTAGTTGCGGCGCGTGTCGGGCTCGGTGTGGGTGTAGGTCGTGCCGGTGAGGCCGGTCGCGAGCTCCTCGCAGAAGCTCGGGCTGCCGCTCGAGCGCAGCCGGCAGCTCGATCCGAAGAAGTCGTCGTAGTAGACGGTGTACGTGTCGGCACCGGCGGAGGCGTCCCAGCTGAGGACGATGGCTGAGCCGTCGTACTCGTAGCGCTGGTTGGCCGGGGCCTGTGGAACCTGGTCGGACCCGTCCGCCGCATCTTCCGCAGTCGTAGTCGGCGTTGCGGTCGGCGTCGGGCTCGGGGTAGCTGTCGGCGGAGGCGCAACCGAGTCGCCCGCAGTCTCGACGAGCCAGGTTCCGTCGCGCTGTGATTTTGCGACGAAGTTGTAGAGCACACCGTTGATGGTCGTGTCCTTGATCTCGATGCTCTGCCCGCTCGTGAAGGTCAGGAGCCGCCCGCGTCCCGACGAGTCGACCGAGAACTCGACGCTGGTGTCGGGGTACGTACAGCTCTCGCCGGCACCGACAACCAAACCGGCGCGGCACTCTCCGTCCGGGGCGGGCTCGGGTGTCGTTGTCGGGGTGGGTGTCGCTGTCGGGGTGGGCGTCGCTGTCGGGGTAGGTGTCGTTGTCGGGGGCGGCGTGACGGAATCGCCTGCGGTCTCGATGAGCCAGGTTCCGTCGCGCTGTGCCTTTGCAACGAAGTTGTAGACGACGCCGTTGATGGTCGCGTCCTTGATTTCGATACTGCGCCCGCTGGTGAAGAACAGGAAACGTCCCCGCCCCGAGGAATCTACCGAGAACTCGATGGTGGTCCCCGGGTAGGTACAGCTCCCGCCCGACTCGACCACCAGACCGGCACGGCAGACGGTTTCCGTCCCCTGTGCGCTCACGTGGGCGCCCCAGGTAGCGACGGGGAGGAGGACAGCGGCAACGATCACCAGCACCCAGCCCAGGCGCCGGGCGGCGGCCAGTGAACTTTGCTTTGCGCCGGGACTGGTCCAACTGGGCATCACGATGGTCCCAAACTTCTCTGCGCTTCCATGTCCTCTCCCTCGCCCGAGGACTCTCATCAACGGTGGTCGCATCTCAAGGGGCGACCCGGGCGGGGTTCGCGCTGTCGATGGTCGAGCAGCCGAAGCGGTTGCAGGCGACGACCCAGTAGTAGTTCTCGTCGCGGTCGGGGTCGGAGTGCGTGAACGTCGTGACGGTGAGGTCGGTGGCGAGCTCCTCGCAGAAGCTCGGGCTGCCGAAGCTCAGCCGGCAACTCGAGTCGGAGAAGTCGTCGTGGTAGACGGTGTAGGAGTCGGCGCCGGCGGAGGCGTCCCAGCTGAGGACGATGGCCGCACCGCCGTACTCGTAGCGCTGGTTGGCGGGAGCCCCGGGCGGCGTACCCCCGAGCGCGGCGGGGTTTGCGCTGTCGATCTCGGAGCAGCCGACGCTGTTGCAGGCGACGACCCAGTAATAGTGCTCGTCCGGGTCGGGGTCGGCGTGGGTGTAGCTGGTGCTGCTGAGGTTGGTAGCCAGTTCCTCGCAGAAGCTCGGGCTGCCGGAGCTCAGCCGGCAATTCGAGTCGAAGAAGGCGTGATAGTAGACCGTGTAGGAATCGGCGCCCGAGGACGCGTCCCAGCTGAGGACGACAGCGGAGCCGTCGTACTCGTAGCGCTGGTCAGCAGGGCTGTCGGGCCGCCCGCTCCCAGCCTCGTCCCCTTCATCGGAAGGCGCGGGCTCATCGAGAGCCTTCTCGGATTCGGTCGCAGTGACCGTGAGGGTGTAGGAGCCTGTATCGCCCCAGCCTGCCACCGCAACGTAGTGAGTAGCGGACTCGGCGGCCGTCCAGATGATGCGCGACCCGAAGGATTCCCCGCCGTCGTCGTCGAACTCCAACTCGCGCGAGCGGGAGTCATACAGAGCCGCAACCGAGTCGTCCAGAGTTCCCAGATCCACGTCGATCCGGTACGTCTGTCCTCGCTCCGCAGCGAAAGCGAAGTAGTCGATGTCTCTCCCGTGGCCCAGCACACCGGTGATTGCATCCCCGACGGTTAGGAAGGTGGCCTCGTCTGCTGAGTCTCCGTGGTCGTCCCTGGTGTCTGGAGCGTCACGGATCGCAGTGACCGTGAGGGTGTAGGAGCCTGTATCGCC
>MKWU01005206.1_pt1 | contig 14393 bp, 16 predicted proteins | sample 809101 | NCBI WGS metagenome assembly MKWU01 (sample SAMN05860141, study PRJNA318959) | sponge metagenome | host: Aplysina aerophoba | place: Slovenia: Piran, Adriatic Sea, Gulf of Piran | collected 2013-05-07 | reverse complement strand
CGACACCCAGAAGTCCAGGCGGACCAACCAGTGCCACGACATCACCGTCTTCCCCGAGCGCCATCTCGCCGCGGGCGCCTGCTCGGGAAACGGAATCCTCTTCGACATCTCTGACCCGCTCAAGCCGCAGCGGCTCGACGCGGTTGTCGACGCGGGCTTCGCCTATTGGCACTCGGCGACCTTCAACAACGACGGCACTAAGGTCATCTTCACTGACGAATGGGGCGGCGGCAGCCGGCCGCGTTGCCGCGCCTACGACCCCCTCACTTGGGGCGCCGACGCGATCTACGACATTGTCGACGGCAAGCTCGAGTTCCGCAGCTACTACAAGTTGCCTGCGCCGCAGTTGGAGCAGGAGAACTGCGTCGCGCACAACGGCTCCATCGTCCCGGTACCGGGTCGCGACATCTTCGTCCAGGCCTGGTACCAGGGTGGCCTGTCGGTGATCGATTTCACCGATTCCGCCCGCCCGGTCGAGATCGCCTACTTCGACCGTGGCCCCATCGACGCCGAGGCTCTGGTCATGGGCGGATACTGGTCGACCTACTGGTATCACGGTCACATCTACGGCACCGAGATCGCGCGCGGGCTGGACGTCTTTGCGCTGACCCCCGGTCAATTCCTGAGCGAGAGCGAGATCGCAGCGGCGGCACGGGCCGACGGGGGCGGCGTTTTCAACCCGCAGCCACAGTTCCCTGTTCAGTGGCCCGCGGAGCCGGTCGTGGCGCGGGCCTACCTCGATCAGCTTGAGCGCGGCGGGGAGCTGTCGGAGTCTCTTGGAGCCCGGTTAACGGCGCTGCTCGATCGCTCGGAGGCGCAGCTTCAGGACGGTGGGAGCGACGAAGACCTCGCTGCCGGGCTGGAAACGCTGGCGGTGACCCTCAACGACAACCGAGGCGACGGCCTTGCGGGGAGCCGGAGGGCTCTGCTGAGTCAGACCCTACGGGAGATCGCCGCCAGACTGCGCTGACCTCCGCCGGCCGCCGGCGCCAAGGCCAGGGAAGCGAGCCCTGTAAAGAAGCGGCTGATCGTGCGAAGCATAATAGCTCCCGTCTTCCGGGGCCTTGACCTATTGAGTCTCGCATAATACAGAGTCAATCGAAGCAACGAGAAGACTGTTTCCAGAAGGCCCTGAGCAAGCGCGGTTTGCGTTGCATGCGGCGCAGCGCCCGGCGGGCGCGCCGGCTCAACTCCCCGTAGTCTTTGGGACAGACGTTCGGCAACTCGTGCTGCTTCCGGTAAGCCCAGATGTACTCCACCGGATTCAGCTCCGGCGCATAAGCCGGCAAGTACTCCGTCACGATGTGCCCTTCGGAAAGTTCGACGAACTCCCGCACCAGGCGGCCGCGGTTGGCCGGCAGCCGGTCCCAGACGATCAGCAACGGTTGGTCGATACGACGCACAAGCGCTTTGAGAAAGTCGATCACCTCGGTCTGGCCGATCGCGCCGGGATAGAGCCGGAAGGAGAAGTTGATTATCCCGTCAGTGCCACAATACACTCGGCGCAGACACACAACGATGTGATCGGACAATAACCTCGTGGCTTCGAGCTTGCCCAGCGGGCGTGAAGGCCAAGCAGCCCTATCTCGACAGTCGGTGGTCCTGTTTCAAGAGGCTTCCTGCACATTAGGCCGGGAACGGGAGAAGGTGGATGTTTCAGGTTGATCGTTCGGAAAACCGCCTCGTCCGCCTTGAAGAACGGCGTTTCGCCGATCTGAATCTTAGTGAGCGCGACCATCTTCAGGAATGGCTGGTGCGGATGCCGGACGCACTGGGCGAAGAACTCCTGATCGTTCAAAAGGAGTTCGACGGCTTCGCGGACACGCGCGAACGCCTCGATCTCTTGGCCCTCGACAAGGAGGGCCGGCTGGTGGTCGTCGAGAACAAGCTCGACGATTCGGGCCGCGATGTCGTGTGGCAGGCACTCAAATACGTCGCGTATTGCTCCAGCTTGAAGAAGGCGGAAATCGTCGAGATCTATCAGAAGTACCTCGACCGCTCGTCCGAAGGCGCGAATGCGGTGACAAACCTATGCGACTTCTTCAGCGTCGAGGAACTCGACGACGTGGTGCTGAACGCGCACAATGAGCAGCGCCTTGTGCTCGTCGCGGCAAACTTTCGAAAGGAAGTCACCGCGACCGTGCTCTGGCTGCTCGGGCACGGCGTACGCGCGCAGTGTTTTCGGGTCGTGCCGTATAGCTTCGGCGAGGAACTCTTCATTGACCTGCAACAGATCATTCCGACGCCGGAGGCGGCGGATTACATGATCGGGATGTCGGCCAAGGACTCCGAAGAGAAGTCTGACAAGGACGCCATGCGGAGAAGACATAGGCTGCGACAGGCATTCTGGACGAGAGCGTTGGAGGAACTCCGCGCCCACAACGTCTCGCGGTTCGAGAACATCAGCCCGTCCACCGAACACTGTCTGAGCTGCGCCACAGGAGTGTCCGGCTGCACGTACAACCTGATTTTCTCAAGAAAGGAGGTGCGCGTGGAGCTGTATCTCCAGCGTTCTAATGCCTCGGAGAACAAGTGGTTCTTCGATCAGCTTGAACGGGACAGGCAGAAGTTCGAAGGCTGTTTCGGTCACGAATTCCGGTGGCGACAGCTGGATGACAAGAAGACAAGCAGGATCTGCCACTCGCATCCTTTCGACGGCTTCAATCGCGAAAATTGGCCGGAGATGATCGAGTGGCTACGCCGGCATATTGTCAGGCTTGACGAAGCGTTCTCGGAACTGCTTGCCCATCTGAATCAGCAACTAAAGTCCCTCGGCGACACGGGCGTCGGCGATCGGAACGCTCCTCAAACAGTCTCGGACGCCTGACGAGCCTGTACAGGCGGTATCACCTGCGAGGGCTGGCACTCGCTCGAATCACGAAGTGGTGTTTCTAGCGGTAACGAGATTCGATTGTTCTGACTGAGTCCAACTATTGCAACAACTTATAGAGACTGGATGGAGGCGCGGGTGGGAATCGAACCCACGAATAAAGGTTTTGCAGACCTCTGCCTTACCACTTGGCTACCGCGCCCCGTGACAGGATTCAATCCGATCCCGTTCAGGCAGGCCGTCGTGTCGCGGCCCTCCACCGTTCTCTGCCAAGGTGATGCGCCGGCGACACCGAAGACCCGGCGCAAGAAATGCCCGAACCACGGACGCTCCAGAGGGCAGTACGGCCGGAACTTTCTTGGAGCGGGAGACGGGACTCGAACCCGCGACATCGACCTTGGCAAGGTCGCACTCTACCAACTGAGTTACTCCCGCCCGTGCGATCCTCAGTCTAGGTTGCCTCTTGATGAGTGTCAAGGATGACCCGGCCACTGTCGGCGCAATGTGAGCAGTTCCCCTAGTGAGTAAAGGAGACCGTTCTGCTACGCCTCGAGGTACTGAAGCCCTTCAGTCTTTTTTTGCCGTCCCGGCCTGCATAGAATGAGGACAGCTAGGCGGAGATCATCCCAGATCGACTTCCCGTCGGCCCTGGGAGCGCGTACGAAGGAAAAATCCTTGCCTCGCGAAGAAAAAATGGAGGAGGTGCTCTCACGCCCATGCGTCTGCGACGAAGTTTGTTCTTCGTAGCGCCGGCCACCGCGGCCGGCAGGCCCTCCCCGGCCGGCTCGTCCGGGCCGGCTGCGGTCTGTCCGGCGCCCTCATGCTGCCCTGGGCTGCCGCGCCCGAGGCGCGTTCGTCTGGCGGAGGAAAAGTCGAAAACAGTCGCACAGGATGCACGGTCGCTACAGGCGGACGACCTTGGCCTGCATGTCTCACCAAGTGGCGAGGCGAAGTGCGTGCGGGTCACGAGACACGAATCACGACACACGGAATTCATGTCCGTACGGTTCGCCGGGGGCGCGCAAGGGTCGCAAAACAAAAAAACCAACAACCGCCGCCCGGTCACGGCTTCCCTATCCACCATTTCCCGGCATTTCTCGGGGGGTGGGGGGGGTGCTCCTGAACAAGTGTTCAAGCGCCGTTGGTTGGGAGATCCCGAAAAAGTGCGCAGAATCCTGGGTCTGTGCGAGACCGCACGAAGCGCAGCCGTCGCCACAGCCCCAGCCTCCCTCCGGCTCGTTCCGCTGCGGCGACCGCAAAATGAATCCATGCCGAGAAAGGGGAACGTTCGAAATTGCATTGACAGGATGACACGGCCACGGCAACCCGAATCGCGGAAGGCGGCGGCGACCGACAGGAACCGGCTCATCACCTCGTTCGTTCTATCGGGACGGGGAACGAGGGTGATTGTCGGAGACGGTCGATCCGCCTATACTCAGTGGCTCCATCCGGCTGCTGGGGAATGAACCATCTCGAGATACCGATCAGGCGGCTAAGCCCCGATGCGCGGTTGCCGACATCAGCGCACGGCCCCGAGGAAGACGCCGGGCTGGATCTCTATTCCGTGGAGGAAGTGACCCTCCCGCCTCATGGCTGGGCGAGCGTCGGCACCGGACTCGCCATCGCCATCCCGGCCGGCCACGAGGGCCAAGTGCGGCCAAGAAGCGGCCTCGCCCGGAAGTCCGGAATCGCTCTCCTCAACAGCCCCGGCACGATCGATCCGGGTTACCGTAACGAGATCCGAGTGCTGCTCATCAATCACGGCCAGGAGCCATACACGGTCCGGCCCGGCGACCGGATCGCTCAACTGGTCATCGGAGCCTATAGCGCCGTGCGCTGGCGGGTCGAGGAAAGCCTCGCCGAATCGAGGCGCGGCAAGGGCGGTTTTGGCTCCACGGGCACCTGAGGCGACTCTCCGTGACTCTCCGTTCCGAAAGCGTTACACTGAGAGGGAATCACCGGACATCTGAGTGAAGCAACGGGCCGCTTGTTGTTCGAGGCGTTGGGCGGCCGGATGCATTTTTCGCTCACGAGGCCTCGCGCGGGACCCAAAAACAGGACGGGAGGGAGCCCTCCTCCGGCAGGGCAGAGCAGACCTTCGTCCGCGCCGGTGGCGGAACAAGCTTTCCGCGAAAATTTGACCTTCGGCCGTACACGCTGAGAGGGAGGGACACCATGGCAAGTCGATCGAACACAACCTTCCAGAAGCGGCTTAAAGAGCTCGCTCGTCAAGAAAAGCAGCGTGAGAAGGCCGAGAAGCGGGCTCAACGAAAAGTAGAAAAAGAGTCCAGGGTCAAGACCGAAGATGACGATATTGCGTGGCTCGACGAGGACGGCAACATCATCATTCAGTAGAGTCGCCACCCCATCGGCTCGACCTGGGAGAGTCAGCTTCGCGACGAGAGATCCTGCTCGATTTCGAGTTGATGAAGCTTCCGCTTCAACCCTTCCGGCGTATTGAGCGTGTGGATGAAACGGCCATTCGGCTTGCGATAACTGATCAGTCCGCCGCCGTCAATCGCCGCTACCGATACGGGATCGGGCGCTTTCGTGCTCTGAAGCTCTCGGACGGCGCAGGGCTCATTCAATAACCGTTCCGGTTTTCCTGAAAACACGTCGGGCGAGAGCGAGTAGCGGCCCGGACATCCCGGAATCGGGCGCCAATCCCAACGTAAAAAGAGGTCCTCGAAACTCGACAAGCGGCTCTCCGATCAGAAAACGAATCCCGATGCGCCGCTATTGTATATAGTGACTACTTACCAAGAAGCTCCTGTCAGGCAGTCATTCGACTGCCATGAGCACCAGAACCGACCGCTGGCGCTTTATTCAACCTCATCACGGTGAGGTTGCCTTCCTGGAAGCCATCGATAAGGTCAGTCACCTTCTTACAGATCACGACCACCAGCTTCTCTCTCATCACAGAGTCGAGGGCGTAGACAGTCGCGGCCGCATCATCCTACGTCAGTCACCCCAGCTCAGCCACTCCCTCGACGGACGCAGCAAAGCCGTCAATCTCATTTCCCACGCGCTTGCCAGCAACGATTGGGCAACCGGCATCACTCTCAAGTTCACCGAATCTCCCACTGGTTCCTCCAACCGTTTCAAGCTACTGTACCTCCCCCCAGCATTCGTCAACATGACCCTGCCTCACAGCAAACTGACACACAACGAGTTTACTCGCTTCAACGGCGACCTCTCCCTCTCAATTCTTTCCCGTAAGTCCATCGGCTTGCCTTACGGTTCGATCGCCCGGCTGATCCTGCTCTACCTCACTACTGTTCGCGTAACCAGTAAAGAACGCCGCTTCCGCTTCACCGATAGCTGGCGCGACTTTCTCAAGACTATGGGCATCAACTGGGGTAGTCGCACCCGTCGTGCAGCACAGAACCAACTTGAACGTCTTTGCTCTTCTTCTTTCTCGGTTCTCTCGAAGGTCAAAAACGACGCAGACTTCAAAGGCATGTTCATCACCGATCATTGGCAACGAACAGCCAAGGGTATCCGAATCTCTCTCAGCGAAAAGTTCTTCATTCTTTCCGGCAAGTCAGTCGTTCCCCTCGAAACCAAGATCATCCACCACCTTCGTCATTCCCCCCTCGCCATCGACCTGTACTCCTGGCTCACTTACCGCACCACGAACGTCAATCATCCGACTCTCGTCAAATGGAAATCCCTCGAACAGCAATTCGGTTCCAACTACAAACGCACCCGTGATTTTCGTTCGAAGTTCTGCAGCACCATCGAAAACGTTCTCAATCATAAACCTGTCACTCCCGTTCTCGATCTACTGCCTGAAGGACTCCACATGAAACCCGCCAGCGCCGCCGACATGGAATGGGTTGAACGCATGCGTCATGTTGCCTTCAAACGAAGCCTTTAACTCTCTTCTCAGCAGCTTCCTTCCTCTCACGCCCCGAGTCAATCAAAACCATCGCGCCCTTAGTGGGGTGCAACGGTCGCGCCCTTGGTGGGGTGCAACGGTCGCGCCCTTGGTGGGGTGCAACGGTCGCGCTTGGTGGGGTGCAACGGTCGCGGTCCCTTATATGCATAAGGTCTTCCTGAAGTTAATCCTGTAGGCCGCGCACGCGCGTCTAACCGATCTGTGGAAATGTGGAGATCGTTCCACACGGCTGCGCCTTGCCGGCGCTTGAGAGTGCCTCGATTCGGTGCAAGCATTTGACAGGAGGTGCACATGAAATTCCTCCCCCGACACACAGCCGCAGCCGCCAGAGCTGCCGCTCTAGCCGTGCTCGTCATTCTGCATGCCGCGCCGCTGTTAGCGACTACGGTCACCGGCCCCTGGGTCGATGCCGTCACCGCTCTACAGACGGCCTTCACCGGCACCATCGCTCGTGGACTGAGCCTGGTCGCCATCGTCATCGGCGGCCTGATGTTCGCCTTTGGGGAAGGCGGCAGCAAGAGAGCTTTGGCCGGCATCGTCTTCGGCCTCGGCATGACCCTCGGCGCAGCCAACTTCATCGACTGGCTTTTCTGAGACACCGAGCTCTTCATGTCGGTTGTCTACGGAAAGCGATCCTGGCAACCCTGCCGATCCCGGGCCCGCCCGCTCACCGTCATGGGCTGTGAGCGGAGGGTCTTCATTCTGGCCGCCACCTTCGGAGCGGCCACCTTCAACGTCCTCAACTCCCTGCCGGCCGGCTTGCTGCTCTTCATCACCGGCTACGCCATCGGCTGGTGGGGAACCCGCCGCGATCCGCACATGCTGCAAGTCACACGAGCTTCCGCCAACGACAAACCCCGCTACGATCCCGCAAAGCGGCCCGCGGCCGACGCTGAGATCAAGATCAGCAGCAGCCTACCAACCTCATGACTCCCATCACCGAATCCTCTCGCCAGCGATTCAATCAAGCCGGCTCGCTGGCCGATGAGCTGCCCTATTGGGGCTGGGTGGACAAGCGAACCTTGCTCACTCGTCCCGGAGGAATGGTTACGCTCGCGGAATTCTTCCCCTGCGGCATCGCAGGCAGAGCGCCGGAAGACCTCGATCATGTCCTCACGACCTGGATGCGACTTCTCGGGCAGCTCGATGACGACGTGCGCTTCTCGCTGATTATCACCCGCCGGCCCGTTCACTCCAATACGGTTGCCTCGATCGGCAACGAACGCCTGCCAGGATCAATCTTCCAATCCCGGGCGGATGAGATCATGCGGCGCTCCGGAGAGCTTCGTTTCTTCGCCGCCTGGACGCTCGACACCCGACTGCAAGAAGCACGGCAGAAAGGCGGAGTCACCGCTTCCTTCCTCAAGCGGCTCACCAGCAACGGCAAGGCTCAGCGTGTCTACCTGCAGGAATCGATCACCCGCGCTTCGGAACGTCTGCAACGCATCGTCGATGCCAGCCGTGGCCTGATCACCGACGTGTCCCCGAGCACGGTGCTGGAAGAGAAGCAAGCCACCGCCGTGCTCGGCGACATGATCAATCGGCCGGGAACCGTTGCGCCGGTTCATGAAGGAGGCGCCCTTCATTGGGCATGGGGACTGTCCCACCTCGACGGTCATCGCCGCCACCTGACGCTCGACGACGAACCCCTTGCCATCTACTCGCTGCTCGAACCTCCGCCGAAGGCAACCGCCAACATCCTGTGGGAACTGCTCACCCTTCGCGCGACCTGGACCTACGTATGGGAATGGCAAGGCTTGTCGATCGGCAAGGCGCGGGGCATCATCCGCTCCGCTCAGAAGCACTTCTTTTCCTCGCGCTACTCCATGATGGCGCACGCCAGAGGAACCGAAGGAACCGATTCAGCCATGATCGATTCAGCAGCAGCAGCCGAATCAGCCGCGCTGGGCGATGCGCTCGTCGAGTTGCAGACCGACGGCATACCTTGGGGCAAGCTGGCGGCTTCTCTCTCGATTCATGCCCCCGACTTGCAGCAGCTCGAAGAGCTCGATTCCTCCGTCGTCAAAATCTTCACCGGCCGTGACATCAAGATCCTGCGCGAAGGATACGGCCAACTCTCCACATGGTTCGCCCGCCTGCCGGGACAAGCCGCCAGCCGGCAGTTGCGCCGGATGCCTGTCTCGGCCGGAACCGCGCTGTGCTGCTCTCCCATCTTCGCTCCAGGTCGCGGCGCCCCGCTTTCCGATCACTTGGAAGCGCCGGCGCTCGCGACTCTCGAAACCCGTTGCGGAACCCTCTACGACTACGACCTTTTCGCCGGTTCCGATGTAGGCCACTCGCTCATTCTTGGCTCGACCGGAGCCGGCAAGAGCTTCCTGCTCAACTTCCTTCTGGTTCACGTCCTGCGCTACAACCCGCGCGTCTGCATCCTTGACCTCGGCGGCAGCTACCGCAACCTCACCGCCATGCTCGGCGGCAGCTACCTGCGCCTCGACGGAACCGGAGGCGGTACGCCGCTGCATCCTTTCACCCTTCCCGAAGGCGACCGCACCTACGAGTTTCTCACCGGATGGGTTGCTCAACTGCTCAAGCTCGGAGGCTACGAAGCCAGCGGCGACGACACCACCGACATTCGTGCCCGCGTCGAGGACGTGTACGGCATCGCTCCTGATCAACGCCGTATGAGCTCGCTCGTCGAAACCCTTCCCCCTCGAATGAAAAACGCAATGACCCGCTGGATCGGAGACGGCCAGTGGGGAAGAATCTTCGACCTGGCCGGCCAAGGGAAGGAAATCGACGGTTCCGACTGGCAGGTTGTCGATCTGGCAGGAGCAAAGCAGTTTCCCGATCTTGCCTCCGCAGCCCTGACCTATTGCCTGGAGCGCTTGAGGCTGGAGCTCGAGCGCCCTGAAGAAACCACCCGCCTCAAGATTCTCGTCGTCGATGAAGCCTGGCGCTTCCTCGCTGAACCCGCCACGGCGAACTACCTCGCCGAAGCCGCGCGGACCTGGCGCAAGCGCAACGCCGCCCTCATCCTCGCTACCCAATCCGTTTCCGACGTTGCCGGCGGTGTCGCCACCGGAGCTCTCATCGAATCGATCCCCAACCGCCTGTTTCTCTCGATCCGCGACCTGTCCTACGAGGCAGCCTCGCGTTTACAGCTCTCGGAAGCAGAAACCTCTCTCATCCGTGGCCTTGCCCCCAAACGCGAAATCTACATCCGCAACCCCAACGATCGCGAAGTCCTGACCCTCAACGTGGACAAGCGCAGCTACTGGATGTTCACTTCCAATCCCATCGAGGAAGAGAAGCGCTCCGCCGCGATCCGGAATGCCGGCAACCTCCAGAAAGCCATCGAAGAACTGGCGCGAGAAAGCTGATTGCATGCCCTGGCGAATCGCAACCGGACTGAGCCTGATCGTTTGGGTCGTCGCCGTGCTTCTCATTGGCGAACGGATCGAGTACCTGAAACCCTATGCTTCCGTTCTCTTCTCTCAGTACACCGTCAGCCTGAGCCTTCACCTTTTGACAGCCATGATGACTCTATTCGCATTCATCTACTGGCTCGCTCGACGCGCCGGCCTCGGCGACGTGGGAGGCAAACTCAAACTGATGGACAAACGACTTGCTGCCGGCGAATCACACGATGAAGAGCTCGCTCAGAGACTCCAGCACGAGCGCACCGGAAAGCTCGAATGAACATCCAAACCTGCCGCGTCTGCCATTGCACCGATTTCAACGCATGCACCGAGCCAGACGGATTTCCCTGTTGTTGGGTCGAAGACGACCTTTGCTCAGCTTGTGCCTTTTTCGCACAAAACGACAGGATTGTTTTGCTCGAAGAAGCTGAGAACTTCGGCAGAAAGGAGGCCGCTTCAGCGTCCTCGTGAAGAATCAACATGATCTGTTCGTTCGATCAAAGCGAGGGTCGAGCTGACACGACAACTGGTGCATCCCGGACCTCGACATGCGGGATCGTCATTATGCCGAAGCCAAGGACAGTGATTCATGCGAGGACTAGAAATAGAAACACGCAACGGGGCTCGCTCCAACCGAGCGGGCCCCGTTCGCTTCAAAGTCGTACCCCGCGTTCCCAACTCGCAGGCCGACCGCTACCGCACACCCGACAAGCCCAAGTCGCGCCAGCAACCACAACGCTCCCCTCGTTCCAAAAACCGCTCACAACCAAAGCAGCCCACCCGGCGCAACCACTCCCGCGACCGCATCGACATTCATCAACGTAAGCGCCAGACGCTCGACGACGTTACCACCTACCGCGTCGTCAGCGTTCGCGACCTTGTCGAGCAGCGCTTCGGAGGCAACGCCTTCGCTGCCCGCAATGGCATCAACGCCCTCAAGAAAGAGGGCATGCTCCACGAACACACCGTTCGCCTCAAAAGCAACAAGACCTTCAAAGTCCTTTACGCCACAGAGAAAGGCCGGCGCAAAGCATGGGGCAGCCGCGAGAACAAGGACCAACGCTATTGGAGCGGCCTTGCCAAGCCTGCAGAGATACGCCACGATTCCACCGTCTACCGTGCTGCTCGCAGCGAGATCGCAAAGCTCGAGAAATCAGGCTCCCGCGTCAAGCGTGTCCAGCTCGACTACGAATTGAAGAGCCAGGTGTCGAAGGCTTCCGAGCAAGCACGAGCGAAAGACGGCAACAAGGCTGCCGTTGACGCAAGGATCGAAGCCGCCAAGCAGATGAATCTCCCCGTCGATTCCAATGGCAAAATCCACTACCCCGACGCCCGCATCGAGTACGAAAAAGAGCAGGGCGGCCACGGTCGAGTCGATGTTGAAGTCACCAGCGACAACTACCGAAACAGCAGCATCCAAGCGAAGCTCTCAGCAGGTTTCAAGCTCTACGCCAACAGCGGCTCCGCACAACGGCGAATTTCCTCAGCGCTTGGCACAAAGGATTCCAAGAACGGCCGTAGCGGCAGCGGTGCGAACCGTGATGAGGAGCTCTTCGAGCTATGACCTTTCCCCACCTGAACGGCCGCGGCGCCAAGCTGGCAGATTCGCTGGATCTGCCAGCCGATCTATCCGAATGGCTAGCTGTTACCGCTCTCCATTCCGGTTGCTTTCTCCGCTCGCAACTGCAGGTCTTCTGTGGACACAGCGAAGAAAACCGCATGTCAACCAGTCGCATCATTCACAAATTAACCGATAAGCAACTCATCACCCAAACACCCGTCGCTTCACTTGGACTGCTCGCCCGCGTCACCAATAAATCCATCTACCGCCTGATTGGCGCCGGAGACATCCGTCACCGTCGCCTGGCAAGCTGGCCCCTTACCTTCCGGCGCTTGCTCGCTCTCGACTACGTTCTCGATCATCCACATCTCCCCTGGCTTCCCACCGAAAACGAGAAGGTCTCCTGCTTCGATCAGCTTGGGATCGACCGCTCTCTCCTTCCCCGTCGAATCTGGAACGGTGCTTCCGGGCGAACCATTCGACTCTTCGGCAACAAGCATCCGATCGCTCTCGATGCAAACAGCAGGCAAGCCTGGTTCATCTACACCGACTCCGAAGAGAGCTCCCCCAAAGGAGTACGCAATTGGCGCAACGAACATACCGCTCTTTGGACTGAACTTCATCGTCTCGGCTTTGCCTTGTTCATTGTTCATTCCAGCTACAACACTCGGCTCGAATCCAGTGTGAGCCGAGTGTTTTCAAGCTGGAAGCATCTGCCCCTATCCACCGCCAGCAGCTCGGAGATCGAAGCCCAACTGGTATCGGTCCGGAAAGCAATCGAGTCCAACGAAGATCAAGCCCTTGAAGTGTACGGAGGCTTCAACGGCGCGCTTCGCGCGGCCTCCGCACTCCAATACCAACTCAGCAACGAGAACGTGGCCCCCTACGCCGCCACCTATTCGACCTGGCTATCCGAACGGCTTATGCAGGCAACCAGCAACCCGAACCCGTCCGGCTCACACTCCAGAAACTCATGACTACGAAAGGCTTCCCTCAATCCAGATGACACCCTCAACGCTGAGATCATTCCCTACTCACCTGGCCGCTCTCGCGGCTTGCTTGCTTCTCTTCACCCCGTCACTGGCCGCGCAGAACAGTGGCCGTGGCTTCATCAAAGCCCAAGCCGGCACAACGCTTTTCAGCGATCAATACGACCTGACCGCCAGCGGCGGCTTCGGTGTCCGCCTTACCGACTATCTCGATCTTTTCTCCGAAGCCGGCACCGTCAACCACTTCTGTGACTTCGGTTTCTTCGGCTCTCGCATCACGATGCCCGTACAGAGCGTTGTTACCCCGTTCTTCGAGATCGGCGCGGGCGCGCCCAGCCGTATCTCTCCGCAACCCGTTGCCACCTTCGCTACGAAACCGGGAGCTGCTTCCTCTCCTGTTTCATCTCCCACTCACTTGATGATCACCGCCACAGGCGGTATCCATCTTGCCGCCACCCGCAGATTCGGATTCGACTTTGCGGTTCGCTACTTCCGCATCTTCACCGACCACAACCCCCTGTCTCGAAGCCAGTTCCACGCCGGCATCGTCTACCGCTTCTGAGGCTCTCCATGAAACCCCACGATTTCATCAACGATATGTTCAACCCCGACGACCTGGTTGCGCTGGTCCTGGTGTCCCGCAACTCCGACAAGAAAACCCAGCAGCGCATCTGGAACGCCAAACGAGCCTCTTCGGAACAAATTCAGAAGTGGCTGCGCTATTCCAACTCCCACGGCTACGACATCTACATCGGGATGAACCCCCTTCAGCCAGGCTCGACCTCTCGCACCAAGGATGACATTCACGAAGTCCGCCGCATCTACCTCGACCTCGACGAAGACGGACCCTCGAAACTCAGGGAAGTTCTCACAGACAGCTTCAGCGGCAAGCTGCCCTCGGCTTCCTACATCATCAACACGTCACCCGACCGCTACCAGTTGATCTGGAACGTCAAGCCGAATTCCTTCACTCCCAACGAAGCCGAGTCCCTGATGCGCGGCCTCGCCACCAAGTACGGTGGCGATCGCTCCGTCACCGATGTTTCGCGCGTCCTGCGGTTGCCCGGGTTCAAGCATCGCGGCAAGAACACCTGGATCACAATGAGCTCGACTTCCGCCAATCACAGCGCTAAATCCGACTGGCCCGATCACCTTTTCCTGCCCCTGGAGAAATCTTCATCAAGTCCTCAAGCCATGAACCCATCCCCACAACGATCAGGTGGTGACTCATCTCCCTCCGGCCGAGATTGGGCCTGGACCAAAGACCAGATACGCGCCGGTTCCGTCCCCGACGAGATCATCGAAAAGCTGCTCGCCGACTCACGCTCCGACAAGCGCGATCCCGCCGACTACGCCAAGCGCACCGTCGCCCGCGCACGTGAAGCCGTAAACCTCGACCGATGAATCGCTTTCTCTCGCCCTACACCCTCGGTTTCGTACTGCTCGCGGAAGGCTGGGCCTCTCTCGGAACCGAAATCCTCGCCCTGCGCCGCATGTCAGCCTGGATTGGCTCTTCAGTTGACGTTACCTCGATACTGCTCGCCGTCTATCTCGCAGCGCTCGCCGCCGGCTACCACCGTGGAGGCCGCCTCGCACGTCTTGGCGATCCCCGGCCGCGCCTGGCGCTGCGGCTGGCCGCGGCCTCCGTATGGTCCTCGTTCTGGCTCTCCGATCCAGGAACGACGCTGATCTTCTCGCTTCCCGCCGCTCCGCTGCTGCAGGCATTCGCCTA
>MKWU01005204.1_pt1 | contig 14395 bp, 13 predicted proteins | sample 809101 | NCBI WGS metagenome assembly MKWU01 (sample SAMN05860141, study PRJNA318959) | sponge metagenome | host: Aplysina aerophoba | place: Slovenia: Piran, Adriatic Sea, Gulf of Piran | collected 2013-05-07 | reverse complement strand
GGGCTGACGACGGCGTTGAGCCTGCATGAGGCCGGCATCGATGCCGTCGTCTACGAATCCACCTCCGAGCTCAGGGAGCTCGGCGTCGGCATCAATCTCCTGCCGCACGCCGTGCGCGAGTTGAGCGCGCTGGGCGTGCAGCCCGCGCTCGCGTCAACGGCAATCGAGACCCGGGAACTCGCGTATTACACCGCGTATGGCCGGCCGATCTGGCGCGAGCCGCGCGGCCTGGATGCCGGCTACCGCTGGCCGCAGTACTCGATCCACCGCGGCCGCCTGCTGATGAGTCTCGCACGCGCAGTGCAGGCGCGCCTGGGCGCATCCGCCATCCGGACCGGCCATCGTCTCGCCCACGTCGAGCAAGATTACGATGGCGTGACCGCACACTTCGTCGATCCCGCGACCGGTGCTCCGGTTGCCAGCGAGCGCGGCGATGCGTTGATCGGCGCGGACGGCATCCACTCGAAAACCCGCGCCGCGCTCTATCCGGAGGAGGGACCACCGCTATTCACGGGGATCACGATGTGGCGCGGCGTCACCGAGCAGGCGCCCTTTCTCGACGGACGGACGATGATCGTCGCGGGCAACTGGCACATCAGGGCGGTGGTCTACCCGATCTCCCGCGAGGCCGCGACGCGCGGCAGGTCGCTGATCAACTGGGTGGCCGAGATCCGCGACGAGAGCAAGACCGATTGGCACTGGGACGACTGGCACCGGGCAGGCAGGAAGGACGACTTCGTTCCCGCCTTTCGCGATTGGCGCTTCGACTGGCTGGACGTGCCGCGACTCTTCCGCGAGAGCGAGCGGGTGTTCGAGTTTCCGATGGCCGATCGCAACCCCGTCCCGCGCTGGAGCTTCGGCCGCGTGACGCTGCTGGGTGACGCCGCGCACCCCATGTATCCGAGCGGCTCCAACGGCGCCGCTCAAGCGATTCTGGATGCACGCGCCCTGACGCGCGCCCTACGGGCGCAGCCGAAGGTCCCGGATGCCTTGCGTGCCTATGAGGCGGAGCGCCTGGAGCCCACGGCAGAGATCGTCCGCCTGAACCGCGAATTTGCGGCGGAGCACGTGTTGCGCCTGGTCGATGAGCGCTGCCCGCCGGACTGCGAAAACATCAGCGACTACGTATCGCTCGAAGAAATGGAGGATGTTTCGCGCAGTTACAAGCGGGTCGCCGGGTTCGACATCGATTCGATGGATGAGCGGCCGTCTTAGCCCGTAAGCAGCCGCCTACAGGTACGTCTTCGAGATCGCAGCGCCCATGGTGTACTTGGGGTCGACGAAGTTGCCGAGCCTCACCTTGCCGCATTGGCTCAGCATCATGTAGGCGTCCCACTGGTCGTAGCCGTAGTCCTTGACCATCCAGCGCACCAGCTCGCGATAGGCAATCCGGGTCGCATCCTCCAGCGGCCGGGCGCTGCCGATCGTCATGATGAAGTCGTCGGCTTCGAGGCGCGGCCAGTCGATGGTCCAGTCCTTGATCAGGTCGACGGTGATCGTGGTGGTGGTGGGATACTCCACGGCCACGCCGCAGACCTCGCCGTCGCCCTGGCAGGCGTGGGCATCGCCGATGTAGAGCAGCGCCCCGGGCGCGCGCACCGGCAGATAGGTGATCGTGCCGGGCCCCATGTCCGGCAGGTCCATGTTGCCGCCGTGATCGTCCGGCGTGAGCGAGTTGATCGAATCGATCTGGGGCGAGCAGCTGAGCGTGCCGATGTGCGGCTTGTAGGGGAGCGTGACCCGGTCGCTCCAGTAGACGTTCTCCTCGTCCACCTCCACCTTGCGCACCTTCTCGGGCAGCGGCTCGTTGAGCGTGGCCGTGTAGTAGGTGCCGGTGAGCCCGCCGAACTCCTTGATCATGCAGCAGGTGCCCCGGGGCTGGGGGCCGCGCGGGGCCATGCTCTCGATGTGGACGGCGAGCACGTCGCCCTTCTGGGCGCCGGCCATGAAGATCGGTCCGCATTGCGGGTTGAGGAAGGGCACCTCCAGCAGCTCCGAGGGCACGTCGCTCTCGCTCGTGATCTTGCCCTCGAAGGCGTCGCGGGTCTCGACGATCACCCGGTCGCCCGGTTCGATGGAGAGCACCGGGTCGGCGTAGGGGCCGATGGTGTAGAGATAGGTTCCCTGCTTCTCCTCGGTCAGCTCGTGCGTGACCCCCGACGAGCCGCCGCCAACGCCCGTGCGGTGCATGATGGACTCGGCGACCCAGTCGTTCGGGTAGCTGCGCATGACCATTTCCATCGCCCGGATCTCCCGATCTTCTTGCCCGTGGCGATCGATTGTAGTCGGCGGGGCCGGGGAAGCGAAGACGAGCCCGGGAAACGGGCCCTTCAGGTCGATGCGGCGAGGGACCCGCTGCCGTCTGCTTGCGACGCTCCGGCGGCCAGGTGGCGCAGCAATTGCTCCGCGCGCTGACGCTTCTCCTCGTCGGGGTCGCGCTGCACGATGCGCAGCAGCGCGTCGCGCGCCGTCACGTCGCCGCTCTCCGCCATCTCGAAGGCCATTTGGTCACGACGTTCGTAATAGCTCCGGTCGAGCGGCACGACATGGGGGGAGAGCGCCTTCCAGTAGTAGGTCTGCTCGTTGGAGGACCAGCCCGCATAGACCTCTTCCCATGTTCCGCAACCGGAATAGGGGGTCATGTTGGTCTCGGCGACGGGCTGGCTCGCCGGCTGGTAGCGGGCATCGAAGGACTGCCGCAACTCGGTGGTGCGGTTGGGCAGCGCGCGGTGCACGGTGGTATCCGAAAAGATCAGCGCATCGCCTGCCCGGAAGGAGCCGCTCACCCATTGGCCGGGGATCGGCACGCAGATGTCCATACCACCGGCGCCGTTGCCGACCTTCGTGTCCAGCACGCCCGCGAGGTGCGAACCGGCCGCCACCACCAGCGTCCCTTTCTCTCTCGGGCAATCGCCCAAGGGAACCCACATCGCATGATTGGTTGCACCGCCGATGTGGACCTTGTCCTGATGCGCGCCGGTGGTGAAGTCGAAGCTCTCGCTTTGCGGGAAGATGTTGCGTTGGACGAACATCGGATGCGCGAGCGCCGGCTCGCCGAAGATGCTCTCGAAGAGCGTCAGCGCATTCGGATGGGTTCGGAGGCGATGCAGCGCCTCGTCGACCCACAGGGTCCGAAACACCTGCATGTAGCGATCCTCGGGGTCCTTGCAGGCCGCGGCGGTGTTGGCGATGCCCGCCTGCACCGGATGTGCCGGGTCGAGCCAGCCGCCCGCCGCCGCCTTCTCCAGCAGCCGCCGACGGACCGCCAGCACGGCATCGCGCGGCAGCAGCCCGCGCAGGAAGAGATAGCCGTCGCGCCGGAGCCGCCCGGCCAGGGCCGGCCCATCGCCGATCAGATCGGTTGAATCGAGAAAGTCGCCCACCGCGTCCATTGGCGCTGCTCCTGCCTGCACCACCCCTGAGGTTGCGGGAAAGGGAACGACCACGTCAAGACGAGCGTGCCGTGAAGGAGTACCGGAAGCAGGCTCACCGCCATGTCCGGCCGTCGCTCGGTTCGCGACATGCGGCGAAGGTCGCCCGCCACAACATCACTCGCGGGAGCGGTCGGCTGGCAGAAGCGCTCAGGGGGCTTTACACACCCCAAGTCGGGTCGTCGGGACCGGTAGGTCGGGGTCATACCGCTCAAACTATTGTTCGGCGTGCCATTTTGAACTTGCAGTATCAAGGCGCTTCAAAGGCTTATCGCGGCAATCGGCGCGCAACTCACGTGCCGAACGATGCCCGATCAATCGACTCGCCTCGGTCGAAGGCTTATCATGACGACCGCAACGAAGCCGGGGTGCCCGGTGGCGCCTCCGCGCATTCGTCGGACAAGGGAGGTAGTTCATGGGCAAGCTTGACCTGACACGGCGGTCTCTTCTGAAGGCAGGCGGCTTTGGCGGCCTCGGCGCAATCGGCCTCTCGCTGGCCGGCTCGCCGTGGTCAAAGGCGCTCGCGGCCTCGGGCTCGGTGACTCTCGCCGATATCGGTGTCGGCGATCCGGCCGGCGACTGGTCGCGCTATTCGAACAAGACCGACTGGGACGTCAACCTGGTGGCGGTGGGCAACGCGCCCGCCACGATCATCAACGTCCTGCTCGGCGGCGGCGGCACGTCGACCTACGACGCGCTTCACATCGTGGGCGGCGTGCAGGAGCCGCTCGCGCAGCTCGGGCTTATCCTGCCGATCGATGCCAGCCGGATGCCGAACTGGGGCGCGAACGAGTACATCTCGCAGTACTTCGTGGACGGCGCACCCGGCTGGCCGCACATCGCCCACGAGGGGCAGGTCTACGGGATCCCGACCATCCTGCAGGGCGAGTCGATCTGCTACCTGCCGGACGAGACCGGCGGCGTGGGCTCGGTCGACTCCTTCGGCGCCCTCTTTGATCCGCAGTACAAGGGCTACGTGGCGCTGGAGGACAACTACACCACCGCCGGCTACAAGACGGCGATCCACATGAAGGCCGCAGGGATCGCGGACATCGGCAACCCAGTCGACATGACCAAGGACGAGATCAACACGGTCGTCGACTATCTCATCGAGAAGAAGAAAGAGGGCCAGTTCCGGGTCCTGTGGACCAGCTTCGAGCAGGCGGTCAACCTGCTGCTGAACAAGGAAGTCGTCGTGCTCGACGGCTGGGAGCCGATGGTGATCGTCGCCAACAAGCAGGGCGCGAACAGCATCTACGCGACGCCCAAGGAAGGTTACCTGCTGTGGGCGATGTCGGGCTACCTCACCAACAACCCCGCGCGCTCCGAAGAGCACACGCAGGCCGTCTACGACCTCTTCGACTTTATGCTGGGGCCCTGGTACGGGGCGAAGATCAGTGCCATGCGGGGCTACATGACCAACTCGCAGGCGCCGGGCTTCGCCGCCGCCAATCCGGACGCCTTCGCGGCAGGCGAGGCCGAGGCGGCTGTCGCCAACGACGCCAACGTGAAGCGCAAGCTCGAGTTCGGCGGCATCTGGCACAACCGCTGGCCCGCCTCCTACATCGAGCACGAGGCGGCCTGGGCGCGCTTCAAGGCGGCCTAGCACAGGCGGACAGGTTCCGGCTCCCCCGGGTGCTCCAGGGCGCCCGGGGGCCCGGCGTTGACGTGATGACGCCCAACGGCAGCCGGCCCGGGAACCGATAGACTCGTGCCTCTCAGGGCCCTCCCGCGTCTTGCGCTGCTGATTCTGCCGGTCGCGTTCGTCCTGGTGTTCGTGATCGGCCCGCTGGCGATCACGGTCGCGGTCAGTTTCTGGCAGCGGGTGGGCTTCACGGTGGAGCCCGCCCTCACACCTGTCAATTACCTCGACTTCTTCGAGGGTGTGCGCATCATCGTGCTGGAGCGGAGCTTGGTCGTAGCCCCGGTAGCGACCGCGATCGGCCTCGTGATCGCCTATCCGATCGCCTACTTCCTCGCTTTCCGCGCCTCGCGCCACGTGGTGCGTGTAATCCTTCTGCTGATCACCATTCCCTTCCTCGTCAACTACGTCATCCGCAACTTCGCGTGGTCATACCTGCTCGGCCGCAACGGGCCGATCAACGATTCGATCATCGGACTGGGCTTGAGCGACGGCCCGATCGACTGGCTGCTCTTCAGCGACTTCTCGGTCTATGTCGGGCTGGTCGCCGCCTACATGCCCTTCATGGTCTTCCCGCTCTGGCTTTCGCTCGCGGGCATCGACAGGCGCCAGATCGAGGCCAGCTGGATGCTGGGGGCGAACCCCTTCCTCACCTTCTTGCGCGTGACTCTGCCGCTCTCGCTGCCCGGCCTCTTCGCGGCGGCGATCTTCGGCTTCGTCGGCGTGTTCGGGGAGAGCGCGGTCTCGCTCATCCTCGGCGGTGCCGGATACGAGCTGATGGGCAACACCATCTCGAGCGCCATGGAGGTGCTGCACTATCCACTGGCGGCGGCGATGTCGAGCGTGGTTGTGGCGGTCATGACCGCGCTGCTCGTCGCCTGGTATCTCGGCTTCGACGTGCGCTCGTTCCTCGGCAAGATCCTGATCCGGGGCGGGTAAATGGGCGACTCCCGCGTCAGCCGCGCCGTCTTCTGGATCATCACCATGGTGGCGCTTGTCTTCCTCTACGCGCCGCTGGTGCCGCCGCTGATCCTCTCCGCCACCGCGCGCTATCAGTTCGGTCAGGTGACCGACGAGCCGTCGTTCACCCTGCGCTGGTACGTCGAGATGTGGAGCAATCCCATTCTCGTCAAGTCCTTCGAGACCTCGGTGATCCTGGCGGTCATCGTCGGCATCGTGACGCCCGTGCTGGCGCTGCTGGCGGCGATGGCGGTGCGCGAGCTGAAGGTGCGCCGGCTCATCATCATCCTCATGCTGCTGCCGCTCTTCGTGCCCGGCATCAGCATGGGCATTGCCACCGCCTTCTTCTTCCGCGAGCTCGGCATTCCGTCGGCGTTCTTCTCGATCGTCGTCATCCACGTGGTCTGGGCGCTGCCCTTCGCCTTCCTCATCGTGCTGACGGTGATGACGACCTTCGACCCGGTGCTGCTCGAGGCGGCCCACATGACCGGCGCCAACCGCTGGCGCGCCTTCTTCGATATCGAGCTGCCGCTGATCTACCCCGGCGTGGTGGGGGCAGCGATCTTCTCGATGATCATCTCGTTCAACGAGACCATCAGGACCACCATGGTGCAGGGGCCCTACAACACCGTGCAGACCTACATCTGGTCGACCTTCAAGCAGATTGGCCTCACGCCCACGCTCTTCGCGCTGATGGGGCTGCTCATCATCGTGACCTTCGGCCTGGTCCTGGTGCTCAGCGTCATGGGCGCCCGCCAGGCACGGCGCGAGATGCGGGCGCGGGCCTGACGGCCCGTCACTCGGCCAGCAGGATCACGTCCTCGCGGCGAAAGCCGATGGTCAACTCGACGGGCGCGGTGTCGAGTTCGCGCCTGGTGGAGGTCGCGATCGCCTTCTGGCCGTCGCGAAACGTCAAGTGGTGGTCCACGTTGGTGCCGCGATAGATCATTTCCTCCAAGGTGACGTCCAGCCGGACCAAGGCGTTTGACGCAGCCGTGCCGAGCAGGATGTTCTCGGCGCGGACCGCGATGTCGCACTCTCCCGGCCCGCGCTCCGCCTGTTCGCCCCGCTCGATGGTCACCGTCTGGCCTGCGATCTCGATATCCGCCTCCATCCCGCGCAGGGCGACGAGCCGGGCCTTCAGCACGTTGCAGCCCCGGAAGAAGCCGGCGACGAAGCGCGCCCGCGGGCGGCGGAACAGCGCTTCCGGGCGGTCGCACTGCACGCAGACGCCGCGGTTGAGCACGGCGATCCGGTCGCTCATGGTGAGTGCTTCCTCCTGGTCGTGGGTGACGTAGAGGAAGGTGGTGCCGGTCCCGCGCTGGAGGTGCTTGAGCTCCGTCTGCATCTCACGGCGGATCTTCTCGTCGAGGGCCGCCAGCGGCTCGTCGAGCAGGAGGATCGCCGGCCTCGGCGCGAGCGCGCGGGCGACTGCGACGCGCTGCTGCTCGCCGCCGCTCAGGAGCGTCACGTTCTTCTTCTCCATGCCGGAGAGGCCGACCAGCTCCACGAGTTCCTCGACCCGGTGCTCGCGCTCGCCCCGCGCCATGCCGCGGATCTTCAGGCCGTAGGCGATGTTCTCCGCCACCGTCATGTGCGGGAAGATCGCGTACTGCTGGAACACCATGCCGAGGTTGCGGCGCCAGGGCGGCACCGCGCTGACATCCTTCCCCTCGATGAGGACGCGGCCGGAATCGGGCTTGGCCAACCCGGCAATGATGCGAAGCGTCGACGATTTGCCCGAGCCGCTGGGGCCCAGGAAGGTGAAGAACTCGCCCCTCTCAATTCCTAAGCACAGTTCGTCCGCGACGACCGTGCGGTCGAAGCGCTTGGAGACGCGGTCTAACTCCAGAATGGGCGACGACGTTTCGGCCATTGTCCTTCGCCGGATTTCCTGTTCGTCTAAAGAAAAAGGCGATCGAGGGAGGATATCATGGCGTCGGACGATCTCTGCTACATCACCGCAACCCAGGCGCTGGCCAAATTCAAGTCGGGCGAGCTCTCGCCGGTGGACCTCATGTCCGCCGTGATCGCGCGGTCCGAGGCGGTCAATCCCGCGGTCAACGCCTATACCTACACCTTCTACGAGCGCGCGCTGGAGCAGGCGAAGGCGGCCGAGGCGCTCTATTCGTCGGGCGCAGACACGCGCTCCCTCGAAGGCATCCCCATCGTCATCAAGGACTTTCACCCGGTGGAAGGGGAGATCACGACCTTCGGCTCACGCATGTTCGAGGACCACGTGCCCGACCGCTCGGCGCCCACCGTGGCGCGGCTGCTGGAGGCGGGCGCGATTATGCATGCGCGCACCACCACGCCCGAGATGGCCCATGCGCCGCACTGCCGCAGCGACCTCTGGGGCAACACGCGCAACCCGTGGAACCTGGATTACGGCCCCGGCGGCTCGTCGGGCGGTGCTGCGGTGGCCGTGGCGGCCGGCATGACGACGCTCGCCGACGGCACCGACGGCGGCGGCTCGATCCGCATGCCGGCGGCCTGCTGCGGGCATTTCGGCTACAAGCCGCCCTTCGGCCGCAACCCCATCGACCGCGCGTACCCCCGAGAATCGCTGCTGCACTACGGGCCGATGACGCGGAGCGTCGCCGACGGCGCGCTGATGCAGAACGTGATGGCGGGGCCGCACCCGGACGACATCTGCTCGCTCCGCCCCAAGCTGGAGATTCCGGACACGCTCGACCCCATCGAGGGGTGGCGGGTCGCCTTCTCCATGGACCTCGGCTACTACGAGATCGACGAGGAGGTGCAGGCGAACACCCGCGACGCCCTGGAGGCGTTCAGGAGCCTCGGCTGCACGGTCGAAGAGGTAGAGCTCGGCTGGGACTTCTCGGTGCTCGACGCCTGGACCACCCATTGGGAGGGCCTCTTCTGGGCTGCCGCCGGCCACCTCTATCCCCGCTGGAAATTCGAGATGGAGGGTTTCGTCCGCCGGCTGCTGGAGCGCGGCTCCCAGCACAGCCTGAGCCGCTTCTACCAGTGCAACGCCGTGCGCGGCCGGATGTACGAGACGCTGGCGCCGATCCTCGACGCGTACGACATTCTCGTTTGCCCCACCAACGCGATCCCGGCGCTGCCCGCCGACCACGACATCGAAAACACGGATCTCCGCATCAACGGCAAGACGCTGAGCGTCGCCAACTGGCCGGGCGACATCTACGTGCAATGGCAGCTCTGCTACCCCTTCAATCTGGTGCCGGAGTGCCCGATCGCCGCAGTGCCGAGCGGCTATGCGTCCTCCGGCGTGCCGACGGGCATCCAGATCGTGGGGCGCACCTACGACGACGTGCGCGTGTTCCGCGCCGCCGCCGACTATGAGCGCGCCCGGCCCTGGGACCAGCGTCGCCCGCCGCTCTGATCGGCGCGCGGTGGCCGGCGGAGCAGCGCGGAAGGGAGCGATGAGCGAAGCACCCGCCCATATCGAAACCGACGTGCTCGTGATTGGCGCGGGCGGCGCCGGCATGTATGCGGCGCTCGCCGCGGCCGAGGCGGGTGCGCGCCGGATCGTGCTTGCCGATCGCAACATGGTGGGGCGCGGCGGCGCCACGGTGATGGCGCAGATGACCGTCGCCGCCGCTCTCGGCGAGGCCGAGCCCGACACGATCGAGGACCACCTGGAGGACACGTTGGAGGCTGGGCGGGGTCTGTGTGATCCAGGGCTCGCCGCGCTGCTCTGCGAGGAGGGTCCCACGCGCATCCGGGAGATGGACTCCTGGAAGGTCGGCTGGGCGCGCGAGGGCGGGCGCATCGCCCAGGTCACGGCGCCCGGCCACCAGCGCCGGCGCTGCTGCTACGTGGACATCCTCAACACCGGCCCCGCCGTCGCCGCCACGCTCCGCCGACGCATCGCCCGCGTCGACGCGATCAGGCGCATCTCCGGCCTCGTCGTGACCGACCCGGTGCTGGCCGACGGGCGGCTCACGGGCGCCGTGGGTTTCGACATCGAGAGCGGCCGCGCGGTCACGGTGGCCGCGCGGGCGACGGTGGTCGCCACCGGCGGACTGACCGGTCTCTACGCGCGCACCAGCGCATCGGCCAACATGGCGGGCGAGGGCCATGCCTTCGCCCTCGCCGCCGGGGCGGCGCTGATGGACATGGAGTTCGTGCAGTTCTTCCCCATAGGCCATCTCTTCCCTCGCTTGGTCGGCATGGACCCGATCATGTGGGATCCATTCCGATACAAGCTGGGCGGGCGGCTCCTGAACGGGGCGATGGAGGAGTTTCTGCCGCGCTACGGCGGCAGCGATGCCGGCCGCTACACGGCGACGCGCGACCTCGCCACCCACGCGATCTGGCTCGAGGTCCGTGCCGGGCGCGGCTCGCCACACGGCGGCGCCTGGCTCTCGTTCACCCACGTGGGCGAGACCGCGCTGCGCAATGCCTTCGGGCCGGTCATCGACCGCCTCGAAGCAAACGGCATCGACCTCACCCAGTCGCCGGTGGAGGTCGCGCCCATCGCGCACTACCACATGGGCGGCGTCGCGGTGGACTCAGGGATGGCCACGCGCGTGCCCGGGCTTTACGCCGCCGGCGAGGCCGTGGGTGGTGCCAATGGCGCGAACCGGCTGTCTGGCAACGCCATCACGGAGGCCCTGGTGTTCGGTTACCGGGCCGGGAGGAGCGCAGCGCTGGAGGCTGCGCACACGCGCGATGCCTGGCGCCCGGGCGCCGCGCGCGCAGCGCTCGACGCGCTGGCGGAGCGGGCGTCGGCGCGGGGCGAGGGGCCGTCGTCGCTCGCGCTCTCGCGCGATCTGCGCCGGCTGATGTGGGAGCAGGTGGGCCCGCTGCGTGACGGCGCGGGGCTCGACGACGCGGTGACGTGGATTCGCCGCATGCGGGGGGAGCTTCCCGGCCTTTCGCTGCCCCCCTGCAACGCCTATGACACCGGGCTTGCCGACTGGTACGCGCTCCGTGCCGGGCTCGAGGTGGCGGAAGCAATCGCCGCCACCGCTGCCGCCCGGCGCGAGAGCCGGGGCGCTCACCAGCGCGAGGATCTCCCCGAGAGCGACGCCGGGCTCGCGCGGAGCCAGGTCGTGACCCGTACGGGCGAAGGTCTTGCCCCCGCCTTCGCGGCGGCGGCCTGACATGGCGCGCGCCAACACCACCCTGCGCATCTCCCGCAGCGGTCCCGGCCGCGCGCAGGAAATCGAGACCTTCGACGTGCCCTACGAGACCGGCGCCTCGGTGCTCGACGGCCTGATCTGGCTGCGCGAGAACCGCGACCCCTCACTGGCTTTTCGCTACAGCTGCACCAACGCGAACGTGTGCAAGGAGTGCACCATGCGGGTCGATGGCGAGACGGCATACGCCTGCACGGCCCGCCTCAGGCCCGGCACCATGACGCTGGAGCCCTTGCGCAACAAGCGGGTGATCCGCGATCTGGTGACCGACACCGTCCCTCCCGCAGAGAGACTCGAGAGCGATTGAGCGCCAGCGACGGGGCCAGCCACTCACTGCCCTCGTCGGCGCAGGCTGCGGTCACTCCCTCTCCGCCCATGGAGGCGGAGAGGGCCAGGGAGAGGTGGGGAAATAACGTGTCGAGGGCACCCGGCGGAGAAGACGGAGGTGCGCGGTGACAACCAGTTCCTATGCCTCGAGTCCGGGCGGCACGCGCAGGTGCCAGTCGGTGGCCTGCTCGTAGGCCCAGCCGATGCCGAGCGCCGTCGCCTCGTCCCGGCCGCGGCAGACGATGTGCAGCGATGTCGGCAGACCCTTCGCCGCAGCACCGTTGGGCACCACGAGGGCGCACCATTCCAGCCAGTTGACCATGCGCGTGAAGTGGGCCGGCGTCTGGTTCTGGTCGATGGCCGCGACCGCGGGCGCCGGAGTCAACGTGCCCGGCGTCAGCAGGGCGTCGAAGCCCTCCATCGCCGCGAGTGCGGCCCGCTTGTCGTCCTCCCGGGCGCGCATCATCGCCATGTACTCGACCGCAGAGACGCCGCGCCCGAGCTGGATTCGGGGGCGCACGTCGTCGTCGATGGGAAGCGACTCGTCGTCCACCAGCGCGCCGACGTGGAAGTAGCCCTCCGTGCCGATCAGCTTGCCCACGCGATTTCCGTATTCGGCGGCAGAGCGCGGCATCGCCAGCGTCTCGCAGCGTGCTCCCGCCTGCTCGAGAACCTCGACGGCGGCGTCGAAGCTGGCGAGCACGTCGGCGTCCACGCCGTGCCGCTCGGCCTCGGCCATGACCCCCAGGCGCAGCCCGGCGACGCCCTTCCGCAGCGCGGGAAGCGGGTCCGCGGGCACGTGGCGCCGCGTCGCCGGATCGGCGGGATCGGGCCCCTGCAGCACCATGTAGAGCCGGGCCGCATCCTCCACCGAGCGGGTCATGGGGCCGGGCGTGTCGAGCGTGTGCGAGAGCGGCGCCACGCCGGCGGCACTGACCTGGCCGATGGTGACCTTGAGGCCGGCGAGCCCGCACCATGCGGACGGAATGCGCACGGAGCCGCCGGTGTCCGTGCCGATGGCCCAGGGCGCGAGACGCGCGGCGACGGAGACGCCGGAGCCGCTGCTGGAGCCGCCGGGCGCGCGGTGCACCTCGGCATCCCACGGATTGCGCGGCGTCCCCATGTGCTGGTTGGTGCCCCAGCCGCCCATGGCGAATTCGACGGTGTTGGCCTTGCCGATGACGATCATCCCGGCCTCGATCAGCCGGCGCGCGAGAGTCGCGGTCGTGGGCGAAACACGCTCCACCCAGTGCTTGCTGCCGATCGTTGTGATGCGGCCCTCGATGTCGATGATGTCCTTCAGCGCGATCGGCACCCCGTGCCAGGGGCCGATGCCGTGGCCAGCGCGGATCGCCTTGTGCGCCGCTTCGGCCGCGGCGCGCGCGTCGTCGCGGTAAACCGCAGCGAAGGCGTGCAGCCGCTCCTCATGCGCGTCGATCCGGTCGAGCAGCGCGTCCACGAGCTCGACCGGGCTGAGCCGCCCGTCCTGGATCGCCGCGGACGCTTCGGTCGCGGTGAGGAATGCCGGATTCGATGACGACATGGGGGGCTCCCTGAAGGACGAGAATGGGTGTGGTCAGGCGGCCGACGCAGGCGCTCCGGTCTCGGGCCCCAGGTCTTCGCCGTAGTCCTGCTTCAGCACCGTCGGCCCGGTGCCGAAGAGGGTCGCGTAGAACCCGACTGAGCGGTCGAGGTCGGTGGCCGTGATGTTGATGTGGACGCGCTTCATGCTCTTCACCCCGCCACCTGCAGCCCGCGCCCGCAGTGATACTCCGAACCGCCGGCCCGTGCTACCGGGCTACCCGGTTCTCGGACTCATCCACGCCGCAGTGCGGCCCGCGCCTCGCGTGTCGCGGCATTTCACACGGTTGCTTGGGGGAGCGTCACCCTGACTGGCGTATCCTGGGCGGTCTCGATGAAGTGGCGGTCGAAGGTCAGCATCGCCTCGCACTGCGCGGCGGCGCCGAGATGCAGGGCGTCCGCGAAATCCATCCCCGCCTCGGCACGATCGAGAGCTTCCGCGAGCAGGATGGGACTCTCCACGGAAACGCTCGGCAGCCCTGCGAAGCCGCGCAAGGCCGCTGCGACCTCCCCTCCAGTAAAGCCATAGACGCTGCGCAACACCCATTCGCATTCCAGGAAGACCGTCGTACTGACAAAGACACGGCCCGCGTCGATCGCGGCTCTCGCCATTGCAGCCTGCGCCGGATCGTCGCCGGTCAAGTAGCGGACGACGACATTGGTATCAATTGCCAGCATGGCGACGCTTCGCCTCCGCCAGAACACCTGCCTCCATCTCCGCCAGAGACTTGGGCGCGCCGGCGCTCTCAAGGCATCCGAACACGTCTTCCGGCCGGGTCTCGGCAAAGGCCGGCACGGGCTTCAGCAGCACGCCCTCGGGTGTGTTCTCCACGACGAGCCGCATCCCCGCCTCCCAATGCAGCGCCTGGCGGATTGCCTTGGGCAGGATGACTTGACCCTTGGTCGAAACGGTGGTGGTGAGCCGCTCCGGGATCGACATCGCTCAGCTCCGGATCGCTGTGGTAAAGCAAAAGTAAGATAGACCCTGCAGGGCCCCGATCCAAGGGCCGATCTCAACGGGGTCGAGACCGGGCTTACGCCGCCCTCTCGTCGCCCAGAAACTTGGTGGCGAAGCGGGGGTAGACTTCAGTGAGTGCCGCGCCGATGGGGCCGCGGATCAGCGCCATGGTCTCCGCGCTCGGGGCAGGGGTGACGGGCGGGTCGTCGGCGGCGTCGAAGTCGAAGCCGGTGGCGGCGCGCGCCTCGTCGAGGCTGTGGCCCGGGTGCAGCGAGGCGAGGCGGAAGCGCCCGCGCGCCGGCTCGAAGCGAAAGACGCAGCGGCCGGTGACCAGCGCGTAGGGCCCGCCCGGCCGGTAGGTTCC
>MKWU01005200.1_pt1 | contig 14398 bp, 11 predicted proteins | sample 809101 | NCBI WGS metagenome assembly MKWU01 (sample SAMN05860141, study PRJNA318959) | sponge metagenome | host: Aplysina aerophoba | place: Slovenia: Piran, Adriatic Sea, Gulf of Piran | collected 2013-05-07 | reverse complement strand
GTAGGTCGGCTTGACACCTACCACTCCACACATCGAGGCGGGGGCGCGGATCGAGCCGGCGGGGGCGGAGCCGGTAGCCGCAACCGCCAAGCCGGCGGGGGGGGCGCTGGCCGAGCCTCCGCTCGAGGCGCCGCTAAAGCGCCCTAGATCCCAGGGGTTGCGGGTGGGCCCATACTCCGCCATATCGCCGCAGGCGAACTCGGTGGTGTTGGTCTTGCCGAGCAGGATCATGCCCTGGGCAGCCAGGCGGGCGACGGGGGTGGCGTCCCTCCTGGGGACGAAGTCGGCCAGGATCTTCGAGTGAGCGGTGGTCAGGACCCCCCGGGTCCACAGATTGTCCTTGTGGACAATCGGAATCCCGTGCAGGGGAGTGTCGGGGCCGGAGGCCTGGATACTCTGTTCCGCTTTGCCTGCGGCCTCCAGTGCCGACTCGGCGCATACCGTGATGTAGCTGTTTAGCTGCGGGTTGAGCCGCTCTATACGCTTTAGCAGGGCCTCGACGAGGTCTACCGGGGAGATCTCGCAGCGACCGATGAGGTCGGCCAGTTCGGTTACCGATCTGAAGGGGAGTGTGCTATGCATGCCTGTTCCTAATCGTCACTTGCGTCGGTGCTCAGCCCAGCCGCGGGTCGAAGACGTCGCGCAGGCCGTCACCTAAGAGGTTCAGGGCCATCACCGTAATCATGATCGCTAGACCGGGAAAGAATGACAGCCACCAGGCTAACGACATGAAGCCGCGCCCCTGGGAGAGCATTAGCCCCCACTCAGGCGTGGGGGCTTGGGCCCCCAATCCCAAGAAGCTCAGGGCTGAACCGGCGAGGATGGCGATCCCGGTCCCGAGTGCAGCGATGACGATGTTGGGGGCGATGATATTGGGCAGGATGTGGCGGAACATTACGGTCCGGCTGGGGGCCCCCACCGCCTCGGCAGCCTGGACGTAGAGGTTCTCCTTGGCCGACAGGACCTCGGCCCGGGTCACCCGGGCGTAGGCGGGGATGGAGGCGATGCCGACGGCGATCATGGCGTTGGTCAGGCCGGGACCTAGGGCGAATACGAAGATCAGTGCCAGGATCAGCGAGGGGAAGGCCAGCAGGATGTCGATCACCCGCATCAGGGCGGCCTCGATCCAACCGCCCAGATAGCCGGCCAGGCTGCCGATCAGGATGCCGAGCGACATGGCGATGCTGACCGATACCAGCCCTAGGCGGAGGGATACTCGGGAGCCGAAGATGACCCGGCTCAACATGTCGCGGCCCAGGGTATCGGTCCCCATCCAGTGATCCGGCGAGGGGGGAAGCAGGATGTCGAAGGGCGCCACGGCCAGGGGGTCGTAGGGGGCGATAACTGGGGCGAAGACCGCACAGAAGATGAGCAGCAGCAGCATGATCGCGCCGAGCATCCCGCCGCGGTGACGGAAGAAGCGTCTTAGCAGTCTCCGGGCCGGGCTGTTGTTTCTTCGGCGGGAGTCGGCCTCACGATCGATGGTGGTGTCGACGGCTATGGCTACTCCTCCTCAGGGGGTCCGAAGGGCTAGGTGGGAGCTGGACATCAGGTGTAGCGGACCCGCGGGTCGAGCAGCGAGTAGGAGAGGTCGACCAGGAGGTTCACCAACACGAAGGCGAGGGCAGCCAACATGACGGTCCCCTGGACCAGAATGATGTCGAGGCTCTGGATGGCGTCGGCGGCCATGAAGCCGAGCCCCTGGCGGCTGAACACGGTCTCGACGACTACTGAGCCACCGAGCAGGGCGCCGAACTGGAGGCCGACGATGGTAAGCACCGAGGCCATGGAGTTGCGCATGCCGTGCTTGACGATGATGGTGACCTGGCGGAGGCCCTTCGAGCGGGCGGTACGTATGAAATCGCTAGACATCACCTCGAGTAGGCTGGAGCGGGTCACTCGGGCGATTACGGCGATCCCACTGAAGCCCAGGGTCACAGCCGGCAGGATGAGGTGGTCGAGGCCGCCGGTTCCCGCAGTTGGGAGCCAGCCGAGCTGTAAGGAGAAGGCCATGATCAGCAGCAGACCGAGCCAGAAGTTCGGCATAGAGACCCCGACCAGCGCGATCAGCATGCCGATGGCGTCGGCCCAGGAGCCACGATTGATCGCCGATATCACCCCTAGGGGGACTCCGAACAGAAAGGCGATCATCAGAGCTGACAGCGTCAGTTCGATGGTGGCCGGCAGCTGATTGCGGATCTGCTCCTTGACCGAGCGATCGGTGATGATGGACCTGCCCAGGTCGAAGCGGATCATCTGGCTGAGGAAGCGCCCGTACTGCACCAGGAAGGGGTCGTCGAGACCGTACTGGTCGCGCAGGCGCGCCAGCGTCTCCGCCGACGCCCCACTCTCGGCCAACATCCGGTCGACCGCGTCGCCGGGGATAATGTAGAGTGCGCCGAATACCAGAAATGAGACCCCGAAGATGACGGGGATCAGGATGAGCAGGCGACGACCGATATAGCTCCACATGATGAGCCGCTAGAAGATAGAGAGGGGCGAGGGCCAGAGGCCTGGGGGCGGGAGCGAGCTCCCGTCCCCAGGGCGAGTCGGGTTTCGTGCCATCGACTGAGGGGGCGCTTTAGCCCTTACTCGATGGTGGCGTCGTAGAAGTAGGGGGCCTCGCCGTAGACCTCGTAGAGCTTGATCCCCTGGACGTTGCTGCGGAAGGCGTTGATCTGCTGCTGGTAGACCGTTGGGATGACGATGGCCTCTTCGAGCATGATCCGCTGAACCTGCTCGATGAGCTGACCACGTCTGGCGAGGTCCGCCTCCGTCTCGGCCGCGACCAGCAGCTGGTCGACCTCGGCCATCGGGTAGTGGGTGAAGTTCCAGCCAGTACCTAAGTTCTCGGAGTGGAACAGGGTGCGCAGGAAGCCGCCATCCTTGAAGATCCAGGTCAGGTGGGCGATGTTGTGATCGCCGGACTGACGGGCCTTCTGGATGGCGCCGGTGTCGAGCTCGAGGATATTGACATCCACGCCGATGGGGCGCAGAGTCGCTTGGAGTAACTCGATCACCCGGGTGGTCTGGGCGCTGGGGAAGCCGATGTACTGCAGCACCGCCTCGTTGCCGTCCTTGTCGAGGGTGCCGTTGCCGTTGCTGTCGGCCCAGCCCGCGTCGGCGAGGATCCGGCCGGCCTCTTCGACGTCGAAGCCGTACATGTCGGAGAGGTCGAGGAAGCTCGGGTTGGGGGCCGACATCACCGAGCCTAGGTGGGGAGCCCAGGCGTTGAAGTAGCCGACCCGGCTGACGATCGTCGGGTCGATGGCCCACTGCAGGGCCTGCCGCATAGCGGGGTCATCGGTAGGCGACTTGGAGCCGTTGACGACCAGGATCACGCCGGTCCCGGGGAGGACCCGACTCTCGATACGGATGTCGGGATTGTTGGCGAGTTCGATCACGCTCTGCGGCGGGATCGACATGGCGGCGTCGACCTCGCCGGTGGTTACGGCGATGACCCGCGACTGATTTTCGGGGATGGTCCGGAAGGTGATCCGCTCAAGGTGGGCCGGGCCGCTATGCTCGGCGCGGGGGTAGGGCCAGTTGTAGTCCGGGTTGCGCTCGATGGTGATGTGAGAGCGCTCGACCCACTCGACGAAGCGGAAGGGGCCGGTGCCGACCGGTGCCCGCGCGAAGCCGTCGGGATCGGCCTCGAGCGCCGTCGGCGAGTGGGGACCGCCCGCCCGCCAATCGGAAAGGCCGAACCAGAAGGCCGGGTGAGGATCGGCGAAGTAGACCCGGGCCGTCAGGTCGTCGACGATCTCGGTGCGCTGGTAGGAGGCCAGGTCACCGACCGCGGCGCGACTCTGGGTGGCGGGGTCGACGATCCGGTCGAAGTTGTACTGGACCGCCTCGGCGTTGAGCGGAGTGCCGTCATGGAAGGTCACACCGGGACGCAGGCGGATGGTGTAGACGCGGGCGTCGTCGGACATGGTGACCTCTTCGGCGAGCCACGGCAGGTACTCGCCATCTTCGGTCAGGTACAGGTAGGTGTCGAAGACGCTGGCACCGGGCACCATGGCGTAGCGCGATGAGCCCTTGTGCAGATCGAGGGTGTCGGGTTCACGGTTTACCGCGTAGACGATCTCGAGGTGGCCGTCGGCGAAGACGAAGCCGATACCCGAGAGGACGATCAGCGTGGCGAGGAGAGATAATCCTAAAGTTCGAAACCGCATTCTCACAACTTCCTTTCCTGGCGCTTAGGTTCTGATTGAGGGATACCTCAATGACGGATCGAGTCAAGCGTCGTTGCTGGTGCTGTTTCCCTCCTTCCCCTGGTACCTGTCTGCCGAACTGGATTGGGTGAGGTAACCCACTTTAGCATCTGGCGCGGTCGTCTGTAAGCCCTTCGGTGTCTCTGATGAGAACGGGGCAGATTCTCCCCTCACCAGGGAGTGGTGGCAAAGGCGTCGAGCAGGCGCAGGGTCGCCTGCAGATCCCGCTCGTCGATGGTCTCGATGGGGCTGTGGGTGTAGCGGGTCGGATAGGCGAGCATGGCGGTAGGGATGTCGTTGCCGATGAACACCTTCCCGTCGCTGGAGAACTGCAGGAAGACGAGGTGCTGCACGGGGATCCCCTCGCGCTCCGCTGCGGCCGTGAGCCGGCTCAGGATATGGCGATCGTAGTGCACCGCGGCGTCCTTGTGACCTAAGAGCGGACCCGCCCCGAGCCGTGATGGCACCTGCAGGTTGCCCACCCCGGGGATGTCACCTGCCAGACCGACCTCCATGGCGATGGCCAGATCGAAGCCCGTGACGGTGCCAGCGCCGATCAGCCCGACCTCCTCTTGAACGGTGGAGCCGAACCACAGTTCGTACTGTAGGGCGTCCCGGTCGAGCGTTTCGAGCCAGTTCGTCATGATCGCCAGCGAGGCGCGGTCGTCCATCGCCTTGCCGACGATATTGTGCCCGACCCGGCGGGTCGGGACCTCCGCTACGACCGGGCAGCCGACGTGCACCCCCCAGGAGAGCGCCTCAGCGCGGCTGCGAGCCCCGATATCGAGAAAGATGTCGGGCCAATCGATACTGTTGTCGGCACGCTTCTCCCGCGTCATGACGTGGCCCGTGACCGTCCCGACGGTGCCCGGGACGTTCCCCTTGGGCGTCATCACCTGGCACGGCTGCGCCACGAAGGCGTGATGGGGAGCGTTTAGCTCACTCCCGCCGGTGCCCGAGGTGAGGCGCAGATGGCCGTCGTCATCGATGCTCTTGACCCGGAAGCTGATCTCATCGACGTGGGCCGCGACGAGCAGCTTGGGTCCGTGGCCACCTACGCGAGCGAACAGGTTGTTGATGCGGCTGCGGTTCGTCTCGCAGCCCGCCTCGCGCCACCTCCGCTCGAGCCAGTCCTGGACATCGTCCTCGTAGCCCGAGGGACCGAGCATCTCGGTCAGGGTCTTGACCAGGTCGAATAGTCCTGAGGTCGTCTCAGCCACGAATCCACCCTCCCCAAGCCGGCTGCCACAGCTCCACCAGGGTGCTGTATGCGGCGTAGGCGGCCTCCATGTTCTCACTCTCGAACTCGACGGTGTCGTCGGCCACTAGGCTGACGCCGGCGGCGCGGGCCGCCGACTCCGCCGAGCCGGTCTCCTTGAATTGGAGCCGCACCTGCACCGGGCTCGGGGCCGGGAACGGCTTCGCAGCGGGCGCCTTCCGGACGGCCAGGGTGGTCCCCTGCCGGATCAGTTCGCGTGCCCGTTCGGGGTGGAGGCAGCGGGCGGTGTAGCGCCCGAGCGCCCGCTTGACCACGACCCCCTCGATCTCGGGGAGCTCGGCCTTCGCCTCGGCGACGGTCAGGTCGTCGCCGGAGACCAGGGTGACGGGCACGCCGAAGTGGCCCGCTAGGCGCGCGTTCAGGCCGATCTCGCCGACCAGTTGCTCGTTGAGCCAGAGGTTCGCCACCGCCTGGCCGTTGGTGGTGTGGCTCAGCACTCCGGCGGCACCGTGCCGGGTGTGATAGCCCACCAACAGGACGGCGTCGAACCCTCCAGTTAAGCCCTCGAGCTGCCCCAGCCTCCGGGGGGAGCCGATGATCACCTCGGCCCGGGGGTCGAGCGCCTCGATGACGAAATTGCGCATGCCGTTGCCGCCGTGCGAGTCGCTGACCACCACCTCGGTGGCCCCCCCTTCGAAGGCCCCTCGGATGGCGGCGTCGGCCTCGGCGGTCATAAGCTGCCGGGCCGTCTGGTAGTCGTACCCCATCGGATTGGTCTGTTCCCGGAACAGCACCCCGGAGCAGCCCTCCATGTCGACCGAGATGTAGATGCGCACGTCCCTGTCCTCCCTAGCCTGTCCTCCCTAGATCCGGATCAGGCACCGACCCCGACGAAGGTCTGAAAGTCGCGCGGGTCGGGTAGCCGCGAACTCCCCCCCTGGACGGTTAGACGGCCGTTCACGAAGACGGTCTCGACCCGCTCAATGACAGACAGGTCGGCCTCGAGGTCGCCGTCTACGATCACCACGTCGGCCTGGAGGCCGGCCTCCAGGCTGCCGGTCCGCTCAGCGATGTTCAGGCACCGGGCCGAGTCGTGGGTCGCTGCCTTGAGCACCTGCTCCTTGGTGTCGAAGATACCAAACTCGAGCAGCGTCTCCATCTCGGCCAGGATAGCGTCGTGCGGAACCACCGGGCTTCCGGAGTCGGTGCCGAAGCCGAACTGCACCCCGGCTCTGCGGGCCCGTACCAGCCCCTCGTTGCGGCCGCTCTCGGCGAGCTGCCCTCGGCGCCGCTCGATGACGCTCTCCTTCATCCCCCACTCGGCGCCGTGGCGCGCCTGTAGCACCACCGGAGAGAGGGTCGGCACGATCCAGATACCCTGTTCGACGATGCGTGCGAGCAGTTCATCGCTGTAGTTGCCGCCGTGCTCGATGCAGTCGATCCCAGCCTGGACCGCCCGGTCGGCCCACTTGCCGGCGTCAGTGGTAGCGGGCAGGCCCTCCTCATGGGCCTGCGCCACCGCCGCGTCGATCTCCTCCTGGCTGTAGCCGTGCGCCATCAGCTTGATCCAGTCGGCGCCCGCCCGGGCCTGCTCCCGCACGGCCCGGCGCACCTCGTCTACGCCGTCCGCCTCGCGATTGCCCCACCAGATATGGCCGCCGGTGCGGCAGACAGCGCGGCCGCAGGCGAATACGGTCGGCCCCGGCAGCAGTCCGTCGCGGACCGCTTGGCGGGCGAACAGGCCGGTGTCGTGCCCGCAGCCGACGTTGCGGAAGGTGGTCACGCCGGCCTCCACCGCGGCGAGGAGTCCGCGCGCCACCTTCAGGTAGGCCAGCGGCCCGTCGTAGCGGGTCTGCGCCTCGAGATCGGAGAAACCGTCCCAGCCGAGGTGGCCGTGGAGATTCATCAGGCCGGGGATGACGGTCTTGCCGCTCGCTTCCAGGGTTGTGTGGCCACCACCTTCGGGCTCTCGGTCGAGCGCGGCGATCCTCTCGCCCTCGATGACGAGGTGTCCGTTGGCTACGAACCTCCCCTGGCGGCTGTCAAAACGCTTGCCGCCACTGATAACGGTTGCCATCTCTACTCCCTCCTGACCCCGTCCCCTACCCATTCCGTATCGGGAAGGCCGGTGGGTAGAGGTCGTCGGCGCTTCGTCCCTCTGGATCGCGGGCGATGAGCCCGCGCTTGTAGCGGAGCCAGGCTTGGTGGGCGTCGTGCTGCAGTTCAGCCTCGGCTAGTGAGACTACCCGGCCCTCCTCGACCACGGTACGGCCGTCGACGATGACGGTCTCGGTGTCCACCCCGTTGGCGTAGTGGATCAGCGCCATTACCGGATCGTCGACCACGCCGATATGCAGTCCTCGCAGGTCGAAGATGGAGATGTCGGCCCGGGCACCGGGGGCGAGGCGACCTAGGTCGTCGCGGCCTAGGGCCTTGGCCCCGCCGAGGGTGGCGGCGTTGAACACCGCTGCGGCGCTGCCGGAGGTGGGGTCGTCGTCGGCCACCTTCGACATGGTGGTGACCATGCGCATCTCCGCCACCAGGTCCGGCGGGACGGTGTCGGTGCCCAGCGCCAGGTTAACGCCCGCGTCGAGGTAGCGCTGGAACGAGCGTAGCAGCACCCCGCGTCGGGAGAAGACAACCGGGGTGTGTCCCACGCTGGTGCCGCTGTCGGCAAGGAGCTTCAGGTCATCTTCGAGGCGGCCCGCGCCTATCTGGGGGTGGCCGCGCAGATAGATGGCATGGGTCAGCGTCAGTTCTGGACCCAGCACCCCGAGTTCGGCCAGCCGCTCGACCGGGCTCACACCCCGCTCGGCCAGGGTATTGCGGGTCTCGGCCGGGTACTGGGCGAAGTGTGACCGGACTGGGACCCCGAGTTCGCGAGCCGTGTCGCTGGCAGCCTTGAACAGCTCATCCGAGCAGCCCTCGCTGGTGTAGGGAAACATGAAGCCCCGGATGGTCTCTTCACCCAGGTCGCGCAGCTCCTCGATCAGCCGGACGGCACGCTCTAGACCCCTGCGCCCCGCCTCGGGGTTCGGCACTACCTGGGTGCGGCCCCCTTCGTCGTAGCGGCTATGGTCCTGAAAGTTGTGGGCCAAGTAGGCGCGGGCGCCCAACTCCTGGGCAGCCTCGGCCAGTAGTCTGGGCTCCACTTCGGGGTCGTCGTAGCGCTTGCTGGCCATGGTGGTGACGTTGCAGAAGCTGGTCGAGCCGTGCCGTAACAGGGCTGCGACGGCGAAGCGGGCGGAGGTCCGGTAGTCGCTCTCATCCCAGATCATCTCGCCCTTTTCGAACCAGGCCTTCGATTTGGGAAAGCCGATGGGTCCCACATCGATGCGTAGCGGTTGCAGGTCGATGTTGCCGATACAGTGCAGGTTGATTAGCCCTGGTGAGATCAGCCGCCCTGGAGCCTGGACGGTGCGCTCCGCCGGCGGGCAGGTGGGGTCGTCGGGGAACCCCACGTAGGTGATGGTCGAGCCCTCGTAGACTACGCAGCCGCCGTCCAGAATCTCGTGCTGCTCGCCATTAAAGGCGATGACGTACCCCCCTTGGATCCTGACGCTCATCGGAAGAACACCTCCTGATCGGTCGCTAGAGCCCGCGCGCGAAGGAGGCCAGGCGCTCGAGCCCCTCTTCTAGCTTAGGTGACTTGAGCATGAGTGAGCCCCGCATCACCGAGTCGGCGGCCTTGCCCATCATGACCTTCGCCTCCTCGCGCAGCCGGGTCGCGAACTCGGTGCCGGAGAGACCGGTCTGGGAGATGTCGAAGGCCACGTAGTAGGCCCCTTGCGGCTCGCAGTAGGGGAGCCCGAGCCGGTCCAAGGTCTCCAGCCACAGTCCCCTCCGGCGGTCGTACTCCTTAAGGATCGGGGCAAACCAGTCGCGAGGGTGATTCAGGGCGGCCGTGGCACCGGCCTGGGCTACGGAGGTTGCGCAGATGGTCATCGCATGGTGGAACGGCATGAAGGCGTCGATGAGGGCCGCCGGGGCCGCCACATACCCGATCCTCAGCCCTGTCAGCGCGAACCCCTTGGAGAGGCTATTAAGCGTGATGGTGCGCTCGCGCATGCCCGGCAGGGTGGCGAGGCTGACATGCCTGTGCCCGTCAAAGACGTAATGCTCATAGATCTCGTCGGCGATCACCAGCAGGTCGCGTTCGACGGCCAGTGCGGCTATGCTCTGCAGGACTGTTTCGGGCAGGACCGTGCCGGTCGGGTTGCAGGGCGTCACGATCACCAGCAGCTTGGTGCTGGGGGTGATGGCTGCGGCCAGCGCCTCGGGATCGACAGTAAAGTTTGACTCGATCGTGGTGGGGACCGCGACCAGTTCGGCCCCGAGCATCCGGGCCACATCGCTATAGTTGCCGTAGTGGGGTGAGGGGATGAGCGCTTTTTCGCCCGGATCGAGGATCCCCATCAGCACGGATACTAGCGCCTCCTGGGCCCCGCTGGTGACCATGATCTCGGTGTCGGGGTCGTAGTCGAGGCCGTTCTCGCGCTCGAGTTTGCCAGCGACTGCTCGGCGCAGTTCGGGCGTGCCGGCCCAGGCGGTGTACTGAATCCTCTTCTCGGCAACCGCCTCCCTCATCGCCTCGAAGATGAACTCAGGCGGTTCGAAGTCTGGGGTCCCACTACTCATGCCGATGAGCCCGGGAGTCGCCACCGAGGTCTGCCGCCCCAGCGGCACCGCCTTCACCCGCTCAGCTATATGTTTCGAGATGTCCACTTTACGCTCCCCGTTACAGATCGATCCAGCGCCGCTCGGTCGAGGAGCGCCGGACGGCGTCCATGACCTGCTGGCAACGGAGCCCGTCCTCGAAGGTCGCGCCCCAGCTTAAGGGGCGGCCCTCGCGGACGGCGCCCACCAACTCGGTCATCAGACTTACCACAGAGACATTCCAGATGCCCGCTCCCACCCCCTCGAGCTCGGCGTTGGGGTCGGTGACCGTCTGGTCTTCGAAGTCGCCGCCAGCCTTGGCTACCAGAAGCCTCTCATCGCTGTCCGAGAGCAAGATGGTCCCCTCGCTTCCAAAGATCTGGGTGTGGTTGCCCACCCCGTGCCGCGCGGTGCTGCTGATCAGTACCGTGGCGAGCGCGCCCCCCCTCAGCTTCAGAGTGAAGCGCGTGAAGTCGTCGGCGGTGGCGGTCCAGGCCGCGCCCGTCTCCCGGTCGACCCGGTCGGGTACCAGGGTGGCTGCCACCCCGCCGACGGAGGCGACATCGCCGAGCCAGAAGCGGATCAGGTCGATCTGATGCGAGCCGTTCGCGCCCAGGCGGCCGCCTCCCCGCTCTTCGAGCGACCACCAGTCTCCCTCCGGTCGCGAGGCGGGGTCGCCCATCGCGGCCGAGACGTTGATGATGTTGACATGCCTCACCTCGCCGATGGCGCCGCTCTGGATCAACTCCAAGATCCGCTTGCGATTGGGGTTAAAGCGCAGCTCGTGGTCGATCATGTGGATCCGCCCCAGCGCCTCGGCCCGGGCCAGCATGGCGGCCGACTCCTCCTGATTCAGCGCCATCGGCTTGTCGCAGAGCACGTGCGCACCCGCCTCCAGTGCGGCCAGCGCCATCGGTGCGTGCGTGTCTGTGGGGGTGGCGATACAGACTAGGTCGGGTTTACAGGCTTCCAACATGGTGCGCCAGTCGTCGTAGGCGTCGGCTACTCCGAACGCCTCCGCTGCGGCTCTCGCCCTCTCGAGCCGCTGGCTGGCGATGGCGACCACCTCTGCCTCGTCGATGGTCGCCAGCGCTGGCAAGAACGCCTTGCGGGCGAAGCTTGCGCCGATCACCCCTACACGTACGGTCATGGCTTTCCCCTCTCCGCTTCGGTCTGGTGGTTGCGACCCGTTCCGGGCCGTTCGAGTAGCGGGGGGATCTCGACCCGCCGCCCCTCTCGCGCTGACAGGATACACGCTTCCACCATCGCCAGCGACCGGAGGTGGTCGCGCCCGCTACACTCGAGCGGTGCCCCACGCAGTGCCCGGACAAAGGCTGCTAGCAGCCCTGAGGTGTCGGTGATCCAGCGCTCGAACGGTGGGAGATCGACCTCGGTGAGTTCGGTGTCGGCCCGCTTTGCGTGGAAGAGCGCCCCAAACATGTCGCGCTGAGTGATAATGCCCTCGCTGCCGTCGGTGCGCCACTCGAAACCCAGGTCATCCCAGCCTCCCTGCCAGGTCCCCTGGTAGTTGACCTCGAAATTGTCCTCGAACTCGAACAGGGCTGCGATATTGGTGTCGTCCGCGTACATCGTCCACGACGGATTCCAGCTGCGGCAGTACACTGCCACCGGCTCTCGCCGATACACGAAGCGCATCAGATCGAAGTGGTGGATCGACTGCTCCCACAGCATCGGCTGGGCCATCTTCAGCGGATAGCTGTTCAGCCGGGCGAGGGTTCCATCGCGCCAGCGCTCGTAGGTGAGACGTGCGAACTCTACCTGCCCAGCAGCATCCGTGTCGAGCAGTTCGAGGTAGGCCTGGGTGACCGGTAGGTAGCGAAAGTTGAGTCCCACCATCAGCGGAGCTCCCGCCGCCTCGGTCTGCTCAACGTAGCAGGAGGCCTGTTCTAAGTCGAGCGCCAGTGGCTTCTCCACGAGTAGCGGCAGGCGGTACGCGCAGGCTGCAGCGATGTCCGGGTCGCGAGTCTCTGGCGGGGTCGCCAGCACCAACGCCTGTACGCCGTCGAGTTCGGCGAGCGCCTCAGCCAACGAGGCGAACGACGGCCTCTTGCCGAACCGTTCCTGGGCCCGGTCGAGGGCTGCAGGATCCGGGTCGACGTAGCCGATCAACTCGCAATCGGTTGAACGCCGGATCGTCTCCGCCCAGAACCGACCCCTGCTCCCGAGGCCGACCAGGGCTATCCGCAAGGCCGTTACGATCCACCCTCCCTCTCGACAGGCGGCGCGTGGCCTCCCATCAGAGACTCTCGTAAGCGCAGTCGCAACCGCTCAGGGGTGTAAGCGCGATCCCTTTCGCGCGGGGTGACCAGACGTTCGACGGGTTCCCTCTCCAATTCTCCTCCTGGACCCTGAAACGGTGCGATTGACGGCATATACGACCTTGGCACGCCGACTGTTGCTTGTCAACAGCCACAAAGGTGGTAGGGGAGTGAGGTGTTTTCTCAGTTCCCTCCAGCTGCGGTGTCGCCCCGGATGGCGACCCGCTAGATGGTACGGTGGGCTTGGCACAACACAGTCGGAGGAGAGGTGCTGCTGAGCTATGAAGGCCATGATCGTCGCCCCCCAACCGGTCGCCGTCGAGGCAGGCTTCGAGGTACTGCGCGGCGGCGGGAATGCCGTCGATGCCGCCGTGACCTGTGCACTGGTGCAGGGGGTGGTGTCGCCCCACATGTGCGGCGTGGGTGGCTACGCGGTCGTCACCCTGAGCCCTGGCGGAGGAGCACCGGTCTTCCTCGATGGCCCCGCGCTGGCCGGCTCCCTGGTGACACCGGAGATGTGGCAGGACCGGCTGCTCCGCCCCAGCCCCAACGGCTGGTCCTACTTCCTTAAGGGCAGGGTCAACGACATCGGCCACACCTCGGTGTGCACGCCGGGGACGGTGAAGCTGCTGGCTACACTGCTCGAGCGCTACGGCACCCTCGACTGGGAACAGGCCATCGCGCCCGCAGTCCGGGTGGCTGAGGAGGGGTTTACGGTCGGTCAACAGCTGGCTGCCGGCTGGAGAGCGAGGCGTCCCTTCCCCGAAGCCACCTCCCTGCTTGAACGGATCCTGAGTAACGAGGAGGCGCGCCGGATCTATCTCATGGCAGATGGCCGTGCCCCTGACGAGGCCGACACGATCCACAACCCCGACTACGGTGCCACCCTGCGGCGGCTTGCAGAGGCTGGACCGGACGACTTCTACCATGGTGAACTGGCTGGGCGGATGGCCCGTGACCTGGGCACCAACGGGAGCTTCGTCACCGCAGGCGACCTCGCCGGATACGCGCTGCAGGAGCCGCCGGTGGTGACGGGCAGTTACCGCGGGGTTGAGGTGGCGTCCGCAGCGTCCCCGCACGGTGGTCCCACGCTGGTGGCGACCCTGAACATCCTCGAGCACTTCGACCTTGCAGCGTTAGAGCACAACTCGGCCGAGTATATCCACCTGGTCGCGATGGCCATGAAGGCTGCGTTCTCCGACCGCAACCTCCACCTCGGCGACTCGGCCTTCCACGAGGTGCCGCTTGAGTGGATGATTGGCAAGGACCGGGCCGCCGAGTGGGCGGCGCACATCCGGCGGGGCGATCCCATCACGGTCTCCTTCACCCCGTCTGGACCGCCTGACACCACCACCCTGAGCGTGGTCGATGGCGCTGGCACCTGGTTGAACCTCACCCACTCGCTCGGCTCCTCGTCGGGGGTAATCACCCCTGGGCTGGGCTTTATGTACAACAACTCGATGACGAATTTTCACCCGCTGCCGGGACACCCGAACTCGATCGCCCCCGGCAAGGGCCGCACCAGCGGCATGGCGCCCACCATATTGTCCCGTGACGGTGAGCCGTTCATGACCGTCGGGGCTCCCGGTTCGACCCAGATCATTACCGGTGTCCTCCAGGTGGTCCTCAACGTGCTCGACTTCGGTATGGGCATCCAGGAGGCCGTGTACGCCCCTCGCTTCGACTGCCAGGGCGAATCGATCCGGTGTCAGGCACGGATCCCCGAGTACATCTGTGCCGAAGTCGCCCGCCTCCACCCGATTGCGCGCACCCCCTACAGCCACGGTGCCTTCGGGCTGGTGCACGCCATCGCTCGCGACCCTGCCAGCGGTCGCTTAAGCGGAGGGGCCGACACCGGGGCTGGGGGGATGGCGCTGGGGCTAAAGGTGCAGGTAAGGGATTAGCAGCCTGTCGGACTTTGTGTGAGACTTGAGATTATACAATCAAGACGTTGGCCTTGGTCAGGAGTCCTTTGATGGGGAAGTTCGTAGAGCGTGATCAGTCGCAGTTGTTTCTGCTTCCGGTAG
>MKWU01005198.1_pt1 | contig 14399 bp, 13 predicted proteins | sample 809101 | NCBI WGS metagenome assembly MKWU01 (sample SAMN05860141, study PRJNA318959) | sponge metagenome | host: Aplysina aerophoba | place: Slovenia: Piran, Adriatic Sea, Gulf of Piran | collected 2013-05-07 | reverse complement strand
GAATGCCGACGCTGTCATCATCCCAAAGAACCGTGCTGTCGGTATCACAGCCGCTGTCCACAAAGCATCAGCAGGCGCATCTGCCTATATCCCTATTGTCAAAGTAACGAACCTTGCGCGTACCATAGAAACGCTCAAAAAAGCAGGGGTCTGGGTCGCCGGTGCTACTGGAGATGCGTCGTTCCTATACACCGATGCAGATTTTAACGGCCCATTATGTCTCGTATTAGGCAGCGAAGGGGAAGGCATCCGACGGCTCGTCAAAGAGAAATGTGACTATCTCGTGCATCTACCGATGTTGGGAAAAATTGAATCGCTCAACGTTTCAGTCGCAGCCGGTGTCCTGCTATACGAGGTGCTTCGGCAACGTGCGGCAAAGTGAATTGTTCAAATGAATCCCTCTTCCTTCAGACTCACAAAGATGCCGTCCCCGATGATGATGTGATCTAATACTTTAATCCCGATTTGGTTGCCAGCCTCAATCAATTGTTTTGTTGCCCGGATGTCTTCTTGGCTTGGCTGTGGATCACCAGATGGATGGTTATGGGCGAGGACGATTGAATTTGCGGATTCCTCAATTGCGAATCGAAAAATTTCGCGTGGGTGAAAGACGCTGGCGTTGAGTGTGCCTTCAAAGACCGTTGCTTCTGATAATTTTTTACCCCAAGTTAAGTCACTATCAAGGTCGCCTGCGATCCCTTTTGTGGTTACGCCGCCTTTAGTATCGAGACATAAGACGCAAACGATTTCCTTCTGTAAATACCGCATTTTGGACATCATTAAGTCGGCGACATCGCTCGGTGAGGTAATTTTATCTCGCTCGGCATGGAAACGTGCAAGCCGTTTTCCGAGTTCAAGTGCTGCAACGATCTGTGCTGCTTTCGCTTCTCCGACACCTTTGATCTTCTCGAATTGCTTGGATTTGTAATCCGCCATCCGTTTGAGATCACCCTCCAGTGCTATAAGGATCTGTTCACCGAGTTGAACGGCACTTGTTCCTTTGAAGCCACTCTTGAGAATAATCGCTAATAACTCTGAGTCTTTCAGAATCTCTGGTCCATGTTTGTGGAGTCTCTCCCGCGGGCGTTCATTTTCGGGAAGATCTTTAATTCGCGTGGCGCGGTATGTCATACATTGCATTCCTTTAGGTCAAATAGAAAACTTAGCGAAAATTATAGCGATCTTTCAGAATTAAAACAAGCAAAATCTGATTTTTAGCAGGGCTATTTGGTTTTCGGTTTTTTCGTCCAATTTCGCACTTCCAGGCCCGGTAGGTGCGGTTTCCTAACCGCACCATAGGTGTCAATTTTAGAAAAGAGTTCCCGTAGGTGTTTTTGCTTGGGGTATTTGATAGGGTGTTTCTGCGGATTTCCCCCAGGTTGAACGGGTGCCACCAAAACCCTGAAAATCATAGAAAAACACAACTATCTCCAGGTACACCACATCCATCAGAGACCGAGTGAAACCCAACGCTTTGGCCTTGAAGTTTCCGGGACCCTGACAGTGTAAAGTTGGGTTTCACTATGTTCTTGAATGGATATGGCAGGATATTGACTTTCAGGAGTGCTTGGCATGTCAACATCTCACTTCTCAACGCCGTTCAACCCAACCTACGGGATTCAAGAGATTTTTGAAGTCATCAAGGTTTCCGCGTAGAATCCGGTTCGGTTAGGAAACCGAACTGAAATTTTCTCAAGTCCAAAACGACTAATCCCGAAATTAAAAGTAGTAGGCACGCGCCGCGTGCCGTACACCTAATGAGTTTTGACGTTCATGCCCGGTACTCGTAGCCGGTTTTGCTTGAGTGTTTCTTCAAAGTGTCCTTGCCCATCTTACAAATTCGTAATCCTGAAAATCCATAAATCCCCGTTCTGACAACTCGTTACCGAAATATTACACCCCACTTAACAATTGAAGGTTGACAAATACTTTAAAATGCTGTAAAATTAAAAAATAAATAGGTGCTTTCAGTTTTCCAGAAAATCAAGAAGGAGAGAATTCATGGCAACTACGATTCGCCAGCAAGATGGCGTTGCAATTTTGGAACCGAACGGTAAAATAATGGGAGCCTCAGTCTCGGAATTACGAGACGTTATCACGTCGCAAATAGATGCCTTCGATGAACCCCGTATCCTCATCAACTTCGAGCGCGTTACGATGATGGACAGTTCAGGTCTTGGTACCCTCATGGGTGCGCATGTCGCTGCAACGCGGAAGAACGGTCGCATTGGTGTCATTCATGTGGGAAAAAATATCAAAAACCTGATTGTCCGAAGCCGATTGGTCAGTATCTTTGAACATTTTGACGACGAGGATGCTGCAGTTTCTGGGCTATCGAGCGGAGGGTAATTAGCACAATTGGGAGAACGTGCCTACAACCCTAACTAATTATAGTATTTAGGAGTCAATTTATGGCAATCACCGTGTCTCAGAGAGAAGGGGTCGTTATATTTAAACTCAGCGGTAGAATTATCACCCCAGGTATCAAAGAAATCTCGGAAACCGTGGCGGAGGCACTTGCAGGGTGCCCCTCACCACCGAGGTTGGTGTTTGACTTTAAAGAGGTAAGCGGGATGGATAGTTCTGGGCTTGGCGCACTCATGAAAGTTTATTCCGATATTCGTCCGCACGGCGGAACGATTGCGGTGATTAACGTGAACAAACATGTCAAAAACCTCATTGTCATGGCGCGATTAATCACCGTCTTCAAAAGTTTTGAGAATGAAGATGACGCTGTTACCGGCTTGATGCGCCAGCCGTAGTTCAGGTTTGACTGTAGCGCGTTCGCGAGGCAACTTGTGTTCAGCTAACGCAGGTGCTTTCTAAGTAACACGCCGCTGCCTCGCACCGATAAGGGGATGCCTCATGATAAAAAATATCCTTGTTGCTATTGGCGATACGGATTACGAAAAAAATGCCTTTGAGTACGCTGGTCAATTGGCAGTACTTTTAGGGACACATCTATCGTGTGTTTTCTTTCAAGACAGCAGTCATGGCGGAAACGCTGATGTCGCAGCGACTGTGCTCCGGCGAACAGAAGCGGAATGCTCCCTCTACGATTTTCTCGATTATCATGTTGAGGCTATCGCCGGTAATCCGCGACAAATGATCTGTGAACAAGCACACTCCGCTGACCTTGTTGTTGTTGGACTTCCTGAAGATGTCAGAAAGCGTCGACTCAAACTTATTCAGAACCAAATTGACGATGTCCTACAGCATATCACACGCCCGATCATTGTCGTACACGAACAATGCACACTTTTACGGAAAATTCTCGCTGTCCATCACGGAGATACCTATTCTGACCACGCTTTGGGGCTTGTCGCGGAGATTGGAGAATTAACTAAGGCTGGCATCGTTGGACTCGCACTTTCAAGTACACAACCCGAAGCCACACAGATTAAGCAACAGATGGAAGCATACTTGAAATACTATGATGTCCAAACCGATTTCCTTACCGCTCGGGGTTTTACGGTAGCAAATATCTTAGAAAACGCTGAGGAAAATGATTGCGATCTCATCGCTTTGAGTGCAAGCCATCACGGTAGGTTGTACGAACTTGTTTTCCAAAGTACCACCCAAACTGTTGTCAAACTCGCGAACCGTGCGGTTTTAGTAACAAGGTGATAAACCGCGTGTCGATCGCAGCGTACGCCTACCTCGCACCTTATGGAGGCAGACATGAAGCTTAAAGACGCAACCCACAAGCACATATTATCAGGAGAGTCCATTGATTCTCACTGTCTTTTGGAGATTTCCACAGATATGTTCGGGTGTATCAGTTGTGACGGCAGCTTCGTTCCACTCAACTCGGCGTGGGAAGATACTCTTGGATTCACCGAGTTGGAACTCCAAAATCAGCAGTGGTGGCTGTTTATTCATCCGGATGACAGACAACAGACGCTCGCCAGAGTTGAGAGGGTTGAAACAGGCGAACGCGAGTGTGTTACGTTTGAAAACCGTTTTCAGTCCAAAGATGCGGCTTACAAGTGGTTAAGGTGGCACCTAACAAAAGTCCCAGAAAAACAGCTCTGTTACCTCGTGGCAACAGATATTAACCGGGAAAAGCGATTGGAAGCGAGATTGAAAGAGAGTGAAACTCGCTTCCAGCAATTGGCGGTCAAACATGTCCAAGAGGGGGACCTGTTACATACACTGATGGAAAATACCCCGGACCACATCTACTTTAAAGACACGGAGAGTCGGTTCATCCGAATTAACCGTTCTTTGGCAGATCGGTTCGGTTTAGATAATCCTGCAGACGCGGTCCATAAAACAGATTTTGATTTCTTTACGCGTGAACATGCGCAACAAGCATACCAAGACGAGCAAAACGTTATTGAGTCCGGGAAACCGATGGAAGGCAAACAGGAAAAAGAGACATGGCCCGATGAACAAGATACGTGGGCATCAACGACGAAAGTGCCGATTCACGATAGAGAGGGACGGATTATAGGCACATGCGGCATTTCACGCGACATCACCGAATACTATCGTGCCCAACAAGCAGTTCGCGATTCTGAAGCGAACTGGCGTTCTCTTGTTGAAAGTGTACCGGATATTATCTCAACGCTCGACTTGGATTATCGCCTTCAATTTGTCAACCGGCTGCCGCCTACCGTCGAATTAAAACCTGAAGATCTCGTTGATAAAAGCGTTTTTGATTTTCTGCCTGAAGAACATCACCAACGCATCAAGGAAGCCTGCGCAAAGGTCATTGAAACTGGCGAACTGGCGACCTATGAAGTTCAGGGACTGATGAGTGGGTATTGGTATGCTTCCTGTATCGGGCCGATTCAGCAAGACGGTGAGATCGTTGGGTTCGTGATGGCATCAACGAATATTACAGATCGAAAGCAAGCCGAAATTGAGTTACAACATAGTGAAGAACGTTTCCGTCGAGCCGTCCTGAACGCGCCGCTGCCTATTATGATTCATGCCGAGGATGGTGAAGTCCTGCAAATTAGTCGGGCGTGGACAGAATTAACAGGCTATACGCTTGAAGATATACCGACAATCTCAAAATGGATGGGACAGGCGCATCGCCAAGAGGCTGAGGAAATCAAAGCACATCTGGCACAGTTATACCGTTCCATGGAGCGCGTCGCGGAGGGTGAGTACGTAATTTTTACCAAGTCCGGTAAAAGGCAGATTTGGGAGTTTAGTTCGTCATTACTTGGGGCACTTCCGGATAGAAGACAGCTTGGCATTAGTATGGCACTGAATATTACAGAACGCATAAAAACCCAAGAAGCGATGCAACAAGCCAAAGAGACTGCCGAATACGCAAGTCGCGCGAAAAGTGATTTCCTCGCGAACATGAGCCATGAACTGCGGACACCCTTGAATGCAATCATCGGGTTCGCCGAGATCCTGCGAGATGAACTTGTCGGAAGTATCAACGCTGAGCAGAAGGAATGCGTCAATGATATTCATATTAGTGGGCAACATCTGCTGGAGATGATTAACGACATTCTCGATCTTTCAAAAATTGAAGCCGGAAAAATGGTGCTGCAATTGGAAACATTTTCTATTGTAGAAGCCGTTGAAGAGGTGAACGCGATTATTACTGCGCTCGCCGTGAAGAAAAATTTGGATCTCACCTTGAACTATAACCGGAATTGTCCGATTGAAGCGGACCGAGTTAAATTTAAGCAAATCTTCTACAATTTGTTATCCAATGCAGTAAAATTTACCTCAGAAGGCGGAAAGGTCGAGACCCAGCTAAAAATCACTGAGACAGAACTGTGCGCCGAGGTGATTGATACAGGTATAGGCATTTCCGAGGCAGATCAAGCAAAGCTCTTTGCACCCTTTACACAGATTGATACCTCGAAATCTCGGCGGTACGGGGGGACAGGCCTTGGTTTGGCATTGACGCACCGGCTTATTGTATTGCACGGCGGTGAAATCAGCGTCAAAAGCGAAGAAGGGAAAGGGAGCAATTTTACTTTGAGAATCCCTCTGCAACAATTAGAAAGCCGTGCTGACGCTACATCCTCGGCTCCAGGCCTGGTAGGTTCGGTTTCCTAACCGAACCGGCACTTAGGCACAATGATAAAACGGATGGTAATTTCGGACTACATACACTACTGCTGGTTTGAACTGAGGACAACCCGTGAAAACTGAAAACCCACCTCCAGCTGAAGGACAGACGGAAACGCCGAAGCGGATCTTGCTAATTGAAGACCAAGAGTTGAACCGAAAAGTTGTGCGGATTGTCCTACAGTCAAAAGGCTACACAGTTGTAGAAGCGACTGATGCTATTGAGGCACTCGCCAGTTTAGAAGACGCGATACCACAATTGATTCTCATGGATATTGCCTTACCCGGACAAAGCGGCGAAGATTTAACGAAACGGATCAAGGCGAATTTGGCGTGGGTAGATATACCGATTATCGCGCTAACCGCTGCAGCGATGTCTGGCGATAGAGAACGTATCCTCAAAGCAGGGTGCGATGATTATCTCAGTAAACCGATTGATATTAAGGTACTCGTCGAACGTGTAGAAACCCATCTCAGAAGGACGTAGACATGAACGCTGAAATGACTTCTGAACTGCAAGAAGCTGCTAAAATCCTTGTTGTTGATGATGAACCGAGAAATGTCAAAATTCTCCAAATTCAACTCAAAGCGCGAGGGTATGCAGTTTACACAGCCGCAGATGGACTTGAGGCACTTGATGTTGTCGAGAAAGAGATGCCAGATCTCATCTTATTGGATATCAATATGCCGAGGATGGACGGTTTTGAAGTTGTTAAACAAATTCGAACAAATGAAGCGACTGAGTTTATCCCGATTGTGATGATAACCGCGCTACGCGATACACGCGAAAATCGAATTAAGTCCATTGAAGCAGGTGCCGACGATTTTATTGAGAAGCCTTTTGATAGTTTGGAAGTGTTGGCACGGGTCCGATCCCTATTGCGAATTAAACATTACCAGGATACGCTCGCAAAATATAACGCTCGTTTAGAAGAAGAACTCCAAATGGCGCGGAGCATTCAGGAAATACTAATTCCACAGAATGGCGTGTTGGAATTATCGGGATTCCGCATCGCTTCGCGTTGCTGTCCAGAAATGGCAGTTGGTGGAGATTTTTTTGATGTATGGGAAGTTGCGCCGAACCGTCTCGGCGTTTTTATTTCCGATGTTATGGGACACGGCGTTTCAGCTGCGTTCGTAACAGTTTTTATTAAAACGGTTTTGGCGGAATTTCAGCAGCAAGTTGCGGATAATCCAGGATACCTGCTTGAAATACTAAATACGCGTTTTAATGATTTGATTAGTTCACGGTTATTTATGTTTGCAACGGCTTTCTGCGGTATCATTGATCTTGACAAAGGCGAACTCATCTGTGCAAATGCCGGGCATTCATTCCCATTTTTGTACAACACAGACCGACAGACCTACGACACTATTGGGGATACGAACACTGGAAACGGGTTGGGAATTTGGCAGGAATCGGTTTATGAAACCGTGCATTATCCATTTGACCCGTCAAGTAAAATGTTTCTCTATACAGACGGCGTTTATGAAGCGAAAAATCCGCAAGGTGAAGAGTTTACGGTAGAACGCCTCCAAAAATTGGTATCTTCTTGTCCAGAACAGTCTGCTGCGGAACTCATCGCTAACATCTCGGAGGCTATTGATGTCTTCACGGATACCTGTCCTAAAGAAGACGACCTAACGCTCATTGCTATTGAGGTTGCAGCGAAAGTCTAAAGTTTAAGGTCGTTGGGTTTTAGGAGACCAAAAACAACTCGGACATCGGTTCCACCTGTCGAGTTGGTGTGCATCTCGTGGGTATCCGCAAGCGATTTGGCGATGAAAATACCGTGCCCTCTTTCACTGCTTGGCGAACGACTCTTTTCAATTTCCGAGAGCCTTTCGTGCGTTAACCAACTTTTTTCCCCAGTATCCGGTGAACCGGTATCTCTCACTAAAATCTCAAGAGAGTGCGTGTCAATCCTGATTCGTAATTTAACACCAACCGTGGCATTGACCGAGCCGTGATGTATTGCGTTGCTGCAGATTTCATCGATCACAAGTTGGATGTCTGCCACACGTTTTCTGGAAAATCCGAGGTTTTGTGCAAGATTACCAATAAATGCCCGAATAGGTTCTATATAGAAGACAGCACTCGGAATTTTAAGTTTAATGTCTGCTTTTGCCATGTGCTAAAATTTTTTGCGTTTTAAAATGCGGCAAGTGCGCTGTTTTCTGACTCATAGATTTCGACGACACTCGAAGCACCGATCAGATTAAAAGTGCGTGTTAGATTATCAGCGAGCGCGCAAATCTTAAGGTCGCCACCGTTTTGGCGAAGCCGTTTCGCGACACCCACCAAGGCACCCACAGCAGTACTGTTAATATGGCTCACCTGACTGAGATTAACAACAACTCTCTCAACTTTTTCTGCTAAGAGATCCTCAAGTGCCTTCCGTAAATCAGACGCTGCATAACTACTCAAGTCTGTTTTTATTTCAAGAATTTTGATTCCAGACTCCTCTCGGAGTTGCATTAATTTTGTTGAATCCATAGAAATTACCTCTCGTAGATCGAAACTATGGTAAAATATACAATTACTTATGCATCCTTAATATTATCCGAAATTAATAAAAAAGTCAAACAAAATTTTTTAGTTGATTCGCTAATTAGACGGGTTTTGCTCGGTAGAAAGTCTATTGAAAGGTTAAATTGTACCGATGAAGAAAATTCTTGTTGCTTTTCTTATGTATTTATGATATACTATTGCGTAACCGATTTGAAAGTGTTAAAAGCACTTTGAATATAAGGAGGAACTGGCGGATTAACGCGGTTACGCGTTTTTAAATGGACCAGGTATCTTAATGAACAACGAACAGGCAAATATAAATGTGTCCACTGTTGATGTGGAAGAAGAAAAACACTCAGCTGAAGGATCGGCTGACGTGAATCAGGAAGTAGTGAGCGAGACAGAGACGCCAGAGGCTGTGCAAGCAGCTTCAACAACTGATGCAGATGTTGAGGGACAAGAGGAAGTCACGAGTAGTGAAGAGGAAGCGACTGCTGACGATACTGATCCCAAGCAAGCTGATGAGACTGACTCCGAAGAAGCGGTAGAAGTGGTCGTTAGCGATGCTGATTCTGAGGAAGTGCCAACGCTTACCGATGAGACCGCCCCACCTGAGGAAGCAGTGGAAGTCGCTGCTACTAAGGTTGACGCTGATTCTGAGGAAGCACCAACGTCCACTGAGGAAACATCCCTGCCTGAAGAGGCAGCGGCTACAGCGGAAGATCCGCCGGAGCCGATGAGTCCGGAATCTCTTGAGGAAGCGTATGATAATTCGATAAAGGCGTTTACGGACGGAGAGATTGTTAAAGGTGTTGTCGTAGATGTCAATCGTGATGAGGTAATGATTGATATCGGCTTTAAATCTGAAGGCTATATCCCCGCAGCGGAATTTGAACCCGGGCAAGAGGGCGCGCCTGCTGTACAGGCTGGTGATGAAATCGATGTCTATATCGTGCGGCGCGAGGACTCCGAAGGGCAAATAGTCCTTTCAAAGAAAATAGCCGACCAAACTCTCATTTGGGACGAAATAGCGACCGCACATGAGAGCGGCGCACCGGTGCAGGGACGCGTCACTGAGCGGATTAAGGGGGGATTGCGAGTCAGCGTCGGATCCCTACGCGGCTTTTTACCGGCTTCACAGGTTGAGTTACGTCCTATCCAGAACCTTGAGCAGTATGTCGGGCAGACGTTGGAAATGAAAGTTATCAGCCTGAGCAAGCGGCGGCATAACATCGTTTTATCTCGTCGCGCATGGTTGGAAGCTGAGCTCGTCCAAAAACGATCAGAGGTTCTCGAAACACTTGAAGTGGGTCAACTGATAACAGGGATCGTGAAAAATATTACCGCTTTTGGCGCGTTTGTTGACCTCGGTGGCGTTGATGGTTTGCTCCATAAAACAGATATGGCATGGAAGCGGATCCATCATCCGTCCGATGTCGTTTCGGTTGGCGAAGAGATTGAAGTCCAAGTTATCGGTATCAGCCAAGAAAACGAGAAAATTTCGTTGGGCTTGAAACAGAAGACGCCAGACCCATGGGCAAACATTGAGGAGAAGTATCCTGTCGGCGCTTCGGTTAGCGGGGTTGTTGTCAACATTGTCAACTACGGGGCGTTTTTACAACTTGAAGAAGGCGTTGAAGGTCTAATTCATGTCTCTGAGATGGCATGGACACGTCGTAATGTCGCCCCTTCACGGATTGTCAATAAAGGTGACGAGATTGAAGCCATTGTGCTTGAAATCTCACGTGAAGACAAACGCATTTCACTCGGACTCAAGCAGCTGCAACAGAACCCATGGGAACTCTTGGAACAAAGATCGCCTGTCGGTAGCAAGATCATCGGTCGTATCCGAAACTTGACAAGTTTTGGTGCGTTTGTTGAGATTGAACCCGGAATTGACGGGTTAATTCATACTTCTGATCTCTCGTGGACCAAACGCGGTGCCGCAGCGAATGAAGCACTTAAGGAAGGTAGTGAGATTGAGGTCGTTGTCCTACAGATTGACGCAGCTGAACGCCGAGTTTCATTAGGACTCAAGCAGACACAGCCTGACCCGTGGGAAGAAGTACCCGAGAAGTATAAGGTCGGTTCTGTGGTCCGCGGTAAAGTTGTCAATCTCACGAGTTTTGGAGCGTTTACCAAGCTCGAAGAAGGCATCGAAGGGCTGATTCACATCTCTGAACTTGCTGACCGGCGAATTGAAAAGCCAGAGGAAATTGTCTCCGTAGGCGATGAGTTAGACTTAAAAGTGATTAACCTATCGCCGAAAGATAGACGCATCGGTCTGAGTTTAAAGGCACTCCTTGCTGAACAAGAACGCGCCGCAGCACCTGATGAAGAGGAAAAACCGGCAAGAACACGTCCCGAGCGTCCAGCTCGCTCACGGCGAGAACGGGAACCGCGACGCCAATTGCCAGCACGTGAAGAGACTGTCACCACATTGGGTGCCTTGCTTAAGGAGGAAATGGGCAAATCAAACGCTGAGAATGCTCAGAACGTTGAAAGCTCTGAGAGCGTTGAAAACGTTGCGGTCGTCGAAGATACTGAGAGCACCGAGAGCATTGAGAGCGTTGCGGTCGTCGAAGACGTTGAGAGTGCTGAAGGTGCTGAGAGTGTTGAAAGCGTTGCGGTCGTTGAAGACGCTGAGAGCACCGAGAGCATTGAGAGCGTTGCGGTCGTCGAAGACGTTGAGAGTGCTGAAGGTGCTGAGAGCGTTGAAAGCACTGAAGATGCGGAAAATTCCGAAAGCACGGAAGATCCCGATAACACGGAAAACTCTGAGAATTAGGTTTTTACGCCATAATCTCAGATCCATACTTCAAAATAGTGGTGGGATACAAAACCAAAGCCTTACTACAGAGTGTATCTACATTCAAAATGTCGGGATAGGTTTTGTATGTCTCCACTTTTCGCTATTTCAACTGTACGGGTGGGTACATGTACCCACCCATTGTCTCTTACGGGAAGACTTGACAATCCACAGAGACCTTGCCCGAAAAAAACAGGATGGAATAGATACGTAAAGTAGGAGAGGCGGAATTGAGCAAAAATTTTCTGTTTACGTCCGAATCTGTCACTGAAGGACACCCAGATAAAATTGCAGACCAGATCTCTGACGCGGTACTTGATACCATATTTACAACAGACCCGATGGGTAGAGTTGCTTGTGAAACCTTGGTTACAACCGGACTCGCTGTCATCACGGGTGAAATCACGACTACCGCAGACTATGATGCACAACAAATCGCACGGAAAGTGCTTACCGATATAGGTTATACTGATATTGAATACGGTTTTGATGCCGAACGAAGTGCTGTGTTGAGCATTATTGATAAACAGTCTCCAGATATTGCAATGGGGGTGAACCCCGGCGGTGCAGGAGACCAAGGATTAATGTTTGGATACGCGTGCACCGAAACCCCTGAATTGATGCCGCTACCGATTACCCTTGCCCATCAATTGGTACGGCGGTTGGCAAAGGTGCGTAAAGATGGCACCCTTCCCTTTATTCGTCCGGATGGAAAATCTCAGGTAACTGTTGAGTATGTTGACAATAAACCTAAAGCAGTAACCACAGTTGTTATCTCCTCTCAACACGATCCGGATGTTGCGGATACCGAGTTGCGAGAAGCAATTATTGAAGAGGTCATCCAAAAAATTATTCCTAAAAGCCTCCAAGCTCCAGACATCAAATACCATATCAACCCGACCGGACGTTTTGTGACTGGCGGACCGCAAGGGGATGCCGGGTTAACAGGTCGGAAGATTATAGTTGATACGTATGGCGGTATGGGACGCCACGGAGGAGGCGCGCTCTCAGGTAAAGATCCGACCAAAGTAGACCGGAGCGCAACTTATGCAGCACGGCACGTCGCCAAAAATCTCGTTGCAGCGGGACTCGCAGAACGGTGTGAAATTCAGATCTCCTATGCAATTGGCAGAAGAGACCCTATTTCTATTATGGTAGATACGTTCGGTACGGGTGATGAAGAAGCACTCACGAAACTGGTCAACGCGCACTTTGACTTGACCCCGGCGGGTATTATTGAACGGTTGAAATTGCGCCAGCCCATCTATCAGAATACTGCCGCGTATGGACATTTTGGACGCGAAGAACCCGGTTTTACTTGGGAAGAGACCGATTATATAGAAAAACTCCGGTAGATTGAACGTATTCGAGAATACCGGTGAACAAAAGGAAATTAATGAACTACGATATTAAAACAACAGAACTCGCAGGGGCAGGCAAACAACGCATTGATTGGGCAAACCGGTTCATGCCCGTTTTAGATTCCATTCGTGCACGCTTTGAAAATGAACGTCCTTTAGACGGGTTGAAGGTCGCCGCATGTTTGCACGTCACAACTGAAACCGCAAACTTAATGAAAACACTAAAATCAGGCGGTGCCGAAGCCGTTGTCTGTGCATCGAACCCGCTGAGTACGCAGGATGATGTCGCCGCATCTCTCGTGGTTGACGAAGAGATCGGTGTTTTTGCCATTAACGGTGAAGATACAGAAACCTATTACAAACACATTGATGCTACCCTTGATTTACAACCCGCTATCACTATGGATGACGGTGCCGACCTTGTTTCCAGGCTTCACTCTGAAGAGACGAATCCTGCTTTAGTTGAGCAAGTCGTTGCCGGGACGGAAGAGACAACAACTGGTGTTATCCGACTCAAGAGTATGGCGGCTGAAGGCGTGCTGAAATATCCGATTATCGCTGTAAACGACGCACGGACAAAACATTTTTTTGATAACCGATACGGGACCGGACAAAGCACATTGGACGGTATCATCAGAGCAACGAACCTGTTAATTGCTGGAACGACAGTTGTCATCGCGGGTTACGGGTGGTGCGGCAGAGGTGTCGCGAGTCGTGCCCGCGGCTTAGGTGCAAACGTGATCGTAACCGAAGTTACCGCCTTGAAAGCATTAGAAGCGGTGATGGACGGGTTCCGAGTGATGCCGATGCAGAAGGCGGTTCAGGAAGCCGACCTCATTATAACGCTCACTGGCGATATTCATGTTTTGCGTAAGGAACATTTTGAGGCGATGAAAGACGGCGCGATTATCGCGAATTCCGGTCACTTCAACGTCGAGATTGACATTCCTGCGCTCGAAAAATTGAGCGTTGATAAAAGAAGTGCGCGCCCCTATGTAGATGCTTATGCGCTTGAAGATGGTAGGAAACTTTACCTTATCGGTGAAGGCAGATTGGTGAACCTTGCTGCTGCCGAAGGGCATCCGGCGAGCGTTATGGATATGAGTTTTGCCAACCAGGCACTCTCTCTTGAATACATCGCTAAAAACCGTGATCATCTTGAAAATCGCGTCTACGATGTCCCTGAATCCATTGACGAGACCGTTGCACAACTGAAATTACAGGCATTCGGTATTGAGATTGACACACTCACGGCAGAGCAAGAGAAATATCTCAACTCGTGGGAAATGGGAACTTAGCATCGTTTTTCTCTTTGTGAGGGATGCTTATGAAGAAATCAGAAATTGTGGAAGGCGTGATACTACTCCTTTCGGCAGTATTATTGTTACTGATCTGGGCGGCATCTTCTCAGGCGATGGAACTTCCACCAGCGTTGGTAAAAGTCCTGAGTTTTTCGCAGTATCCATTAGTCGTCGTACTGGGTGTAATTTTCGCGCGCCGACTGCGACGGATTATCCGCGCGTTCCGAGAAAATAAAAATAAACCGGGGCCTTTCTAATTTTGAACGGAATCGGAGCTACGCTGGACATTTAGGAGACAGAGGTTTTTAAGATATGGGAGTTTTGGTCGTTGGAACGGTTACTTTAGATACAGTAGAAACACCAAGCAAACG
>MKWU01005197.1_pt1 | contig 14404 bp, 10 predicted proteins | sample 809101 | NCBI WGS metagenome assembly MKWU01 (sample SAMN05860141, study PRJNA318959) | sponge metagenome | host: Aplysina aerophoba | place: Slovenia: Piran, Adriatic Sea, Gulf of Piran | collected 2013-05-07 | reverse complement strand
CCCCGCGGCCAACCGGGCGCCGCAGCACACACCCCCACCCGGCCAACCCACCCACACACACCCGCTACAGCACAACGCGCCCCGACACGCCCAACACCCCCCACACGCCCGCCGACACGCCCGCCACCGCACCCAACCCAGCCCCAGAACGCCCCCCAGCCAGGCCTACTGAAAGATCTGGGCTAACAGTATCGGCGCTTCGGAAATGAGGGGGCAGTAGTCGTGGAGGCCATCCGCGGCTGAGAGCGAGGGATTCCCCAGAATCGGCGCTGACGGCAGCCGAGATCTGGAGGATTCCTGTGGAGGTTGACCCTACGCGCGTGTGTGTGAGGTGTTGGTGGGACTGGGCGATGTGGAGGTGTTCGGCGTCGGCGACGATGTGGGCGGGCCGCTGCGGGTGCACATCCGGCGGCGGACGTCCAGACCGGTCTGTGAGGGCTGCGGCGGGCCGCTGTGGTCCGACGGAGAGCGGGCTGTGGAACTGGTGGACCTCCCGGCGTTCGGCAGGCCCGCTCGGCTGGTGTGGCACAAGCGGCGGTGGCGCTGCGCGCAGTCGGGCTGTTCGGCGGGGACCGTCACCGAGCAGGACCCCGAGATCGCGCCGCCGCGCGAGAAGCTGACCACAAGAGCGGGGCGCTGGGCGACGCGTCAGGCGGGCAGGGCGCGGCCCGTGGGTGAGGTCGCCGCGGAGCTGGGATGCAGCTGGCATCGCGTCAATGCGTCGGTGCGCTGCTGGGGTTCTGCGCTGCTTGGCGCCGACACCGCCAGGATCTCAGATGTCTTCGCGCTGGGCCTCGACGAGACCTTGATGGGGCGCCGGGGCCGGTTCGGGGCCAAGGCCTGGTCCACCAGCATCGTCGACGTCGGCCGGGGCCAGCTGTGGGACATAGTGCCGGGCCGCACCGCTGACGGGGCCCGCACGGTGGCTGATGTGACGCCCCGCGGCGTGGCGCGGTCAGATCCGCTGGGCGGTGCTGGACCTCTCGGGGCCCTATAGGGCCGCGTTCGACACCGCCATACCCGACGCCCGCCAGGTCGCGGGCCCCTTCCACGTCGTGGGGTTGGGCAACACCGCCCTCGAGGAGGTCCGCCGCCGCGTCCAGAACCAGACCCTGGGACATCGTGGCCACAAACACGACCCGCTGTATCGAGCCCGCAAGCTGCTGGTCGCCGCGTCCGAGAAGATCACCGACCACGGACGCAATCCCGCTGCGGGGCCTGCTCGACGCCGGCGACCCCTACGGCGAGGCCCGAGACGCCTGGCACGCCAAAGAGACCCTCAGGAGCATCTATGACATCGCCGACGCCAACACCGGCGCGGCCGCCGTCGAGCTGCTCGCCCAGGACCTCCAAGACCCCGGCCTGCCCACCGAGGTCACGAAGAGGGCCTCGGGAGCGGGCATCCGGTCCCGCATCAACCCTCCCGGCCGGGTGGCGCGGTGGCTCTGGACGACCAGCTCGTGAACCGGCTCACCAAGCGCCTGGGACTCCACTCCTGCGGCAACCCGGCCCGCCCCGAGGGCCAGCGCGGGGTCGACAGCTTCGCCGGCGGCATGAGCGGCTTCACCAAACTGAGCCTGGAGGACCTGGAAGATCCCCGACGCTCGGGCCCTGGTCGGCTCGCACTCGGGCGACGAGCGCAAGCCATGACCGCGAGCTGGATCACGCAACTGTCGATGGAGCCGGTCCTCATGGGTGTGGGAGTGGACAATACGGTAGTGGCGTGCGGGCTCATCTTCGAAGGGGCCTCCTTCACCGACAGCCTGCGGCGTCGAGCGCCGCTGGGGCCGCAACGCACGCTGGCCGCCAATGGCTGCCTCCAAGATGGGACAAGGATTCACAACCGGGTCCCCCTCACAGCCAACCGGCACTCGATCGCCGCCACTTCGAGACTTGCCCCCAGTTGTTGGGACAACTAACTTCAGGCGGTCGTGCCGATCGCTCGGGGAGGCGGAGTGAAGCAGAATGCGAGGACAGCAGGGGTCTTGCCCGGGGGTCGCGCGGTGCTGCCGGTGGCTGCGTCGCGGTGGCGAGTCGGGCCGTAGGCAGTGGCTACCCGTTCGCGTCGTGAGAGGCGGGAGCCTCAGCGGACAAGTCGCCGCACCAGGAGCAGGCCGTCTGATTCCATGCCGAGGAGCCGAGGGCGGGGACGGTCCCGGCCGGCTGGGTCCACGCCTCGGCGGACTCGCTCCAGGAGTCTTTTGGGTCGAGGCAATCAGCCGCGCCCCGCCGTGGGGTCCGCTCCGGTCGGGGGCGGCGTGTCAACTGTGTCGAAGGTGTTGGCACTGGGCAGCCTTGGAGTCCTACTTGCGTCGATCGTTCTAATGGCTACCGGGGCCGGAGAACTCGCTACGCTCGAGCTGGCGTTCGGTCTGGCGCTTGCCGGTTACGCGGCTGGTGCAGCCGCGGACTGTGTGCATCGAAGAAGGTGTGACAGGAACATGCGGACGGATCGCTTCCTGACTGCGCGCGTTCTCTGGTCGAGTTCTTTGATTGTGGCGCTTGTCGGTGCATTCATCGCTGCCAGCGAAGCCGCAGTCTGAAGCCGAGGATTGCACATGTTGTTGTCATGGCGTACATGTAGCTGCTGGTTGAGAGACTGCTGGCTGAGAGTATCTCGCGGTGCTGGATCTCTTCCCCGGCTGGTGTGCTCTACTCTGTCTGTTGTGGCTGCATACTGCACCGCTGCTTGCCGATGAGTGCTCGTTTGTCAGCCATCCGGACGCGACGTCGCCATAGAATCAACATTGCTCTGTGTGCTGTCGCTACCGCAGCGGTGGTTTGGTCGATCCTTCCCCTAGTTGCCCCTTCTGAGGCCAGCGCACAGGGAACCGACTCCCGGTGCGCTGAGGGTGAGGCGATTCGCGTTCTCTTCCTGTTGGACACATCGGGAAGTCTGCGCACTAATGACCCTGATGGCAGGAGAGAGACGGGCACAGTGGATGCCCTTGAGGATCTATCCCAGATCGTTGACGATTACCGTCTCCGGTTGCAACGCCATTATCCGCGGTGGTCCGTCTTTGCAGCCATCGACACCTTCTCCGGGTTTCATGACGATCCCGAATTGAGCAATCCGTACAACCGGCTGAGCGGAGATTGGCATGATCTGGCTGATCCGGCAGGGCGTCAGGCGCTGCGCCAGGCCGCTAGCAGCGCACTCGAGGAACCTGGGTCTTGGACCGACTATCGCGCCGCCCTCCGGGGCGCGATAGACCGCTTGGCTGAGCCGTTGCCGTCCGGGCTGCCGTCGTGTGATCAACTCTTCTGGTTCACCGACGGCGACCATGACACCGTCTTGTCCGGCGTCCTGACGGATGAGGAGCAGGCAGTGCTGGACGGGATGTGTCGATCAGGCGACTTGATTGATCAGCTGCGACAGTCCGGTACCAACGTGACGGCCATTGAGCTTCGTGTGCAGCGAGACTCGTCGGCACAACTCCGTCGCCTGGTCGCGGGCGGCCCGGATTGTGTCGGGCTCGATGGCAAGGTCGCCGATATCGCCTCTGTGGCGGATCTGGCGGCCGGTATCGAGGAGACTGTGTTCCGGCTGGTCGACCCCGACTTTCCCACCGACTTCCTAGAGCCATGCGATTCGTCCTCGAGTCGATGCGAATACAGCTTCACCCTCTCCGATGACATCGAATGGGTGAAGGTCTATGTGGACTTGGCTGGAGTCGCGAACCCCGCCGACTTGGCAATGATGCTCCACGGACCTGATGGAGCACCGGTTGCGCCACTAGCGTTCGGCGAGGACTGGACTCGGATCTCCTCGTCCGGCATGCTGGGCAGGAGGCCGACGAGCAATATCACCGTCGTCTGGGCACACCTCGCAGGCCAGCAGGTGTACGGGATGGACTGGGGAGATGATCAGACTTGGACGATCGTCTTCTCGGGCGAGGAGGCTCCTCGCGCACGGGCCGGAATCCGCAAGGATGAACGGGGACGCGCGACGGTCGAACAGTTGCAGGTCAGCGGAGACGACCTGAGGGGGACGATCACTCCGGCACCAGGAGAGAGCGAGTCGGCCCGGGTCGGCCTGCATCTCGACGATGGTCGGACCATCGATCTCAGCGAGGTGGATGGCCGGATCCGGTCCGGTGGCCGGTTCACGGTTCCTCGTATTGTCGACCATGTTGTCCGCACCGCGCAGGGAGACAGCTACTTGGCGGCGAACGGCTGTGTGGGGACGGTCGAGGTGTCGCTCATCAAGGCGATCGACTATGGAGGTCTCAGTGGCCTTTGGACCGCGCCGTTGCGGGCGTCGACGGCGGGGGTTCCGGTTCCCAGGGCATTGTGTGGCTTGTCCGGGCAGCAGGTGCCGACGGTCAGGACGATCGCCCACGACCCGGCTGATCGCTTCGATCCAGAAGGAGCGCTGACGATCACGGCTGACGGCGGCATTCTGGACGGGGAACTTCGCGTCGTCGATGTGGGCATCGAGTCTGCTGTGGGATCCTCGCCCGTCAAGATATTGCCCGGGTGGGCGACAGGTTGGCGCTGCACGGTACCGGCCGACGCCGTCGACCATTCCTGCGGGGAGGGTTTCGCCTTCAGTGCAGAGGCCGATGCCGACTCGGAGATTGACATCAGGCTGACACTCTCCTCCACCAGCACCGATCCGTTGCAGGTGCCACCCGCGGACCAGACCATCACCCATGTGATTCGCGTTCCGGTGGAAGGGAGACTGCCGGGACCTGCACACGTCGCGGTCGACGACAGTGGACCGAGTGCAGTCCTGAACGTGTCGGCTGACGGCGGCACCGTGGACGGGTTCCTGGAGTTGGCCGGGATCACCGCAGCGGCTCCGGCCGGTTCTTCGGAGGAAGTGCCCGCGATCATCTCAGGCACGGGATGGACCTGTCGGGTCCCAGCGCTCGAGACGGCGTCCTCCTGTCCACCGATTCCCGTCTTCAGCGACTCCGGTGAGGGTGACGCCGTTGCGGATGTCTCTGTTGCATTGCGGGCCGTCACGGACGATCCGAACCGCGTGTCGGCGGTGCGAGAGATTGCGTTCATGTTCGAAGGCATGACGGTGGCGTCCGCGCTGCCGGCCGTGACCGAGGTGGCGGTCGAGGATCGGTTCGATCCGTCAGGGTCGCTTCGAATCGTCACGCAGGGCGGGGCTCTTGCCAGCGTGGTGACTCTAGACACCGGACCGGACGGGCTGCTTCCGGTCGAGCAGCTCGACGGGCCTGAGCCCGAGCTGCGCACCGAGGCCCAGTGGCTCTGCGACGTGCCGGCCGGTGCCGTGGACCACAGATGCCCGGACTTGGCGGTCGACGCGACCGTCGACGGCGACAGCATGGTGGACTTGGTCGTTCCCCTGCGTGTGTCCAGCGATCCCGAACGAGAGCCCGTGGTGACGGCGGCGAGGTTGGAGCGCGTCGAGGATGTGTCGGTCGGCGTCCGGGAAAGGAGCGAGGTTCTGGCGAATCTTGTTCGCTATCTGCTCATCGTCGCACTCGTTGTCGCGGTCGTGCGGATGGCTTCTGCATGGGCGCGGCGTCGCTGGAGGAGACTGTCCGAGAGCGCCTACTACGTGGTCGGCGGCCGTCTCGAGAACGGCGCAGTCATTGGCGAGACTCCTGAACGATTCCGCTGCCGGGCGTTGGGCGCGAATGCCGCGAGGGCACGATTGCGTGAAGCCAATGTCACCCTGAGAATACCCTGGTGGCCGCTACTGCTCGGGGGTCCTGTTCAGATCGTGGCCGCGGCCCCGGGCCGGAGCCGTGTTGTCGCGAGCGGGCAGGTAGGCCGGGGCGAAGGGCGCTTTGGTCATAGCGCTCGGCGGTTGGGAGGGTCGCTGGAGGCCGGATGGGTGATTGTCGAACACGGTCACCAACGCTACCGGTTGGTCCTCTGGGATCCGCCCCGCGACAAGGAGAGCGTGGGTGCCGCCGCCGACACGGTATGGCGCGCATTCGAAAGGGGTCGTACGGGTGATTCCACCTCGACGGCGCCGGAGTCCACCTCTGGCGCGGCCGCTGTTGCCGAGGGGAGCCCCGAACAGGAGATCGATGGGCCGGCTGGGGTTGAGGAGCCGTCGAGTGCTCCGCCGCCAAGGCGCCGCCGTCGCCGCCGGGCCGGGGGATCAAGCGCCGCCGCAGGCACCGGCGGTGCAAGCAGTGGTGGCGATGCAGGCACGGGTGGTGCAAGCAGTGGTGGCGATGCAGATGGGTCGAATGACGGAGTGGAGTCGTCGAGCACTCGCCCACCTCGACGCCGCCGTAGAGGACCTACCCGACAATGAGTCCCGTCATGCCTGCGAATCGCTGTGTCTTGTACCTGACGGACCGTCGGCCCTCTCGTCGGAGTTCAACGTGTCCGGATAGTACTCTGGCAAGAATCGATCAGCAGATGGTGTTGGGCAGATGTCCGGTCCACCTTCTTCGGAGTCCGATCCATCCCGTGTGGAGGTAGATATGTTGAATCCAGTGATCATGGTCGGCTGCGGCGGTTCGGGCTCGAAGGCGGTTCGCTACGTTCGCGATGCTGTTGAGCGGCAGCTCGGCGCGGCCGGCTGGGGTCGGGAGTTTCCGGGTGCCTGGTCGTTCATCGGCATTGACTTGGAGGCCCAGAGCGACGGTGGAGAGATCCCGCTGCTGCCAGCGGGCGACTTCGTGCACCTCACGACGAAGACCAACTCATACCGGGAATTGGACAACAGTCTTGTCAGGGCTTTCCCGCCAGACGTCAGGGAGTCTCATCGGCACCTGATCGGGTGGCGCCCCCACCCGGCGAGCGTAAGAGTCCCTATCCGAACGGGGGCCGGAACGTTTCGGGCTATCGGGCGCACGGCTGGTCTGGTCACGCTGGGCGATCGTGCCGGTTCGAGGTTGAGGGCCGCGTTCAGTGATGCTGAGGCGAGGACGGGCCTGACTGGAGTCTCGGGAGCCCTGACACATCAGGGAGTCGATGGAGCTCAGCCTTTGGCGACGGCTCCGTTGGTCGTTGTCTGTGCCTCTCTGTGCGGCGGGACCGGTGCTGGGATTGCGTTGGATGTGGTGGATCTCATGCGGCGGACCGACGCTCTCGGAGCCGACCCGATTCTGGTGCTCTTCACTGCGGATATCTTCGATCCTGTCGACCAGAACATGGTGGGCAATTCTCTGGGGTTCGTGTGCGAGATGGTTGCGTCGTACTGGAGCGATCGGGATGCGCCCGGCGCGGGCGACGTGTTCGGCGGCAAAGTCCCGAAACCGGGCCATGGCCCGGGTGCCGTGTTTGTCGTCGGTTCGCAGAGCATGCAGGGCGAGGTGATAGGCGAGGGAGACGCTCATAGTTCTCGTTCGGTTGCCGTGTATCGGACGGTCGGCGAGGCACTGTCCAGCTGGGTGGTGGACGATGCGGTCCAGCAACAGGTGATCGCCTATACCAAGACCAACTGGCAGGACAAGGCATCTCTGACCCAGGGTGGCTATCCCTTTGGCGATGAGACGGATCAGCCGGGCGCGGTGTCGTCGTTTGGAGCGGCGACTCTAGGCGTCGGCAGGGAACGCTTCGGCCGCTGGGCGAGGGATCTGCTGGTCCGCGAGACGATCGATGCCCTCGTGATGGGGCACATGGCAGCGGGTCACTTCGGCCCGTCTGACGCCAAGCTGACCGAACATGAGAGGATCGCGAAGCTGGCCGAGAGGTGTCTGCCGCAACTGTTCGTCGTGGGCGGCGAGGGCGATCCTGGCAGGGGGCTCTCCAGCGCGTATCACCGGTTTCTCGACGAGGCAGAGGACACGTCATGGATCGGGGCGGAGTTCAGGGGCAGGTTCCAGGCCGATGAGTCGATGCCGGGATACGAGTGGAAGTCGCAGATTGAACAGGATCTAAACCGGGTGCTGGCGGACGATGTTCAGCCCGAAGGCAGGGAGATCGACGCGGACACGCTGGCGGATTGGGGCGAGCGGTTCGTCGAGGAGGTGTGCACCGCCGTCTCGAACGTGATCGCGGAGTCCTCGGTGGCTGTGGCGGTCAAGGCGCTGGAGCTTGCCCAGGCGCAGGCTGAGGACTACGCAAGGGATGTGGTCGAATCGGCGAAGGTGGACCGTGGCGAATACCGGACGGGATTCAACGGTGCTGTGGCGCGGCTGCAGAGCCGAAGGCGGCTCAAGAGGGACAGCAATGCAGTTGAGGCCGCGATCGAGTCGGCTGTGGCGCTGTTGGAGATGGAGTGGGAACTGGCTCGGCATGGCGCGATCCGAGAGGTCGTTTGGGCGGCCGTTGAGGGTGTCTATGGGCCGTTGATCGAGGAGCTCGTTCGGCGTAACAGGGATCTGCAGACGGCGTGGAAGGCTGAGCCGGTGGTGGGCTACCCGCTCAGTGGGCAGTCTCCTCCCGCGGTGTACCGGCCGGCGCCGTCGGAGTTCGTGCTGGAGGATCCTGCGGGCTGGCCCCATCTGCTGGACGAGTTGTGCCGCCAGACTCGCCGAGACCGCAGCGCGGCCCCGATCGACGCGGCGCGGTTGGTGCTGGTTGGAGGTGACCGTCCGCTGGGCTTGTCCCCGGTGCTGACGATCAGCGACGCGGATCCAAGGTGGGTGCCTTTGGAGGGCAGGCGCTTCGGGTTCACGTGCAGTCTCGATGTGGTCAACGTCGAGCAGCAGGTCACCGACCTGATGGGTTCCACAATCTTCGTTCAGGTGCTTCGCGAGGGCCTTGGGCAGTACTTGAGTTCGAGCCATCGGGATCACGCGTCTCGCATGCAGGCGTACAACTTCTGCTTGAACGCCGCGGTGACGATGGCGTCGCCGCTGGTGCAGCTGGATTCGGGGCTGTGCTCGCTGCTCTATGACCCCGACGATGTGGGGCCCTCAGCGGTGGACCTGGTGTGCTCTGAGCTTCCGTTCGGCCCGGGAGACCCCGCGTATGGGGCGACCAAGTCGCTTCTTGGCTCCGCCTACAAGCAGGCGGCCGGCGGTGTTGATCCCTCGTCGGTGCTGATCTCGTCGTTCATGAGGTGCCCGGTGCACCCCATGGCCGTCGGGTCGCTCACCTCGCACATCACCATGGCGGTGCAGGACTGCACGAGCCCGGGCCGTCTACAGACCGCGTTCTGGCGGTGGCGCCGCACCAGGACGCTGCCGTCGTTCGTGCCGGTGTCTGGGGACATGCGCAAGGCGATGATTCGCGGCTTCGCCGTCGGCCGGCTGTGCGGCTACATCGACTACTCGTTCCAGCAGATCGGAGACAGCCAACAACAACGACGACTGAAGGACGTGACCATCACCGCAACGCCGGCGAAGGTTCACACCGATACTGTGGCGTTCCCGTCGCCGCTGCTGTTCCCGGTCGAGCGGTCCGAGGAACTGCTGCCTGCCCTGCTGGAGTCGTTCGCACTGTGCTTCGCGAATGTCAGCTCACAACAGCTCGACGCGTTCGAACCCTTCAGCCGGCTGCACAACCTCGGTTTCGACCTGAACGCCGGCGCCGAGTCGTCTCTGCGCCAGGTCATCGCCACCGGGCAGGCGCCAGGGCCCACCGTCAGCGAGCCGATCGTGGAAGGCTCTACCATCGCTGAACGCCGCGCCAGCGCCCAACAATACCTTGAAGAAAATATCAAGCACTACGACAAGTGCGCAGGCTACCGATTCCGCGGCGATGAGTGCCGCGACACGACAGGCCGGTCACCCAAGGATCCCAAAGAAGCCGCCTACCGTCTGATCGAGCGAGAGATCGCCCACGAGATACGCGACTGCTACAGCAGCCTCCTTGATTCACTCGACCAAAATGCACAGGGTCCGAAGATATGAACCGCGCTCACTTGACGGCATGCCTGATTCAGGAGCCAGAACACGTCAATACGATTATGGAGACTTGGACAAAGTCACAGTTGGTGAGCAACGTCGCTACATGCGAGATGAGCAGAATTACAGAGGATGGGTTTGATACTCCGTGTAGGTACTTCGATTCTACGACTAGTAGCGTGGCCCTTGAGTTGACTCTTCAGGAGGTGTTGCTCGGACAACCCACCAAGACGACGCTTACGCTGGCGGCCTTCCGAAATGGCTTCAGCAACCGCCCCTACAGCGACGGAGACCTGCCTGACATCAGGTCTCTACTTGCGCTTGAGCGTCATCTAGGCAGGGGAATCGAGGTTAGGAACATCACGGTTGGCGTTAGTCTTCAGCAGACCGGGGCCTCGTTCCCAGCGGGTTGGGACATGCACCTTGTCCATGACAGTACATCACTAGCTCTGCCAACGATTCTACACGGGATTGAATCCTCTGACGTCCCGGGTTTGTGTGCTGTGATGGCCATGTGTGCAGGGGCAGGCTGGTCTTTCAGCGACGGCATCATCTTGACCCCGACAGAAGCAGACCGAAGGATGACTGAGGACTCACTCGGATGCGTACGCATTGTTCGACCAGAGGTCCGGATAGTGGCGGCTAGTTCACTCGACGCCGAGATTGCGGAGATCACTCAGAGTCGGTTCGTGCGACTGCCGCCGTGGCCTAAACCACCTTGCGGCCATGTGGTATCGGATAGTATTCCCGTTCGCGTGGAAACCGTCATAGACCTCGCAGAGTCCTGTTCGTTCTGGGTAGACGACGACATACGGTACTACGATTTCTCCGAACTCGAGTTGCGTGACACTCTCAACATTGTTCATGCTGCGAGAACATTGTGGCTGCGTCAAAGAGGTTTCGCTGTGGTAACCGACGATACAGCTGCCGAGACACAGGGCATTCTTGATGCCATCCAACACTTCAAAGCCAGACACTCCGAGTCGTTGGTTGTGACGGATCTTGAGTCGGCTGTTGAGGGAATTGTCGATTCAGGTTTTCCGGGGCTCAAGATGGGCATGGACGTGGCGTCCAGGGCTCCACAGCCTTGGCGAAAGGTCCGAGACCTGTTCTTCGGCCTCATTGACGGGGGTCCGTTGCCGAAGGGTGTGGAGGACTTGGGCCTGCCGTTGGATGCGGAGGCCGGCCAGAGAGCCGTGTGGGCCCATCCGAAGGCATTGGCGCCTTCTCCGTTCTTGAACGAGGGCTTCCGTCTGGATGGCTCTAGTGGTGCTCTTGTTGCCAGCGCCGTAGGCATCAATACGATCGAACCGTTGGATGTTCTTCACTGTCGGCGTGTTGATGCGATTATCCGGAGTGAAGAGGATCCCTTCCCGTACGTTCACGAGAAGGATCGCCCCGACTTCAAGGATCAACTCGCCAACAACAAGGAGTTGCGAGACGATTGGAGTGATCTCCGAAGCCGATGGACCGGTTGGCTAGAGAGTTGGAGACACTATCCTCTGAGTGTCTTGTCAGATGTGCTCGGAGAGGCTGTTGAGACGGCGTATGAGAACTTTGTTGAGACGATCAGGGATCCGATGGACGATGACTATACCGTTGAGCGGTACTCGTTTCGGTATGGGCCCCTCATGGCTGTGTTGGCGGTCTTTGGGATTGGTGCGGGCCTATTCGCATGGCGCCTAGCCGGCAACGGAGGCCCTGTGCCTACGGCTGGTCTCGGCTTGTATGTCGCGCTGGCAGCGTGGATTGCAGTGCTCACACTATTATCCTGGATATACCAAAGCTATCGCATGGTGCTTGATAGGCGCGGAGTCATGTCGATACGAAACCTTGAACGCAGTCAAGAAGCAAGACACTATGCCTCTGAGGTTTTTCGACTATATGGACTTGGTAACGCCTTCATGGATCATCAAAGGATGGTGCGCGTCCTGTTGTACGAGCCCTTCGGGTCTCAGGACGGCGGCGCTGGTGTGAGCGATGTCGCGGTCGAGGAGAAGAATCCCCACGGGCAAGGTCTTGGCGCGAATTCGATTCTCTATGGTCTTTCCGAGATGAGCGACCGGCAGAAGGAGATCCTAGAATCGCTATCCACTGATGATATCTTTCATGATGGGTGGCTGAGCGGCGCCTATGAGCAGACATACAACGCGTGGATGGACAGGTACAAGTCTGCTGTTGGCTCGGAGAGTTTTGACCTGCCCGACGATGACTACTGGATGCCTGGCGAAGTGTATCGAGACGATGCAGGTCAGAAATTGATGCGCGCACGAGAAGACCTTTGCGCTTCAATTGTGAAGGATAGCGGCCTGCGCACTGCTGGACGGGTACGTATCGCGAAGAAGTTCGTGAAACTGGTGCGTGATGAGGTCGACAGTATCGAGCAAGTCGGCTCTGTCAGGATCAGGAGATATCCTGCCTTCTCAGGTTCGGGCAGTAGCTTCGTAGAGTTCGCCGATTCAAACCTGGCTCAGAACGATTTTGACGCGAGAATTCTCAGAGATGCTGGTGATGTTCCCGTAAGCGTGGAGTCGACGATCGGCTCGGTTGCGCCGGTGCTCGTTCGAGATGTGAAGCATGGACAGACGATGTTCGTCTCTTGGCGGATGCTGGTATCGGACGCTTATGGTGCGAATCGGCTGCGGTGTGTTGCAGATGAAGAGGAAACTCGACACAGTCAGGAACACTTCGACGCAGACCCGTACGATCCGGAAGAAGCCCCAGAAATCTAGTGGCTCTCCGCGCTTGGGGTCGGAGTAGAGGTTGTAGGGGTCCGCAGCCAGGCTCTGCGAGCCATCAATCTCACACCCCTTCCATGCTCAGACGCCACAGCGGGTGCAGGATCCGCAGATTGGTGGCTCTCCGCGTGTGACTTGAGACACTCGGTAACATGGGCCGCTCCATATGCAACTGCGAGGCGTGACTCACACACCATAGATTAGCTTGGACAGCCATATGGAGCTGCAACGGACGGTGGGCGCCGGTCCGCTGTCTCATCCCTGCGCACGCATCTGGGGTGCAGACGGGAATCAGCCTCAGTGAGAGCAAAGCGAGTTGAGGTTTACAATGAGTTGGAGGATCTGCCGAGGCTCGGCGAGCAGCGCCATCAGTTGATCACCGTCGAAGCTGGCGTGCTCGAACCCCTCGAAGCCCACAGACCAGCAGCCGTCTAGTCCCCGAAGCCGTGCACGGTGATGTTCTCGATCATGGCCTGATCGAACCACACACCGTGAGACGCGCACGCCGAGGGAGCGTCGGCCAAAACCACACGCCCCCACTCGCTGGCCGGGTCCAGCGAGGCGGCCACACCGATGGGGCGACGGCTGCGGTGCTTGTAGACCCAGCCGGGAACCGCGACACCGTCACGGTCACAAAGCGCATGGACCACCGCCGAGATACGCACAAGATCGTGCCGGCGCGACGTGAACCGGTCATACCACCGGTAACGGCGAGGCCTTGGACGATCATCAGCGGGCGCTGCTGCGGGAAACACGCCCAACGCTTGACCGACTCGCGCAAAGCCACCACTCCGCCGCAGCGGTCGCCAGCCGCGAGATGCGCCGGCAGATCAAACGCACACAGCGCCGGACGAGCGGCCGCCGCCGCGCGCTCGTCGTTTCGCGCCTGGTCCTCCCAGCTGCGGGCGCTGCCCGAACCCGGCGCCGCATCCGCCACAGCGGCGAGTCTAACGTCGGCCACCGAGGCGCTCGACGGCAGCAGCACCCCCGGCCGCGACGTCCGCCAACCCTCCACGCTGCCCTTACTCAAACCGTCGTGACAGCGGCTTGCGAACCGTTTCGAGAAGCTCGACCGGCCGCCAAAGCTACGCCCGCGGCCGGAGCCTACAATAGGGCCATGACCATCAGACCGCTCTTGATGAGGCGCGTCTTAATCTCCGGCGGCATGCAGGACTGGTTACTGCACGAGGCCAAGGGCGTGGTCACCGTGCCGAGCCACACTGCTTGGAACTCCCCCCATAGCCATGACTTCAGTGCGTCGTCCCTATCGTCGAGTTTGGCGACCAGGCCGAGCGAATAGGCAGATGACCGCTGACGGGACACCACCGGTGACGGCCAAGTACAAGGCCTTAGCCCAGATCTTTCAGTAGGCCTGGCTGGGGGGCGTTCTGGGGCTGGGTTGGGTGCGGTGGCGGGCGTGTCGGCGGGCGCGTGGGTGGCGTTGGGCGTGGGGGCGCGTTGTGCCGTGGCGGGTGTGTGTGGGTGGGTTGGCCGGGTCGGGGTGTGTGCTGCGGCGCCCGGTTGGCCGCGGGGTGTGGTGTTCAGATGAGCAGGGGGAGGTTGTGGATGCGTTGGTGCGCGGCGAGGAGGTCCGGTGTCCATGGCCAGTCTTGGGAGAGTTTGCAGAGGTTTTGTCGGCCTGTTCGCACGAGCCGGGCGGCGGTGTGCAGCAGGCAGTGGCGGAGCCGTTTGGGTTCGGCGCGGGCGAGGTCGCCGTCGAGGGCGAGTCGGCGGAACCATGCGAGCAGGTCGTGGGCGCACATGGTGATCTGCAGCCAGGCGGTGTGGTCGCGCAGCTCTGTGCCGTCGGCGGTGAGCGCCTGCTGCCAGCATTCGTCGGGGACTTCGGTGATGGCCTGTGCGATGTCGATGGTGAGCGGATGGCCGACACAGAACCGCACCCCGAGTTCGCGGCACTCCTTGAGGAAC
>MKWU01005196.1_pt1 | contig 14407 bp, 9 predicted proteins | sample 809101 | NCBI WGS metagenome assembly MKWU01 (sample SAMN05860141, study PRJNA318959) | sponge metagenome | host: Aplysina aerophoba | place: Slovenia: Piran, Adriatic Sea, Gulf of Piran | collected 2013-05-07 | reverse complement strand
CGCCAGCCGCTCCAGCACCCGCGCCGCGCGGTCCGCCGAGTCGAGGTCCCACGCATCCCGCAGCGCCTTGCTGACAGAGGCGTGCAACCGCTCGGGGAGATGGCCGAGCACGTTCCTGCACTTGTGTGCTTGGCACCGTTGCACCGCGGCGCGAGTACCGAAGACCTCCGTGATGGCCCGCCGCAACCCTGCAGCGCCGTCGATGACGAACAGCAACGTCCGGTCCGTCGGCAGTCCACGCGTCACCAGGTCGCTCAACAGGCCGGTGGTGACGGCCGCGGTCTCGGTGGCGCCTTCGCGCAGGCCCAGCACGTGTTTCCGGCCCGCAGCGTCGATCCCCAACGCGATCACCATGCAGTGGTCGCGGAACACCTTGCCGTCAATGCAGACCACCCGCAGGTCCAGTTCCCCCAACGGCCGCTCGAGAAACGCCCCCAGGCGCTTCGTCGCCAGCGCCACGAACCGCCGCGACACCGCACTGCTCGATGTCCCCCGCTCGGTCACGTCCGCCGGCACCGGGTCCAACGTGCTCGCGTACCGTCGCGTCGACACCCCGGCCGCGACCGCGGCCAGCGTGTGCTCGTCCAGCGGGTCGGTTGCCGCGGTCCATTCGAAGGTCACCAGCGGTACTTCACCGCCGGCGCTCCGCACCCGCAGCCGCGGCACCTCGACCTGCCGCCCGCCGAGCACTACCGGACTGTCCGCGCTCCCGCCGCGCCACGCCGTCCGCTCGACCTGGTGGCGCCCCTTCGGGCCACACAGGCCTCCCGGTCCCCTCCATCAGAGCCTCCAGAACTGCAGCCCCGTCGCGATGCACAAGCCATGAAACGCTTCCCGGACCCCGTGCACCACGCCGAGCACCGGCAATGGCACTTGTATCGTGACCGGTTCCGAGCTGGGGGGTTGGCTGGAACTCTTCCGCCTGTCATGCTTCGCCATGGGTGGCTCTCCTCCTTCTTGATGCACCCCTGTCCTACCACAGAACAGGGGCGAGGAGTCGCCACCCACTTCACCGCAACTTCAACAGCATCCGGGACATCCCCCGCGCTGGTGGTCGAGATGCCGGAGGGCGCGACGGTCCATCGGTCGCCGGGCGGGCATTTCCGTCGCCGGGGAGACAAGAAGCGCCAGATGGACGCGGCAGAGATCCGCCGGCTGGCGCAAGCGCGGGGGCAGTCGGACGTCGCCTCCACCGATACGCAGGTGGTGCGGAGCAGCGGCGTCAACAGCCTTAGGCCGGAGCTGTGGCGGCGCTACGCGAGCTCGCGAGCGGATGAGCCCGCCGAGGTGACGTTGTCGAAGCTGAAGTTCCTCAAGGACGACCGACACGGCGCGCTCCGGGCCACCGTCGGAGGTGTGCTGCTGGCGGCGGACGATCCGCGAGAATGGCTGCCGAACGCCCGGATTCAAGCTGTCTGCTATCGCGGTTTCCGGATGGACGCCGGCCAGCAGCTCGACGCGCAGGACATCGCGGGTCCTCTCGACCGGCAGATACGCGGCGCCATGCTCTTCGTGGTCCGCAACCGGCGCGTGGCCGCGTACAAGGACCCGTCCCGCGCTGACGTGCCGCAGTTCAGCGAGCGCGCAGTCTTCGAAGCAGTTGTCAACGCGGTGGTGCATCGCGACTACGCGGTGTCGGGGTCGCGTATACGTCTGTTCATGTTCGACGACCGCCTGGAGCTGTACTCGCCGGGCGGGCTGTGCAACTCGATGACGACCGACGACCTGCGCACGAGCCAGTTCACGCGCAACGAGCTGCTGGCGTCGCGGCTGGGACAGTGCCCGGTCGGCGACGTTCCCGGCACCGGCGGGCGGCGATGCTTCATCGAGCGGCGGGGCGAGGGCATCGCGGTCATCGAGGACGAGACGTTCGCGCTGGCCGGCGAGCGGCCGGTCTTCGATCTGATCGGCGAGCGCGAGCTCAAGGTCGTCCTGCCGGCGGCCAGCCCACCGCAGGCGGAAGGGGTGGCTGCCCGCGTCACGGTTCGGCACCGTGACACGGGCCGACCGTTGCCGGACGTGAAAGTGCTGATGCTCTACCCCAACCGTACGTATCACGAGACACGCACCGACGGCTCGGGGTGCGCCGACTTCGTGCTCTACGCGAAGCTGCCGATGACCGTGCTGTGCGCGGCAGAGGGACTCGCAGCGCACGTGACGCGCGACCACCGGCCCGAGGAGCCTCTGGAAGTCCGCATGGAGCCGTTCGCAGACGGAGGCTCGCTGATTATCGCGGACCGCACGGGACATCTGCCGGGCATCCAGGGGCGGCTGAACCCAATCATCGACACGCTGGATCGCACATACCTCTACGCGGACAACGTCGCCGTCAACGACGGCCAGACCCAGCCGGTGCGCTTCGCGTTGAACGAGCCGGTCCGGCTGACCGACTCGTTCGGAGCCTCCGCCACCTTGTGGTTCCGCGAGGTGGCGGGCGCCTCGTGCGTGTTCGACTACCGCTACACCGGGTGACGGGAATACCGCGAACGTCAACGGGGAGCGCGGCTGGCGCGACGAGATCCTGCGAGAGTTCAGGCCCCCGGGTCGTGGTCGAGCCCCCAACCGGGGCTCGACGAGGACATGGGTGATGTTGGCGGCGGACGGACCTCACCGCTCCGGCATGGCTCTCAGAAGGTCGCCGCGTCGTCGAGGCTGCCGTCGCCACGCCGCGAGGCGGCAGCACCCGCTGGTGCTGTACGATGTCGTTCCGCGGCCCGAGAGCGGCGCGATCCGACTCCACGGGCTACCGGCCGACCGGTCCGTTGCCACCGCCCGCTCCAGCGTCGGGCGGTCGACCGCGGGCGATCAGCTCTGATGGCGCGCACACTGTCACCGCCGCTGACCACGGTGTCCGAGGCACTCGAGCTCGCGAGCGCCCAGCTCCTTCGGCCGATGCTGGCGTTGTTGCCGAACGCCGCACCGCCGCCCCGGCGCAAGGCGGAGATGATCGCGGAGATCGAGGGGCTGCTCCGCGGCGACTCGCTGCGGGGCCTGTGGGACGCGCTAGACGAGATCCAGCAACTCGCGGTGCGCGAGGCCCTGGACACGCCGGCCGGGTTCCTGGATCGACAGCGCTTCAAGTTGAAGTACGGCCGGCTGCCCGCCGGCTTCGGCACCGGAGCCGCGCCGTCGACCACCACTCTTCTGCATTTCTTCCTCTACGCGCCACGGCGCCACGGCACCGAGGCGACGATCGTGCCCCTGGAGCTGGCGGAACGCCTGCGGGGCTGGGTGCCGCCGCCGCCCGAGCCCGAGGTCCCGGCAGCGGACGAGCTGCCCGAAGGCGTGGCGGTGACGCGGCGCGACATGGAGCAGTCCGCGCAGCACGACCTGCTCGCGGTCCTGCGGCTCGTCGAAGCGGGGCGCATCGCCGTCAGCGCCAGCACGCGACGGCCGGGCGCCGCCGCGAGCCAGCGCCTCACCGAGGTGCTCGCGGGCGGCGACTACTTCGCATGGGCGGCGTCCCGCGCACCGCGAAGGGTCCGGGAGATCGGTCCGATCAGGGCGTTCGCCTGGCCCTGCCTCGTGCAGGCCGCCCGGCTGGCCGAGCTCCGCGGGTCGAAGCTGGCGCTGACCAAATCGGGCCGCGCCGCGCTGCACGCGCCGGCGGTGGTGACGCTGCGCGCGATCTGGAACCGGTGGCTCGGGAACAAGCTGCTGGACGAGTTCAACCGCGTCGACGCGATCAAGGGGCAGACCCGCGGCAAGGGCCGGCGAACGATGACCGCGGTGGCGGGGCGCCGCTCGGCCGTCGCCGACGCGCTGTCCGAGTGTCCCGTCGGCCAATGGGTGAGCTTCGACGACTTCGGCCGGTTCATGCAGGTGGCGGGCTTCGACTTCGTCGTCAACCGCGACCCCTGGAACCTGTACCTCGCGGAATCCGGGTACGGCAGCCTGGGCTACGCCGGCTCCCATGACTGGGCCATCATCGAAGGCCGCTACGCCCTCTGCCTGCTGTTCGAGTACGCCGCCACCCTGGGCCTGATCGACGTCGCCTACACCGAACCCCACGGCGCGCGCCCGGACTACACCCACATGTGGGGCTCTGACGACCTGCCGTACCTGAGCCGCTACGACGGCCTGCATCACTTCCGGCTGAACGCCCTGGGCGCCTACTGCCTCGGCATCGCCGACGCCTACGAGGCGAGCACACCCGCATCGCGAGCCGCGCTCACGCTCTATCCGGACCTCTCGATACACGCGGACGCGCCGTTGTCGCCGGACGAGCGGACGTTGCTCGAGACCTACGCCGCCGTCGAAGCCGACAGCGTGTGGCGCCTTGACCTGGACAGGGCGCTCGCCGCCATCGAGGTCGGCGCCGACCCCGACGAGTTGCGCCAGTTCTTCGCCGCGCGGGATGATCAGCCCCTGCCCGAGACCGTCGACGGCTTCCTGCAAGCCGCGAAACGCGGCGCGCGAGCGCTGAAGATGCGTGGGGCCGCGATGCTCATCGACTGCGCTGACGCGGAGATCGCCACCCGGCTGGCCACGGACAAGCGCACCGCCCGCCTCTGCCTGCGCGCTGGCGAGCGTCTCCTGGCGGTGCCGGCGGCATCGGAAGCCGCGTTTCGCAAGGCCGCCCGCGCGCTGGGCTACGGCATGCCCCCGCGGTGATCGAGCCACGTCCTCGTCGAGCCCCGTCGAAGACGGGTCGAGGGCAGGCGTGAACCCTATGCCCGCGGGCGGCGCGGGCGGACCTCATCGGTCCGGTATGGCCCTCAGGAGGAACTGATCGAAGAGCGGAACCGTGAATGCAGTGTCCCCGTGCGCGGGGCTGTAGATCATGCCCTTGGCGATGAGACCGGACCGGCGCGGAGCGACCGACTCGACCTTGACCCCGAGCGCGGCCGCGATGTCGCCCGAGCGGTGGCGGCCGGGCCCGAGAACCGCCATCGCGCGGAGGTAGTCCTTCTCCTTCGGGGTCAACCGGTCGAACCGGACGCGAAAGAAGTCGCGGTCGAGCGTATCGACGACGCCCGCCCGGACCGAGTTCACGTCGTCGACGGTAATCGGACTGCTCGGCGCCGCGTTCCAGACGTGATAGCCCCACTCCTGCAGGAAGTAGGGGTAGCCGCTCGATTCCGTGACGACACGGTCGACCGCGGTGGAGGTCAGCTCGACGCCGAGGGCCTCGGCGGGAACGACGATGGCGGCGGCGGCCTCCTCGGGCGGCAGCGAACCCACGGCGGGGAACTCGAAGAGACGCTCGGCGTACGACCGGGCGGCGCCGACCAGAGCCGGCAGTTGAGGAAGTCCGGCCCCGGTCAGCAGGACCGGCAGTCCGAGCTGCGTCGTCCGATGGATGGCCGTGACGAGAGCCGCGAGCTCATCGCCGGAAAGGTACTGAACCTCGTCGACTGCCACCATCAGCGCGGAATCGCACGTAGCGGCCGCCTCACCGGCCGCGACGAGCAGGTCCGTCAGGTCCTCCGCCAGCAGCCCCGAATCGGCGCGCCCGGCAAGGGCGTCCACGCCGATGGCGATCGAGGCCCCGCCCGGCAGCTTGAGAGTGAACGACTTGAGCACGCCCAGCGCCGTAGTGACCGCTCGGCGGACGCGGCCGTTCCATTCGAGCAGGACTCTCCGCAGCCGGACCGCCAGCAGCGTGCGGAAGTCTCCGTTCTCGGGAGCCTCGATGAACCCGACCTGCACCCCCTCGGCTTCCGCGATCTCGGCGAAGCGGTTCAGCAAGACCGTCTTGCCGACGCCTCGCAGGCCGATCAGCATGCAGCTCTTGCCGGACCTGCCGGTCAACGTCCGCCGGAGGGTCACGCCGAAGCCGTCGATCAGCTCGTCGCGACCGATCAACGCGGGCGGACGCGTGCCGGCGCCCGGCTGGTACGGGTTCCGAAGACGGTCCATGATTTTGACAAATCTTAGCATGTCTTATCCGATACCGACTACTGTTGTCCGTGCAGTGTAAGTTCAACGTAGTCGGGATTGCCTGCTCCCTCGCGTAGAGCGTGCCGCCGCCAATCGGTGAGTCGACGAGCGGACGATGCCGGCGAACCCGTTGGGTAGAATCCGATGGCTCACGTTCCCGTGGTGCCACGTCACCCGCGCCGAGAAGCGCAGCGGAGGAATTTCAACCCATGCCGGTGCGGCAGGTGCTCGACCGGGGCGGCGTGCCGGTCAAGGTCTTCACGGACGACGTCGACGAGGCGTCGCTGCAGCAATTGGGCGCGGTCTCGCGGCTGCCGATCGTGGTCGGGCACGTGGCGGCGATGCCCGACGTGCACCTCGGGATCGGGGCCACGGTCGGGTCGGTGATTCCGACGCGGCGGGCGCTGATCCCTGCCGCGGTCGGCGTCGACATCGGCTGCGGGATGAGCGCGGCGCGGCTGACGCTCGACGCGGCGCGGCTCCCGGATTCCCTGCGCCCGGTGCGCGCGGCGATCGAGGACGCGGTCCCCGTCGGCTTCGCCGCCCACCAGCAGCCGGTGGCCGACGACGCGGTGCTCGACGCGCTGCAGCCGGGCGTCGAGCACATTCTGGAGCGCCATCCCGCCGTCGGGAAGAGGCTCCGCAACGTGCGCCACAAGTGGCCGCGGCAGCTCGGAACGCTCGGCGGCGGCAACCACTTCATCGAGGTCTGCCTCGACGAGGCGGACCAGGTCTGGGTGATGCTCCACTCCGGCAGCCGCGGGGTGGGGAACCTGCTCGGCCGGCACTTCATCGCCCTCGCCCGGCGCGACATGGAGCGGCACCTCGCGCGGCTTCCGGCGAAGGACCTCGCCTACCTGCAGGAGGGTTCCGACCACTTCGCCGACTACGTCGACGCGGTGACCTGGGCGCAACGCTACGCGCTGGAGAACCGGCGCCTGATGATGGCGCGCATCCTCGGCGCGCTACGGACCTGCCTGCCGCCGTTCCGGGTGGCCGGGACCGCCGTCGAGTGTCACCACAACTACGTGGCGGAGGAGGAGCACTTCGGCGAACCGGTCTACGTGACCCGCAAGGGAGCCATCCGCGCCGGACGCGGCGACCTCGGCATCATCCCCGGCAGCATGGGAGCGCGGTCGTACATCGTGCGTGGGCGCGGCTCGCGGGAGTCGCTGGAGTCGTGCGCGCACGGGGCGGGCCGGCGGATGAGCCGCTCGCAGGCGAAGGCCGCCTTCACGGCGGCCGACCTGGAGCGGCAGACGGCCGGCGTCGAGTGCCGGAAGGACGCCGGGGTCCTCGACGAGATCCCCGGCGCCTACAAGGACATCGACACGGTGATGGCCAACTCGTCCGACCTGGTCGACATCGTCCACACCCTCAAGCAGGTGGTCTGCGTCAAGGGCTGACGCCGGCTGCTTCCTCGACGACAGCGAGGGCCGGCGGGCGTCCGGATTCGTGGGCCGGCGCCCGCCGGGTGGCTACCACGCCGACTCAGGGAAGCTCTGTGATCCGCTGCGTATTCTTGCGGCGGGCGCCGGCCAGGATGCCGTGCAGTCCGTAGTTCCCCTCGTGGCAGGCGTACTCGAAGAGCGTCCCGTCGGTCCGCCGGAGCGGCATCATCGCGGTCCAGGGGCGCGTGAAGTTGTTCGGGTCCTCCACCGTGAACTCGTAGAGGACGGTGTCGGGGTCGACGCGCCGGAAGCGCTCCACGACGTGGGTGTCGCGGCTCGACCCGCCGAGGCTCGTCTCGCGCAGGAAATTGCGGGGCTCCACGACCCGCCGCTCCCCCCCCCCCCCGCCCCGCCAGGTCCCCGGCCACCTGCGCCGCTCTCCCCGCCGAGGCTCGTCTCGCGCAGGAAGTTGCGGGTCTCGACGACCAGCGTCTCGCCCTCCCACCGGCCGCGCGAGTCGCCGGACCACTGCCGCAGCTCTCCGTGCGGGCGCCCGTCGAGCGGGATGATGCGGGCGTTGTGGACCATCTCGTTGAAGATCACGACGTAGCCCGGCGTCTGCAGGATCTGCACGTTGTTGTTGTAGGCGCTCGAGACCATCGGCGGGCCGGCGTTGAAGCCCATGATGCAGCGGTCGGCGAGGCTGCGGTCGGTGTAGGAGTCGGCGAAGCCGTTGCGGTTGTTCAGGCGCCGGATGCGCGATGCCGCCTGGTACTCCGGCCGGAACGGGATGCGGCCGTCCGGCGGGTCGATGACCAGCGACGTCCGCTTGTCGCTCGTGAGCTCGACGCCGCGCTCGTACCAGAACTCGTTGTACGAGAGCACGCCGCCTTCCGCGCGCGGCTGGTAGCCGGCGCTCGGCGCGCCCGAGATCGGGTCGAACAGGTCGCGGTTGAGGCGCGTCCGCTCGGACGCCTCGAACGCCGCCGCCTCCTCGAGCGACAGCGTGTCCCGGCCCTCGAGCGCGGTCGGGCGCTGCAGCGGCGTCAGCGTACGGAACGTGAAGATGCCGGAGATGTGCGGCTGCCCGTCGGGCGTGAGCATCGGCTCGGACGCCGCTTCGGTCTGGGCCGCCGCGGGCAGCGCCGCGAGCGCGAGGAACGCAGCAGTGACGGCTGCCGCCGTAATCGGTCGCATTCTCATTCTGATGACCTCCGACGCCGGCATCCGGTCGCCACCCGGGACGGTCGGGCGCGCGCTCTCGACGGGCAGTGGGCGACCGCCGCCGGAGGGGGCCGGCGCGAAACGTGCATGATCGCCCACGCGACCCGCTTCAGGCAAGCGCGGGGCGGCGGGCGTTGAACGAGAGATGCGCTCGCGCTGAGCGAGCGGCCGGCGACCCGCCGCGCAGGTTCCGACCCTATTCCGCGCAGCACGCCCCGGGGCTCGGCTGCCCCGGGGCGTGCCTGTATTCCCATGCGCCGCCCGCGGTACGGCCCGAGGCGCTAGTCGCGGTAGGTGCGGACCGGCGGCAACTGCGCACCGGTGAGCCCGGTCGGCTCGTCGCCGGCCACCACCGGCAGGCGCAGCGTCCCGATGCCGTCGATGCTCGCCTCGACGACCTCGCCCGGCTTCAGGTAGCGGTCGGTCGCGCCGCGCGTGTCGCTGGCCCCGGCCGCGGTGCCGCCCGACGTGCCGTTGTTGATGACGTCGCCCGGATAGAGCGTGTTGATCGACGACGCGTACTCGATGAGCTCCCACAGCGAGTGGATCATGTCGCCGGCGCGGGCGTCCTGCAGCGTCTGGCCGCCGACGCTCAGCGTCTGCCGGAGGTTGGCCATCGGATCGCCGTAGAACTCTTTCGGCGCGATCCACGGGCCCTGCGGCGCAAACGTGTCGTGGCCCTTGCCCACGAACCAGTCGGAGCGGGTGGCGTTGCCGCCGGGCGGGCGTCCGCCGCGGTCGGAGACGTCGATCGACACCATGTAGCCGAAGACGTAGTCCTGCGCGTCCTGCGCCGAGACGTAGCGCGCGGTGCGGCCGATGACCGCGCCGAGCTCGACCTCCCAGTCCGTCCGGTCGCGTCCGTAGGGAATGACGATGGGATCGCCGCTGCCGATGACCGCGCCCCGGCTCGGCTTCAGGAAGAGGTAGGGCACACCCCGCTCCTCGCGGCGCCGGCGCTGCTCGGCGGCCCGCTCCTCGGGGGTCGCGCCTTCGCTGACGTGGCTGTAGAAGTTGACCGCCGCGTTCAGGATCTTGCCCGGGTACATGATGGGTGGCCGCGTTCGGAGTTCGCCCACCTCATAGACGTAGTCGGCCTGCCCGGGGCCGGTCAGCAGATCGTTGTTCACAACGTGGTTCACGATCTCGTAGAAGCGGTACTTGAGACCGTAGTCCCAGCGCCCGATGAGCTCGAGCATGTCCTCCGGCATCGGCACGTGCGGATAGCCGGGGATGGCTTCGATGGCGTACCTCGCGATCTCGAGGTCGATGATGTAGCTGTCGCGCAGCACGAGCCCCACATGGGGTACGCCGTGGATGTCGAACGTGCCCACCTTGAACGGCTCGACCGGCTCCACCCCCGGCCCCTGCGCCAGCAGGGCCCCGGGCGCCGTGAGCGCCAGTACCAACGTGAATGCCAGAGTGAGTCGAGTGAATCGCATGATGCTCCTTCGAGAGGTTCCCGGTTGGCGAGAACGGTCTGTCGTTCGCGAGCGCCCCTCGCTGCCCCGCACGCACGACGTCCGCGAAAGCGCGGTTCGCGAACCCGGTCGGGTTCTTCTCCTGCCGGTCGCGCGTTCTTCCTTCTGGCCGCGCGTTCTCCCTTCTGGAAGCTGGGGGTCGGGGGGCTCGTGTCGTCCCGGTTTTACTCCCGCCCCGCTACCCTGTCAAGAAAGCGACCGCGCGGGGCCGGATCGCCGCCCGGCCCGAATCGGGATAATAGGCGCCCGAAGCACCAACGAGACGTATCAGCCGAGGAGAATCAGCCGATGACGCCAGCGCGCAACCCGTCGCCTCGTCCCCGTCCGGCGCGCCACCGGGTCGCAGGCCCGACCGCCCTCTTCTTCTTCGCCACCGGCGTGCTCGCCACCGGCGTGCTCGCCGCCGGCGCCGTCCTCGCCTGGGCATCGCCGGCCGCAGGCGGTCAGGGCCGCACGACGTCGCAGGGCGCGCTGCCGAACATCACGGCCGGCGGCCAGACGAACTGGACGAGCCACAACGTCGACCTCTACAACCGGCGCTACTCCCCCCTCGACGAGGTGAACACCGCCAACGTCGAACAGCTCGCCGAGCGGTGGTCGGTCGTCGTCCCCGCCGGCGTCGACGTCGGCCAGGTGACGCCGCTCGTCGTCGACGGGGTGATGTACTTCCACGCCGGGGCCAGCGTGGTCGCCCTCGACGCGGAGACCGGCGAATCGATCTGGACGCTGGAGCTCGACGCCGGGGCGCGCAACCGCGTGCGCGGACCGACCTACGGCGACGGCACGCTCTACGTCTACAACGGCTCCGACCTGGTCGCCGCCGACGCGGAGACCGGCGAGCTCGTCGAGACGTTCGGCGACGGCGGGGTGCTGCCGGTCGTCGGGCTCGCCCTGCAGCACAAGTATCCCGACCTCTATCCGCCGACCGTCGACCCCGCCTCGCTCGGCTACCGGATCACGACGCCGCCCGCCTACCACGACAACACGCTCTATGTCGGCTCGGCCCTCTCCCAACGGCACCCTCCCCCCCGCCCCGCCTCCCACGACAACCCGCTCTATGCCGGCTCGGCGCTCTCCGAGGGGCACATTCCGGGCGGACTGGTGATCGCGACCGACGCCACCACCGGCGCCATCCGCTGGGTGTTCAACACCATCCCGCAGCGCCCGCAGGACGACGGCTGGGAGATCGCCAGCCCGACGTGGGGCACCGGGGCCAAGGCCGGCGGCGGCGTCTGGACCCAGCCGGCCATCGACACCGAGCTCGGGCTGCTCTACATCAACAGCGGCAACCCGTCACCGGACTACGACGGCTCCGCGCGCCACGGGATCAACCTCTTCACGAACGCCACGATCGCCCTCGACCTCGAGACCGGAGCCCTGCGCTGGTACTACCAGGCGATCCACCACGACCTGTGGGACTGGGACCACGTGACCGGCCCGGTCCTGTTCGACGTCACGCGCGGCGGCCGGATGGTCAAGGGCGTGGGCGCCGCCGGCAAGAACTGCCTGATCTACTTCTGGCACCGCGAGACCGGCGAGCCGATCAACCCGATGGTGGAGACCCTGGTCCCGACCGAGACCAACGTGCCGGGCGAGGAGGTCTGGCCGACGCAGCCGATCCCCCACAACGCCCGCGGGGTGCCGATGACGCCGTTCTGCGCGACGTTCGTGGACATGGACGACCCGGAGCAGGCCGCGCGGTCCCGCCAGATGTACACGCCCTACTCCGTGAACGAGCACTACATCGTGGCGCACGGCGGCTCGAGCTTCGGCTCGCCGGCGTTCAGCCCGCGCACGGAGCTGCTCTACGTGACCGGCAAGAACGCGGCCGTGTCGCTGGTGGTCCGCCCGGTCGGGGACAGCATCCGGCCGGGGCCGCACGGGGACGGACACAGCGCGAACATCGAGGAGATCAGCCGCATCCCGGACTACCCGCCCACGACCACGGTGACCGCCTACGAACCGGTGAGCGGCGAGGAGGCCTGGCAGCAGGTGCTCCCGGCGTTGACGACGATCGGGGCGAGCGGCAACCTGGCGACGGCCGGCGATCTGGTCTTCCAGGGAACCGACGCGGGCGGATTCTACGCGCTCCACGCCGAGACCGGCGAGCGGCTCTTCCAGCACGACGCGCCCCGCGGCATCCGCTCGAGCCCGCTCACCTACGAGGTGAACGGCCGGCAGTACGTGGCGGTCATCGCGACGAACACCATCCTGGCGTTCGCCTTGCCGTAGGGTGTGCGCGGCCGCGCGCCCCGCGGGCGCGTCGGGAGTTCGCTGCGGCGAAAGCGCGCGCGGCGATCGCTGGAGAGGGGCGAGTGCCCTGCGAGACGAGAACGGGCGGAGCGCCGGGGAAGCGCTCCGCCCGCCGTTACCCGATCGGCGCTCGGATCGCCTACGGCTGGCCGGCCTCTGCTGCGGCCTTGGCCTCTTCCACCCGCGCCCCCGCCAAGAGGGTGGTCATCCCGTAGTTGCCCTCGTGGCAGGCGGAGTCGGACACCGGCCGGGGGGTTGGGGTTTTCCGCCACGCCCTCCCCCCCGCCCCCCCGCCAAGAGGTTGGTCATCCCGTAGTTGCCCTCGTGGCAGGCGTACTCGAACATCGGCAGGTCGTTGCGCTTCATCGGCACGGCCGCCGTCCAGGGCCGGCTCCACATCGTCGGGTCCTCGACCGTGAACTCGTAGACGAGCACGTCGTCCGCCGTGCGCGTGAAGCGCTCCACGAGGCGGAGATTCGAGGTCGAGGCGACGAAGCTGGTCTCGCCCAGGAAGTTGGTGGTCTCGACGACCAGCGAGTCGCCCTCCCACCGGCCTCGCGAGTCGCCGACCCACTGCCGCACGTCGGACGGCAGGTGCGGGCGGCCGTCGAGCGGGACGATGCGCGCGTTGTGCACCATCTCGTTCAGGATGACCACCGTGTCGGGCGTCTGGAAGAGCTGGACGTTGTTGTTGTAGGCGCTCGGCAGCATCGGCGGACCCGAGTTGAAGCCGAGGATGCAGCGCTCGCCCAGCGCCCGGTCCTCGGGGCCGGCGGCGACGTTGCCGAACAGGACGGCGAAGAACCGCCCCGCCTCTTCCAGGCCGGCCTCGGTGTACGGAATCCGGCCGTTCGCCGGATCGACGATCAGCGACGTGCGCCGGTCCTCGTTGACGTTGGTCCCGTAATCCCACCAGAACTGGTTGTAGGCCCGCTCGACGTCGCTGCCGATGCCGAACGGCAGCTCGGCCCCGTCCCGGCGGTCGGCGTCGCGCTCCGCGAGCTGCTGCGCCTCGAACTCCGCCGCCTCCTCGGCGGTCAGGAACTCCTTGTCCCCCAGCTCGACCGGCCGCTCCAGCGGCGTCAGCGTGCGGAAGTCCCACACGCCCTGCAGATCCGGATCGCCCCACGACGTCCGGTGCTCGGACTGCCCGGCGGCGGCCCCCGGAAGCAGCGCCAGGATCGCGATCACGGCCGCCGCGGCGGCCCGGCGGCACGCCACCGATGCTCCATTCCTCATCATGCCCTCCCCGCCCTACGGCGGTCGTCGATATCCGTTGCATGATCGCCCATCGGTGGAGCGGGCGCAACCGCGCCACGGCCGGCACGGGCCGTGGCCCCATCGCGCCACAACAGACACGGGGCGCAACCGTGCCGCACCACAACGGGCATCGGCCACAACCGCGCCGCACCACAACGGGCATCAGCCACAACCGCGCCGCGCCACGACAGGCATCGGCCACAATCGCGCCGCGCCAACGGTTCGCCGCCGGCCGCACCGCCGCTGGCACCGCGGGGGCGGCGGGGGCGCGGGCGCCGACGCCCCCGTAAGCGGAACCGCCGCTACACGCGTAAGTAGACGACGAGGGGCATCGAACAGATGGAACGACCGAGTGCGCGTACGCTGGCTTGCGCGAGTCTGCTGGCGGGGGCCTTCGTTGCCGCCGCGGCGGCCGCGGAGACCCGGGCGGGCATGCGGCTCCCGGAAGGCGCGCGCGGTCCGCGGCTCTCGTCCCAGGCGGTCCCCGGGTCGCCGGCGGGCGGGGGCGGCGCGTCCGACGCGGGTGTCGCCGTCATCACCTTCGCCAACGTCAGCGGCACGGCCGAGGACGCCTGGTTCGGAGCCGGCATCGCCGAGACGCTCGCCGCCTCGCTGGAGAGCGAGGGACTACGCGTACTGCGCGACGCCGGCGACGCGGGACCGCGTGACGGCGCGCGCTGGACGATCGGCGGCGGCTACCAGCGGCTGGGCGACCGCCTGCGGATCACCGCCCGCCTCGCCGACCGAACGACAGGCACGGTGGTGCGGACCGCGATCGTGGACGGCACGGTGGCGGAGCTGTTCGCGCTCCAGGACCGCCTCGCCGCCGAACTGCTGGCCGGCATGCCCCTTGCCGGCGGGAGCGCGCCCGCGATGGCCGCTGCCACCACAGGGACCGGTGTCCCGACCGCGACG
>MKWU01005193.1_pt1 | contig 14416 bp, 15 predicted proteins | sample 809101 | NCBI WGS metagenome assembly MKWU01 (sample SAMN05860141, study PRJNA318959) | sponge metagenome | host: Aplysina aerophoba | place: Slovenia: Piran, Adriatic Sea, Gulf of Piran | collected 2013-05-07 | reverse complement strand
GTGGGTGTTCAGGCTGTTTATCAGTCTTGAACTGAAGTTCGTCGATATCGGTAAGCCCTTCGATTTCACTCAGTGGTGGTAACTCTTCAATAGATTGAAGATTGAAGTAATCGAGAAACGTATCTGTGGTGCCATACAGTGTTGGATACCCGGGACTTTGTCGCTTTCCCACTTCCCGAATCCAGCCGCGGTCCATCAGCGTTCGGATCGTGGTCGTTCGGACTTGAACTCCTCTAATCTGTTCAATATCACCCCGTGTCACAGGCTGTTTGTAAGCAATCATTGCCAAAGTCTCTAGTAATGCGCGAGAGTATTTTGGTGGGCTTCTCTGCCACAGTTGGTTGATCCAAGGTACGTAAGCTTCTCGAATCTGTAGTCGTATACCTGATGCTAGGTGTCGCAACTCGAACGAGCTATCTTCAAGCTTTCGATCTAGATCTACCAGCGCATCTTGGACTGCCTTTGCACACGCTTCTTCAGTGTCAAACTCATCACGTAATAAATTGACTATGTCCGATACACTGATCGGTTCATCAGCCGAAAAAAGTATCGCTTGTACAACATTGCTTGTTCGCTGTGGATCCATGATCAACCCGCTTCTACGGCACGAACATAAATGGCACTAGTGGGATTATTCTGAACCGCTTCGACTAGATTCCTACGTAATAGCTCGAGCAAAGCTAAAAACGTGTAAACCAGCCCGCGTCTACCCTTCGTTGTATCGAACAGCTCATTGAATTCAAGATATTCATTTGCTACACGAAGCAGGTCAAGGACCGAATTCATCTGTGCATGAACCGTCATGGTCTCAATGACGACATCGTGCGATTGGTTCAATCGTGCTCGTTGCCAGAGTTGCGAGAAAGTAAATAGCAGCTCATCTATGGATACATCTGGTGGAGGTAATTCATAGCTCTGTGTTTCGACGTGAACACTGGTCTCCAGGAAATCTCGTTCGAACCTAGGTAATTCGTCGAGTCGAGTCGCCGCCTTTTTGATTTGCTCATATTCGAGAAGTCGTCTCATCAAGTCGACGCGTGGATCGACTTCCTCCTCTTCTTCTGTCTTTCGTTTTGGCAGCATCAGCCGAGTTTTCATTTCTGCGAGTGTTGCTGCCATGACTAGGTAGTCACCTGCAAGTTGCAACCGCATAACGGTCATCATGTCAATATATGCAAGATACTGATCCGTAATCGTGGAAATGGAAATTTCAAGAATGTCGAGGTCTTGTTTGCGAATCAGATAAAGGAGCAGATCGAGTGGGCCCTCAAACAACTCAAGAAAAACCCGAAGTGCGTCGGGTGGAATGTAAAGGTCTGAAGGTAATTTTGCTAGTTCTTTACCACGTACAAGTGCATGTACCTGTGCTTCTTGACTTGGCTTCAGTTCATCTATTTCGCTCATCCTGAGCTTCTCAGATCCTACTACGGGGACCGATGTGAAATCCCTATCGCTGCGCGCACATCTTCCATCGTTTCTTTTGCGGTTAGTCGTGCCTTCTCAGACCCTTCCATAAGAATACTTCGGACTATATCAGGATCCTTGACGTACGGAGCTGCTGCGGCCCTTAACGTCTCCTGTTCTTGATTGATCGCGTCAATTAAAGGTTTCTTGCACTCAATGCAGCCAAAGGACGCTTTTCTGCAGCCGTCATTGACCCACGCTAACTGTTCCTGGGATAGATAGTTCTGTTGCAGTGCATATACAGGACATTTTGCTGGGTCACCAGGGTCCGTCTTTCGTACTCTAGCAGGATCCGTAGGCATTGTCCGGATTTTCTGCGAGACAACCTTTGGATCCTCACGTAGAGGAAGTGTATTCCTTGATGATTTTGACATCTTCTGTCCATCAATGCCGGGGACGACCTTTTCCTTCGTAATGAGCGCATTTGGTTCTGGCAGTATGACTCTACCCGTACCTTCCAAGTACCCGTGCAATCTTTCCTTGTTACCAATGGACAAATCCGGCATTTCTTCTATTAACGCGTGTGCTCGATCTCGCGCATCTCTGTCACCTTGCTCCCTGAAGGCGCGTTGTGCTTTCTGTAGCTTTGCAGCGACGTTTGAATCAAGTTTCTTTAATGCTTTCTTTACGTTTGAGTCGAATTCTTCCTCTCTACCGTAAACCTCGTTGAACCTCCTCGCGATTTCTCGTGAGATCTCGACATGTGCTTGCTGATCCACCCCCACGGGAACATGGCCTGCGCGATAGATCAAAATGTCAGCCGCCTGTAAGACCGGATATCCAAGAAACCCGAAAGTGTCCAAGTCGCGATCATTCAGTCGAGCCATCTGATCTTTGTAACTTGGTACACGTTCCAACCAGGATTTAGGCGTAATCATTGACAGAAGCACCATCAATTCAGCATGTTCGGGTACTTTGCTCTGGATGAAGAACGTGCAAGAAGTAGGCGATAGACCTGCAGCTAGCCAGTCAACGATCATATCTGTCGTTGACTTCTCGATTTCCTTTGTTTGATCGTAGGCAGTGGTCAGTGCATGCCAATCTGCAACAAAGTAAAAACAGTCGTATTTGTGCTGAAGTTCAACCCAATTTTTTAGACATCCATGTAAGTGTCCAATGTGTAATCGACCTGTAGGTCGCATGCCGGATAGACATCGTTTATCCGAGTCCAAACTGCTCAATTTGTCTCCTGTTTAGTGTGGCTATTTTTTTTGCTAAATGACTAAAAAACCCGAAGCCAGTCGATCGGAGTCTTTTTATGTGCGATTAAATATTCGTTGGTCTTACTGAAGTGACGACAGCCGAAGAATCCCTGAAGTACCGACATCGGCGATGGATGCGATGCATCCAGGACCAAGTGTTTGGACCTGTCAATGGTAGTTCCCTTTCGCTTTGCGTAGTTGCCCCACAGAAGAAATACAAGATTCTCGCGCTGTTCATTGAGGACTTCAATCACTCTATCTGTGAACTCCTCCCAACCTAGTCCTTGATGGGAAGCTGACCTAGAAGCGAATACTGTCAATGTAGAGTTTAGTAACAAAACACCTTGCTTGGCCCAATCCAAAAGACATCCTCGACCGGGAGGAATCATTTGCTCGTTGAATTCTCCTGGACGCGCACTTTGCTGAAGATCGGATTGGATTTCCTTAAAGATATTTTCTAATGAAGGAGGCGGTTGAACACCTGGTGGCACACTGAAACATAATCCATGTGCCTGCCCCTCATTGATGTACGGGTCCTGACCCACAATCACCACCTTAACCTGATCCAAACTACACGCATTGAATGCCGCGAAAATCTGGTTCATAGGTGGGTAGATCGTTTTGCCTTCGTTCAGGCTTTGAATGAGGAATTCACGTAGTTTCCGCATGTACGATGCCGTGAACTGATCCGCAAGCGCAGCTTTCCAGCTTTCCTCGATTCTGACTCGTGCAAGAACCTCTTCTTTGGACGTGGAACTCAAGGGAATCTCGCTCTGAGGGATGTCAGCGTTTAGGTTTCAAAAGTGGGAATAACAGTACATCTCTTATAGTCGTACTCCCAGTAATGAGCATAGTCAAGCGATCCACTCCAAGACCTTCCCCGGCGGTGGGAGGCATACCATACTCGAGAGCTTGAATGTAATCGTGATCAAAATGCATCGCTTCATCGTCTCCCCGTTCTAGTCGCTGAACTTGCTGATGGAAACGGCTTGCTTGATCTTCGGGATCATTGAGTTCCGAAAACCCGTTGGCGATTTCTCGACCGGCCACGAATAACTCAAAGCGGTCGGTAATCTCCGGATTCGTGTCGTTTAATCTGGCCAATGGTGAAATATCTTTCGGATAGTACGTGACAAACGTAGGCTGTACCAGTGTTTTCTCTACGTACTCCTCGAACATCTCATTCAGAAAGAATCCCCATGAATGTCCCTGGTCAGGTTCAAAATCATGTTGGTCTGCGAGAGCTTGCAGGCCCTCCAGAGTTGCAAGGTCCACCGAGTCCACACCAAAGTGCTTGGCCACCGCATCTTGCATCGAAACGCGTGCCATTTTCTTGGAAAAATCTATGTTATCGCCGTCATACTCAATCACGGCACTGTCTTGGCAGGTTCTGATCACACTTAGGAGCATTTCCTCTGTGAGATCCATTAAGTCCTCAAAAGTTGCATAGGTCTGATAGAACTCCAACATCGTGAATTCCGGATTATGCCGGGTTGAAAGTCCTTCGTTGCGGAAATTTCGATTGATTTCGTAAACACGCTCAAGTCCACCTACCACAGCTCGCTTTAGAAACAATTCGGGAGCAACTCGCATGTAGAGCTCCAAATCGAGACTCTCGTGATGCGTCGTAAACGGTTTGGCCGTTGCACCACCTGGGATTACGTGCATCATCGGTGTTTCTACTTCTATGAACGAACGCGCCTCCAAGAACTCGCGTAACGCGTGGATTATCTTGGCTCGAATGCGGAAAATTTCTCGACTTTTCTCATTGACGATAAGGTCTACATAACGTTGGCGATAACGCAGTTCCTGATCCGTCAAGCCAAAGTAGCTATCAGGGATTGGGTGTACAGATTTACTTAGCAGGGAAATGTGTTCAGCGTGAACGGAAAGTTCCCCTCGGTTGGTCTTGAACAACTTCCCTGTTAGGCCAACAACATCACCGATATCCCAAAGCGAAGAGAAGTCTGAGTACTGATCTTCAGGAAGGTCATTCTGACGAAGATAACCTTGAATTTCACCTGAGTAGTCCCGAACGGTGATGAACGATGCCTTACCCATCACGCGCCGGCTAACTATCCGGCCGCAGACAGTGACTACGGTATCGTTCTCATCTAACTCTTCCTTGCTGAAGTCATCGAATTGGGTGTGTAAATCAGCGGCAAAATGATCCGGTTTGAATTCGTTCGAGTAATTGAATCCCTTTGTGCGCAGTTCAGCCAAACGCTGCCTCCGCAGGATTTCTTCGTCTCTTTCTTGCGACATGGCTAGCCTTTTAAATTCGCTTTTAAGAAGCGATCAATGTCACCATTCAACACATGAGTTGGGTTTGAGTGCTCTAAATTGCAACGCAAATCCTTCACGCGAGACTGGTCCAGAACATAGGACCGAATTTGACTTCCAAATCCAATATTTGGCTTGGCACTTTCGGCTGCCTGCCGCTTCTCTTGTTGTTCAGCTAATGCCAAGCTATACAGTTTGGCGCGCAACTGCTTCCAGGCTTGAGCCCTATTCATATGTTGAGACCGTTCACTCTGACATTGAACGACAGTTCCAGTGGGAAGGTGCGTTAGACGGACCGCAGAGTCAGTTCTATTCACGTGCTGACCCCCGGCACCACTCGCGCGGTACGTGTCTGTTCGCACATCCTTCGGATCGATATCCACCTCAATATTCTCATCGACTTCCGCGTATACGTGGACTGAAGCAAACGAGGTGTGTCTCCGGTTCGCAGAGTCAAAGGGGGAATTTCTCACGAGCCTATGTACTCCCGATTCCGTTCTCAACCATCCGTGTGCGTAATCTCCTTTTATGTACAACGTACCACTTCTTATACCTGCGATGTCACCTGGCGAAACCTCAATGGCCTTGGCTTCATATCCATGTGATTCGCACCATTTGGTGTACATCCGAAGCAACATGCTCGCCCAATCTTGTGATTCCGTTCCACCTTCGCCAAACTGAATGTCTAAATAGGTATTGCTGGCATCCATCTCACCGTCAAACATTCGTTGAAACTCAAGGGTTTCAAGTTGATCTTCATGGACTGAAAGCTCTAGCCGCAGAGACTCCAATGATTCGTCGTCATCTTCTTCAGCGGCCATATCAATCAACTCTTGCATGTCTCGGAGCGATTGGTCTAAAGACAGGTCGTTGATTTGCCGATCTAGGTGAGCTCGTTCCTTGGAAAGTTGGTTGGCGTGCCCGATGTCATTCCAGATATCTGGGTCGGACAGTTCAATAGTCAGCTCGTCGCGACGTGTAACGATTCCTTCAAAGTCAAAGAGAGTCCTTTAAGAGAACGAATCTCTCATTTAGTTGCTTAACCATTTCTTTGAGAGCGGTTATTTCTGCCATCTATCGACTGCTCCTGACGCTATTGAGCAGCGCATTTTAGTAATGTGAGACACTACCTGCGATTTCTTCGATGATCAATTGCAAGCTCTCTCGGTCTTTAAAAAAGTTTCGTTGTAGTTTATAGGTACACAAAAATGTGTCTTCCTCCACCGGATCCTGACTAAAGGCGACACCGTTGAACAGCAAACCATCCTTGAGCAGCTGAAGTCTTAATACTCGGTTCTTGTGTTTGGTTTGAGAGACTACCTGAAATTCATCGTGGAATGTCGGCGAAGGAAATTCTGAACCCCATGGTCCATACCGATCCAAAAGAGAGACCGTGTCTAATGTCATATCTTTGGCCTCAAGCTGACCGTCTGACCACAGTTTGAATATGAAGGATTGTTGATCCGTGTGCGACTGAATGGACTTTTCAAACAAAGTCTGGAATCGATTGAGATTAGCAGCTCGGAGAGTTAAACCTGCAGCCATTGCATGCCCGCCGAACCTAGTGATCAGGTGTGGGTACTGAGCATCGATTTCCGCGAGAATGTCCCGAATATTGACTCCTTCAATACTACGTGCGGAACCTTTTAATTCATCGCTATCGGAATCCGCTGAATCTGCAAATGCAATACTCGGTCGATGAAAATTCTCAACTAGCCTCGACGCTATGAGTCCTACCAATCCTTCATGAAAGGTTGAGTTATGGATGCATATTGAACATTTGTCATCAAGCTCTTCGCCGTTCACCAATCTACCAGCGACCACGTTCATATCGGACTGCTTCTGTCGACGACTGACGTTGATTTCGTTTAGAGACTTCGCCAATCGAGACGCAGTAGCCAAATCTTCACTTAACAGTGTCTGAATACCTGTACTCATATCACCAAGACGACCTGCAGCATTAATCTTGGGCGCGATTTTGAACGCAATATCTTCCGCCTGATACAGTGCATTCGGTAGATCATTCAGATTTAACAAAGCTTGAACGCCTGGTCTTGCGAGACCCTTCTGAATTCGGTCCATGCCCCTCTGAACCAGTCTGCGGTTGTTTTGATCCATTGGCACCATGTCCGCAATCGTACCGATTGCGACTAAATCCAGCCAATGTGCCAGGTTTGGGTACGTAATCTGTCGTTCTTCAAAGTAGTTCAGTCCACGGAGAATTCTCCGTACCACGCTCATGACGTAGAACGCAACTCCCACACCGGCCGGTTTGCTTGCAAACGAATTCCCTGCCATGTTCGGATTGACTATCGCGAACGCATCTGGAAGCACCTCGGGGGCTAGATGGTGATCCGTGACGATCACCTCCACACCGTGCTGATTGGCCAACACCACGCCGTCGACAGACGTGATACCGTTGTCCACCGTAATGATCAGATCAGGATGTTGAGCTAGGAATGACTCCACAAATGCAGTCGACAGTCCGTATCCCATTCTCTGTCGATCAGGAACTCGATAAAGTACATTCTTCGCACCGACCGCATGCAGAAAAGACACACAAAGCGCCGCCGATGTCGCGCCATCGGTGTCGAAGTCTGCGGCAATGAGAATAGTCTGTTGGTCTAGGACAGCCTGTACGATACGCTGTGCCGCCTTATCAATATTTAACATTGGCTCGGGCGGCAAAATATCTTGAATGTCGAGCTTCAAGTGATCTTTCGACCGGATCCCGCGATTACTCAGAATCCTTGCTAGGTATTCTGGTACGTCTAGCTCATCGGCAAGTTGCGAGACTGTTTTATCCGCTTGGCGTACCAGTATGGTAGGCAGTGAACTTTCTGTTCTCATTAAGACGGAGAAACGCCGTCAAGAACCCGAATTCGTCTCACCGATGAAATGGAATTGCCAACTTGACTGAGATCGTTGACAACCTTGGTAATGGCAGGTTCAGTTGCGTCTTCGGTCAATACAACGATGGGAACGATCAATTTACCATCGACATTCACTACCTGATCGTCTGACATTTCCGAAAGATGCTGGATCCCGACATTTTCTTTAAGAAAGGCACTCCTTATAGCCTTCATGTCACAAGCTTCTTTCTCAGCTTCAATACACAGATAGTGAGGGCAAAGGACATTTTCGATACCCAGATACGGACGCGAGCTCGAAGGAAGTGTTGGCGGTTGCAAGTCACCACCTGCCAATCTCTCTAGATCTAGCAGAACAGAAGATGCTGTCGGAACGCCTCCAGCGCCTTCTCCCTCCAGATGATCTATCTCTGTACCGTTTTGAGTAATTGTGATTGCATTGTTCACGCCACTTATTGAGGCCAGTTTCACAGATTCTGGGATCAAGCTTAAATGTACTCTCGCATCAATGATGTCATTCTGTATTCGTGAGATACCCAGTAGCCGAATCTGATACCCAAGTTGGGTTGCGTATTTAAGATCTGACGGGTGTACCTCTTCGATACCCTCTACTGGAATCTTCTCAGACTCAATGTCTACATTGAAAGCAAGGTAAGTAAGAATGGCCAACTTCTGTGCGGTGTCGATGCCTTTGGTGTCCATGTCAGGAACTTGCTCGGCAAATCCTTCGTCCTGCGCTTTTGCCAGGACTGTTTGGTAATCCGCGCCTTCGGACATTCCGGTAAGGATGTAGTTGCAGGTCCCGTTCAATATTCCAGTGATTGAATCAACGTTCACATCGTCTAGGTCTTGAAGTGTGTTAATGATTCGAATGCCACCGGCTACGGCCGCTTCATAGCCAATCCGGACATCAGAATCCACCGCAAGTGGAAAAAGCTCATTCCCGTGAAGTGCGATGACTGCCTTATTACCTGTGATTACATGCTTACCTTTAAGGATTGCTGACTTGATTAGGCTGAAGGCGGGATCAGCTTCGGGATTGCTGTCAGGATTTGAGTAACCGATAAGCTCGACCACGACATCAATGTCGTCATTGAGCAGACTATTCAGATCGGTAGAAAACGATGCACCATGAAGATTCACTTGAGGTTTTGGGGTGCGGCTGGCAACATGAGTGAGCGAAATCTCACACCCTACACGTTTCTGAATCGAATCACCGTGCTTTGCAAATTCAGCTAAAAGTGCCTGTCCTACAGTACCTAGCCCTGCTACGCCGACTCGCAGCGACCGTTTATTGGGGTCCATCCGCTTCTAGCTACTTGTATCGATGTGTCTTAGCAGATTTGGTGGGGTGACATATCCACCGATTAGAGTCCCATCTTCAAGAACAATAGCCGGAGTACCATCCAAACCTAGCTGACGGACGACGTTGTAGTTTTGCTCGAGTCGATTTTTACAAGACTTCTGCGGGATCGAACGACCTTGTTTTAGGAGATCCAACGCTTTGTGAGGGTTTTGTGCACACCAAGCCGAAACCATCTCTTCATGAGGTTTGCTTTGGATGCCAGCTCTTGCCCAAAAAATGTACCGAATTTCTACGCCAAGGTCGTGATAACCTTCCATTTCCTGGTGCAACTGGCGACAGTAACCACAACTTGTGTCTGTAAAGACATAGGCAATGTACTTTGTACCGTCAGGTGGCGAGTAATTTAGAGTCGGTAAGTCCGCTTCGGCCAAAACCTTCTTTCGGTAATCTTTTTTGAACGCATTGGTGTGATGGATCGCTTCATCATCAGTTAATTCGATAAGCATCTCACCTACAACAAAATTTACGCTTTCGTCAACATACACAACCTCTCCGGACGTCAAGAGGACCGTGTAGAACCCGGGCATCGGTGAGGTTTGCAAATCTGAAATTTGTACGCCCATGGACTTCCAGGCAACGGAATTCTGCAAGCGTTCCTTAAACGCGGTTAAGTCGCCGGTTACATCAGAATCTGCTACGGTCGTCAAGCAAAAACCGATGAGCAACATAAATTGAAGTACGTGTTTCAATGGAACACTCACCTTGTGAAAATCTGCATTAAATATAGGCATCAACCACGAGGATGATGTTCAGCATGTAATCTCTGTAGTCGGTTGGTGGCTACATGGGTATATATCTGAGTTGTAGACAGGTCCGAATGACCTAGCATCAATTGCACGGCTCTTAGGTCAGCACCATGATTCAACAGGTGTGTAGCGAAAGCATGTCGCAGAGTGTGCGGCGACACATGTTTCTTTATATCAGCACGAAGAGCGTACTCTTGGATCTTCATGAAAAACGCAGAACGATTGACCTTCAATGAACGTTGTCCTACGAAGAGAAAATCACTGAATCTACCATTCAGTAACGTCGGACGAGTTTCCTTCAAATAGAGCCCTAACCAATGCAAGGCTTCTTCGCCGATAGGCACGATTCTTTCCTTATTTCCCTTCCCGGTTACCCTCACGATTCCCTGACGTGGATTCACGGAAGTCATTTTTAAATTGACCAATTCCGACACACGTAAGCCAGCAGCATACATGAGTTCCATCATGACTCGATCACGGTGCTGGGAAGGATCTCTGTTTACATCTGGTGCTGCCAGCAGAGCTTCGACTTCTTCTTCTGAAAGATTGTCTGGTAGAGGACGACCTATCTTTGGGGACACGATATCGGCGACAGGATTGGAAACCACAAATCCTCGCTCTACGACGAGCTTAAAGAACCCTCTAAGCGCTGAGAGTACTCGAGAGGTTGATCGAGCAGATACTCCTTGGCGATGTCGATCAGCAAAGAATCTCAAAATATCATTTTGAGTCGCTTGCACAATGTCCTGCCCCAACCAAGATTCAAACTGAGTCAGATCGCGCCTGTAAGCCTCAATTGTGGCAGTAGCTAGGTTTCGTTCGTGCCGAATGGTGTTGAGGTACTCTCGGATTACTCCAGAGCCTAGTTGCTCAACCGCAGGATTTGCCATCCAGAAAATCTTAGCTGAAATTCCTATAGCTTCTCTTTGATCCTTGCTGAACGGCCACTACGTTCACGGAGATAGTAGAGTTTCGCTTTTCTTACGTCTCCACGTCGTTTAACGATGATCTCGCCAATGAGTGGACTGTGCGTTTGAAACGTCCGTTCTACGCCAAAACCGTGTGAGATCTTTCGAACGGTAAACGAAGAGTTAAGTCCCCGATTTCGTTTCGCGATGACCACACCTTCGAAATTCTGCAGTCGAGACTTTGTCTGTTCTTGAACAACCACCTGGACAGAAACCGTGTCTCCGGCTCGGAACTCAGGAATATCGTCTCGCAGTTGGCTGTTTTCAATATAGGTAATCGCTTTATTCTTGTTCATTGTTTCTTCCCGCCTTTGTTCGTGTTCTAGATTTCAGAGTAGTTCATGGTAAGTTTGGATGTCTTCCTCAGTCCACTGATGGCTGAGAAGTAAGTCTGGCCGATTTTGCCAGGTCCGAACGATAGATTGCTGGCGCCGCCATCGCTCAATTGCTTGATGGTCGCCGCTCAGTAAGACCGAAGGTACTTCGCCGTCAGAGCATTGTGGCCTGGTGTACTGAGGACATCCCAGTAGCGACTCAGAAAACGAATCTTGCTGACCTGATTCTGGGTTGCCAAGAGTTCCCGGTAGGAGACGCACTACAGCATCAACCACCACTGATGCGGCGAGTTCACCCCCGCTTAAGACGAAATCCCCTATGGACAATTCTTCGTCCACATACTGATCAACAAATCGTTGGTCTATGCCCTCATATCGACCACAAATCAACGTTAAATCTGATTCTCGTGCGAACTCTTCTGCAATTTTCTGACTGAATCGGGTCCCTGTAGCAGAGAGTAGTACACGTCGTGACCGTGAATTCGGAGCTCGCTCTGAGAAATTTACTGCATCCTTAAGAGGCTCAACTTTCATGACCATACCTGGTCCACCTCCATAGGGACGATCGTCCACGGATTGGTGCACATCCTCGGTGAAATCTCTGGGATTAACGAACTGCAGTTCAACGAGCTGCGACGCTATAGCTTTTCCCACCACTCCGTCGCTAAACGAAGCCTTGACCACTTCGGGCATGATCGTGATTATGGTCAATCGCACCTGCTACTCCCAGTCCAAGTCCCAATCGACAACGATTCGGTTTCCCGCTTCGACGGATTGGACATATTCGGAGACAAAAGGAATTAGGTGAGTATCTGCGTCATCACGGACTTTGAGAACGCCATGAGCACCATTGTCCAAGCAATCCTCTAGTTCACCAATACGGGTGCCGTCTGATTGATAAACAGCAGTACCGATCAAATCTACCCAGTAAAAAGAACCCTGCTCCACGATTGGAAGGTCTGTGCGTCGAACGCCTATTTTCAAACCTTTGAGTAGCTCCGCCTCGTTTCTGTCTTCTGCGAGCGATAGACTGGCGACGAGCCCTTTGCCATGTGATCGTGCTTGCACCTGCTCAACTTCGCGCCAAGGTGCTTCCACCTCCGCCGTCGGATTGACGAACCAAGGCGAATAAGTAATTATGTTACTAGGTGGGTCCGTATAGGAATGTACGTGAACCCAGCCTTTAATGCCGTAGGCAGAACCAATTTGACCAACCACTACCATTTCTGAGGAACTGTGCATAGTGGAACAATTTGGTAGGTCTAAGGTACGTTAAGGAAGAATTGCGTTTATGAATTCGTCAGTAGTCAAGTGCAAGTAAATAATCTGAGTATCAGTTACTCTCTTCAGCTACCGCCTCTTCAGCGACTGGCTCTTCAGTAGCAGACGCATCAGCTTCAGAAGGTGTTTCTTCAGCTGCGCTTACAGTAGACTCTTCGGCAACTTCGGCAGTGGCTTCCTCTGTCTCGGCTACTTCAACTTCTGCTGTTGCTAAAAGTCGCGCTTCCTTAATCAAACGTCGAGTAGTTTCAGACAACAGGGCGCCTTGTCCAACCCAGTAATCCACTCTATCGAAATCGACATGAACTCGGGATGCCTGACCTCGTGCGATCGGGTTGTAGTAACCTAATTTCTCTATGTATCGACCGTCTCTAGGTGCGCGACGATCGGCAGCCGTGATGTGATAAAAAGGCTGTTTCTTAGCTCCACGACGAGCCAACCGAATAACTACCATGGATATAGGGGTTCTAGCATGCTTAAGTGGGAGCGAATTATAGAAACTCAGTCGTGTCCTCTATCCACTGCTGACCTACTACTATCGAGCCACGACTAAAACCTAGTCAGTGAGCACTAAAGCAACGCTACTGATGGCATTCTCGACATCAACAAAACGCACGCACTAGAGTACAACGGCCAGTAGCGAAATTGCGGGTGCGAAGGTGAACATGGCACTCATTCCGGCGCAAGTGAATTTCACCTCACCCGTTGATCAGACGCGTATTGCCAAGAACCGCGGCCATTGAGAATTCGAGAACGCACTCTGATGATAGCCTCCATCGGCGAGAATGCCTCTGTGTCTCAGCGCGTGAGCTATTACGAGACGGACATCTATTACACCAAGGACAAACTGGCTTACCAACTTACAATGAAGCTAGTATCAGGTGAGGCTATGGGTATGACGGTACCGGCGCTATTCGGGTCGTTAGAACGCGATACGTTCGAGCGGGTGTTAAATGTCGCGCCGGATAGGTGAAGGTTGGGGAAGAAGCTTCGCGAAGGAAACTTACTGAGACTTGAAAGTTTCTTTTGGCGGGTACCAATCCGATTGAAATAGCGTTTGCGAACGCGGCTGTGGCCACTGGTCGATCAAATCAAAATACAGATAGCCAAAGCTTCGGTTGGTTCAGCTGAGATGGGGCAGTCATCCAGATTCACCAACGTGACTAAGTCAAGCTAAACCTGCAACCTTGTCTGCCGATCGGACAGATCAAGCGACTCCCCATTACGGATGCGCTGGAACACATCTCGAAAATCAGTACCTTTCTCCAGAAATCGAAACGCGGACGAAGCGACATAGTCGGCGCGTTCTTCAAACGCCAGCCAGCGGCGTCCTTCACATTGTGCAATCTCCCCAGTGGTGTTGGAACCCGCAAAAATATCCAGCACCTTGTCGCCTGGACCAGTTTGTAAGCGAATGAAAAAAGCGGGTAACTTGCTCGGGAACCGTGCAGGGTGTGCCTTGATTTCAACGGTCTTACACCCAGAAAGGTAGCGCCCATTCGATTCGGAATTCGCTATCGTCAGTAAATTTGGTGGTATCGCTCCACCGTTGTTCTTCCCGAAGCTCTTGGCAATGTCGTGCCCTGATGGACGTTGCTTAGGCCTGAAGAACTGATCAGGGTCCTCGATCAACTTCTTCATGCGGTCAGAGTACGGTGCGAGCACACGAGAGACATTGGACTTGGGCCACGGCGTCTTTGAGAGCCACCAGACCGTATTCACGGAATCCTTAGTGCCAAAGAACTTCAGCAATGACTTTTAAACTGTATTTTTATTGAGTAAAATTAAACCATGAGAACTTACTCTTATAAAGCGAAACTCTCAAAGTACACTCATGTTCAGTTAGATGAATTTCTAGAGCAACAGAGACAGCTTTACAACGCCGCGTTGCAGGAAAGGAT
>MKWU01005192.1_pt1 | contig 14420 bp, 11 predicted proteins | sample 809101 | NCBI WGS metagenome assembly MKWU01 (sample SAMN05860141, study PRJNA318959) | sponge metagenome | host: Aplysina aerophoba | place: Slovenia: Piran, Adriatic Sea, Gulf of Piran | collected 2013-05-07 | reverse complement strand
TGGCGCCCGGTCGCCCGCCGCCGTAGTAGTTCGGTGCGGGTCCCGAGATCGGCAGATAGGCGATGCCGCGCCCCGCGTCGACGGGGGCCGAAAAGGCCCACATGTTGGTGCCGGAGCGGTCTTCCCAGCCATCGCCCCAGGTCTCGTTCCAGGGCTCCCCGGCGCGCGGCACGGTCTGGAACTCCCAGAGCTTGCGGCCGGTGCGCACGTCGAAGGCCCTGGGGTTGCCGGCCGGGCCCTGGGGCAGTTCGAGGACGGCGGCGCCGATGATGGCGACATCCTGCCAGACGGTGGGCGTGCCGCCGTAGGGCACGCCCACGTCCACGTAACCATCGTCGCCAAAACCGTTTACCGGTTCTCCCGTTGCAGCGTCCACGGCGATCAACCAGGACCGGTTCATGAACAGAATTCTCGCCGGGGTGTTGCCGTCGCCCGGCCACCAGGCCACACCGCGGTTGGACACGGTCGCAGGGAGTCCTCGGAAGCTGGGCGTGTCGTCCGGGAGAGCATAGGTCCAGACTTCCTCGCCCGTGCCGGCATCCAGGGCAATCACCTGGCCTCCGCTGGGCACGAACATGACGCCGTCGATGACCAGCGGTACGGCGGTCGAACCGGCGGCCAGTGTGTACGACCACGCTAGCGCAAGCGTGCCGACGTTCTCGCGGTTGATGTCCTCCAGCGGCGAATAGCGCGTGGCCGCAAGATCCCGGTTGATCGTGCGCCAGTCGCCCGGCGGCATGTGCGCGTTGCCACCGCCCGGGGCACGGGCCTGAACGGTTTGCCTGGGGTCGCTCACGCCAGTGGCCGGCCCGGTATCGCCGCTGCCGGGATCGTTCTGGGCCGCGGCGGGCAGGTACAGCAACGCGGCAGCCATTGCCACCACGTTCGCCGGAATGCGCCTGGGTAATCCGAACATTGAAGCAAATCGCATCTAAGGACCTGTTGAGCGTCGATGATACAGGTGATCGGTCTTGTAGCCAAACCGATTAGTTCGCCTGTGCCGCAGTGCCAAGGATTGGAACGGCGCTTCACTCGGGTGAGGCGCTTGTGCTAAATTGGCCAAACCTACCAGTTCGGCAGACGAAACAGCCTCATCGGAGCGTGTCATGAACCATCGAATATCCGCTTCCAGACTGTTCGGTATCCTCGTGGGGACGATCGCCGCCTCGATGTGCATCGAATCCCTTGCGCAGGACGCCTCTGCCGGGAGCGACGAAGATTGGGTTCAGCCCATGACGCCCTGGGGCGATCCCGATCTCAGGGGAATCTGGCCGATCGATCACATGATCGGCACGCCGCTAGTTCGTCCCGAGGAAATGGGCGATCGGCTGTTCGTGACCGACGAGGAGTTTGCCGAGCGCCAGGAAACCATGCTTGCCACGCAGGCCCGCTACGACGAGGAGGATTCCGAAGACCGGATCGGCATGGGACATTGGGCGGAACCGTGGCAGGCTCAGCGACAGACGTCCCTGATCATTGATCCGCCCGACGGGCAGCTCCCGGAATTGACGGAATTCGGCGCGGCGAAGTCCGAGACGCTGGGGAGTAGCTGGTTCAGGGAGACCTGGGATACGCCCGAGGACTTCGATGTCTGGGATCGCTGCATCACCCGCGGCATGCCACCCTCGATGCTGACATTCCGTTACAACAACGGTATCGAGATCATGCAGGCCCCGGGCTATGTGGTGATCCGCCTGGAGATGATCCACGACACGCGCATCATCCCTGTGGATGGCCGACCGCCGCTGGACTCCGCCATTCGCCACTGGATGGGCGAGTCCCGCGGTCACTGGGAAGGCGATACGCTGGTGGTGGAATCCACCAACTTCAACGGCATCGCCGGGATGACCAATGTTGCAACCGTAGGCACGCCGTGGCACAGCATCGCCACCAGCGAGTCGCTGCGTATCGTCGAACGATTTACGATGATCGATGACGACACGATCCAGTTCGAGATGACCATCGAGGACCCGGAAATCATGACGGCGCCCTGGACGATCACTTACCCGTGGTATCGGGATCAGGACTACGAGTTCTACGAATACGCCTGTCACGAGGACAACTACACGATCCGCGACTACATCACCACGTCACGCTACGAGCGCGCACAGGCAGCGGCGCAAGCCGAAGAATGATGCGCGCCGCCTGGCTGGCGGCTGCCGGGATGCTGGCCGTGGCGCCGACAGCCTCGGCCCAGATCCAGGATCCCGTTCAGCTTGACTCCGGCCAGATCTCGGGCGGCGCCACCTCGCAATCCGGCATCCGCGTCTTCAAGGGGATTCCGTTTGCGGCGCCGCCGGTCGGCGACCTGCGCTGGCGCCCGCCTCAGCCGGTGGCGCCGTGGGACGGTGTGCGCGAGGCCGACGAGTTCGGCAGCGTTTGCATCCAGCCACCCGGTGTGGGTCGCCTCAACATTGCGGTCCTGGAAGATTCACCGCCCCTCGACGAGGATTGCCTCTACCTGAACGTGTGGACTGGTTCGGCTTCGGCAGCCGAGCGACGCCCGGTCATGGTTTATGCCTTCGGCGGCGCGTTCACCGAGGGTGGGGGATCGGTAGCGCTTTACGACGGCACGCGCCTGGCTGAAAAGGGTGCGGTTGTGGTGACGCTCAACTACCGTCTCGGGCCATTCGGCTTTTTTGTTCACCCCGAACTCACGGAGGAGTCCGAGCACAACGCCGCGGGTAACTACGGGCTCATGGATGTGGTTGCCGTGCTGCGCTGGGTGCAGGCCAACATCGCCGCGTTTGGGGGCGACCCGGATAACGTCACGCTGTTCGGCCAGTCGGCCGGTGCGATGATGGTGGCGGTGCTGGCGGCATCTCCGGAAGCGGATGGCCTGTTCCACCGCGGCATCGCCCAGAGCGCCGGCTGGATGGGCCTGACCGTGACGCGGATGCGCACCCGTTCGCAAACGGAGCAGCAGGGACTCGAGGCGGCGGAGGAAATTGGGGCGCCGTCGCTTGGCGAACTCAGGGCCCTGCCTGCCGACGAGGTCACGTCGCTGCGCGGGGCCGGCATCATCGTCGACGGTTGGGTCATCCCCGAAGACCTGACCCTGGTTTTCGAGGAAGGCCGGCAGAACGATGTCGATGTGCTGGTTGGCTCCACCCGGGACGAAGGCTCCTTCTTTGCCGGAGGACCTTCCGCCGAAGACTGGGAAAACCAGGTACGAGGTCGCTGGGGCGACCTGGCCGAGCGGGTCCTTGAACTGTATCCCTCCGAGCAAGTGACGGATTCGTTCCCTGCGCTGTTCAGCGACGAACTGGCCTGGCAGATGCGCCTTCTGGGTGAGCGGCAGGCCGACAACGGGAGTCGGGCATACGCATACCTTTTTACCTACACGCCGCCTGTTGACCCGGGGAATCCCTCGCGCGGCGCCGCCCATGCGGCGGAAATTCCCTATGTCTTCAACAATCTCGGTCAGTTGCCCCTCTATCCGGACAACAGCTCGCCCGAATTGGCGGCGGCTTCCGGGAGCGGGCAGGCGCTGGCGGAGCTGATGTCGTCCTACTGGGTCAATTTTGCCCGTAGCGGCGACCCGAATGGAGAAGGGTTGCCGCAGTGGCCACGCTTTGTGGACCTCATGAACAGTCCGGCGATGGTCCTGGGAGAGGAGGCGGCGCCGGAATCGGTACTGCCCACCGAGAAGTTCGCTCTTTTCAACTCGCTCTACGAGCGGCAGGCGGAGTCGCTGGCGGGAAACTGAGGACTTCCAACGGGCCGTTTCGATGTTGGCCTGGCTCACACGGAAACGATTTTCGAGCTATTCCTGAGGAAGTGCGAACACCATGTACTGGCCGGGACCCGGTTCGGGAAGGTCCAGGCCCCAGTTGAATACGCCGTTTCCGCCTACGGGCAGGGCGATGAACTGTCGTCCGTCGGCTTCGTACACCGCGGGTACGCCTTCGGGCGCCGCCGGCAGGCTGAATTCCCACAGGATCGATCCGTTGTCCACGTCCCGCGCCCTGATGGTTCGGTCCGATGACGTTGCGACAAAAATCAGCCCGCCGCCCGTGACCACCAACCCGCTTCTGGGGGCGTGGGCACCGGTGCCGGTGATGCCCTGGTCCCGAAGCTGGGCCACGTCGCCGTTCGGCGTTTGCCAGAGGACTGCGCCGGCGTTCAGGTCATAGGCGGTGATCTGCGACCAGGGTGGACCGATGGCGGAGAGGCCGTTGCTCTGAATCATGAAATCGATGGGCACGCCGTACGGGATGAAGCCGGGACCCGCGTTGGGTGCCGCCACGTCAGTCGAAGAATCGTCGGGCGCCATCAGATGGGCCGTCGTGGGAAACGCCTTGGACGAGATGTACATCCGTCCGCTGACCGGGTCCACCGCGGAACCGCCCCAATTCGTGCCCCCGTTGTGCCCGGGCATCATGATGGTGCCCTGGAGGCTCGGCGGCGTGAACAGGCCCTCATTCCGGAAAGTGGCCAGCATGTCGCGTAGCGCGGCCTGGTCGGCGTCGGGCAGGTGAGGGTTGATTTCGTCCGCGGTGAATGACAGGCGGGCGAACGGTGGTGGCGCCGTGGGAAATGGTTGGGTTGGCCACGACTGCTCTCCGGGAACGTCGGACTGCGGCACCTCTCGCTCCTCGATGGGCCACAACGGTTCTCCGGTCAGCCGGTCGAATACGAACAGGTATCCCTGCTTCGTGGGCAACGCCACCGCGTCGATGTCACGGTCGTCATGGCGTACGGTGAGCAGTTTGGGTGCGGCCGGAAGGTCGTAGTCCCAGAGATCGTGGTGGATCGTCTGGAAATGCCAGAGCCGCTCGCCGGACCGCGCATCCAGCGCGAGCAGGCTGTTTCCGAACAGGTTGGCGCCGTGGCGGTTGCCGCCATAGAAGTCGTAGCGGGCCGTCCCGGTGGGTATGTAGACAATACCGAGATTTGCATCGACCGTGGATTCGCTCCAGTTGTGCACGCCGCCGTAGTTGCCCCGAGCTGCTTCCGGCCAGGTTTCGGCGCCGAATTCTCCGGGGCGCGGCACCGTGTGAAAGACCCACTCCAACGCGCCGGTGAGCACGTTGTAGGCGTGAATGTCCGCCGGTACCGAATCGTATCCTGCGGTGCTGGCGGGCAGCGACATGATGATCAGGTCCTCGAAAACCCGGCCGGGGTTGTCCGTCTGCAGCGGACGGATACCGCCCGGGTCCATGTCCAGTCCCTCCCGCAGGTCGACCCGGCCATCGTCCCCGAATTCGGCAATGGTGCTGCCGTTGCCGGCATCGACGGCGGTGAGGAAACCGCTGTTCAGGTAGAGCAATCGCCGGTCGCCGCCGTCCTCGTTTTGCCAATGGCTGATGCCCCTGCTGCCCACCGGCCCGTCGTGTGATCGCGTCCAGATTTCTTCGCCGGTCGCCGCATCGAGAGCGACGAGCGTACTGCCGTTGGCGAGAACGTACATGACCCCGTCGATGACGATGGGATTGAAGCGATGATTGCTGCCGCCGGTCAGGTAGGTCCAGTCGACCTGGAGTCGATCGACATTGCTCTTGTCGACCTGGTCCAGCGACGAATACTGGGAGGAGTCCACGCCTCCCAGGTACTGGTCCCAGGTTTCAAAGTCGAAAGCGGGTTGTGCGCGCAGGTCGGTCTGCACCGCCAGGCAAGCGATCAGTGCCACGCTTGCAACCGAAGCGCGCGGACCTGTGGTTCGGGCGTTCACGTCGGGAAATTCTAACTGCCGTCCTGAGGTCGAGATTCCCTGCTGTTCGATCAATCTGTTAGTGTTACATACAAAGTTTGCCATGAACAGGAGCCTTGTCGGCATTCGGCACGTTACCGATGTCCACGCGAAAGGAAACAACGGCCCATACCACGCCACGCGTGGCGGACGATGAAGAACTGGGAGACATCCACGAGATCGTCGGCTTCCATATCAGGCTGGCATACGGCACCGCCTATCGACATTTCATGGAGACGTTCTCGGATCTCGGGCTGACGCAAAAGCAGGTGTCGGTGCTCTGGCTCGTGGACGATCATCCGGATATTTCCCAATCCGGACTGGCAAACCTCATTCGCATGGACCGAGCCACGACGATGGCCATCGTCAAGCGGCTTGAAGCCAGGGGCTACCTGACGAGATGGCGGTCAAGCACTGATGGGCGCAAGCTGGCACTGAACCTGACGGCGTGCGGAGGTGACGTATTGACTGCGGCGAAGGCGGCGATTCGAAAACACGAGCGATGGCTCAAGTCACGTTTCACCCGCAAGGAAGTACAGACTCTGATCGAGTTGTTGACGCGCATTCACGAATAAGGCGCGGTGACAGACTGGCGCCGTTGCTGTTTACGACCCGTGCCTCGGTGCACAGGAAGGAAAGCCCGCAACCGGCCGTCATCGCTGCCGCCAGCCGCCTGAATAGACGGTTCTCGCTACTTTGGAGTAAGGGGCCGGCGCGACAATGGCCTTGATTTCTACCACCTTGTGGCGTTCAACCGCAGGTTTGCGAGTGCCGCCGTTCGGCTCGCCCCAGACCAGCGTGACCTCGGTGCCGGGGCTCGAGTGCTCCTCCTCGACCATGGCCAGGGTCAGCATCTTGGCTTCGTTGACGCTGTAACCGATCCAGGTGGACAAACCCACGAGATCGCCATCGACAGTGACGCTGTCATACGGATGCATCGAGTAAACGGCGCTCGGGAACTCAATGAACTTCGCCTGCAGACCGTCGTCGAACATCGTGTTCATCGCATCTGTCACCGACGCGTCGTCGAGTGCCAGCGTGACCTTGCGCCGATGAGGTCCGCTGGACTTGGCCGCCAGCGCTCCTTGGCCGATGTAGTCGTGACCGAACTTGACGAACGGACCGTAGCCGAGATCCCATGGCGTCAGGTAGTAGTCTTCGATGTTATTGGAAACGAAGCTGCCGCCGATGGTCGCATTCGCTTCGTAGTCGTTTTCCGTCAGCCATTCACGATACGGTTTCATCTTTTCGCCGGTATAGACTGCGGGCAGAGGCGAGGGAATCCAGCCCGACTCAAGCGTATTTGACGAATAGCAACGGCCTCCGGCCAGCCGCATGCCGTGGGCACTACCGGCCTCGGCCAGCGCTGCGTGCACTGTTTCCCTGTCCTGCCAGGGTCCCATCAACTCGTATCCGGGTTGCCCTGCCATGCCGTGACGCAGGGCACGGACCTGGCAGCCGGCAATCTCCATCCGGGTCATGTTGAAAAACTTCAGGTCCGGTGCGCCCTGTCCGGTGGCACTTTCGATGACCCTCATCGCATTGGGGCCCTGGACCTGGTAGCGATAGTGTCTGCGGTTTTCCGGATCGGGACGCAGGGCCGTACGCTCGTCGTAGGTACAGGTCAGGTCGTGGTTGCCCGTTTCGGCGTGATACATCACCCAGGTGAGAGCCGGCGCGCGTCCGACGAGATTGAACCGGTTTTCGTCAAGATGGAAAAGTATCCCGTCGCCGATCACGTAGCCGTCGTAGCTGCATGGTACGAATTGTTTTGCCTTGTTGGGCTCGAAGTCCCGGAACGCGATGTAGCCGAGGCTCATCAGCAACTCTGATGCACCGGGTCCTTCCACCATCAACTCGGCCATGTGGTAGGACTGATTGAACAGTACGCAGGTCTCGGCCCAGCTTCTCTGTTCGTCGCGCCAATTCGTGTACTCGGCCGGCACGCCCGGATAAACATTGGGGCCGGATTGCTGGTTTCGCAGGAACTCAACGATATCGCCCGCGTCGCGAAGTACGTCTTCCAGCGATCGGGCGTTCGCAGGTGATGAAACTGGCATGGTTGATCGGATCCCTCTGGCTTTGGAACCGCGGATTTTCGGATAGTCTAACCCGCGATATTTGTATGTGCCACATACTAAATAGCGGTCACCACAATGGATCATGTTGCATCAACCCGTAACTACATTCCCCATCTTTCCCGGGGACCATTTGTGGCGGGTCTGGCGCGATCCGCAGAAGAACAATCGGGCCTCGACAAGTGCCCGCAAGGTCAACATCAATCGGTTTGACAGCATTGGGCACGGTGGATATGGTATGAACCGAACCACGCGGTTCGGTACGTTTGTTGCCAGCGTGCTGATTTCGTCGAGGGAAACCGCAAATGCATTCAGTGTCCAACGCGAAAATCGCACCGGAATTCCAGCAGGCTTCACCGGGCTTCATGACGCGCTTGCCGGACTATTCGGCAGAGGTCACAACGCCCGATCGAAAGTCGCTGGACCTGGCGGCAAGTCTGATGCCGCAGGATGCACGGGTCTACGTCGCATCGCTGCCCAAGGATCCCCCGGACCGCCAGATCGAGGTCTGTTCACGGGTGCGCGATCTGGGATTGATCCCCGTGCCGCACATCGTGGCGCGCAATATTGCAAACAGGGATGCGCTGGACAATCTGCTCCGGCGTCTTTCCCGCGAAGCGGGTGTGGACCGGGCCCTCATTCTCGGTGGCGACAAGGATGTGCCGGTCGGTGAGTATGACTGCAGCCTGCAACTGATCGAGTCCGGCTCGCTGCAAGAGCACGGTATCGACAAGATCGCCATCGCCTGTTACCCGGAAGGTCACCCACGAATACCCGACGATGTTCTCGACAAGGCGCGGGCCGACAAGGTCGCCGCAGCCCGCGCCGGTGGCCTCAGTCTCATCCTCATCAGTCAGGTCTGTTTCGAGTCCGCGCCAATCATCGGGTTCCTGAGGAAAGTCCGGTCCGAGGGCGTGACCGAGCAGGTGCGTGTCGGTGTTGCGGGTCCGGCAACGCATGCGACTCTGATCAGGTACGCGATGATCTGCGGTGTCGGTGCATCTCTTCGAGCACTAAGGGAACGACAGGCGTTGGCAAAGAATGTGCTTTCCGGCGAGACACCGGAGCAACTCATTCTGGAACTCGAGGAGGCAGCGGAAGCGGAACCGTTGTTGAACGTCTGGGGCATCCACTTCTTCACGTTTGCGTCCCTCAGGAACACGATCAAATGGGTGGAAGGTTTCCGGGACAACAGGTGATGGTGTCCCGTTGGCGTCGGGTGCAGTTCCTGTTCGTTGCGGAGACTTCGCGGGTGAATTGCCAAAGTCTCGGATCATGGTCTTTGACCTCGATCCGGGATCGTCGGCCTATTCCGCACCCGTAGTCTTTTCGAAGAACGGATTGCCGAAATCGTCCTTCAGGTCGATCAGGAACTGGTTGTTCTCCTGACAGATGTAGTCGGCCAGTTCCTGGCCTTCGGACCACGGAATATCCCATGCGATGGTCCAGGGGGCGCTGTAGGCGCCCGGGTCGGTGATGGTCACTTCGTAGTGGAGCGTGTCGCGATCGGGCCGGGTGATCCGCTCAACGGTATGCAATTGATCGGTGTGCATATGACCGCTGTAGTCCAGCCAGGTCTTCTCGTTGTAGCCGACCGTGTCGACGATGAGGGTATCGCCTTCCCAACGTCCGACGGAGTGCCCGAAGTACGTCGGATTCAGCGCCTCACCTTCGGGATGAGGCCGCCCGTCCATGTGAATCTCGCGCCAGACGTGGCCACCGCCCTCGAAAATGATGATGATGCGGTCGCGGTTCTGAATGATCTCGGCGGGATAGGGCGTGCCGAATGCGCGCGGACCGCCGGGTGGAAGGCAGAATCCTTCCGGATCGTAAAGCGACTGATTGGCCCGGTTGTAATCGCGCATGGCCTTCGTCCAGGGCAGCATCGGCGCGGTTCCGCCTTCTTCCACGATCAGCTCTTCGAAATTCCGTGTCCACGGCAGATTCCAGACGCCGTCACCGCCCAGGTCAACCGTGCCGTCAGGCAATCGCGGCGCTGGCGGGGACTTGTGAGAGGCATCCGCGGCTTCCTGGGCGAAGGTGGAAGTGTGGGAACCAGCAAGCAGCACCAGTGCACCTGCGGCGGTAATGACGGATCTGATCATTTGGGCCTCTCCGCTAATTGTGTTGTGCGCTCGTTCGGCAATTTGGCTGATCGGTGTGGCGTGCGACTTCGGGCGTCAGTCTTCGGTTGCTCGATTCGTCGAGTTGAAGAGTTGCTGACCGCTCGCCAGCACCACCTCACGCGCGTTGCCCTTGAGGCTGCCGTCCCGCGCCCGGGACCCGGTGACGCTCACCGTATCGCCGATCTTCAGGGAATTGCGCGTCCAGCCTCGGCGCATCAGTCCGTTGGGGCTTCCCAGTTCAAGCGCCCAGTTCTCCCAGTCGCCATTTTCGTTCTCCACGTCGATGTAGAAGAACGTATGGGGATTCGACCATTTCACGCTGGTTACGATGCCGGTCAACGCGATCGGGCTATCCGCGTCGAACTCTGCCGCAAAAGAGTGGTGGGCCACCACTTGAGCCGGCAGCGTCAGAAAGCCGGTCGCCACCATCGCCGCGCCCAACGTCAGTTTCATGTTCATCCCTTCAATCCTCGCTAATTCAGTGTCACAAGGAACGTGCCGGTTTCATCGCCGTGCCGGTAAGTGCCCGAAAATCTGCGGTTGGTCCAGGAGCCAAGATTCTCGATAGTCCCGGTTGCAACATAGCGGGCGGTGCTGCCGTCCCCGGCCGGCATGTCGGCCTCGATGGTGAGTGTCCACGTGGACGCATCCAGTTCCGCGCGATCGATCTCCACGCCGTTGCGCCCTGGATTGATCATCCCGGTGATCTCGTTGTCGACCCAGTCCAGCAGCAGCAAGACGCGCCGCTGCTCGGATTCGCCGGGACCCCAATAGCCGCTCCAGGCGCCCTTGGCGGGATGGCCGAGCTGAGCCCAGATCGGCGCGGCCGCGAGGCAGGCGAGCAGGCAAAAACAACGAAGCGACCTGGACATCATCGAGTAACCTGCTTCTTGTCTTTCGTCCGCGAGAATGTCCGTTGTCGTCAGAAGTGGACGACAGAGCGGATGCTCTTGCCTTCGTGCATGAGGCCGAATGCCTTGTTGATGTCCTCCAGCCCCATGGTGTGGGTGATCATCTCATCCACCTCGATGTCGCCGGCCATATACTGCTCGACCATGCCGGGCAGTTCGCTTCGTCCCTTCACGCCGCCGAACGCGCTGCCCCGCCAGACGCGCCCGGTCACCAACTGGAACGGCCGCGTGGCAATCTCCTGACCGGCGCCGGCCACGCCGATGATGGTGGATTCACCCCAACCCTTGTGGCAGCACTCAAGCGCCGCACGCATCAGGTTGACGTTGCCGACGGCCTCGAACGAATAATCCACTCCGCCTCCGGTCAGGTCGACAACGACATCCTGGATCGGGGCGTCGTAGTCATTGGGGTTGACGAAATCCGTGGCTCCCAGCGCCGTTGCCATCTCCGCCTTGTCCGGATTGATGTCGATCGCGAGAATTCGGCTCGCATTCGCCATCACGGCGCCCTGAATCACGCTCAGGCCGACTCCGCCGAGACCGAACACTGCCACCGTTGCGCCCTCTTCCACCTTGGCGGTGTGAAGCACGGCGCCGATCCCAGTGGTTACTCCGCAGCCGAGCAGGCAGACTTTCTCCAGTGGCGCCTCCTTGCTGATCTTCGCGACGGCGATCTCCGGCAGGACCGTGTACTCGGAGAACGTCGAGGTGCCCATGAAGTGCAGAATCTGTTTGCCGTTGCTGGAGAACCGACTGGTTCCATCGGGCATCAGCCCCTGTCCCTGGGTGACCCGAATCGCCTGGCATAGATTGGTTTTCCCGGAGGTACAGAAAGAGCATTCGCGGCATTCCGGCGTATACAGCGGAATAACATGGTCACCAACCTTGAGGCTGGTGACACCCTCGCCCACCTCTTCGACCACTGCGCCGCCCTCGTGTCCCAGGATGGATGGGAACGCGCCTTCAGGGTCGTCACCGGAAAGGGTGTAGGCGTCCGTGTGGCAAACACCGGTCGCAACGATGCGTAGCAAAACCTCACCGGCCTTCGGCACGTCGAGGTCGATTTCTTCTATGGACAGGGGTTGCCCGGCTTCCCAGGCTACGGCCGCTCTAGTTTTCATTGCAGAAACTCCCTTTTTCTTTGCTGACAGGATTCGGGGGAGTCTACCGGCACAGTTCAGTAACGCAAACGGACTCCAGCGTCCGGCCCTTGGGAGGTACCGGCAGTCCCGCCTCTTCCATCAATCGACGCAGCAGATCGGCAGTCTCCGGATGTGGGATGGACGACTGCACACCCACCCTCACGAGTCCGTCGGCGTAGTCGATCGCTTGCCACGTTTTTCCAAACAGGTTGTGAATGCTGTCACGGCTGCCGACGTCCCGAACCGCCATGTCGGCGCCGTGATCGACAAGCATCTGCACGATCTCGTTGCGGCCCTTGTGTGCGGCACCCATCAGGGCCGTTCGGCCGTCCAGATCACGGGCATTGACGTCAGCCCCGAGTTCAAGGAGCTGCTTCACGGTCTGGACGTTGTGCTCTCTGGACCATTCATTGGTCACGCCCTCTACCCAGCCTATGCCGGACGCCACCATGAGCGCGGTGGTGCCGTTGTCGGTAGCGATGTGCGGATCTGCGCCGGCGTCCAGGAGGCGCTGTATCAGTTCCGTGTCGCCGGACTGCGCAGCCCGCCAGAAGGGCGTCGCGCCTTCCTCGCGCAGCCACTGGTGAGTAAAGATCGTACGCGTCTCGGTACTCGACATCATGCGGGCGTTCGGGTCGGCGCCATGGTCCAGCAACAACTCGATGTATTCCATGTGGCCCATGTCGGGCTGGCGAGTGGGGTAATCGCCGTTCTCGATGTTGCGGTTGTCGGTCGCGATGTAGAGAGGTGTCCAGCCGCCGTTGTTGGCGATTGCCGGGTCGGCGCCGCGCTCAAGGAGATACTTGCCGAGTTGGTAATAGCGGTTCTGCGTTGCCGTCAGCAGCGCCGTCCAGCCGTACTCGGTGACCTGGTTCACGTCCGCGCCCGCGTCCAGCAGGATTCGAACTGTTTCAATGTCGCCGTGGCGCGCCGCGAAGACCAGGGCGGTCAGCCCGCCGGTCATGGGTCGTTCTCGGCGATATCCGCCGAAGTCGCCCACCGTGTCCGCGGGCTGGGTGGGATCGCCCACGACTTCCCGGGCCCTTTCTTCGGCCGCTGGAACAGCCGCAGCGCCCGCCGGAGCAACGGAGGGCTGGTCGGCTTCGCTGCTCGCCGGCCGAACAGGGGTCTCGGCAGTATCGTCGCCACTGCTCAGGTCGACCGTGATGGAAGTCCCTGCCTGACCCTCGCCGCGCAGGTACTCGTCGATGCGTTCCTTGGGTGTCGGCGCCAGGTACGGGCGGCGCGCCTGCTGGATCGGGTCGGAGCGCAGGGCGAGGTCGGCGCCGCGGTCGACAAGGGCCTGGACGGCTCCCTGGCTGCCGTACGCGGCGGCCCACATCAGGGCGCTTGTGCCGCGTTTGCTCTCCCGCGCGTCAATCTCGGCGCCTCGCTCGATGAGCAGTCCAATGGTCTCAACATCGCCCGTGCGTGCGGCCATCATCAACGCCGTCTCACCGTTCGGCAGCGTTTCCCGGGGATCGGCGCCTGCATCCAGCAGGCGTTGGACCATGGCCGCATTACCGGCTTCGGCTGCCAGCGACAAGGGTGTCACCCCCGCCCGATTGCGGGCCGCGACATCGGCGCCCGCCTCGATCAGCAGGGCCGCCAGCTCCACAAAATCTCCATACACCGCCCAGTGCAGCGCGGTGGCGCCGTCACTTCGGGGTTCGTTCACGTCTGCGTCCCCATCGAGCAGCGCCTCGACGGCAGCGGTATCTCCGCGCATGGCTGCGTCGGCAAGCTCGCCGGCCGCGGCGACGTTTACGGCGGCAACGAAGAGCGCCGGCCATATCAAGGCCGCCCCCCGGATCCACTTGGCTGCATGCATGGTCAGCTCTCCACTCTGCCGCCGACAGCGCTCTACGAAATCAGGCCGTCGAGCCGCCCGGTGCTGTCGCCGATACTATCCCGATGAATGCCATAGGCATCCAGGATGCTCAGCAACAGATTGCCGGTGGGAACTTCCCTGGTGGGGTAGGCGAGGTGTCGATTGCCGACCATCTTGCCGGATGCGCCCCCGATCAGGACATGGGGCACGTCGTAGTGAAGATGCTGGTTCGAGTCGCCCATGTTGGTGCCGTACAGCACCAGCGAGTGGTCTAGCAATGTGCCGTCGCCCTCGGGTATCTGGCTCAGCCTTTCGATGAAGTGAGCCAGCGTCGCCACGTGATAGCGATTGATCCTGGCGTATTCGGCGATACGTCCCGGATCGCCTGCGTGATGGGATCCGCCATGGAAGCTCACTGTAGTGCCGCTCTCGGGATAGACGCGGCTGGTAAGGTCACGAGCGTAAAGCAGGGTGGACACGCGCGTGATGTCTGCCTGAAAGGCCAGCGCCAAAAGATCGAATTGCAGCCGGATGTGCTCATCGAACGACTCCGGGACTCCATACGGCATCGGCATTTCCGGGGTTTCCGTTGAGGCCTGCGCCGCGATCTTCAACCGCCGCTCGAGCTCCCGGATGTCCT
>MKWU01005191.1_pt1 | contig 14423 bp, 12 predicted proteins | sample 809101 | NCBI WGS metagenome assembly MKWU01 (sample SAMN05860141, study PRJNA318959) | sponge metagenome | host: Aplysina aerophoba | place: Slovenia: Piran, Adriatic Sea, Gulf of Piran | collected 2013-05-07 | reverse complement strand
TCAGCTTATGGGTAGTGATAAAGCTTGTCAGCACAGAGTTGGTGGCTAAGACGAACGAGACAACCATCATCTGCTCCTCCCACAGCACCACACTCCCGGTGACCTCAGGCCACTCATATGCAACAGATGCCACACACACACCACCCTTTCTGCGCACGCACGCACATGCACGCACGCACGCACACGCACACACACAGAGAGAGAGAGTAAACAACATCAACACACTCTGAATTCAGAACATTAGCATGCATAAATCCCTTCCCAAATGCACCAGAAGTAAATAAAGCACTCATCATTAGTAGACAAGAAGCAGCCACTGCACTCACTTATGCTGCTGGACCTTCTTGTACCGCTCATCTGCAGCCCTCTCCCTGGCCGCTGCAGCCTGCATGTCCTTCTCTTTCCTCTCCCTGTCCTCCGCTAGCCTCTTCTGCCGCTGCGCCTCTGCTTCTCTGGCTCTCCTCTGCTCCTCCTCCTGTTCTGACTTGGCCCAAAATGCATCCCGCCGTCCGCTACTGATGTCTGCCTTCGCATTAGTCTTCTTATACACTGAACCAACAGGTCCTTGCACCTCATACTTTTTGGGCTTCTCTTTGTGAACACTGAAGTTGGCACCTAAAGCAAGATGGCAGCAAAGATGTGTTGGTAGAGGCTTCTGTCTAAAGCTTTAAACGTCACTAGCAATAGTACAATGTTGCACATTTCGACCACGAAGGTCTTCGTCAGGTACAAATCTGTTTCGTACCTGACGAAGACCTTCGTGGTGGAAATGTTGTACTTAAAGCAACATGGCAGGAATGAATAGGACAGAGTGGCAAAGAAAGCTCGTCCCATCATGCAGGTATTGCTGTGAAGGCTCGTCCAGGTCTGGTCTGGCCCACTCCTTCAGAACACAACACCATGACACATGTACAGAAGCACCAAGTGCACGTTTACCAAGTGTGACGTTTAGTCCACACTTTGCGAATGGTCCTTAAACAATGAAGCTACGTATCTGTGTGCGTGTCAGGGTCAGGGAATGGTTACCTGAGGACTTGGCAACTTTATCTTTGATGACATCTTCATCTAGGTCATCATCGGAACGGGCGTTAATGGTTACATGTGTTCCCTGTAGGTGAAGAAAAGAGAGGGGGAGGGACACACAGTTGAGGAGGAGGGACAAGAGGAGGAGGCAGAAGGATTGGAAGGGGAGGAGAGGGTATCAGAGGGAAGCAGGAGTGGGAGTGGAGGAGAGGAAAGGGAGGAGGGACAGTGTGAGCAAAGAGAAGCTACATCTGTACGTATGTATGTACTTATGCAATGGTCATTACTTGGGTTGGTAAGGAGGCAGGCAAGGCTTGCCACTTACCCGAAAGAAGTGTGTAACGGTGGCCACATGGTTGACACAAGTGCCTTTCACTGATGAGGGCACCCCTTCCCCAGTCTGCACCAGAAGGGAATGGGGGCAGACAGACAAGTGTTCAGCACACACACACCACATGCAAACACACAAGTGAGCACGCACTCACACAGTCACACCACATCTCACCCAGTTTATCCAGACATTCTTGAGGAGCTCAGTGTTGGGGTCCTTTATCTTGATCAAAGCATACAGCACCTTGCCACTGTTCATCTCATCCACCAGCTCCTCGAGGTCACCATCTGTCACGCAACACAGCGTCACCACGTGGATATTACAATGTCACCACATGGATGTCACAGTGTCACCATGCACATACATACATACATTGCCACCATATACGTAGAAGACACAGCGTCACCATACATACGTGCGTAAGTGCAATGTCACCACATGGATGACACAGTGTCACCACATGGATGACACAGTGTCACCACATATGTATGTACATTGTCACCATAAAGAAGACACAACGTCACCATATACGTACATACAGTGCCATCATAACATACAAAAAACGGAAGCAGAGAACAACCAAACATTGAATTCTTGACTGAAATAGGAAGTACAACCATTAGCATTAGTGTCTAATGCACGCAACACCTGCAGTGCTTCTGTGCAAATGCACACCAAACCAAGTTGACCCACTTTGCGCCTCTCTATATAGGTATACAGCTTCACTCACCTCCAGTCTCCACCACTTTCAAGTCGTAGGACTTCCCCTCATACCCAAACACAACCCTGCAAGGGAAGCACCATAATTGAAAGGGGAACCCACATGTACCACAGGGACATGCATCACTGACTCAGAGGACCATGGCTCTGCACATGGCTCTGAGTTGCATACCAACAAGCCTAAAGTCTGGCAGCAAGAGTCAAGACCGGTGACTAGAGAGCAACAGTGGGATGGCAAGGGTTCACCTCCAGGGCAGTGAAAACAAGTGGCAGCCCTTCACATCAACACTGCCCAAACTGATTACAAAAACCTGATTGACTTGGATGTACCTGTGTGTGTGTGTATGCTTGTACAATTCCAGGACCTGCATCAAAACCCACTCTGTGGATGCAGCACTCCTGATTCAAATAATCCATCTACCTATCAAACCATCTATCTATAAACAACATGCAAATCCAGAACACTATCACAGATACGTACATAGAGCTGAGAGTGATAGGTAGACAATTAAATCATATATGGTTCAATGACGTGCAACACAGTGCATATGGCACTGAGCTCCCAGTGCTCACTATCACCTCAGCCACCCCACCGTCACCCCGCCCCTGCTAGTGCCACGAGGCTAGCAACACTGAACCGTCTTGCAAACACCAACCCTCTCCCGCTGGAATGCGATGCCCCAGTACACAAGGACAACAATTAAGTGCCCTTCAATAAGCCGTACGCAGTTTAATAAGATTCATAAATGTGATCAATTGCACGACGACCATAGAGCACAAACGTTTCCCTTTCGATGTACGTAGCTAGCTAACATTCATCAAGACCAAAGCAATTCAACTCCTGGTATCAACGAAAGACTACAAGCACATAAACACAGTATCTCAGCGCCATTGTCGCACCAGTTGGTCGCGGTGGAGTCACTGAGGACGTCGTTGAAGGCTGCCAAGAGCTGGTCCTTGTACTTGTTCAAATTGACAGCCATGATTGCTCTAACACCTGCCAAATATGGCATGGCACAGCGCAACGCAATTTAACGCATAGAACCGCGTTCACACACGCCGCCACGCTGCGCTGCTTGCAGCTTGAGCTACCGTTTCCCTGTTTTGAATTCATGCCGAGGACTCGCCGCCGTGAACTGAGAATACCACTCGTGATGTATACATGGTTACACATGCTGTGCTGCATGTGGATCCACCATTTCCCCATCAGGGTCTTAGGCAAGCCAGCATTTTAAATACTTTCACAACGACAAGCAGCTGGGCACTGAACGATTTGGAGTGATCCCAACAAATTGCTAATTGCTCAACTAGTAATGGCTTTGAAATCGAATGGCTGTGAGACATAGCTAACACTGATGCATGGCCGCTGGATATTGGCTACTGGATATGAGCTTCTCCGTCTTGCCTAAAACAGTGAAGTAAGGGGAATGGAATTAGCCAGAAAAGACTACCATACTACTGCTGCTAAGAGGGTGGAGAGTGACCAGTGGCAAGTGGAGGTGGAGTTCCTGAGAAGTAGGAAACCAAAACAGAGTGGGCAGCAACTGGTATAATCATAACCCAGGCTGTTGAGGTTAGCTAGTTGGCAGCCCCCTACTAATTGACCCAAAGTGCCTAGGGTGGCCTATAAACAAAGCTACAATATCAGTTTACTCAGCATGTCGGTAACAACCCATAAACTAATGATATAATATTATCATGCATTACTATGCTCACCATGAATACACTTATGTTGCTTGTATTCATTTAGTGTGCAGCCACTCAAGGTGTGCCATGGCTGAGCTATGTACAGCCAAGACTCAGGCTATGGGTAGAACTATCGCCATCAATATTACACTGGCACCAGGGAAGGGGAGTGCATGCAGACATGACAATGTAATGGCAAGTTATAGCTACCAATGGAGAATCCATGCTGTTTATTACACAGTCAGTGATAGCTATGCTTGTCTGTTCAGCTTTCTGGTTCACACACACATGTAGGTATGTTGTATCACTATGCAAATATTTGAGTATTGTATTGAGTTTGTGGCAATGATTACATGCAGGCATGTGTAAGTGACAGTATGTATATAGGCACTCTCAACATTGATAACTTGGGAAGAAGGTTTCTACGTCAAGCACAGTTGTGAGTCTCTTATATTATATACATTAGTGTGCTGACCACACTCCACGTCCTCAGGCACGCTATAGAACCTCTAAGTTAACTTGCCAGACTTTTGTATTGGATATAGTGAGCTGGGAATGACTCAGCAATCAAAGTCATGGGGTGAGCTCTAAACTGGAGCTGAGCCACTTTCCAAACAGTAGGAATTCATTAACATTTAGCACACCATGAATATTTATAACCACACACATACGTGTGTGTGTGTGTGTGTGTGTGTGTGTGTGTGTGTGTGTGTGTATATACATACGTATATATACTGCACCATATACAGTTATACATGGCTATGTAAATGTATAAACTCTGTAAAATGTAAGATCAAAGGCCATATATAGGATAGCACATCGCTGTGTATATAAACAACATAGATGTGGGTAACAGCTATACAGCTCAGAAACTAGAATGGGGTTCATCTGGCACCTTCTTGTGCTAGTTGTTCTGCTAGCAGCTTCTGCAAAAGGTGTGTGATCTGTGGGCGTGTCCAACTGATGTGTATGTGTGTATAAACCACGATGACAGGTGACTGATGTCTAGCAAGCTAGCCACCAGTTTAGTTAAACTTTATCTTCTGTCTCTCTCTGCACCAGCCCAACAGAACTACAGCCTGACAGGCGGCTCAACTCCATATGAAGGCACAGTTGAGGTGTTTCGCAATGGGCAGTGGCAGACAGTGTGTGATGATGAGTGGAGTTTGACTACAGGTAATCTGGTTTGCCGACTACTGGGCTACGGACCTGCAATACAAGTTTACTCTGGGGCACACTTTGGGGAAGGAGCAGGAAACATCTGGGCAAGAAGATGGGTTTGCAATGGGAAAGAGAGTAGCTTGGAGGAGTGTGGGGTGTTTGCCTTCTGTAGTGACCAAGAGGCTGCTGGTGTGTCCTGTAACCCAACAGTGGATTCAGCATCAGTTGGGATTCCATCTTACGCATGGTTTATAGTTGGTTTAGTAGGGATCCCGTTGGTTATATGCATATTGGTATGCATTTGCTGCATCGCCTGGTCCATCTCCATGACATGCTGCTGCACAAATCGCCACATTCGTTGTTCTTGCGAAACGTGCTGCCCTTGGAAGTGTTACTGTGGGACGGCTTGTAAGAACAGTATCAAAACATGCTGCAAGCCTTGCAAGATCTGTTGCAGTAACCTCGGATTCTGCTTGAAGAGCTGCTGTACTGCCTGTGGGAGGTGTGTGATGGCCAGTGGAAAAGCTTGTTGTCTACCACTCATACTCTGTGGTAGGTGCATCAAAACAAGCCTGATCACCATGGGTAGGAACATTAAGCTGTGCTGCCACAACATGGCGAGGTGTCTTCGCAGCTGCTGCAAAGCCTGTTGTGAGCCAATTGTGAGGTGCTGGACAAACCTTGGCAAGTGCATCAAAGCTGCCTTCATTTCCTGTGGCAGGTGCCTCCAAAGCTGCATGACAGCATGCTGCACTCCATGCGTGCTCTGCTGCACGGCCATGGGGAACTGTACCAAGTTCATGTGTGCTGCTCTGGGTTCTTGCTTCAAGGCATGTGGAAGGGGACTCGCTACTTGCTGCTACTATGCCTGGATAAGTCTATGCTGCCCTTGCATAGTATTCTGCTCTGACAAGGAAACTCTTCATCAGTACAAGCGAGATATCACTGGGGTCTGCAGTGAGGCAGTTGACGAAGAAGCTGGTGTTGGTGGTGGAGCCTTTGACAATGTGGCTACTGTTGGTGATGGAGATGTTGACAATGTGGCTACTGTTGGTGATGGAGCTGTTGACAATGTGGCTACTGATGATCATGTTGGCTTCGAGGGCTGCATTTTGAGCATGCAATCCAGTGTCCAAGCATGCTGCTTTATCCCTTATACAGAGGATGAGGATCAGCGACCTAACTAGTTACTTGCACACAATTGCAAATAGTGGTATAGAATTCAACCTTTATGGAATATTATGCACATATGTGTGTACACTATGCATAGCAACTAGAGCTAGCTACGTACATGTACATGTATGCTTAGTCTTGTGCTGTTAGGACCAGATCTACCTATACTGCACAACTTCAAAGGACTGTGAAGTGCATACTTCTAATTTTAGACATCAAATTCAGTGCCCACATTGCTCAATATGTCCATGTCCATGACGTTGGACATGCACACAGCTAGACATGTATGCATGCATGGCTGGTGCATTCACCCAGTGTCCAAGTATCCCAACTCTGAGTGCGACATTGGAGAATATGGGATTGGGTATGAGATCAATGACCTCTAAAACTAGCTGGCACATTCCCCAGGAGAGTAGGTAAGTCTGCACAAACATTCCCAGGAAGGAAGTGAGTTAGCAAGTAACAAAACAAACACACCAGGAAGGAATGTTAGCACTATATGAATATCATCAACCTCAGTCCTGCATGTCTCATTTCTTAATTAATTAAAAAATGGCTTCCCATGGAGCATGTATGTGGGAGTTTGTTCACCAGAATTATATATTGGACAGGATGTACATTTAATTACATGTTGCCATTTAATGTTATACTAGTACTGTGTGATTAAACGCTGAAAGCACACCATAGCCATTCACATAGCCAACAGCAAACTAAGAGGGAAGAGAGTTCGTCTTCTGGAGTTCACCAGAAGTAAGATGCAAAGCAGTCAAGCCAAGAAGCAATATTTAATATATATGTACTAGCACATACATGTATATAAAATACTTAATCATGCATAATCATAGTGCACATTGCATGAGTATAGTCCACGGCGCCTGCTATACAGACAGCGCGCTCAGAAATTTTCAACTCTGAGCGAATACGTATTGATGCAACAACATATTTTGATTGGGTGTAGGTAGGATGGCCTTCAAGACCTGGGCTGGAGTTCCCCTGAAGTAGGAAGCAAAATCAGCCAGCAAATATTTACATAGCACACTATGAATACTCTTAACCATGTGTGTGGTACATACATATTATGCAGTTGCACATAGCTATATATATAAACTCAATATCTATATAAAAATTATATAATTTCATATATATATATATATATACATATAGGCCTGTGAGATAAAAACCCAAGGACAAAAATGTTGGATAGCTAGCCAATAGTAAGCTCAGAAACAAGAGAATGGTGTTCATCTTGCACCTTCTTGTGCTAGTTGTTCTGCTAGCAGCTTCTGCAAAAGGTGTGTGATCTGTGAGCGTGTGTGTATAAAGGTATAGGTAAAAGGTATAGTATAGTCTGTGTTTATCCAACTAATGTACTGTGACAGATGCTAAATGCTTCTTGATAGCTAGCTAGCTAAATAAGTGTCTTTATCTTTCTCCTCTGTCTCACTGTGCCCCAGCACAACAGAGCTACCGGCTGACAGGTGGCTTAACTCAGTATTCTGGAACAGTTGAAGTATTTCGCAATGGGCAGTGGCAGACTGTGTGTGATGATGGATGGGATTATACTGAAGGAAATTTAGTTTGTAGCCTGCTAGGCTATGGACCCGCAATAGGTGTTTACTCTGACGCTCTCTTTGGAGAAGGAGCAGGAAGCATCTGGGTTAAGGACTGGGAGTGCACTGGGAGGGAGAACAGCTTGGAGGAGTGCCCGTCAGGGTCCATCATTTACTGTTCGGACGACGAAGCAGCTGGTGTGTCCTGTACGCCACCACCATCACCACCCAGTCCCACACCTACAACTACCTCTACCTCGACTACAATGTCACCTACCTCCAGTACAGTAACAACTACCTCCAGTACAGTAACAATAACCTCCAGTGCAATAACAACTGCCTCCACCTCAACAACATCCACCTCAGCTACAGTAACCCCTACCTCGAGTGCAACGGAAAGTACCTCAGCTACTCCTCCTCTGAGTGCCACCATATCAAGTGGACTTCCATCTTACGCTTGGTACATTATTGGCGTGGCAGGGCTGCTGCTGATTTTAGGCTGCTTGGTATGTACTTGCTGCATCACATGTTCGATCATGGCAGGCTGCAGGTCAAATTCGGATGCTGCTTGTTCTTACGAATCATGCTGTCCTTGGAAGTGTCGCTGTTGGACAACTTGTAAGAACAGCATCGGAGCATGTTGCTACTATGCCTGGATGTGTCTATGCTGCCCTTGCATAGTATTCTGCTCTGACAAGGAAACTCTTCATCAATACATGCAAGATATCACTGGGGTCTGCTGTGAGGCGGTTGACGAAGAAGCTGGTGTTGGTGGTGGAGCCGTTGACAATGTGGCTACTGTTGATGGTGGAGTTGTTGACAATGTGGCTACTGTTGGTGGTGGAGCCGTTGACAATATGGCTACTGATCATGTTGGCTTCGAGGGCTGCATTTTGAGCATGTAAACCAGTGTCCAAGCATACTGCTTTATCCCTTATACAGAGGATGAGGATCAGCGACCTAACTAGTTACTTGCACACAATTGCAAATAGTGGTATAGAATTCAACGTTCATGAATATTATGCACATATATATATGTCCACTACTATAGTCCAGTACTATTCATAGTAACTATTCATAGGCGGTTGACGAAAAGCTGGTGTTGGTGGTGGAGCCGTTGACAAGGTGGAACCATTGACAATGTGGCTACTAATCGCGGTGGCTGTGAGGGCTACATTTTGAGCATGCAATCCAGTGTCCAAGCATGCTACTCTTGCGCTTATATACAGAGAATGAGGATCAGTGACAACTTATGCAAACATGTATGTATAGATACCACACAATACACACACCTGCTGCACAGTTAGAGATATATTCAAATTCATATTCAAATTCACTATTTAAGTGCACCGTACTCGTAGGACAGTGGCTAAAGACACCACATGGTCCTATGTAGCACTGCACACATAGTACAAGAACAGATAAAGATGAGTGACACGTAAAGAAACTATAGGGTCAATAATGAAAGTGTAAGTGACAGGTTGTTGGTAGCTAAGTACGTATGAACAGTGCAGATGATTACTAGAACCTAGCTGACCACAGAGTTAATGATAGATAAAATATGATAGTTCCTATACATATACATGCATGCGATAATATAAGGGCTGTTCTGTCTCCATCGCCTTTTGTCGAGAAGTCTTCCCCTATATACACTGTTCATGGCTTCCAGAAAAGGTTGTCTGAGGTAATTCCATGCGGAGCACTGCAGTAGCCAGTGGCACACATCCTCAAACTCCCCACTGTCACACTCCTTGCAAACCCAATCCACCCTCTTCAATCCATGCCACCTTCCCATCTCAATCTAAAATGCTGCCATTCCACCTCTCAACTTCAGCATCATCCTCCTTTCAGCCTTTGACTTCAAAAGAGCACAACGTGATTTGACCTCACACTCAAGTTATCCACTTCATCATCGACAACTTCGGCTTCTCATGCATCTTCTTCCTCCATTCATCCTTACATTCCTCCAAGCAACACTCAGCAACATATATACCTTTCACATCGCCTCTGATAACTCCCTGATCACACCACCACTCACGTCCTGCCACACAAATTTATCTGCACACCTGCCAATGCTTCTCATCCAGCTTCCCTTCTCACACTCCACTGCTTGAGACACCACCTTCCTTAGCAGCCTGTCTTCATACACCTTACTTGTCAATACCTTGTTCCAGAACTGCACACACCTCACTCTTGCCTCCCACACAGCTGGTAGAGACTCTATATCTCCATCATCAATGATGCCTTGGGATGTAACGTGCCCACCCCAAAGAACATGCGGGAAGCTTCTGACTAGGTTAGTTCCTTCTGAAAATGCATTTAAATTACATATTAATGCTGTGATCAATTGTATGCATACTCAAATTCTACATTAGTACATATACAACCTCAACACATACATAATTGGGTTTCAGGTTTGGAATATTACATGTAACATACGTATGTATATCATAGGCACATAGGATGACCTCTCTGCTGGAGTTAAAGTTTCTCTTTGCGTCTACATCGTTGCATGCATGTACATATTTTACCAAGGATGCAGGATGTCCATACACAGACACACAGGACCACTGAAACGATGAGTATTATAGTGAGCAATTAGTGCAGTAGAAGGAGAAGTCAATGGACAGAACGTTTCAGCCACATAGGCCTTCTTCAGCCTTTGCTGCTGTGCAACACGCCATGCAGCAAGTGTCCCATGTCACAGTGAATGCCACATGTGGATGACATGTACAATACGAAATATACACTATGTCAATATGCACACATGCAGGCCATTGCATTTTGCACTGTACCTCATGTCATTGTAACTCTCACTTGTGCCACTAGCTTTTTATGCATGTACTCATAAAGGATGCATATCTCTAATTTTATACACAACCACACAATTTAAGTGATTGAGCATGCTCATTGCCATGTGCACACATATACAATGCAGTTGGTTGTCCTGTCTGTATTTGCTGTGTGGTAGTATCAAACTAATTTAAACACGCATAGAAATGCGCGTTTCTAGCTAGTGAATTTATGCATGCCTCCTATACACATACTCTATACCTACTGTACATATAAATGTGAGAGTACCGCAGTATCTTGTACTGCATGTGCAGGCTTCTGTGCCATCACACTGCAGCGCCACTGGCTTCCTCTGATTATGCTGACCCTGTGTTAGCAATATGAATTCTTGGCCTCAATGGATGTCGCTCTGTACCAATTTGGGAATAGAAGCCACAAGTTGCAGGAGAAGGGAAACGGTGATAAAAGAAGGTGCACGTAATCACAAGTGCAAGCAAAACTGAACGACACGCTGAGCTGTATACAGCAGAAGGAACACAATGGCAATTGGCAGTCTTCTTCTGCAGTGCCTCCTCACTGTTGTGACCTTTCACAGTCAGTTAATCCTAACAGCAGGTGAGAACAACAGTTTCATCACTACACAGTGCACATCTGTCGTGAGGTTGGCAGGTTTAAAAGTTTGTAGAAACGTCTGTACACTGTGCCTAATTCAAATCATCAATAACTACATGCTTCCAGGCCTTCTGCTCACTTCTCTGTACTTCACCTGCAGCCCAACAGAACTACCGCCTCACAGGAGGCTCAACTCGGTACGAAGGCACAGTCGAGGTGTTCCGTAACGGGGAGTGGCAGACGGTGTGCAACGATGGCTGGGGGTTGACTGAAGGGAATCTGGTGTGTAGACTGCTGGGGTACGGACCTGCCATAGCTGCTCATACTGATGCAGCAACACGCTTTGGAGAAGGAGCAGGAAACATCTGGGTTAAGAATTGGCAGTGCACCGGGAAGGAGAACAGCTTGGAGGAGTGCCCGTCAGGGTTCATCGTTTTCTGTTTCGACAGTGAGGCAGCTGGGATAACATGTACAGCACGCACAACAACTCCTGATACAAGAATACCTCCCGCTGGTATAACACCTACCATACCTGCAACATCATCCCCCTCAACTTCAACAGTATCGCTCTCAAACATACCTACATACGTCTGGTACATTGTGGGAGGTGTGGCAGGATGCGTGATGCTGTGCTGCCTGTGCTGCTGCATCTGGACTATTTGTGGAGTGTGTTGTCACTTGGGCAAGTTAGACTGCAACTGCTGTGGAGACTGTCTTTCAAGCTGCACTGAAGCCTGCTGTGCTCCTTGCGTCGCCTGCATCACATCCTGCGGACACTGCATCAAGACGTCTGTCATGGCCTGCTGTGCTCCTTGCTTGGCATGTCTTCAGGCCTTAGGAACTTGCTGCTCTAGCTGCACTTCCAAGATGTGCACTGCCATTGGGGAAGGCTTGAAGACTTGCTGCACCGCTTGCTGTCTGCCGTTTGTGCTGTGCGGGAGATGCCTCAAAGCAATGGTCTCCTGCATTGGCAGTTGCACTCGAGCACTATACACCGGCATTGGCAACTGTCTCAAGGCGTGCTGTGCTGCCTGCTGTCTGCCATTTGTGCTGTGTGGGAAGGCCATCACTTCATGCTTCAAGGCCATTGGCTCAGCCGTCCAGTCTTGCTCTAAAGTGCTCTGCGCACCAGTGATTGCATGCACTGAGTGCTTTCAAAGTTATGCAAGTAACTAAAAGCCAACACACATAAGGACTGGAAATGTCATACGCACATACACATACATCTCTCAGCTTCATCATGATTATAGTCACATTAAATTAATTTTTGTGAACACATATTATGTCATTGGTCCAACAGTGTACGTAGGTATATATGTACATACGTATATGCTGTACATGCAGACAAATATAGTAGCTGATGGTTTCACATGCAGTTTAATGAAATGAATGTAGTTAATGGAGCACCCTCCATGGATCCTTTGCTGTCGGTCCCGTGCTTAGTGCACCTAAATGACGTAAGGGCTACTGATGCCGCTGGGTACCGGTCACTGCAATGGCAGTAGAGTGATAGGTCGGTCGGTTTAACCGACTGGTGCGAGCAAATAGGAAGCGTAGAGTAGCGTCCGTAACGACCGTGCTCTGGCTGTTGGCTGTGGTGTCAGTCAAGCACTGTCCTGCCCTTTTTCAAAAAGTTGTATCTTGTATGAAGTAGGATGCACAAGAAGGGAAGCTACCAGTTCATGTACACTACATCTCACCACACTGAGTAACGACAACAGGTAGCCCTAGTCGCCCTGTGTGAACACAGAATGTGTCATTGGTCAAACAGTGTACATACGTATGTACATGCTGTACATGCAGTCGAATGTAATAGCTGATGGTTTCACCCACACATGATTTAGTTGTATATCATTGATCCATTGTGTGCTTCATGTGGAAATCAGCAGGCAGTGAGCCATACACACATCGTGCACATGAGGGAAGTCTTGCAACATGCACATAATATGCAGAGTGCTGAATTTCAGTAGAACATGCCCATACGGTGTGCATGTAAAGACTAGTAGATTGTTCTCCACATAGATGTGATGGTGTGTCAAAAGTCTTACAATATCAACAGAAGGGAAGGTAGAGTGGCCAGATTTTGTTGGATGATCCCAAATAGTGTGTGGGACAATCGTAAGTGCTTGACACAGGATGCCCGTACATGTACTGTACCTACGTAACTCTGCCCCTAATGTGCATGGGAAATACCCAGCTGCATACACTGCCTGATTCACCTCCTTGTCCTTGAATACCACACTTCAGTGCATGACCTCCTTTCCCCATTCTGCATCCTATGCATCAAAGTTATCCATTAGATGAGCTACAGGTGCTTGTACACCATTAGGGGTTACAGGCCTAAAGGCAAACAAGTTAACCACATGCCATTGCCATTTGCGAATAGAGGGGGGTTCTCCTGAGAACACCCTAGTGCAACAGACATATATAGGTGTTCTATCATTGGTTTTGTCACATTCCAAATGCAGTTGACACTGCTGAACATGGTGGGTATCCCTTTCTCTTCTCTTTATACAACAGGCATACGTATATACAACTATGAATGAGGAGTACTAGCGTAGTTGCTACTTGTGTGTGGACGATGGGTGTAGACAGTTCGTCTTTTACACTTGTGTCTCCCAGGGTGTGACATGTGTCGGATACATTTTAACTGGAAAAGCTACAAGTTGAGAGCTGGGAGAGCTTTAATATAACAATAAGACTTCAGCTCATATTGCATTAATACAACCATTGCACCAACACTACATATTCAAATATCTCCAGTGTTCCTTGGCCTTGTCTACAGAACCAGCTTATATTGCCTTGAAATTGTTGAATTTGAAATGCAACAATCTCCTCATACTTCAGGTAGTCATAAAGTGAGCTTTTATCAAGTAATTCAATGAAACAGAACCATTCAAACCACTACTGCTGAAGAAGGCTTTTGAGGCCAAATTGTTTTGTTGTCTGCTACAAACTGTATGTTGAATCACTTGATAGAAGCCCGGTTGTCAGTCATTCAGCTTTCAACAGTGAGTCTTTGAAGCACACTACACAGCCAGGTATGGCGTAGCTTTGTACAAGCTGGTATCTACTGACGGGCAGTCAAGGAGCACAGCAAGGGAAACCCTATGAAAACACTGCAGCTATATCCGTGTTAGCAGAAACAGGGATGGTGATCTTTCGGATACTCACAGCAATGCATAGTGCCCTAGTAAGCAATAGGCATTGCCTTACAGCATATGACATCTGTATACATAGGATGCCACATTCAAAGGGGAAGTCTGCTCATTTTGGTGTCACTGACCCTTTGTATGTGACAAGAATTTGCCGGCATGCCAACCACGTCCAACAGGATGTAAACAAATCAGGTGAAAGGTCCACTGGGGAGCCCC
>MKWU01005190.1_pt1 | contig 14426 bp, 11 predicted proteins | sample 809101 | NCBI WGS metagenome assembly MKWU01 (sample SAMN05860141, study PRJNA318959) | sponge metagenome | host: Aplysina aerophoba | place: Slovenia: Piran, Adriatic Sea, Gulf of Piran | collected 2013-05-07 | reverse complement strand
CTCTACTTTTGTGTTCTGAATTTTGGGTGGTGGGCATTGTCAGGATGATCCTCTGCACCACAACATTGCTATCAACAGTTTTGCACATTTTCCCTATGTACATGGCCTACAGCTCTGCACCGCATGTAAGAGAATTTGGTGAATATCAAATATCTAGAAGCTTTCTGCCTTTCCTCAGCATGATTTTGGGCTAAACATTGAAATGGCCACATGTTCGTCCTTGTCTCTTCTATAACGATAGCTCTGGAGCATGCTATTAACTCAAAGTAGAGCTGCTTACATACGTACGAACGTACGTACATTACTGATAACATTAAGATGTCTTTTACTGTATGTGCATTTTTCTTTCTTGCTTGCCCTCAATCTCCTTTTCTCATACACTCTCTTTACTAACCTTTCAGTGGCTATTTCAGTCAGCTTTTCCAACCACACAAACTGATTTCATTAGCAATTTGTTGTGTCATTCATGAATATTTCAGAGTAATCCACAATGCCAGTTTTGCGTGGATGTTTTTGATACTTATAAAAAACAATTGGTAACCTCAATTTATGCCAACAACAAATGTTTGTCTCATCATCAATTGTTTCCTAGTTATCTCTAGCAATGCACCTTTAGATGGGTGCATTATGTAGACCCTTAAACTAGCTACTGTCGATGGCATCATGCAAACTAGATTTCACCACTTTAGCCTTTAGCTGGACCTACGTATGTACTGATTTCTTCAGATCCTGTGAAGATTGACACTGGCATTGTCATACAATGCGCATCTTGGAGTCCCAAAGGTGCTATCCTGGCCATAGGAGGGGCCCATCAGTCCTCTGTGCTGGTATGTACGTATGCATGTTGCCATGCAAGCACTTGTCATTCTTATGCGTACATGTGCAGTGGGAAAATGTGTATGCTATGTATGTGGGACATGCGTGCTACGTGTTTGTATGATGAATGGAGAGTCATCTAAGAAAATGCCCACACACAGCTGTGTGTGGCTCAGTGTTTAGCACAGGTTAGAGCTTGTGAGTAACCACTGGACTGCAAGTATTTTGAGTTTAGGGGCGTTGGCATCCTAATGGTTTTTGAACTCAAAGTATGTGTTATTGAGAATTTTATATTCCTCACTAATTTATCCACTTGTTTCATTTTGAAATAGAATGTATGGCAGATGTAGTTGGAACTGTTGTTGTATTTTCCATTCTGTTTGGTGCCCAGGACCGCGAGTTTAACATAGTCCAGTTCTACAGTTTAATAGGAGAGGTCAGTGCTGCTCAATAAGCTGTGCCATTTCATGTCCAATAAGATTTAGCTGATCATCCTCGTCTGCTGCGCTTTCTGCACTTGACCAATCTTGTTTAACTCAACAGCACTTGCATTCATTGCGTGTGCCTGGGAAGAACCTTCCTGCCCTTTCATGGGAAGCTAGCAGCCTCAGGATGGCGCTTGCAGTGGATTCCTTCATCTATCTTGCCAACATTCGTCATGACTACAAGGTACGTGTGTGTCAAACTCAACAGTATTGGCAAGTACATACATGAACAGAAATGAAAAGGGACAGAAATCAAGCAGGCACTGACGTGGGCACTTAGCCGTAAGGCGTGCTATTCTGTTCAGTATAGTACGTATATGGCTGGAAGAGAAGGGATAAAGAAATGAAGAAAAATTTGCTATTGTCTACCAACAGAAGCAGCTGTGAATTGTCTATGTGTAGTATGTAGAAACCTTTTACATTTATATACGTACATACTGTTTTGGAATGGTGTTTGGCATGAGACAGAATAGCCAGCAGAAAATGGCTGCAAGTGATGCTGTTACTGTACCTAAAGTGATGAGTGTAACAGTATTCCTGTCTTGTCCTGCAGTGGGGTTACTTTGCCAACACAGTTGTGTATGCATTCAAGAGACATGGTAAAGAAGAGGACATACTGGTGTTCTGGAACACAGGCACTTCAGACGTAAGGCATACGTACATACCTGCTGCACATTCTGTATATACGTGTATGGTAAATATGTACGTATGTATGTATGTGTGTCTGTACGTATGCGTATTGCTGTGTCAGATTCAAAACATGCTAGTTTCTACGTATACTCTCCTGTGAACAGTTAGAGAACACCCTTTGATCTTATTTGCCCTTAAATTATTTATAACTGTCTACTTCAATGGAAAATGAATTTCCTTTCTCTTTGGTACTTAATGACATAAATGATTTGGACATGCCACACTCAATGGTGTAATACCATCACTTTGCTATGTGCTGAGCCTTTTGGTTACGAAGGTTTTGAGAGGAGCCGGGGTAGTTGTACAGTATGTCCTAGTGGGTCCACTGACTGGTAACGTGTACCTACAATATGTACGTGCATACTGTAAGTGAGATTGCACTCACTAACTCACTGCTACAGAAGCAAACAAAGTCTATCAAGAACCTCCTCCAGTTGACCACATGTTCTGATCTTTGCCTGCTTGCCGTCCAGCCAGACACCAGTGAAACAGAGGTTTGCTATGTGTGCAATTTGCTGTACAACAACAACCATTAATGACACTGCCCTCTGTTTGGCTTGTACGAGTTGTACATTAAGCAAGCCCTCCACTTCTCTTGTCTCTTCAAGTTACACTCTTTCTCCTGGCCTCTGCACTGCCAGCTACTCCCTGTTGTGCGTGAACGAATGTGCTGTAGCGTGTTTGCCAGATCTCACAAGCTATTCCCGTGAATGTTGCAAGAATAGTATGATATGTTTTTCTTCTGGTAGTATGCTCTGCTGCTGTGCAACAGCCTGGGTACACCCATCGATGCCCGCTACATTCATCACGAGCCTGAGGTGGTATCCATCTCATACAACTATGTAGTGGCAGCATCCTCCAGTGTGATCTACTTGTGGCACTACCGGACTGCTACACAGTTGGAGAGGGTGGAACTGGTGCATGCAGTAGGGCGGATGGGGAGGGAGGGAAAAGAATGGTGAGAGTGGTGCACAGAGCTCAACAATGCATGTCTGCAATGAAGTGGTACGTACGTATATTATGCATCTGTGTAGTAGGTACGTGCATACGTACATGCAACACATTTCACTTCATATCATGCTTTACATGCATTCTGGCCTGTGTATGCATTATGCTGTAGGACCTTTCATGTGGATGAGATGTCTACAGGGGCAAATGAGCTATTGACTAGTGGTGCCAGGCTAAGTGAGGTAAGAGAAGGACAGCAATAGCGTTTTGTTACTGTATGAGCTGCGTATTTACCTGGACATTGAAACATTTGTCTTCACATTCAGCCAACATTGGACCCCATCTGTGCTGCATGTGTGTCCGACAAGAAGCTGCTTGTCGCTCGAACTTCAGGCACCCTGCAGTGCTACTCCCTCCCAAAGATGATGTTTGAGAATAAGTACTTTCTGAACTGCCGGCCTGCAGCACTGGACGTCAACTCAGACTCTACGTACGTACTGGCATACATACCTGTACTGTCGAAATGTTTATGTACGTACTTATGACATTTGTAGTGTGTTGCATGCAGTCTACCCTAGTATGTACGTATTTGTGATTATGTGCCAAAGCATTGTTAAATCTGTGATAGTGGTTGTGAAGGGATTTTTCTCATGTGAATCTCTGCAATGTACGTACCTATGTACGTACGTGTGTATGTGACAAGTTGTTACTCAAAGGTCTACTGATCCTCTTAGCCTCTTGCAACTTATCCCCTAGTGTGCAAATGATGGACATTATGATGTAACATGTGTGCTTTCTGTGTAGGTTTCTTGCAGCAATTGATGTGGATGGTGTTCTCTCAGTGTATGACCTGGTGAGCAACATTGCAGCACATAATGGGGATGTATGTTCTGTAGGCACGCCTGTACTTGTATGTGTTGTCATGCACAACTACGTACATCTGTTCACATCTGTAGATGATAACAGATTATTATTTGTTTTATATTAAAGTGATGAGCATTGGTGCTGTACATGAACTGTTCTCATAAGATGATTCATAAAAAATGGGTACACTGCAAGCCACAAGACTATTGTTCTATTCCTGTATAAGGGTTCAGACATGGAGTGTAGTGTGGATATGCCACTAACATATTTATTTTTGAAACACTATTTTCAGGAAATCCTCTAGAATTCCAGGTAGCAAAATTTCTGTGGATTCCTTATTTCGCATCACAAAGAGAAATGTACTATGTATATGTGAGAGTCGCCAGTAGAAATCGCAGATTAGCGCATTAGATCGATTTTTAGATAACCGTGGATTTACAGTAGGTTGCCGCAGGTCTTCTGCATACATTCAGCAAGTATCAAGTTGAATCTAGCTTCTTTCACAGAGAAATCGTCGTTTGAAGTGACCCACTCTTTATACACGTAATATAGGAAAAATGGCGGCTTGCATAATGCCGTCGATATGAAAAAGCCGTTTTTATTTGCCTTTCGGGTAAGTACACATGGTGAGGCTGTGGATATTACGAAGAATATCGTGGAACAACATGTCGGGGAGTTCATACAGCTGATTCTATTGGCGAAGAATCGAAGCACCGAATGGTGAGTGCAGTTAAAAAGAGGTGAAGCAAGACAGGCTTTGACTATTAAGAGGTGTGCGCTGTTCTTCAAATAATGTAAAAGGCATGCACTACTTCTTTGAAACTACTTAAAGTCAGTTGCTATATTGTTCAGTGCCACTTTTCACTCCTTGGAATGTGGCCAATTTACGGACGCCATTTTCCACAATAACGGTGATATGCGCTAATCTGCGATTTCTACTGGCGACGCTCACATATACTACTGAAATAAATGTAGTCCAGGTGTGACAGAAGTTCGACCTGCTAGTAGGCATGCCGAGAGATCGCAGAACTTGCTGTTTGTGAGAAATGACATGGCTGCAACGTATCTATGCAGTGTCCGATGCAATCATGTTTACCATGAGTGGGAGTGCAAAAGTGGTGGCTAAATTGTGAGTGGGACCTGGTTAGGCTGCGGATACTTGCTAATAGCCTCACTGGTTGCCTTTGAGCTACTGTACTAGCCCGTGAATTAGCATCACACACTGTTATCCATTTCCTTAATGGACAATCTGTGTTTGTTAAAAGAATCAGGGAGGTGGAACATTAGCAAAATTGGGTTGAGTTGGTACGTATGAAGGCATCAGTTGCCCAGAGAGTGAGTTGACAACAACTGTTTCTCTGCTGTGTTGGACATTTCTAAATCTCTTCCAATTTTTAATGAGAAAAATTATGCTTGTGTATACATGCAGCGGTTACTTCCAAATGGGTCCCGTTCGCCACTCCTCCCCACAGCCCCCGCAACCGCACTTCCCTCTAGATGGCTATGGATTTTTATTGAAACTAATAATGCTAGTTGTAATTTGACATCTGCCATCACAAGGCCTTAATCACAACATGTGTCTAATCTTTGTAGACCACTAAAGTTCAGGCTGGCCAGATTGAGCGTCTGGCTTCAGAACGCAAAGAGGTGTGGGACTTCAAGTGGGCTGAGGACAGCCCAGAGATGTATGCAGTGATGGAGAAGACAAGGATGTACATTTTCCGCAAGGCTGTACCTGAGGAACCTGTGCAGAGCTCTGGCCACATCTGTGAGTTCCGAGACCTGAAGGTGAAGACTGTCATAATGGATGAGATACTCATGGTGAGCGAGCTTGTGTGAAACACAGTGTTGTGTGTTCATGAGAGGTACGATACATGTCACAATAATTCCCTTGGACACCCGTACGTACGCCCGTTTCCGTTCCAACGGTACACCCGTACCCGTACCTGTCGAACGCCCGTCTGCGTAGTCGCCGGAAGCCCGTACCAGTTGACATCGTCAGTACGCCCGTAGCCAAGTACGCCTGTTTTCGTAAAGCGCCAAATCAGTACCAGAAGGTGTGAATCATTCAGTATGTTCGCGGAGCGAGCAACATGTTACTTTTGGCCTTTCGAGTGTTCGTGTGCGCGGCTTGCTGTGTCCTTTTCAGAGTGTTCATTCATCGAGGCTTGTGCCTTCAGCGTTTCAAGATGGTTTATTCAGTCTACGTAAAGCACAGAATCCTTGTTTACTATCGTTGCAAGAAGAACTGCATGGAAATCGCTCGTTGTTTAACAGAAGAGGGATACTCGATTTAACACCTTTGTAGGCCGATTTGTTCGATTTAACTTGCACGTAGGTGTCATTCGCAGGTATGCGCCAGCATTCTTGACAACTACCAACAGCTGTAGTATGGTCCGTACCCGTTTTGTCAGACGCCCATTCTAAATTTGTCGTACGCCCGTGACCGTTTGTCTCGGACGCCCGTACCCGTTGGTCTCGGATGCCCGTTTCTATATCCATGCGCACGGGCGTTGGTGGGAAACTTTATTGTGACACGTACCGTACATAGGTCTACACTGATGTATGGTATTAGATGCCTTTTGGCAACCTGCGTTAAGTAGCTTGTAGGAACTGCAAGATTTCACAGATTTCATCAAAAACAAAAATGCAGGATTTAACAGACACAGGGTAGCCCTTCTTGTATCTCCTTGCTATACGTAACATCAGAATTCTTTGTGGAGATTGGATTTCACTTGTTCACTTGTAGAGTTTACCATTGAATGATTTCTCACAAGTGATGTTAATGTTCTTAGTAGTAAAACAGCTGGAGACGGCATCTGGTACAGGTATTTCATCCTCTTGATCAATGCAGCTTTCTCTGTTAAAAGTGATGCAAGTCATGCAACACCATAATGCATATACCAGCATCCCTGCACCAGTCATTTGCTACCTTTGTATGTCCACTATTGACTATTCATTGACATATATCTATAGTAAATCCTGTCAGTAGTAACTGTGACTTTTGTACTACTGTGTAGTACAGCTTTGAAACAGGATGTTTCCTGTTGCAAGGTACATGAATCACCTTACTGCATATGTACGTATGTCTGTTCATAGGACCCTGACAATCCAGCTGAAGACTGTCTTATTGATTTTGAGACCAAGGTACGTATTGAGCATTGGTTAAGTGCTTCCGGTCTGTTGTTGTGTGCTGTGGCTTGCTGTGTTGAGTGTGCTTTTGCAGGGTAACCTATTCGTGCTGTTGTATTGTGAGTTTCTTTTTAGAATGTTTGCAATATCAAACAATCTCTCACCCTGCCTGTAGTCCCTGAGAGACACACGCGATCTTTTGGAGAAGGTTGGGCTGCAGGAAGCATATCAGTTTGTTGAAGACAACCCTCACAATCAGCTTTGGTATGTACATATGTGCACCAAAGCATGTGGTGGTGTATGGTGTAGAAGTGGGAATACGTATTTCAATGAACATGTACGTAATTATCACTATCTGGGCTTCCAACATGGCCAGCTAGTTGTGTACGTACATACGTATATGGTATAGGAGCCTAAATTGTATTCCTTGCTTGCAGCTACGTAATATCCTTTGTAAGGGATGGATACATACATACAGTACATGTATTATGTGTACACACTTATGCATGCAGTACGTTGAAAGGAACTGCCATTGTGTGCTTGTGTTGTTAGCCTTGAAGTCATGTAATGGTTCTTTTACTGACGCAGGACTTTGATTGCAGAAGCAGCACTGAATCAGCTTAATTTTGATATTGCGGAGAAGTGTTATGTCAAGTGTGAGCAGTATCCCAGCATTCAGTTTGTGAAGAAGATTTCCAGACTTGATGTAAGGTTCCTGCCACGTGTATGAGTGGATTAGTTTAATAGTTCACACTGTGGGGCGTATTGGCATCTTCTTGAAGTGTGGATAGGGTAATAATAACTGGTCTATAAGGGAATGTGAATATTCATTTCCTGTCGTACGGTACATGTCACAATAAAGTTTCTGCCCAAAGGCAGTACGTACATACAGATACGGAAAAAAAGCATCTGACAGATGCAGGAACTGCCAGACTACAACAGATTCAAGAACAGGCGTACGATTGAAAAAGTACGGATTGTACTACACCTATGGTTTTGTTGAGAATGCTGGCGCATACCTGCGAATACCACCTGCACACATATTTATTCAACGAATTGGTCTACAAAGGTGTAAAATTGCAAATTTTGTCAACAAAAGTATTCAACAAAGTGAAGATGAGTATGGATTAGCAATAGGCACAAGAGCATTAATGGAAGAATAATTTATGTGAAACAGAAAGTCTTGGCTAGGTCACAGATATAGAGCACTTGCCTATCTTCAATCGCCATCACCTACAGTAACTACGTACATGCAGCTTATGCAGCATTCACCCACGTTCTCATAAACAATTGAACCTACCTGGCCAGGACCATCGTTGATATAGGGCCCTCTTCAGCCCATTATATGAAGCAGTATGGCACTTCCTCTTACCCGCCCTCACAGGCCAGTCTGCTTTTAGTGATGTCGAGCATGATCTCATGGCCCTGCCAGTGTGCCTTGGCAGTCTTGGCATCACCAATCCCACACCCACAACCCAGACAGCTAATTAGCACAGTACATCAATGAAAGTCACTGCACCATTCGCAGTCCTGATCCTGCACGAGTCACCCACCTGCCCAAATGAAATCAATGAAATGTAAACAGATCACCTGTCTTGCATTGTGCGCATGACGTATTGATTGCTATTATATTGCCCCTAAAATACATGTGTTCGCCGGGCACAGGTACTGGCGTACCATAGGAATGGAAACGGGCGTTCAGCGGAAGCTTTACTGTGACATATATCGTACTTGTGTTCAATTTAAGCTATGCCTCTTGGTCCTGTTACAGTCAGAAGTCAAGCAAAAAGCTGAAGTGGCTGCCTTTCTAAAGCGGTTTGATGAAGCAGAAAGAATTTATCTAGACATGGATAGACGGTTAGTAAGCTGTGTATATCCATTATGCACATAAAAGGCATTTGCTTACATCAGCATCCACATGTTGCCAGTTAATGTGCTCTTCTGTGTGGTGTGCAGTGACCTTGCAGTTGATCTGAGAATGCGAATGGGTGACTGGTTTCGTGTTGTACAGCTTCTGAAGACAGGGGGCGGAGCAGGTATGTATGCAGTACATTTTGTGGAGGAAACTTGAGCACTGTGGTGAAATATATACAGTATGTAAATATTGGCAGTAGGCTGTCTGTAAAATGTACTCATCACCATTAGGTGACGACAGTTTGCTAAGTGGTGCATGGAATGCAATTGGAGACTACTACTTTGAGAGACAAAAGTACTCTAATGCTGTAACATACTACAGCCAGGGACAAAACTATGGCCACCTCTTGGAATGCTACTTTATTCTGGAGGACTTTGCCGGACTGCAAAGAATAGGTGATGCTCTGTCAGACTGCCATCCACTGCTAAAGGTAGAGTTTGCGTCAGTGGCTGCATACCTCATAAAAACTGACTGCATGTCTGCCGTGCATATGTAGCAATACTCTTAGGAGAGCCATTAGCAGAGGATACTGGAGGTTTCATTATAATGGGCTTTGACATTCGTAGTATCAGACGTCATGGTAGTGACGTCTGTATAGGACTGTCCCTGGTTCAAAATGGCGGCTCCTATCTAATGTATTAGTGTGCGTCAGTAAAACTAGCGAAACGGTCGCGAACTGGAACAATTAAAGGCCATGGATAGACTGATTTCAAGATGCTCTGTGCGACAATGTTTCAAAATGCAACCTGGAAGTCTTGTGAGGGAAAAGCATCGTAGTCGCTGTTACCCCATTTTCATCTTTTCATATTATTCTTTTTCTTATTCTTCTCACTAAATTTTTGCGCGCTTCTAGCGCTTGACACAGGACACCTATGGATCCCAACCATACACAAGGACACGCGGAGGTATCTCAGCCTCTAGGAACTCAGTGCTGGTGGCAATCCGACTCGTACAATGTTTGGGGGAACGCGAAGTTTGTTTCCCCAATGTATAAACATACCCCAATGCCACCGTTTTGTTACAGGACCGTACATACGTATACGCGTCTCGTCTCGCGAAGCCAGACGCATCCTCCAGAATGGCGGAACGTTTTTCTACGTCGTACATATGCAGCACCTTGTAGCTAAACTCAGCTTATATAGCTGGCTAAAAATGTTTCTCAATATATTAGCTAGCTCTAGCTAATGGCTAAACAAAGCTAAGTACAGTTAGGCAAAACAAAGGTGGTCCGTACAGAATCATGGTACATCAGTAGCTAGAGCTACCTAAGAAGTAAACAAACTAGAATATTAAAAATTTCCATTAAAAATTTTAAGGGATTTAGGAATGTCCGAAAAGCATAGAAACAAGTGGTGACATCTCAGTACTTTGGCCAATCACATTTCTTTGAGCATCAGAAGGTCTAAATCTCATGCAGAGTGGTCCTGAGTGTACTCCAGGGGATTTAGGACTTCTGATGCTCAAAGAAATGCAATGGGTCAAAATACTGAGATGTCACCACTTGTTTCTATGCTTTTTCGGAAATTCCTAAATCCCTTAAAATTGTTAATGGAAATTTTTAATATTCTAGTTATATAATATTAAGCTGGTTCCTCACTTTAAAAGGTTCATGCAACTGCTTAACTGCAACAACATTATTAGGCCACAGGCAAGTTAGGGTTGGCAACGAGACTACATATGCATGTTTTTGGGTACAAACATTTTGATTAAACTATCAATGTGGGATCTTCAGGTTCATTATTGCACACACTGTGTTTTGAGCAACCACATTCTTGTAAATACGCACTGTACAGGTGTAACTGTAATATATGTGTGTGTGTGTGCTATGCTCTACTGTAAGGTGCTGTATTGCAAGTCCATCCATTGATATTAGGACCTGGCACAGAAGTTTGCTAGCTTTGGCATGTGTCCAGAAGCAGCAGCGATGTATGTTAAGGCTGGAGAGATTCAGAAAGCAGTGGATACTTGTATCCACTTGAACCATGTGCGTACGTCTACATGTGTGCATGTGTGTATATGCATCTTTGTGTCTGCATGTGTGTGTGTGTGTTCATGCATGTCTGCATGTTCTTGATTCTTGCATCTATTTCGCATTTGCATTTTTGTTCTTGAACAACTCCCTGTTTTGCTGCTCTTACACAGTGGGACCTAGCTCTGAAGGTTGCTGAGCAACACCAGGTGCCAGACATTGACAAGCTCCTGTCAGCATATGTTGTGAGTCTGTTGCAGAAGAGGAAAGTGTTTGCTGCTATAATGCTATACATGAAGGCCAAGCAACATCTTGAGGCAGCTAAACTGATATTCAAGGTAAAGTAAGCCCATGCCACTACTGGTAGCTTAAGTGTTGTGCTGTTGTAGCTCAAGGTATTCAAAGACAAAATTCAGTTTCAATTCTGTGTATTTGGCATTTAATTACTGTGAAATCATTTTTTAAGGACCAATGGCTTGCAACATACATAGGACCTGAGGGTGTGTGTCATGAAGATGTGCATGAATTAAGCTAGTTTTTGTTTTGGAAGTGTACATACATTAGTAAATTCCACCAATTTGGTGCACTGTGGTGATCCACTCAATATTTAACTCAAATAATGTGCGTTGGTCAAATCATAGACGCACGAAGGAACAGGACTGGCAACGCAAACCGGAAGTTGCCAGAGGGTCGTACAGCTCTGTGTTTCGTTAGCAACGGAAAACTAAGCTAAATGAAGCTAGCTAAGCTAACTAAGCTAAATTGTCCTCGTTCTTGCTGCCATAGGAAGGAATTGCTAGCACAGCTTGGCCTAGTTGCACAAAGTATTCTTCCTGTGGCACCTTTTCTTCGCAGCATGCGAGCAACTTTAGAAGGGCCAGGATAAAGATCATAATTTGTTACGGTAAAAGCATTAGGGCCACAATAAATCGCTGCCTAAGCAATGTACCACAGATAGCACTTAGCATCCATACCATTGGACCCAAGTTCGTTCGTTCGCAACGTTCCCTTTTGGGAGCGAATGATTTCGGCGTACGAGCGTCCCACGAAAGTGCGAGTTTCACGTTGCCATAGGTCACTCGTAGTCGTATTGTTTCCGCTGGGTAGGCAGTGGGTATATCGAAAGAGGCCGACAGTATAGGGCAATGTGTAAGAGAACCCATCGCAAAATCCCTCATTAACACCTTTCCTTGGTTACGGAAGCTGTACGACCATACTATAATATAGCAGATATGAAATTTATATGGACTTCCAGTTCGCGTTGCCAGTCCTGTTCCTTCATGCGTCTATGGTCAAATAGTGTAATTGATGCGAGAGTCCATAATAAATGCACACTGTATCCTCTGATATTACTCTTGTGGTACTATCTAAATGCACGTGTACCAGTAAATGGTATCTAATCAGCTTTTACATCCATATGACATATATAGTGTCTTTTGTGACAAGTTCGAATGTTTGCATGCTATTCTAGATTGCCAAGATGGTGCAGGGTGTTGAAGTGAGTCCTTTGCTACTCAAGAAGTTATATGTCTTGGGTGGCCTGTTTGTGGAACAGCACATGGACTCAATCAGAAATGCACATGCAGATCATTCTGGAAAAGAAGGAGTGAGTGGGCATGGTGCATAGCAGAAGCTGCACCAGTACCACATCTTGCAATGCTGTAAGCACCTGGGCTTTGTTAGGGTGCAATAAAGTATGGTACATCAGCACACCCACATGTTCATACTCAGCAGTGATTTTATTGTCGCGCTAATTCTGTTGGGTGCCCGCTATCATGCTCTTTGTACGTAACTAACTAAGGCATACATAGAATGCATTGAGCCTCGCCTGACTGTAATGTAACGTCAGACCTCAGAAAAATGGTGGATGCGGTGGATTCATGCTTGAAGCAAGTGTGAAAAGCCAACATAGCCAATGGGACTGAAGAGCTTTGGCAACGTGTAGCGTAGTGTAAATAGCCTTGTTAAATTGACACAGTGGCATGTGAAGAGAGAAGCTCGCTGTTTGCTCGTGGCTAGCACGTTCTAGTGATTTACACATCCCTTTGATAAGCGGTTTTCTGGGTGCAACGGTAGCGCGCTGGCTCTTCTTGGCATCTGCCAGGGCAGTACTTCTTACACCATAGGCACTGGCGTTCATGAGATGATTCCGTGGAGACTATGGCAGTAGGCTTGCGCAACATAGCTATAGCTCAGTATATATCAGTCAATCAGTCCAATGGTCCACCTCCTCAGTAGAAGTCACCTGATATGCAGTAGTACTGTCAATGAATTTACAGCTATTATTAAAAATATGCACTCTTGTGAAAAACAATGGGGAACAGTTACATCTATTAAGTACATTTCTTCCATGCATCTCTTCCGTTGTCATCCTCTAGGTCTTCTACTGTGCACCTATTCTTTGCGCATTCACACTCTTTTCACCAACCTCCCCTGTAGCAATTCCTCCACCTTCGTCTTTCTGTCAGTCACTTTTTGCAGAGCTTCAATTTCCAGCCTTTCTCTGATGTCCAGTTAGACTGAACATTAAGTCCTCTGGACAGGGCATGGGGTACTGGTCGACATGCAGGACTGTGTTCACCGTCACCTTATAGTCTCCACACGGTCATACGGTGCCACCATCCTTTGGAGCAGCCACAATTGGCGCTGCTATGGGAAACCCTCTCCAGCACACCCATTTCGTCTAGCCTGTCTAGCTCACTTTTCACTGCATCCTTCATGGAGAATGGTACCGACGTACACTCACAGAACCATGGATGAGCTTTGGCTTAACTACCAACTGGGCTTTTTTGTCCATTAGCCCAAGTTCCTTCCTGAACTCATTTGTAGGTCGTTCCATTATCATTATTCTTGCAAGGCCCGCATGTCTATCGTGCACATACGTATGCTACTCCCAGGCTCTTCCAATCTAGGTGTGCATGTTGCAGCTGATTTCTGCCTAGGAGTGTGGGCCATTAGCCTGTATCACATACAGTGTGTATGTGTGTTGTGGGGTCACCAACTAGCGACCAGAATGGCAAACCATGGCTTCTTAACACATGCGTGGCATACTGACTCCTTCTGGCGGCAATCACGCTCTTTGTGATTAATGCCACAGCAGTAGCAGCCCTTGACTACCGCACTAGATGGGGCAACCTGCCTAGCACATAACTGCTCGGCCCCTTTCAGCTCCTAAGCGTTCTTTTCAGCAACATCACTACTTAAGGCTAACTCAATGGCATTAGGCCACTCCCAACCCTCTCATGATCCAACTTCTCTTTCACAGCCCCCCAAACATCACTACCTCAGTTATCATCATATTCCAGTAGTGTACAATTCTGTCGCTATCACTCTCCTTGCACGAATCATGAAACCTGTGCCAAAGAAGCCCAAGTGTCTCCTTGGCATAGGCTTGCACACCATCTTCAAGTGTACGTAGCTGCTGTTTCCGAGCATGGTGAAGACTCACAAAAGATTTGATGACTGCTGTGGCAGTGTACTACATGTTTGCATTGGGATTGAACTCAAAAACAGCTTGTGCATCAAGAAGCCAGTTGATTTTGGGAACATACTTCTGCTACAAGAAGTTCACTGCCACCATTGTACTGGCATGTGTGGATGCCAGAAG
>MKWU01005082.1_pt1 | contig 14429 bp, 11 predicted proteins | sample 809101 | NCBI WGS metagenome assembly MKWU01 (sample SAMN05860141, study PRJNA318959) | sponge metagenome | host: Aplysina aerophoba | place: Slovenia: Piran, Adriatic Sea, Gulf of Piran | collected 2013-05-07 | reverse complement strand
GGCGATAGGGTCGTATGCCCCGCTCACAATCTGCCCTTCCACCCTACTCTCCACCTCATCCCGCCTCCGCTCCGGTCTCTTTCGATTCAGACCAGACTCTGCAGATCATCTCACCCGCCTCGATGATGTGGTCGTGCAGGATCTCCTTAGCCTGCTCGACGTTCCGCTCCGCAATAGCGGAGATCAGGGTCGGGTGGGTACCTATGACCTCGTCGAGGCTCGAGTAGATCTGGTGCCGGGTGTAGACGCAGCGCTGAACCCCGATCTCCAGCGGCATCCAGGTCTTTTTGAGCAGTTCGTGCCGGGCCATCTCGATCAGCCTCCGATGGAAGGCTATGTCCAACTCCGCAAGTCCGAGACTGTCACTCCTCCGAGCAGCTGAGCGCATCTTGTCGACCAAATCCTCGAGTGCTGAGAGGTCATCTGAGAGGTCAGCGGGGTAAGGAAGCTCGCTGGCATAGCCGACGGCAAAGGTCTCCAAGACAGCGCGAAGCGAGAATAGCTCGCGGACATAGGCCGGACTTAAGGGAGTGACGTAGACCCCCTTATAGGGGACGTTCCGGATGAGGCCCTCCTGCTCGAGGCGTCCCAGGGCCTCGCGAACCGGCCCCCGGCTGATCCCCAGTCGCTCAGCCAGTTGCGCCTGATTAAGTTCCGAATCGGCCTCGAGCCGGTCTTCGATGATGGCCCGGCGGATCAGCTCCGTCACACTCTCCCGCAGGGTCCGGGTCTCTAGGGGGAGCCAGTTGTCAAACTCATTGTTCAAGGTTCCCACCCCCAGCGAAGGTCACCTGCAGATTGGCGTAGTGATCGACAGTGACTTGGGTACCCGGCCCGATGACAGCCGTCGAATCGACCTCCTCGACAATGGCCGGACCCCTGAAGGTCGCCCCCGCCGAGAGCTTCGAGCGATCGTAGAGCGGCGTCTCGATGAAGCCGCCGAGCTCGGCAAAGTAGGCCCGGCGACTCCCCTTGATCGCCTGCTCGGGGGTATAGCCGCTCTCCACCACCCGCTGCAACTTCACCCGGGGGCGCGGCCCACTAGCGGTGAGTCGACAGGTGGTGATCTCGAGATCGAGGTGGCGATGCGCGTGCCCGTAGATCTCCTCATAGGCCCGGTAGAAGCGAGGCCGCAATTCCCCATCAAGATCGACGCCGCTCAGCTGCGCGTAGGGCAGGTTCACCACAATCTCATACCCTTGCCCTACGTGCCGCAGGTCCGCCTGCCGGCTGAACGTCATCTCCCCCGCCGACACCCCGGCCTCCAGCAGCGTCCGCCGCCCCTGCTCCTCAAGTTCGGCGTAGATCCGATCCAACTCCCCAAGGGTCGTCCCCTCAAGGCGCGCTATGAAGGTGCGCGCATATTCGAAGGCCGCTGGCGCCGTCAGAAATCCGATCGCCGAGGCGACCCCCGCCCGGGCAGGGCAGATGTAACCCTCCATCTTCAGCGCCTGCGCGATCGCGTGAGCGTGCATAGGCCCCGCCCCACCGAAGGCAATCAGCTTGAGCCGACGTGGGTCACCCCCCTGCTCGGCAATGTGCACGCGGATGGCAGAGATCATGTTCTCGTTTACCACCCGGTAGAGCCCATGCGCCGCCTCTGTCACCCCGAGCCCCATCGGCTCAGCTATCCTGCTCCCGACCGCCGCCTCAGCCGCACCCCGGTCGAGTCCCATCCGACCCCCCAGAAAGTACCCCGGGTTCAGGTACCCTAGCAGCAGGTCCGCGTCCGTTACCGTCGGCTCCACTCCCCCAAGTCCGTAACATGCCGGTCCCGGGTCCGCACCCGCAGACTCCGGCCCCACCTTCAATAAGCCCAATTCATCGATCCGGGCAATAGAGCCCCCGCCAGCACCGATCTCGATCATCTCGATCGTCGGCACCCGCACCGGCAGCCCACTACCACGCTTGAATCGGTGCACCCGCGCAATCTCGAACGTATCGGTTACCGTCGGGCTCCCGTCACGGATTAGACACATCTTCGCCGTCGTTCCACCCATGTCGAACGACACTAGATCCCGCTCCCCCACCAATTCGCCGTAGTAGACCGCAGCGAGGGCGCCAGCGGCCGGACCAGACTCGACCAGCCGCACCGGGAAGCGCGCAGCAGTCTCCAGGGTGGTGACGCCACCGCTCGACAGCATCAGGTAGAGCCCCTGGTTGAAGCCGCGCTCCCGCAAACTCTCCTCGATACGCGCCAGATAGCGCTCGGCTAGGGGTTGCACGTAGGCGTTACACACCGTCGTCGACATCCGCTCGTACTCGCGGATCTGAGGAGCAACCTCACTCGAAAGTGAGACGCTGACACCGGGGAGATTCTCCCCCAGCCAAGCCCCCGTCTTCTGCTCATGTTCAGGGTTCGTGAAGGCGTGCAGGTAGCAGACAGCCACCGCCCCTATGTCCCCTACGACACCGGCCTCCTCAAGCGTTGCCTTCATCTCCTCAAGGCCCGAGGTGTCGAGCGGCACGAGGATATCACCGAAGGTATCGATGCGCTCGTCGACCTCGAAGCGGAGGGGACGCGGGACCAAGTGGTCGACGGGTCGCGCATGGAGGTCATAGATGTCGTAGCGCATCTCCCTTTGGGTGTCGAGCACATCGCTGAAACCCCGGGTGGTCAGCAGCAGGGAGACCGCCCCCTTACGTTCGATCAGAGCGTTGGTGATGAGCGTCGTCCCGTGAATCGCACGCTCTACCGCCCCACCCGCTACACCGGCACCCGCTAGTAGCTCCTCCCAGCCCTCTACTACCGCGCGCGAAAGATCCTCCGGCGTCGTCAGCGCCTTATAGCTCGCTATCTCCCCACTCGCTGCGTCGATCAGTACGAAGTCCGTGAATGTCCCCCCGATATCGAATCCGAAGCGGTAAGAGGTCATAAGCTCACGACCCCGAAGGAGGAGGTGCGGTCGATGTGATCTTGATTCATAGTCGGACTCTCCCAGCAGGATTGGAACGGCCCGCGCTGCGACTCTACGCGGTCACTCTTCAATCTTTAAGCGCCGCCACAGCGCCTTGCGCAACCAGAGGACGAACAACACGTGACTCAGGTTACACTATAACTGTTAACAATCGACAGTAGTCAAGATTCTAGCGTCCGGTGCTAGAGAGGCGGGTATATAGTTGAGGTGGCGGAGTCGACCGACATCCGCATCCCGAAACCGCCACCACCAAGGCAAGAGCGGATGAGGAAGGACAAATTATGAAGATCACCGAGGTCGTTGCGACCGCCATCCGAATGCCGAGGACGGAGCAACTCACCACCTCCTACGGCAGCGAGAACTGGGCCACCACCGTGCTGGTGCAGATCAGGACCGACGAGGGCATTACCGGGCTCGGCCAAGCCTCGGTCGACGCTCCCTTCTACGGCGAGTCGACTGAGGGCATGATCGCCAACGTCCGCGCCCACTTGGCACCTGCCCTAGTGGGTGAAGATCCCCTCCACATTACCCGTCTCAACCAGAAGCTCCGGGCCGCCCTCCCCGACCACACCTTCTCCCACTCCGGGCCCGAGATGGCCCTCTGGGACCTGAAGGGCAAGGCCCTAGGTGTTCCCGTCTACCAACTTCTCGGTGGCAAGGTCCGCCCCGGGCTGACCCTGATGGGCTTCGTACACCACGACACCCCTGAGCGCATGGCCGAAGAGGCTGAGCAGGTCCTCGACCAACACGGCTACTCGGTACTGAAGATGAAGGTCGGGCTCGACCCCAAAGAGGACCTGAAGCGCTACGCCGCCGTTGCCGAGGCTGTCGCCAGCCGCGCGGTCATCCAGGCAGACGGCAACACCGGCTATACCATCACTGAAGCCGTCCCTACCCTGAAGGCCATGGAGACCATCGGCTCCCTCGGCGCCGCCGAGCAGCCTGTCAAGCGCCTTGAGGACATGGCCGATCTCGCAAGTAGGCTTCACACTCCGGTTATGGCCGACGAGGCTATCTACGGCCCCGAAGACGCTATCGAGGTCGTCCGCCGCAAGGCCGCCACCGTAGCCCTCATGAAGCTCAGTAAGCATGGTGGACTGGAGAACGTGCACCGGATCGGAATGATCTTCGAGGCGGCGGGATTGTCGCTATCGGTCGCCATCTACTACGACCTCATCGGGGCTGCCGCCGCTCATCTCGCCGCAGCACTCCCCTGCGTCACTTGGCCTTCGCCCGCTACCGACCTGAACGACACCATCGTCGCCACCCCCTTCGAACCTGACGGCCTCGAACTGCGGGCCCCCGACGGACCGGGGCTCGGGGTAGAACTCGACTGGGAGAAGATCGAGCGCTACTCGGTCGACCTCTGAAGCCGGAGCTGGAGGAGATGGAACCTCGCTCCCGCCCCTTGCGGATCGGCTTGGTCGGGGCCGACCGGCACGGCCGCGGCTTCGGGGCCCGGGCCCATGTGCCCGCGATCCTGGCCACTCCCGACACCGAGTTGACGGCGGTATGCACCACCCATGGGGAGAGTGCCCGCCTCGCGGCTGAACGCCATGGCGCCCGGCGCTACTATGTCGGCAGCGAAGCGCTAGTGGAGGACCCTGAGGTAGACCTGATCGTCATCGCCATCCGGGTACGCTCTCATTACCCCGTGGCCTGGACCGCCCTCAAAGCCGGCAAGCTGGTCTACTGCGAGTGGCCGCTGGGTCTCAACTCTGATGAGGCCGGGACCCTCGCGGCGCTGGCCGAGCAGGTCGGCGTACCGACCATGGTCGGTACGCCGACCATGGTCGGCACCCAAGGTCGCCACGCTCCAGGAATCGTCCACCTCAAAAACCTGATCACCGAAGGCTACATCGGCCGTCCACTGTTCTTCCGGATGGCTCACCTGCTGCCGCGCTTCCCGGTGCGCTCCGAACACTGGTGGTCGGCTATGGAGGAGGAGCATAGCGGTGCGCTTGGGGTGGCCTGCTCCCACGCGACCGACACGCTCGAAGCGGTCCTCGGTCCGATCACCTCGCTGAGCGGCTACGCCGAGACCCTCCACCCCAACGACCACTACGCTGACAGCGGCGAGCCGTTCCGCTGGACCGCCAGCGACACCGTGAGCTACCAGGCCCGGATGGCGAGCGGCGTCACCGGCAGCGCCCACATCAGCAACGTCACTACTGAGCAGATCGGTTTCCGTCTCGAGATCTACGGCGAAGAGGGCCAGCTCTCTGCCTCGACCCCCTACTACGTCTCCTATAGCCCCCTCACCCTTATCGGCATGCGGGCCGGCGCCGGGGCAGCCGAGCACCTCGCCATCCCTCGCAGCCTCCACCGAGCTGGCGAACTGAGCGAAGACAGCCCCGGCTACAACATCGCCCACGCGCTCGCCAGCCTCCGCGACAGCTGGCTTACCGGGATACCCTCAGCAGCCGACTTCGCCGACGCCCACCGCCTGCACCGCTTGGTCGCTACAGTGAAGCGGTCGTGGAGCGAACGGCGCTGGCTCGACGTCCCCGGGCGAGCGAGCTATAGCTAGGTCCGTGCCTTCTAGCTTTGCCAACCCCGATGCCCTCGAGGCCTTCGCCCTTGAGAAGCTGGTGGCCACCCGCCTGCCCGGCCTGGTGCTGATTCTGATCGAGGGGGGCGAAGTGGTCCACCGCCGCGGGCTCGGCTTCGCCGACCTAGTCCGGCGCAGGCCGCCCGGCCCGGACACCCTGTTCGGCATAGGTAGCATCACCAAGGTGTTCACCGCCCTAGCGGTGATTCAGCTATGCGAGCAGGGCAAACTCGACCTGGATGACCCGGTATCAGCCCACCTCGGCAGCGACCTCCGCGCCCGGGGCGAGGCGATCCGGATCCGCCACCTGCTGTCACATAGCAGCGGAATCCCCGCCCTGGGCTTCTCCGAGTCGAAGATGTCGCGGCGCTGGTCCATGGACGGCTACCCCGTAAGCAGCACCGCAGACATGCTGACCTTCCTGACCGGTTCGGACGACTGGGTTCAAGCGGCGCCAGGCGAACGCTGGGCCTACCTCAACGAGGGCTACGTCCTGCTCGGCGCCATCATCGAGGCCGCCAGCGGAGTCGACTACCGCACCTACATTCGGAAGGCCTTACTCGAACCGCTCGGCATGGATCACAGCCATTGGGAGCGGGCGGCGGTGGAGCGCGAAGCCGACCGCGCTACCCCCTACATGCTGGACCGCGACAACCGCCTCTTCGTCGGCAGCAACCTCTACAGCGAGATCCCCGCCGCCGGGGGCCTGGTGTGCAGCCCGGAAGACTTAGCGAAGCTGGCACTGATGTTGCTGAACGGGGGCCGCTCAGCAACCGGTGAGCAGATCGTCAAGGAGGCGTCGCTTCAGACGATGCGGCGGCCCGTCGTGACCCTCGACGCCGAGGAGACCGACCTCTTCCCCGCCACCGGAGGGCGCTCTCGCGAACTTTTCGGGCTCGGCCTCTACCTGCAGGAGAACTTCCTCGGGGTCGACATCGTCGGGCACGGCGGCGGCGTGATGGGCAGCACCGGCTACCTGGCCGTGGTGCCCGAGCGGGGGCTCGGGGTAGTGCTACAGACCAACGGCCATGGCTACCCCATGCACCAACTCATCCTGGCAGCGCTGGCTCACGGCCTAGGCTTCGATTTCGAGCAACTCCCCTTCGTCCGACTGGACCGGCTGCTGGACAAGCTCGAGGGAGCTTATGCCTCGTTCCGGAATACCATCGAGGCGAAGGTCCGACGTCGGGGCGACAACCTCGAACTGACGATCTGGATGTTCAACGAAGATCGCAGCGTCTGGCTGACCCCTGAGGTCATCCAGGAGGGGAGGGCCCGCTTCACCACCTTCTCCGGCGGCCGGCGGATGCCGGTCGAATTCGTCTTCTCACCCCGCGGCATCGATCTGCTGCACGAGCGCTACGCCTTTCGAAAGATCGACTGAGAGACCCCAGAGAGGAGCCCGCCATGAGCCAATCATCCGAGCAACGCCGCCTGGGTACGCGCGACCTACTCCAGTTCCAGATGGTCGACGACCCCCAGGTCTCCTCCGACGGCACCCAGGTCGCCTGGGTGAAGAGTTGGATGGAGATCGACACCGACCGCTACCGCGCCCACCTCTACCTTACCGACCTCGCCACCGGCACCACCCGGCAGCTCACCTCGGGCGCAGGCCAGGGCACCCACCCCCGCTGGTCGCCCGACGGCCGCACCATCGCCTTCCTCGCCACCGTCTCTCCACCCGAAGGGGACTCCGAGGTGGGTGAGGCGACCTCGTTCCGGGGCCGACTCCCCCAGCTGTTCGCCATCCCGGCCTCAGGGGGTGAGCCGCGACAACTCACCCACCTCGCAGGCGGGGTGTCGGAACCGTGCTGGTCGCCCGACGGTCGCACCATCGCCTTCACCACCCTGATCGACCCCGACCGTGGGCTCGAGTCGCTCGACCCCACGGCAACCGACGAACTCGACCCCTTCGAGCGCTTCAACCGCGACGTACTCGTCGTCAACCGGGTCCGCTGGAAGTCTGACTCCCTGGGGCTGCTCGGCAGCCACTACCGCCACGTCGCCCGAGTCCAGTTCGACCCCGACGCCAGCGAACTCCCGCAACCGATGCTGCTAACCTCGGGCCGCTCTGAGTACACCTCGCCCGCCTGGTCGCCCGACGGCACTACTCTGGCGATCGCGGGCAACCTCGACCCCGATTTCGAGTTCGAGCGCAAGCAGTTCATCTACCTCCTCGATGCGGCCGCCGACGGGCCCACCGAGCCCCAGGAGCTATTCGGGCTCGAGGAGATGCGCAGCAGCGACCTCGCCTGGTCGCCCGACGGCACCACCCTGGCGGTGTGTGGCCACAATAGCCCTGTGCTAGGCCACTACGGTCTCCAGAAGCTGTGGCTGGTCTCGGTCGCCGACGGTAGTGGCGAGTGTGTGACCGAGCAGTTCGAGTTGAGTCTCGGCGACTACTCCCGCAATCAGGACATGCGCCGCTATGGTGGCGACGACGGCCCCCGCTGGCTGCCCGATGGCAGCGGCCTCCTGCTCCTCATCAACGAGGGGGGAGAGGTCCACCTGGCAGAGTTCACCCTCGCCGAGCGGAAGCTGACCCGCCTCACCGAGGGTGACCGCGTGGTCTACGCCTTCTCCACCGACGCCAGTCGGGAGACCCTGGTAGTCCTGATCACCACCAGTACCCAACCGTGCGACCTGTTCGCGCTCCAGCGGGGCGCAGAGGGCCTGCGGCAGTTGACCGACGTCAATGCCGACCTGCTCACTGAGTTCGAACTCTGTGACCCGATCCGCTTCCGCTCCCACTCGAGCGGCGTCGAGGTCGATGGCTGGGTCATGCCCCCCGTGGGCTACGAGCCGGGCCGACGCTATCCGGTGATCCTCTACACCGGTGGCGGTCCCGGCGGGATGCGCGCCAGCGTCTTCTGCCACGAGTGGCAGGTCTACGCCGCCCGCGGCTACGCCGTCATCAACTGCAACGCCCGGGGCAACTACGGCTACGGCCAGGAATTTTCGGCAGCTACCCGGGGCAAGTGGGGCGACCTCGACTACGAGGACAATATCGCCTACCTAAACGACGCCCTGGCGGAGTTCGACTTCCTCGATCCGGAACGCCTCGCGGTCGCCGGCGGCAGCTACGGCGGCTACATGGCGACCTGGATCATCGCCCGCCACCCGAACTTCAGGGCCGCAGTGGTCGACCGCTACCTCGGCAACCGCAACGCCTTCTACGGCACCGGCGACATAGGCTTCCTGCTCGACCGGGTCGAGTTCGGTGGGAAGCTCCCCTGGGAGATCCCCGACATCTACCTGGAGCGCTCCCCGATCCACTACGTCGGTTCGATACAGACCCCCACCTTAGTGGTCCACTCGGAACTCGACCACCGCTGCCCAGTGGGCAACGGCGAGCAACTCTATACCGCGCTCAAACACTTAGGCGTCCCCACCGAACTGGTACGCTTCCCCAACGAGAATCACGAGCTCTCCCGGACCGGCCGCCCCTGGCACCGGGTGTTTCGGCTCGAGCGCTACCTCGACTGGTTCGGGCGCTATCTATAAGCTGCCAAGGAGCGAGCGTCGGTGGGGGCGGAGCTTGGGGGCAAGGTCACCCGACGGTGGCGGTATCAAAGGTCTCGGCGGCTTCTCGCAAGCGCGGCTACAGCAGCCAAGCTCTTGACACTGCCCAAAGGCTCAACCACCGGGCCGACCCGGCTCCGTGCGTCCGCCGACCGCTCCTCTAGGCCCGCTTGCTCAGGGAAGGGTGTACCTCCCACTGCGCTCCCCGTCCCGCGTTGTAGGATGTCCTCCAGAACAACATCTGCGACAGAGATCTCTGAGGGAGGAATCATGCCTGAAACGATCGAAATCGGCCCCGTCTCCGCTCAGCCGGGCACCCGCGCCTTCGGTTATCTGCCGGTGGCGACTATGGCCAGCGGAGCCGAACTAGGGGTCCCGGTCCATATCGTCGCTGGTGCTGAGTCGGGGCCTGGACTGGCGCTCGTTGTGGGTCTCCACGGCCACGAGTACAGCGCCATCAATATCCTCATCGAAGTCCTAAAGCAGGTCGACCCCTCGAGTCTGCGGGGGCACCTGATCATGGTGCCGATGGCCAATCCGGTCGCCTTCGAGCACGGCGCCAAGTCGGGCTGGGTCGACGGGCTCTACGGAGGTTACGGCGACCTCAACAAGACCTGGCCGGGTAGCCCCGACGGCTGGCTCACCGAGAAGCTCGCCCACGCCATCGCCAGCGAGGTCCTACCCCAAAGCGAGGTAGTGATCGACTTTCACGGCGAGGCGATGGGGGCCCGCAACCGGAACTTCTACAGCTACATCCTCAGCAGCGATTCAGACAAGGTCTCCAACGAGCGCCTGCGCAAATTGGCGATCACCTTCGGCATGGAGGTGCTGATCGACCGCAAGATCGTCGCCGGTCCCGGCTCGCTGACCGACTACGCGTTCAGTCAGGGGATCTACGTCGTCGGGGCTGAGATCAGTGACTTCTTTGGCCTCGAGCTACCTGAGGGAGGCCGCTCGCTGACCGGGGTGCGGACGCTGACCGAGACAGGCGTCACCGGCGTGTTCAACACCATGAAGCTGATCGGTATGATCGATGGCGACCCGGTCCTGCCCCCCGTCCAGGCCCACCTGCGCGGCATGGCGGGGGTGGGGCCGCAGCACGGTGGGCTGCTCATCCCCGAGCACACCCCACGGGACCTGGGGCGGATCTTCTCCAAGGGCACCGTCCTAGGCCGGGTGATCAGCGCAAACTCGTTTGAGGAGTTGGACACTCTGCGCATGCCCTACGACGAGGGGATGCTAGTCATGGTCAAGGGCGAGAAGCCCTTCGTGCAGGTGAACCCCGGCTCGGGCGACTTCGGCTTCTACGTCGCGGACTACACCGGAGTGGAGTGGATCCGGCACTGAGGCGACCTCGCGTATCGTCTGACAATTACGGCTAGTAGGAGATGCTCCCCTCCCTGACATGGGCGACCGAATCCGCAATCAGTTCCCGGAGGGTATCTATGTCGACATCATCGAGCCACCTCAGGTAGAGGCACGATTTGCCGGTCGTGTACTTGCCCAACCTATCCATGAGTTCCTGGTGCTGCGGGAAACCGGACATGATGTAAAGGGTGAGGCCGGTCTTTCGGGGCGAGAATCCCGTAGTGAACCACTCTCCCTCTTTACCGTTCGCATATTTGTAACGGTAGGTCCCGAAGCCGACGATGCTGTCGCCCCACATCACGGCCTTCTCTCCGGTGATCTCTTCCATCAGGGCCCGGACCCTCCGCGCATCCTCGCGACGCCGCCCACTCTCCACGCCGCTTAAGAACTTATCGACGCTCCTGCGGCTCCTTTTGGTCTTGAGCTCTACTACCTTACCCTCGCGTTCTGCCACTGGCATCTCCTCTTCGCTCGCTGTCCCCCTCACTATAGGCTGCGGGGGGTGGTAAGCCTCCACAGCCCCTCACCCCACACGGGTGCAACTAGCCTGTCCTGAGGTCCAAGGGACCTTAGCTTAATCTGCCCCAAACGCCTTGCGTAACGCGGCGCATGCCGCCGCGTGGGCCTCAGCAGCGATGTCCATTCGGTTAGTGGCGGTCCAAAAGCCATGGATATGGCCTTCATAGTTGAGATATTCGGTCGGGACACCGGCAGCCTTGAGCCTCTCGGCATAGGCGAGGCCTTCGTCAAACAGGGGATCATGACTTGCGGTCATCACCATAGCCGGCGGTAGGCCGCTTAGATCGTCGGCGCGAATTGGGGCAGCCGCGATATCCGATCTCTCAGCGTCATCATTGAAGTAGCAATCGAAGAACCAGGCCATGGACTCGGCGGTCAAGACATACCCTTCACCGAAGGCTTGGTAGGAATCCCGGTCTTCACGAGTGTCGGTGACGGGATAGACCAATAGCTGAAACACGAGCGGTGGTCCACCTTCCCGTTTGGCTCGTTGCGCGGTCACGGCGGCGAGGCATCCCCCTGCCGAATCGCCACCGACCGCGATACGCGCAGGGTCAGCCCCGATCTCAGCGCAGTTCTCGGCAACCCAGCGGAGCGAGGCCCAGGCGTCATCGGTGGGTTTGGGGAACTTGTTCTCGGGAGCCTTGCGGTAGTCAACCCCGACTACGATGCACTCGGCCCCCTTGCACAATGCGCGACACACATTGTCGTGCGTGTCGATGTTGAGCACCACGTAGCCGCTCCCATGGAAATTAATGTAGACCGGGAGGGGAGCAGTGGGATCACCACCCTCTGGCCAGTAGAGCCGAATCTGGATTGGTCCGTGCGGTCCGGGAATATCGCGACCCTCGACTCGCCCGACACTGACCCCGGGGTCCTGCAAACTCATGCTGAGGTCGTAGAAATCCGCACGCACCTCAGCAACAGATCGTTCCCAGAGCGACGGTGCCTCGGTCGCGTTTACTTCATCGACGAATTCCTGAACCTGCGGATCCAAAGCCATGATCCTCTTCATAGTGGCCCACCCGGAGTGGCTGGGATTTTCACCGCCCGTTTGCAACGCTCTCTTGCCAGGTCGTAGCTTGCCTGCATCCTTACCCAGTACCTAGCATCGCTCCAGCCGAACTCCTCCAGTGCAAGCGCCAGTGCCGACAAAACGCCAGCGCGTCCATCCAGCAGTCGCGAGAGCGTATGACGCCGTGAGGCGCACTCCGATACCGTCCAGCCTTTCACCTCCAGGCATTCGCGAATCTGCCATGGCGCAAAGGGTTGTGCAGGAGGCATAATTAACCCCTCCTAGTGGCAGTCAATCAAATTCACGTCCACCATCTCACCAAGGTTGTAGTGTGGGATTATCTCACATTATGACCAGAGGCTGCAGCCAAGTGGGAGGCTTGCATCCGCTTACATCTGCCCACATTTTCGAGACAGGAATCTTGGCATTCTCGAAGGGGTGGTTGGCATAGGTTTAAGCCTGATTTCTTACACATTCGGTCACTTCGGATGGGATGCTCCGTTCATGATTGCTGGAGATGCACCTTCGAAAGTGGTGGGCCATAAAGCTGGACAGTGACTGGCTGAAGCGCACGACCAGACTGCCAAGGTTACTCCTCAAGGCTGTGCCACTCTTGTGGCGCGTGGCTCCCTGGGAAACGAGCCTCCTTTCTTTCGTGCTTGTGATCCAGGGTGTCGTCCCCACAATCAGCATCTACTTAACGAAGTTGACGGTAGACGAGCTCGCACGGGTGCTGACTGGAAGCGGGTCAGCGGCCTACTTTCTCATAGTCGCTTGGGTTGCAGTGCTGACGCTGTCTCAGCTGCTTGCCCCGATCAACCAGGCCCTCCAGGGGAATGTCGCCGAGAGGTTCACCGCGTTCATAAATCTAGAGTTGATGAAGAAGGCGGAGCAACTCCCAGGACTCGGCGTGCTGGAGGATCCAGAGTTCTTCGACGATCTCAGTGTCCTTCAGGAAGGCGCGAAGAGCCGCCCCCTCAACCTAGTCGTGAACCTCGTGTATACCCTCCGGGACTTGGTTACCACCCTCAGCCTCGTCGCTCTGCTCGCCTCATTGACCTGGTGGATCCCCCTGGTACTTCTGCTGAGCGTCTGGCCGCATGCCCATATGACCCTGAGGCTGCGGGAGATCGGCTGGCGGGCACTCATCAGCAGGAGTCCAGAGGCACGAAGGATGGAGTATGATAGTCGCGTTGCGTTGAGCTACGACTTTGCGCTAGAGACACGCCTCTTCGGGCTCTTCCCCTGGCTGAGAGAACGCTACTCGACGACCTTCGAACGATCCCACCGAACGATGCGAAGGGTGAGGGCACGTCAGGCCGCCGGCCTGGTGCCGAGTTCGTTGCTCTCTATCGTAATAGCAGGGGGATTGTTCGGCTGGGTAATCCTCCAAGCTGGGCTTGGAGCGTTCACGCTAGGCGGGATAGTGGTGGTCGTCCAGGGACTTTTCCAAATGCAGGCCCTCGTTATGGCTCTCGTCGAGGGGTTTGGCCAATTCTTCGAGAGAGCGCTATACTTCGAGACCTACTTCCGGTTCACCGCAGCCACCCCCTCGCTACAACGCCCAGCTGTGCCACAGGCGCTGCCGGCACAGCCCAAGTATCTATCCTTCGAGAACGTGACATTCCGCTATCCCGATGGGCGGGTAGCACTCTCCGAGGTCTCGTTCGGGATCCGGGCAGGGGAAACCGTTGCGATCGTGGGTGAGAATGGAGCGGGAAAGACGACCCTGATCAAACTGCTTCTGCGATTCTACGATCCAACCGAAGGGACCGTAAAGGTCGACGGCCTCGACCTCCAGACTGTGGATCTGGATGCCTGGAGAGCACGCGTTGCGGCAGTGTTCCAGAACTTCAACCGCTATGCCTATACCCTTGGGGAGAACATCCAGATCGGAGACGTTTCGGCACCCTGGGATGACGAGGGGCTCTCCCAAGCACTAGAGGAGGTGGGACTCGTCGACCTGCTTGACACTCTGAACGCCGGGCTCCGAACTCCACTGGGCAAGGAGTTTGGAGGCACCGATCTGTCTGGAGGGCAGTGGCAGAAGTTGGGGATGGCTCGGGCACTCTTCCGGGATGCCGAGGTCCTCATTCTGGACGAGCCGACTGCAGCTCTCGACCCTCGGAGCGAACACGAGCTGTACCAACGCTTTGCTCGGCTCGCGAGCGGACGAACGACTATACTCATCACCCACCGGCTATCCTCCGTTCGCATGGCCGATCGAATTCTGGTGCTCAAAGAGGGTCGCCTCATAGAAGAGGGGAGTCACAGCACCCTGCTCGCAGCGGGCGGAGAGTATGCCGATCTATGGGCGATGCAGGCTCAAAGATACGGTGCTGACGTTCAGGGTGGCGAACAGAGTGGTCACGCTGTATAGGACCGCCCTCGTTGACTCGACCGGGCACCTATGCTAGCGTTGCATTCCGAAAGCACTAGGAGCCCTGCGGGTTCTGTCTGATTTTGGTGTCAACAATTGACAGTTACCAAGGAGCCCATGACGAAGCCTGCCGTGACAGAAATCGACGCAGTCACA
>MKWU01005189.1_pt1 | contig 14431 bp, 11 predicted proteins | sample 809101 | NCBI WGS metagenome assembly MKWU01 (sample SAMN05860141, study PRJNA318959) | sponge metagenome | host: Aplysina aerophoba | place: Slovenia: Piran, Adriatic Sea, Gulf of Piran | collected 2013-05-07 | reverse complement strand
GAGGCAGCGGTCGATGGCGGCAAGCAATGCGGGTGAAAACCCGCCCGCCCCCAACTCCACAGCCGATGCCATCGGATCGGCCCGCCCCTGGTGAAGCGCGTAGGCCCGCCTCTCAGCCGGTAGCGGCGTCGGACTCAAAACTCCAGCATCGCCTATTTCGTCGGCAGAATCGGGCTCAAGCGAACTTTCGTCGTCCGGGCGTGTACCCGCCACCATCCGCCACATCAGCGCGCCGATCGCGTAGATGTCGGTCCACGGGCCGATCTCCCCCTCTGACGACACTTGCTCGTACGCAGCGTATCCAGGTGTATTTGGTGCCTGCGAGCGGCTGTGTAGCGAAAGGTAGTTCTGTTTGGCCGCCCCGAAGTCAATCAGCACCGGCTGCGCGGGCCGCCCCGTTATGTCGTCGGGACGCCGCACGAAAATGTTTCCCGGCTTTATGTCCCGGTGTAGCACGCCGGCCCGATGTACGACCTCCAATCCTTCAAGCAGCGGATCGACCACGGCCCGCAGGTCGGCTTCGGTGAACGGCTGCCCCGCCGCTTCCCGCCGCCGCAGGAATTCCGACAATGGCAAGCCATCGTCGTAGTCCATCACGAGATACGCGGTGCCGTTAGCCTCGAAGTAGTTCAGGCAGGAAACAATGGACGGCACGTGTCGAAACGTTCGCAGTTGCTTCGCCTCGTCTCGAAACCGCTCGAGACCGTCGTCGAACCCCGCCCCGGCATCCGAGTTGAGCGGGCGCACGCTGGCGCCGTCGTTGTCGCGCACCGCCAGTTCGCGCGGCAGGTACTCCTTGATGGCGAAGAGCCAGTCGGAATTGAGACGGTGCCGGGCCAGATACACGACGCTGAAGCCGCCGCTGCCCAACTCCGAGTCGATGACATAGTCGTGCAAGGTGCCTGGCGGCAGGGCGTGCAGCGAACGGCGCGCAGTTTCGGGTGGCGTTGACGGCATCGGAAATTCTGCGTTCAAGACAGTCGATCGGATTGTAGCGCGTCGGAGGAAGCGGTATCTCGAGCTCGTTTAGTGGCGCGGACGGAATCGAAGTTACGATAGCAGTCAAAGGGCTTTCGAGGCGCCCTTGGCCTCAATGCGTGAATCTACGGAGAACCACGTGGCCATAACTGTCTTGCCCCGTGGCACCGAAGAAGAGTAAGAGAGCATAGTTTCAAGGCGTTAGCGCCGTGTACACCCGGAACCCGACTGCGTTGCTCCGTTTTCCGAAGTTATCGACGGTGGTCAACCAGTTGCGGGATGCGGAACGCAGAGCGCGTGGCTTGGTGACCCAGGCACCTCCGCGTACTACGCGACGAGCGCAGTTGCCCCGCAGCCAAGCGTTACCATCGTCTGGTGCGCCACGGTAGTTGCTGTTCCAGCAGTCCTCGACCCATTCCCACACGCTTCCGTGCATATCGAACAAACCGAATGCATTAGGAGCGAATGACCCGACGGGCGCCGGTCCTTTGCCATCCCATGGGCCACCGCATCCCCGGCAATTGGCCCGGTTCCAACCGATTTCGTCGCCCCAACTATACCGTGTGGTCGTTTCCGCGCGAGCCGCGTATTCCCACTCCGCCTCGCTCGGAAGTCGATATTCTGCCCCTGTCTGTTCCGAGAGCCACGCTACGTACTCTTGTGCATCCTGCCAACTCACGTCGACGACCGGCCTATCGGCGCGACGCCAATCATAGCTGGAACCAAGAAGTTCGGTCCGGGGCAAATGGCTGCAACCGCCGGCGGCCACGCAACTAACCCACTGCGAGTAGGTCACCGGGTAAATTCCTAAGGCGAAGGACTGAGAAATATTCACCCAGTGCACTGGCGTCTCGTTTCTCTTCTGTCCAAGGGCAAAGGACAACCCCACATGTTCAGTAAAACGGGGCGATCCCATCAGGAAGCGTCCGGCGGGGATGACCACCATTTCGGGACAATCATCGCCATCGCAAAAGCGCTCGCCCGGAGCCAGGTCAAACCTCGAGTGTTTCGGTGAACTCGCGGGTGTTTGCGCAACAGGAACGGAAACGCCATGCGGACTTGGCGCCCGTCCGTCGGCGTGGGTCTGACCACGATTCAACTCACCGCCTGACAACTGCGCTGGCGGTTCCAGCAACAAACGTAACTTCTCGCAGCTTTGAACACGATCATCAGGATACAAGGCGATACACTCGTCGATCGTTTTCAGCAGGTCTCTCGAAAACCGCCTCTCGCCCAACGCCATCGCCGACGGCATCGGATCCGGCCGCTCCCGATGCAGCGCATAGGCGCGCTTTTCCACCTCACGCGGCGTCGGGCTCCAGGTCCCGGTGCCGCTGACTCCGTCGGAGTCTTCAGTCACAAGTAGTCGCTGGTCCCCCGGGCAACCGCCGGCGATGATCCGCCACATCAAAGCACCGACTGCGTAGATATCCGACCAAGGACCCATCTCTCCCATGGACGAGACTTGCTCGAATGCCGCATACCCTGGCGTGTACGGAGCCTGGGACCGGCTGTGCCGCGAAAGGTAGTTCTGCTTCGCCGCGCCGAAGTCGATCAGTACCGGAAGCGCGGGCCGCCCCGTGATGTCGTCGGGACGCCGCACGAAAATGTTTCCCGGCTTGATGTCCCGGTGTAGCACCCCGGCCCGATGCACGACCTCCAGTCCTTCAAGCAGCGGGTCGACCACGGCCCGCAGGTCGGCTTCGGTGAATGGCTGCCCCGCCGCTTCACGCCGCCGCAGGAATTCAGACAACGGCAATCCGTCGTCGTAATCCATCACGAGGTAAGCCGTCCCGTTGGCCTCGAAGTAGTTCAGGCAAGAAACAACAGACAGCACGTTGCGGAACGTTCGCAGTTGCTTCGCCTCGTCACGGAAGCGCCTGAGACCGTCCTCGAACGCGTCTTCGGCTTCCGTATTGACCGCACACACGCTGGCGCCGTCGTTGTCCCGCGCCACCAGTTCGCGCGGAAAGTACTCCTTGATGGCGAACAGCCAGTCCGAATTGAGACGGTGACGCGCCAGATAGACGATGCTGAATCCGCCGCTGCCCAGTTCCGACTCGACGACGTAGTCGTGCAGCACCGTTCCCCGCGGCAGAGCATGCAGCGACTCGCGTGGGGTATCCGAGGATATCGGCGGCATCCGGCCCCCTAAGGCAGCAATACCGCGAGCAGAATACTGCCGATGAGGGTCTTCTGCTCTCCGTCAACGAACTCGCCGTTACCCGAGTTCGCGAGTTGCCTCATAAACGGCTCCGCAGCTCTTCCAGTAGAGCTGCCGTTGACCATGACGGCGGAAACATGATGGCCATCCCGCGCGGCGAAATTCCGGGTCGTACGCAGCGCGGCGTCGACCCGCTCCGGGTAGGCGGGGAAATCCGACATGATCACGATATAGCGGCTCTCGCTCTCAGGTCGCCAGTTCATGGTGACCGCCCGTTCCAACGCCATGGCGAGCGCTTCCGGCGAGTCGTCGTTGCGGCCCCTGCCGAGCCCCATTTGCGGTGCGAGCCCGTTAATGAAGTTCTCGAGCACGGGCATGTCGGTGGTGACGTTCTGGACGAACAGCGGTCGCTCCCAGTAACGGTCGCCGAACGCCACGACGCCGATTCCAGTGGGAGCAACCGCGTTGAGAATCCTGCCCAGATCGCTGATCTGCTGCTTCAGGCCGCTGACCTGTTCTGACATGCTGCCGCTGACGTCAAGACAGATCACGAGATCAAGGTCCGGGACTTCCAGTTCCGCGACACGGTTCCGGAGACTCGCCGCCTGCTGCTGCGCCTGGTCGCGTTCCTGCGACGTACTGAGTAGCTCCTCGACGGCTTGGCGCAGTTCCTCGGCAAGCTGTTCGGCCCGGCGGCGCGCCTCGTCCCGCTCGCGCTCGGCGATTTCAAGCGAATCCTCCAGCGCGCCGGAGTCCAGGGCCGGTTCCGGCGCCGGCACGGGTTCCGGAGCGCTGCCGGTATTGGGGAAGAACGGCAAGGCCATGATTGCCAGCAGGATGAAGGCACCCATGCCGGAGGCGAACAGGTCCAGCGCGGACATGGAGAAAATGCTGAGTTCGCGGCTACGACGTTTCACGAGTCGTCGTAGCCGTCGAAATTCCGGCCGCCGCGGTGGCCGACCCGGTCGCAGCTTCAGTCACCGCTGTCTCAGCCGCCGGCGCGGCCATCCCCCTCGCCCAGGAAATGAACCGTCAGCGTCACCCCGCCCAGGGCGAGCGTCGAACCGGCGCCGACGGTCGTCGGCCTGCCTTTCGCGAGTTCGATGCCGTTGAGCCGGGAACCGTTGAGACTGCCGAGGTCCTCGACAGTCAGCGTGATGCCGTCCACGCGCAGACGGGCGTGGCGCCGGGAGACGCTCTCCACTCCGACCACGTAATCCGCGTCAGTGGCGGAGCGGCCGATCACCTGACCGTCTTCGGCTCGCGCGAGCGCATCGCCGTTTACCTTGACACGCACATCCTCCCCGTTCGGTGCGCTGCCGTGGAGAACGAAGTCCGGGAAGGTAGCCGTCTTGCGCGCCAGCGTCTCTTTCGCGGACGCCAGTTCCTCTTCCGATTCTTCCAGGCGGCGCTGCCGCGCCCGGAATCGCGAACGGACGAATGCGGCCAGCAATAACAGAGCGAGGACGCCGCCGCCAACCGAGTACCACGCGAATCGGCGGGCGGCTGCCGCTTCTTCCTGCTGGCGCGCCAGCGCTTCGGCCGCCTCGCGCGCGGCTTCCTCCTGTTGCTGGCGATCGGCTTCGAGTTGTTCGGCTTGTGCTTCCAGTTGCTCGCGTTCGGCTTCGAGCGCCCGTTGCGTCTCCTCCTTTTCGGCCAGTTGCGCCTGCTGCTGCTCCAGTTCCTGCGCCTGCGCCTGCAAGCGCTCTTCCAGTGCCTGTTGTTCGGCCTCGATCTCGGCGATGCGTTCCTGATTCTGCTCTTCCGCTTCGTTCGCCGCCTGCTCCAGCGCGGACCGTTCCTCCTCCAGCCGCAGCCGCTCCTGTTCCGCTGCGGCGAGCCGCTCCTCTATGGACGGACAGGCTTCGTCCGCAGCTGTGTATGAAACGCTGCGTTCATCAAGGAACTCACGCAGTGCGGCCAAGTCACCGCTCAGCGTGAGTTGGCCGTCTTCGCGCCTCGGCCGCTGGACGCTCCGGCTCACGGCCAGCAGTTCATCGCAGTTGTTCATGAGGGGGGCCCCGGTCTCGCCCTCTCCAACGACCGAGGTGAATCGATACAGCAGTTGCCCGTCACGCTCCACATGGGAGTGCATGGCGCCGGAGCGCGCCTCGCCCCCGGCGATAAGCAGGTACACCTGGCGTCCGGGGTCGGACTGTTCGTGCGCCACCGGGACGGGATCGCCTTCAAGGCTAGGGACGGACAGCAGCGCCAGACCGGTGTCTTCGTCACTGTCGAACAGGGAGGCGACCAGACGCGCGCCTGTGGCGGGGTCCTCGACGATGTACTGATCGCCCGAGTCGACGAGACCGCTGTCCGTCAGGAGCAGTTCTTCGGCGATCAGCACGGCTTGACCCGACCCGGCATCCGTGCCCCGTTCCTGCACGACCACGGGAAAAACACTCTCGGCGGCGGAGACGCTACACACCAGGACACCGCCGCACACCACGGCGCCAAAGGACAACATCGGAAACATCGGAGACGGTGAAACAGCTTTCATTTCGGCACTCACCCGTTCGGAAATTATTCGGAAGCGACTTGGTTGTCGGACAACGGCAGGCGGCACACGATCAGCGTCGCGTTGTCCTGATAATCGATCTCACGATCATCGACCGCGGCGAGGACCCGGTCCACCAGCTCTGCGGCCGCATCGTCCCCGTCGCGGACGATGCCGATCAATTCATCGGGGCCGCAGGTTTCCACGCCATCGGACGCAATCATGACTACGTCGCCGGGTTCCAGCCGCTCCGGGGTCTCGGGGATATCTACCAGGTCGACGTCTCCCCCCAGAAGAGCGGAATACAGCATGGCACGCCCCGGCGCCTCGGCGGCTTCCGCGGCGGTCATCACGCCGGCCGCGACCTGCTCGGCCAGTTCTCCCGCCACGGAGTGGTTGGCGTTCAGGCGTCGGATTTCGCCGCCGCGGACCAGCCACAGAGGGCTGTCGCCGACGCTCGCCCAACGCAAATCACGCCCTTCCACCACGGCGGCCACCAGCGTCGTGCCCATCCCGGTCAGCTCGGGCTCGGCCGCAACCCTATCGTGAATGGCGCAATTCGCGGCCTCAAGGGAGGCCATCAGGCGTTCGCTCGGTTCATCGGGCATGCCGGGCGCCTCGAAGGCGCCACAAAAACTGGTCACCGCCACGGAACTGGCCACATCGCCGGCGGCGTGTCCGCCCATGCCGTCCGCCAACACCAGCAGGTGCCGCGCAACGCCCATGGGAACGCACACGGCACAGTCCTGCTGCGTCCTCCGTCGCCCCTGAATCTGGTCCCAGGCGATGTCATAGGACTTGCCGGACGACAATTGGTCCGCCCCGTCAGCCCCCGGTCTCTCCGCAGGGTCGAGCATTGGTTGCTCTGTGACGTCCGACGCCAAAGGGTTTGTCGGCTCCGACCTCAATGAGGCCGCTTCAATGGTCATTCGGCCTGTCACGTCAACCGCCAACGGACTTCGCTCGAATCGGATTCAGAAGAAACCGCCATCTCACTCCCAGGCGAACGTGTCGTCGCAGAACGGCACGAAGCGTAGCGTCGTATCCCCGAGTCCGATCAGGGCGCCGGCTTCGATCTTTACCGGATTCAGCACGGGCTCGCCTTCGATATAGGCGAGATTCTTGCCCTGCTGAAGGTAGAAGGCGTTGCCCTTCGGATCGTAGGTGAGCGTCGCATGGGTATCGCGAGAGATTCTGCGGTCGCCAAAATCGAGGCGTACGCGCATGGCAGGCCCCCGCCCGATGGTGTTGTGGCCGAATCCGAGTTGCGCTGACGAGCCCTTCCCTGGACCGTTGACCACGACCAGCCAGCCCGTGACAGGGTGTATCTGAGCGGTCCGGGAGGCTGCCGTGGCCTCGTCTCCCCGGCGGGGACGTCCGGCGCCGCGCCACACCACGGTATCGCCTTCGTCGCCGGGCCGGTATTGCCTCCGCTGCGCGGGCCCGGCGTTCCCCGGTTCCTTCGGCTGCGAATCGTCGCCGGACGGAAAACTCAGGGCCGGGCGGGTGGTGTCTCCGGAGTCGCCGACGCCAGTTCCCTGCTGTCGGCGCGGCCGCACGGCCACCGTGGGCTCCTCGCCCAGGTCGATCCGCCCGCGAGTCTTCCGAGGGGATGCGCCGGCGCCCTTCAGCCGATCATCGTTCTTGGTCGGCTTCGGCGGATCATCGTTCGTTGTCGGCCTCGTCGGAACGTCGATCGGCCGTCCATCGGATCCCAGTTTCTTCGCCACGCGAATCTCCTGTCGTCAAGCGATAAATTGTACTCTGCGATGTCTTCGAGAAGTGTTGTCGCTACAACGCCATAGCGTACACGAGGCCGTTATCCCGGCATGAGCCTGTTTACAAGGTGGTCCAGGCAATATTGTCCGGCGCTGTTCAAGGTGCTTTCCTCCCGGCCCTGGCAGATGTGCATCAGGAACACGAGGACCGCCGACAGCCCGAGCGCCATCAGGGTGGTATTGAAGGCGATCCCCAGTTCCACGGTCATGCCGGCGAACCAGGCCCGGATGTCGGCGCCCGCGGTCACGTCCGGCATTTGGGCGGCCTGCGCCAGCCCGAGCGCGATACCGATCACCGTGCCGATGAAACCGAGGGTCGGGATCAGCCAGACCAGGTAACGCAGCATGTTGTACTTCAGTTCCAGCTCATGCTGCATCAGGTCGAGGCTGGAACTCAGGAACTGGTTGGATTGATCGACGGACCCGCTGATCTGGTACTGCTGCACGACCCGCACCACAAGCCGCTGGAGGATGTAGCTGCTTGCATTCGTGTCGGCGGTCGCCCACTGGTAAATCGACGCCAGCGCCGGTTTCCCACGCTCGAACAGCACGGTGGGATCATTGGACGGTAGCGCGTTTTCCCGCAACTGGGCCTGTTCCCGGTTCGCGCGGTAGAACCGGACCCACAACTCGCCCAGCCCGAAAAAGAACATCAGCCACATGAGATTCTGCACGGTGAACGGATAGGGGAAGCTCGTGCCGCGCCCCAGCAGCAGCCCCGAGGCGTTGAACGCACCGGCGCCCGGCCCCGCCGAGTCGGCCGGCGGCGGCAGCGCGGCTGTCATGACGCCGATCGCGACGCCGCCGAGCAGCAGCGCCACCAACGCTAGAATGATGCGGTAGTAGCGCTCCTCTTCCTCCAGAGCATGTAGATCGAAGCGGGCCATTCAGCGTTCCATCCGCTCGGCGCCGAGGCGACGACGGTGTGTGACGGTCAGGGGCTCAAGTTCCTTGAGTTGTGTCTCTAAGCGGCCCAAGCGCACGCGCGACGCAGCCTCCACGTAACCCTGGCGGTGCCGGACCCACTCGCCGTTACCTGTTCTCGTCCAGGTGCCCCGGAGCGAACCGCAGTCGATCAGGAAGTACCTGCCGTCGCCCGTCATCGTCACTTCGGCGTGCACGCGGCTGACGGACCTGTCCGCGAGCCGGATGTCCGCATCGCGGCGACGGCCGATGGTCAGTGTACGAAAGGCCAAACGATTTCCCGATTCCCTGCCTGCGATTCGCTGATGATGCGCGCTCCGCGCACCTCCGGGGCAACGTACCAACGGCGATACCCAAAAGCAAACAACGAGGTCCGGTCGAACGCTGCGCAATTTCTTCGGATCAGGTCGGAGAACGGGCTCGGGCAGATGAGGGCGTCCACCATGGAAACGCGCACCCTCGGTGTTACCCTTCCGTCGAGATGAGCATCGACAGCGCGAAAATTACCACTCATTGCTTCTCCCACGTCGGGCAGCGCGGCGAGAATCAGGATCGGTTCGCGATACTGGAGTCGCCCGGCGACGGACCGCGCCTGCTTGTACTCGCGGACGGCCTCGGAGGGCATACGGGCGGCTCGTTGGCCGCTGAAACAGTAGTAGCAACAGCAGAGCGATACTGGCGTAGTCGTAACGCCGAGCAGTCACCGGAGGAGTTCCTGAAAGCCCTTGTGCGCGAGTGCCACAACGCAGTGCGGGGCGCGGCGTGGGATCAGGCGCTGGACCCCCACGCCACGATCGCCGCGCTGCTGTTGCAGGAAGGGCAAGCCATTTCCGTCCATGCCGGCGACAGCCGCGTGATGCAGTACTCCGAAAGCTCGTTCGTGGACCGCACGCTGGATCATTCCGTCGCCCAACTGCACGCGCTGCGCGGGACCATTGCCGACGATGAAATCGCCCGACATCCCGACCAGAACAAACTGTTCGCCCATGTCGGCGGCCCCACCGCCCCGGAGCCGGAAATAAAGCACTGGGATCTCGCCGCGGGCAGGCGGTTTGTCCTCTGCAGCGACGGTTTCTGGGAAATCTTCCGGCACGATGAAATCGTCGAGTTGTTCGCTTCGGACGATCCGGAGGCCGAATTGAAGGGCCGTTTCGAGACCAAGCTCAAGCAACTCAAGCACCACGACAACACCACCGCGATACTGGCGGAAATCCCTGAATCCGGCGTTCGCCACCGCCGGAGGCGGTCCGCACATCCCGCTGTGTCCGTGGCCGTCGCAGCGCTGTTCATGGCGCTCCACGCAGCGAATGTAGCGGTCGGGCAGAGCGAGGGAGGGGCGGATGGCGATCCGGGTCAGGGCGAGCCCGTGACGGCAACGCAAGGAGACGTGCCGGGCGTTCCAGATGGCGGCGGGCCCGTAATCTCACCCATCCTGCTCCAGCCCTCCGATTTCGTGTTGGACCTGCCCATCGAACCCGGCGAGGAGATTGCTGAAGTTGTTGCCGAGGAATTGCGCCAGCGCGGGCAACTCGGCGGCGATGACTCGCTCGTGAACGCGGGCGGACCGAACGAGCTGGGCGGGTTAACGGTTCTCAGGATGCGCCAGGAACATCGCGGCATTCCGGTGTTCGCGGCTCAAGTGGTGGCCTCGACGTCTGGGGACCGCATCGTCAGGATCGCGGGCGATTCCGCCCCGGATATTCGACTGGATTCGACGGTTCCGGTCAACGACTACGCTTCCACGGTCGCGCTCGCCGAGATGCTGACGAGTCTGGACATCACGCCCCAGGACGACGGTACGCTGGTGGTATTTCCCGGAGTAAACGGCGGCCGCCTCGCGTGGTCCGGCCAAGCGATCGTCGAACAGGGTCAGGACGTGGAATTGGACCCGCAGGAGTCCCAGGTACCGAGCCCGCCGCCGGCGCTTGAGCAGGTCTTCATCGACGCCGTCAGCGGCGAAGTTCTCCTCCGGCTCCCGCTGGTGCGCCAGGCCCTGGACCGCCGCATCCACGACTTCTCCCAGGCGTGCCGGGATGCCGGGATCCGCGGCCCGATGAACGCGCGCAGGGCAATGGCACGGGTACCGGCGCTGCTCGTGGAAGCGCCGCTGGTCCGCTCCGAGGCGGCCGGCGGCTGGCACCGCAACGCCGAACGCCTGTTCGACACCCTGGGCGCGTACTACCGGTTTCTTCGTTTGGTCCTGGACATCGACAGCATCGACGACCGCGGCAAACCGCTCGTGGGCTATATCGGGGCGCGATTCGACGAACGGACTCCCGGCATCCCGCAATGTTCCGGCGACGAATTCATGGCCTTCTGGATGCCGACCGACGCGATGATCCTCACCGATGCCGTACTGGACTTCCCGGAGCTGATCGGCCACGAAGCCACGCATGGCCTGATCGAGCACGGTAGCGGCCTGATCTACCAGTACGAGTCCGGCGCCCTGCACGAATCCATCGCCGATGCGCTCGGCATCGCGTTCAGGGGTTGGCACGAAGATAGCGCCAGGCAGGACCTGGAGGCGGAAATCGCCATGGACGGCGGGAACTGGCAAATTCGCTCGCCTTCCCAGGTAATCCGGGACTTTCGGGCGCCGGCGAGCGTGCGGCTGGCGGATGGAACACCGCTGCCGGACCATTACGACCAATACATGCACCTGTCGGCGGATATTGACAACGGCGGCGTGCATGTCAATTCGTCCATCATGAATCACGGCTTCTACCTGCTCGCCGCAGGCGGGCGGCACACGCGGCTGCAACACGATCCGGAGGTCGAGGGTATCGGCGTCCTGAAGGCGGCGCGCATATTCGGGGCCGCGGCGGCGTGGCTGCTGCGCCCGGCGTCCGATTTCGAGGACGCGCGCCATGCCTTCGCCCACGCCGCGGAGGCCATTCACGGCGAGCATTCGACGGAATGGATCGCGGTGCACACCGCCATGGATGCCATCGGGATTCCGGGTGCTTGGGAACGACCATCGGTGCCGACGGTGCCTGAAGCGGCGATGGAACCTGAGCCGTCCGAAACTACGGACTCTGCGGCAGAACCTGAGTCTCCCGAATCACCTGATCCGACGGTGGAACCTGAACCGCCCGTGCCTGCTCCAGATCCCACGGCGGCCCCTCTGCCAGCCGAGGTGCAGGCGTCGGTCGAAGAGCCCGAATCGGCGCAGGATCTATCCCGGAATCGTCCGACGCCCCCGGGACAAACTCTTGTCCTGCTGATGGTGGCCGCCCTGGCGCTGGCGGGCGCCGCCATCGTCGTGTACGCCTATCGTCCGGGCAGGTCGTCTCCGGCGCGCTGGAAACCCGCAAGCCGACTCTCCCGCGACCCGGAGGACGAGACACCGGATTCCCGGAGTCCGGCCACCGCAACACCGGATTCCCGCAACCCGACCGCCGCAGCTTCACCGCCCGGCATCGCGGGAACCTTGCAGCCGACGGCTGGAACAGCCGCGATCCCCCTGCCCCGGAGCTTGCTCGATTCAGCGGAAGGACTGGTCATCGGACGCGCCGCCAGCATCTGCCATGTGACACTGAGCAATCCGACCGTTTCCCGTCGGCACCTTCGTCTACATCGGACCGATGAAACGATCACTGTCGAGGACCTGAACTCCGCCGCGGGCACGCGCCTCGATGAAACGGCGCTTAAGCCGTTCCGTCCCCGGCCGGTGAATACCGGTCAGACGTTGAACATAGCAGGGCTTGTGTACAGAATTGACATCGTTTAACCAGTTAGCGTACCGGCGACTCGGTCCACCGTTGACGGTCCCTGCGGTGTCAGGCTCACACCGTCTGAGAGAAAACGGATTCAATCGAGCACACCATCCGGTCGGTACGAGCGTGTTTGTATATTGCAACCGTTGTCGCTCCAAGGGAAATGATCAGTACGCCTTTCATGAGCACGACCCAATCGCTGAACGCGCTGCCCATTCGGACAGAAGCCACACGTTTGAGAACAGTTCTCCGTATAGCGGGTCCTTCTGGAAATAGCGCTTCATCAGGCGCTCGAAAATACGGTGCTTATGTGCCTCGGAGTCGGCAATCGAGCTGATGTGCTTCAGAACAGCGGAAAAGCCGTTTCGTAGGTTTCGACCAGCTTCCGATGAACCCATATGTGGTCCTTGAGCATTGGTGCAGATTGCTTCAACCGTACTGCAAACAGTAAGCTATCTTCGAATTCAACCGGCGTGGGCTCCGCGAGACAATGGTGACCTGAACGACCGAGGTGAGCCCACTTGGCTATTGATGCCATGAGGTGATTGCCAACGGGCTCAACGGTAGGAGTACCCCATTCGCGTGCCTCTGGACTACGAACCCCACAGGGCACACAATCAATAGCGATTAGTGTTACAAGCGAAGAGTCACGTGTCCAAGACTGGTGCACCACCGTCAGCGCGTCTGGATGACGCCTTTTCTGCATGAGCCTCAAACTCGCGAAAACGGTTGTCGCGTTCCTCAAGGAACGTGCAGAGGACAAGTTCACCGCACGCCAGATCGCCCTGTGGGTATTTGAGAACTTCCCTGCAGAATGCCAAGAGAAGAAGGCCAAGAGCACTTCCATCAAGACCGATGCCGATCTAGTTCAGCAACTCGTTGCGGAGATTGGTTCTCAGCGCCGGAGGTTGCAAAAGCAGCACCCGCAAGTCAAGACAACGGAGGGGCGACCGCGCCGATACTACTGGACAGCCAAATCGGATAAGGCCGAGGTAATCCAGGCCGAAGGAATCGGTACCGATACCCAAATCAAGTATGGGATTGGATCGCTAAAGGAAGGCGATCTATATCCCTTGCTCTCCAAGTACTTGTGGTCCGAACTTGACATTTATTCAAAACGTATCGATGAGAGGAGATCGTCAAACAAGCAGGGTCCGAAGGGAAACAAATGGCTCTACCCGGACCTTGTCGGCATGGAGAATCTGACGGCCGACTGGGATCGAGAAATCAAGGGCATCGTGAGCGAGTATGCGGACAACAAGACCAAGCTATGGTCATTCGAGGTCAAGACTATCCTGAACCGCTCGAACGTTCGGGAAGCCTTTTTCCAAGCGGTCTCCAACTCTTCATGGGCTAATTTTGGATACCTTGTGGCGGCGCAAGTCGAGGGCACCGACACCATGAAGGAACTCCGAATGCTCTATTCCTTGCACGGTATCGGTCTGATTCAGATAGCGCCGGGGAACCTGGCAGAAAGCCAAGTCCTAATTCCGGCACGCGAGAGGGTTGAGGTGGATTGGACTACCTGCAACCGCCTAACGCAAGAAAACAAGGATTTTCTGCAGTTCGTGAAGCTAGTCCGACAATTTCATCAGACGGACGACCCGCGTCCGAAGGACTGGGACTTACCCGACAACGCTTAGGTAATCTCCAGGTCAGATCCGTGAACGAGTACGGTACCGAGCGTGTCCGTGCTCAGGGGTTTATGCTTTTCCTTGTAAGCACCAAGTTTCATGTAATCGTTCCGTCATAGGGGGATGGCGACGCAGTGTCAGCGGAGATTTGGCTTCATGCCTTGCCTTGCGAGCCCCAATTTCCAGTTCATCCCCCGGTGCCAGAACGGTTACGAACAGTCACATTTTGCCAAGAAGCTTGCGAAAGGAATACGCGCCATTGTGGTGCGGCGCGATGCTCAATCTGGTGCGATTAGCGTGTGTCGGCACTGAACTGGAGTTACAAGTCTTTGAAATAAGGATGAACATCTCATCTTGGCACGGATAGTGCATTACTCGTGCGTCATTTCGAAAGTCAACACTCAGGAGGACATTGCAATGACGATTGCACGATTATTGATACTACTCGCGTTCACGGCGGTGCCGGCTGTGTCCATAGCCCAGGTCTCGGCCAATTTCGGCATGGTCAGCGACTACATCTACCGGGGCATCTTCCAGTCGAGTTCATCGGCCTCCGCGGGGCTGGACTTCGAGCACGACAGCGGATTTTATGTCGGAACCTGGGGCGCGGATGTCGGCCAGGGAATCGAGACCGATCTGTACTTCGGTATCGGCGGCTCCGCGGGCGACCTCGGTTGGGGGGTCGGCTATACGGGCTACTACTACACCGACGACTGGGACGACACCTACGAGGAATTCAA
>MKWU01005188.1_pt1 | contig 14433 bp, 7 predicted proteins | sample 809101 | NCBI WGS metagenome assembly MKWU01 (sample SAMN05860141, study PRJNA318959) | sponge metagenome | host: Aplysina aerophoba | place: Slovenia: Piran, Adriatic Sea, Gulf of Piran | collected 2013-05-07 | reverse complement strand
TTCGGTGGCGTGGGCGAATCCGGCTGCCATGGCGGTGTTGGTGTCGGCGATGCTGGTGTGGAGTTTGGCTCGTTCTTCGGTGGCGTGGGCGAATCCGGCTGCCATGGCGGTGTTGGTGTCGGCGATGCTGGTGTGGAGTTTGGCTCGTTCTTCGGTGGCGTGGGCGAATCCGGCTGCCATGGCGGTGTTGGTGTCGGCGATGGCCGTCGTGAAGGCGGTGATGATCTTGGCTCGTTCTTCGGCGGCGTTGGCGAACCCGACCGCCATGGCGGCGTTGGTCTCGGCCAGGGCGGCGGTCAGGGTGGCACCGAGGACCTTGATGTCGTCCTTGGTGGCCATGGTGTCCCAGCCGCCGGGCGGGAGCTGCTCGGTGAGGGTCTCGGCGTCGTCTTGGCCCATGAGCTCTGTGAGGGTGTTGAACAGCGCAGCGCGCTGTGCCTGGGTCGTAGCCATCTTCGGCCTCCTGCCGGGTCGGCGTGCGATCGAACAGGGAGGGCCCGTCGAGGACTGCTCCGATTGGCCCCGGCCGGTGATCCGACCGGAACATCGGTGACAATAGCTGATGCTCCTGACATTTCAAACCAACTCGCGCTCGAAGCTCCATCGTGCGGGTGCAGCCTGGCGGGCCGCGTCGGGATGGTGAGGTTGTCTGGCCGTGTGCTCCGGCGGGCGGCGTGCCGCCGAGTCGGGGCGGGCGGGGTCTCTGGCCGTGACCTGGCGTGCCGCCGAGTCGGGGCGGGCGGGGTCTCTGGTGGTGACCTGGCGTGCCGCCGAGTCGGGGCGGGCGGGGTCTCTGGTGGTGACCTGGCGTGCCGCCGAGTCGGGGTGGGCGGGGTCTCTGGTGGTGACCTGGCGTGCCGCCGAGTCGGGGCGGGTGGAGCCTTGCCGGGCGGCGGCGCCGGTTGGCGGCCATCGGCGCGGCGGCGGAGATGGCCGCACCGCGCTCGCGTGAGCCGCGGGCTGCTGAGGCTCGGCCGGACGGCGACCACGGCCGGGACGGAGCCTGGAGCGGGCGAGTGCGGGGCCTGACCCTCTACATGCGGTCGAGGGTTGCGGGTCTGTCTGGCGGTGGGTCCGGCGGTGTTCGGGTGCGGTGTGGGCGCGGCCGAGGCGGAGGGCTGCGGGCCGGGGGGCGGTGTTGTGGCGGGCCGGGGCTGGGGGGCCGGTGCGGCGAGTCGGGGTCGGTGTCGTTGGAGTTGGTGCTGTTGGTGCCGGTGTTGGTGTTGTTGGCGGTGTTCGTGTTGTGGGCGGGTCGTGGGGGTCGGGCGGGGTTGACCGCGGACCTGGCCGCGGAGGAGGCCGCCACCGCGGCGGCGGTGTGCTGCGATGAGGGCGAGGGGGAAGGGCCCGAGGGCGACAGGGAGCGGGTGGTTGAGGAGATGTTGCGGTCTCGTCCGGGGCTGGACTTCTTGTGTATCGGCGGTCCCCGGGGCACCGCCGAGGGCGGGTCCGGCGAGTTCGTCGATGAGAGTTGGGTGGAGTTCGAGCCGGGCCGTGCCAGTGGCGGTGTGGGGGTGCTGGGGGTGCGGTTCGTGTGCGAGACCGACGGTGCGGTGGCGCCGTTGCGGGGCCTGTTCCCGACGGTGACCTTCGCCGGCCAGGCCTCCGAGATCGTGCTGCGCCAGCCGATGCCGATCGAGACGGCAGCGCCGAACAGCATCTGGATCGAGCCGCCTTCCGAGCCCGTCGACGAGGGCGAAGAGCTGGTGTTCACGGTGCGCACGGATGAAGGTGTCCTTCAGAACACGAGGGTGCAATGGCTGGTGTATTCCGGCAGTGAGACGACCGCGGGCGACTTTGTGCCCTCGGTGGCGATGGCGGGCACGGTGATGATCCCCGCCGGCGGTGTCTCGAAGGACATCCGGTTCAAGACGGTGGCGGACGATCTTCATGAGGGCCCCGAGGACCTGGTTCTGGACTTGGTGCCTGGCACGGAAGAGGAGTTCGATGGCACGGCCTGGGTGCCGTCCAGCCGGGCAGTGAACATCGAGCGGCTCAGAGCCGTCGGCACGATCGAGGATGTCGACCTGAGGCCGTATCTGTGGGTTGAACCCGCTGCCGCGAGGGTTGGCGAGGGCGACCCGGTGACGTTCCAGGTGCGCTTACGCGATGCGAGTGGCACCCGGTCGGCCCCCAGCGCCCGGCAGGTGACCGTCGATGCGGTCACGAAGGGCAATGGCGTGGCTGCCGGCGCCACCGCGTACGGGCGCGTCGACTGCGACGCCGACGGCGTCTCCGGCGTCGCCGACGACGCCGACTACGTCACAGAGAGAGCGTCTTTGACCTTCGATCCCCGCGAAGTCGAGAAGCTGGTCACGGTGCAGGCCTGCGACGACGACGACGCGCCGCAGGGCGAGCCCGACGAGTGGTTCACCCTGGTGCTGGAAAACGAGAATGGCGCGCCGGTGGCGCGCGGCGAGGCGGTGGTCACGATCGACGACGACGAGGTGAAGTTCGCGTCGATCATGCCTGCGTGGGTCTTGGAGGGGCAAGAGCCCAGCGGCAGCTACACCTTCACCGCGGCCCTCGACGCGAAGCCCGTCGCGGATGTGCGGCTCGAATACAACGTGCGACAGAACGCAGCGGACAGCATGCACAACGCGAAGGCGGGCACTTCCTGCGGCCCCGACGTCGACTTCGTGGCGCCGCTGACGGGGCAGTTGCTGTTCATGGCGGGAAGGGACCGGGCGACCTTCGAGGTGGAGGTCTGTGACGATTCGGAGGTGGAGCGCGCAGAGACGTTCTGGATCGGGATCACCCGCGCCGCCAGCCGCGGCGGTGAGGTGGTGGTGCCGGCCAACAGCGGGCAGCGGATCACGATACGCAACGACGACGGGGTGGTGATCTCAGCCAAGGACCAGTCCGGCACCGAGGCGCCCGCGGGCGGGTCGCTGACCTTCAGCGTGAACCTGACCGAGGACGGCGAGCCGGCGCTGCTGAGCGAGGCGGTGTCGGTGCGCTACGCGCTGGAGCAGGACTCGCCGATGTCGGCCGAACAGTGCGTGGACTACCAGGTCGCGGCGGTAGCCGGGGTGCCTGCCGGCGATTGCGGCAACCCCGACCCTGCGGTGTCGGGTCTGGAGGGCACGCTGGACTTCGGTCCGGGCACCGCGGCCGCGCTGACCATCGAGGTGGAGCTGCTCGCCGACGATGAGCGCGAGGACCCCGAGACCTTCCGGCTGCGCCTCTTCGACGGCGACGGCGGCGACATCGCGCCGCTGGCGGAGGTGGTCGCCGTCGGCACCATCGTCGACGATGCTCCGCCGGTGCTGACCGTCAGCGACTTCGAGGGCCGAGAGGGCACCACGCAGCGCTTCACCGTCGAGCTGGCCGGCACCCGGCCCGGCGGCGACGTGACCGTGGACTACGAAGTCGCCGGCCACGGCAGCCCCCCGAACGCGGCCACGGCCCCGCCCGGCTCACCGCCCGGGAACCCCAGGGACTTCCAGCTGCTGGCGGAGGGCCCCGGCGACGCCAGAGCCCCCGACGGCCTCACCGGCACGCTGACCCTCAACGCCGCCCGTCGCACCGCCGATGTGAGGGTGTCGCTGCTGTCTGACAGCCTCGACGAGCCGGTCGAGCAGTTGAGCCTGACGCTGAGCGACCCTGTCGGTGCGGTGCTGTTCGACCGGTATCCGTCCAACGACGCCGACGGCGACGGCGACCCCGACAACGACCCCGGCGAGGCCTACGGGGTGGGCACTGTCTTCGACGTGGACGGACCGGAGCTGTGCGTGCTCGACACGTCCGCCCCCGAGGGCACCACGATGACCTTCACCGTCGCGGTGATCAACCCCCGCCTCGTCGGCGGCGCCTATGAGTCTGTGACCGCGGACTACACAGTGGAGGCCCGCTCGGCCGATGAGGGCATCGACTTCGTGCAGCCCGGCGCGGGCACCCTGACCTTCGACGCATCCGACAGCACAGCCCTCACCCCGGGCATGCGCGCCGCCTGCGACCCGCCTGCGGATGTCGCCGGCACCGTCCTCGCCGAGACGGTCACTGTGGGGATCCTCACCGACAGGATCGCCGAGAGCCCCGAGACGCTGCATCTGGTGCTCGGCGGCCGCAGCCCCGGCCACGTCGGGCTGGCCAAGGCTGTCGGGGTGGGCACCATCGTCAACGTCAACGCGGCGGTGGTGAGGGTCAACAACTCCGAAGCGCCCGAGGGCGACTCCGACCAGCCGCTGGAGTTTGTGATCTCCTTGGTGGACGACGACCGCAACGCCGTCGACAGGATCGACGCGGACGTCACCGTCAGATGGTGGACCGAGGACCGCACCGCCGAAGCCGGCGTCGACTACACCGCGGTCTCCGGGTCATACAACTTCACTGTCAACGGCGTCGCCAACGGCGTCACCACCCGCACCGTGGAGGTGGCGACCCTGGCCGACACCATGAACGAGGACGACGAGACCATGGCGCTGCTGATCGCCCTGGACTCCGACGACAACCCCGACAACGACGCCGCGGTGCTCGGCGACTCCGAGGGCGTCGGCACCATCATCGACGCCCCGCTGCCGAGGTTGTCCATCGACGACGTCAAGGGCGAGGAGGGCGAGGTGCTCGAGTTCAGCGTGACCCTGGACCGCGCGAGCGACGAGACCGTCACCGTGTACGCCCATAGCGAGGACCGCGCCGCTCGCGCTCCGGGCGACTACGAGGCGCTGGCGCGTACCGAGTTGACTTTCGACCCGGGCGTCACCTCGCGGCCGGTGCGCATCCAGACGCACGGCAACGACGACGACGAACAGGCCGGCAACGACGACGACGAACAGGCCGGCAGCGAGAGCGTTCTGGCCGAAGAGGACTTCGTGGTGGTCTTGAGCGAGCCGTCCAACGCCGAGATCGCCAGGGCGTTGGGGCGCGGGACCATCAGCGAGCCCTGCATCGACATCAACGACGCCGACCAGGATCCGCCGGGGCTGTGGTTCGACACGGGGGGCCGGCACGGCTCGCCCTACCCGTACGGGGTCGGGATCGAGGGCGGCTCCGACAATCCGCTGGATCCGTCGGGCACCGAGCGCGTCCTCGTGCGCGTCCTCCTGGACCGGCCGCTCTGCCAGAGTGCTGGGCTAGAGATCTGGTTTGAGGCGGGCACAGCCACAAGAAGTGACGCCACGTGGAGCCCCCAGGGGCCGCTGCTCCCTGCTGGGCAGTTGTTCATCGGCACGGGGTTCTTGACCATCGAGGACGCTCTGGACGAGGACGACGAGACGCTCACCGTCCAAGCCCGGTGGGCGCGGTCGGGGTTTTGGCCCCTGCCGAGCCACTATCACCTGCCTGCGATCACCATGACGGCCACGATCCTCGACGACGACCCGCCGCCGAGCGTGAGGATCGCGGAGGCCTCCGCCCGCGAGGGCGAGCCGCTGCCGTTCGAGGTGACCCTGAACACGCCGAGCGGGCGCACGGTGGCGCTGGAGTACCGCACCGTGGCGGTGACCGCCACCGCCGGCAGCGACTACGCCGACACCTACGAGTCGGCGACGGACTGGACGAGCGTGACGATCCCGCCGGGCGGCACCAGCCACACGATCACGGTGCCGACGGTCGCGGACACACGCGACGAGGGCGACGAGACGCTGCGGGTCGAGCTGCGCGCCCCGGCCGGCGCCAACGCCCTCATCGACGACGCCGCCGCGGTCGGCACGATCCTCGAGGGCGACCGGCCGCGGCTGAGCATCGCCGACGCCCGCGGCGACGAGGGCGCCGCGCTCCAGTTCCAGGTGACGCTGAGCGAGCCGGCGGCTGCGCCTTTGACCGTCTCCTATGTGACGGCGGACCAGGCGCCGGGGCCCCGCCGGGCCACCGCGGGCGCCGACTATGTGGCCGCGGCCGAGGGCTCGTCGGTGACGATCGGCGCCGGCTGGGACACCGCGGTCATCGAGGTGCAGGCCCGGACCGACGACGTGGAGGAGGCCGACGAGACGTTCCTGGTGAACGTCACCGGCGCGGCGGGCGTGTCGTTGGCCGACGCCTCCGCGGTGGGCACCATCAACGGCGCGGTCGCGTGCCTTGATCCCGAAAGCGGCCAGGGACCGCCCACGGTGACCATCGACGACGCGTCCGCCTCCGAGAGCGACTCCGCCATCGCCTTCACCGTCAGGCTGAGCGAGCCCCTGTGCGTGCCGGGGTTCATGCGCTTCGCCACGTCGAGCGGCTCCGCGTGGAGCGGCGTCGACTTCGAGTCCGACGATCGCATTTACGCTATCGAGCCGCTCGCGGCCGAGCGGGTCTTGAGCGTCGTTCTCATCGACGACGATCTCCACGAGGACACCGAGACGTTCAGGGTCTCTTTCCGTTGGTACACCACGATGCCGTCGGCCTACACGGAGACAGGCACGGTGTGGGGCGACGGCACGATCGTCGACGACGACGACGAGCCGGCCGTGTCGGTGGCGTCGGTGTCCGCGGTGGAGGGCGAGCCTTTGGGTTTCACGGTGCGCCTCGACGGGCCCAGCGGGCGCGACACCACGGTGGACTATGCCACTGCGGACCTCGCCGCGGGCGACGGTGCCGCCACTGCGGGGGACGATTATCGGGGCGTGTCGGGCACGGCGACGATCCCGGCGGGGGAGCTGTCGGCGCCGGTGGTGGTGGTGAACACGGTCGAGGACGGTCTCGACGAGGCGACCGAGCGTTTCGAGTTGCGGCTGAGCAGCCCCGACGGGGCGGTTCTGGCCGACGGTGCTCGCAAGGCTTTGGGCAGCATCCTCGATGATGACGATCCGCCTGTGGTGAGGATCTTCGACACGTCCGAGAACGAGGACGATCCGCTGGTGTTCGCGCTGCGGTTGGACGGGCCCAGCGGGCGGACGACGTCGGTGGACTGGGCCACCGCCGACGGCACCGCGGTCGCGCCCGGCGACTACACGGCGGCGTCGGGGACGGTGACCTTCGCGGCGGGCGACACCTACAAGACGGTGACGGTGCAGTCCAAGGGCGACGAGGTCGCTGAGGGCGACGAGGAGTTCTTTGTGAATCTGTCGAACCGGCCGCTTCTCGTCGGGGGCGACGACCTTGCTGCGGGCACGATCCGTGATGTGACCCAGCGGCGGCTCAGCGTGTCGGACGCGTTCGCGCGCGAGGGTCGTGCGCTGGGGTTCCGGGTGGGTTTCGACGGTCCGGCTTCGAGCCGTGACGTGACGGTGCGGTATCGCACGGTGGCGGGCACCGCTAGGGCGGTGGACGACTACAGCGACCGTTTCGAGTCGGCGGGGACGGCGCGGGGGCTGGTGCGGATCCTGGCGGGGAGGTCCTTTGCGGTGGTGTGGGTGGCGACGGTGGATGACCGTCTCGACGAGGACGCCGAGCGGTTGAGGCTGGTGCTGTCTGATCCTGTGGGCGCGGTGTTCGCCGACGGCGGCGGCGAGGCGGTGGGGGTGATCATCGACGACGATCCGCTGCCGGCGCTGTCGGTGGACGATCCCGAGGCCACCGAGAACGACAAGGGTGTCCCGATCACCTTCACGGTGAGTCTCAGCGAACTCAGCGGCCGCGACGTGGAGGTGCGCTATGACACCGCCGACGGCGTCGCGGAGGCCGTCGAGGACTATGTGGCGGTGGCCGACGGGTCGGCGACGATCAGCGCCGGCGGGCGCAGCGCGGTGGTGTCGGTGGCGCTGGTGGACGACGACGACCCCGAGGACCTCGAGCGGTTCCAGTTGGTGCTGTCGGAGCCTGTCAACGCGACCATCGACGACGGCGCGGGGGTGGGCACCATCATCGACGACGACGGCCTGGTGCAGATCCTCGTCGACGGTCCCGCTGCGGTGCGCGAGGCCGACGGCGCGGCCGCGGTCTTCGGTGTGCGGCTCAGCCGCGCCGCGGACGCCGAAGTGACCGTCGCCTACGCCACCGCCGACGGCACCGCCGAAGCGCCCGGCGACTACACGACGGCTTCGGACACGCTGACATTCGCGGTGGGGGAGACCTCCAAGGAGGTGAGCGTGGCCGTCGTCGACGACGACGATGTGGAGGACACCGAGACGTTCGAGCTGGTGCTGAGCGGTCCGAGCGCCAACGCGGCGGTCGGCGACGACCATGAGCGCACCGTGGCGGCCATCATCGACGACGACGGCGAGCCGGAGCTGTCGGTCGCCGACGCGTCCGCTGTGGAGGGCGGCGCCGCCGTGTTCGTGGTCACCGCCGACAAGGCCCCCGCTGAGGCGGTGAGCTTCGCCTACGCCGCGGTCACCGACCCCACCGCCGGCGCCGCCGCGGCGGTGCCGGGGCTGGACTTCGACGCGGTCACCGGCACCGGGATCATCGTCGCACAGGCGACGTCGACCACGGTGAGGGTGCCGGTGCGCGACGACGCTCTCGACGAGCACAACGAGACGTTCTGGCTGCGCATCACCATCCCACCAGCCCCAGACGACGACCCGCCGCCGGGGTTCTCCGTCGTCGACGGCACCGCCACCGGCGCCATCACCGACAACGACCCGCTGCCGCAGATCACCATCGCCGACTCCAGAGCAGAAGAGGGCGACCCGGTGCGCTTCACGGTGCGGCTCACACCCGCCAGCGGACGGACCGTGACCGTGCCCTGGGCCGCCGCGGCCCGCTCAGCGGGCGACGACCGCGCCGCCGCCGGCGCCGACTTCACCGCCGCATCAAACACCGTGGCCTTCGCTGCGGGCGCCACCGCCGCCATCATCGACGTCGCCACCATCGAAGACGAACTCCCCGAACCCGACGAGACCTTCCATTTGAACCTCGGCGAACCCACCAACGCCACCGTCGACGACGCCACCGCCGTCGGCGCCATCCTCGACGACGACGGCCTGCCCAGAGCATCCATCGCCGGCACCGAGGTCCCCGAAGACGACAGCCCCGCCACCTTCACCGTCACCTTGAGCCGCGCCAGCACCCGGACCGTCACATTGCAGTACTACACCACCGACGGCACCGCCCGAGCAGGCGCCGACTACGCCACCGCCGCCGGCGCCCGAGGCGACCTGGTGATCCCCGCAGGCCTCGACACCGGCGAGATCTCCGTCTACATCGCCGACGACGACCTCGTAGAGGGCGCCGAGACCTTCACCATCACCCTGCACAACCCCGACAACGCCGTCATCGCCCAAGGCGCCGGCACCGCAACCGGCACCATCCTCGACGACGACATCACCCGCCTCGCCATAACCGGCGCCCAAGCCACCGAAGGCGACGGCACCATCGACTTCACCGTCACCGCCGACCCCGCCCCCCCGACCGGCATCACCGTGCGATACAGCACCTTCGACGGCACCGCCACCCAGCCCGGCGACTACACCGCCACCACCCGAACCCTCACCATCCACGCCGGCGACACCCGAGCCACCGCCACCGTCGCCCTCACCGACGACATCTACCACGAAGACCCCGAAGCGTTCCTGGTGCGCCTCAACAACCCCTCCACCGGCGCCGAGATCGACAAGGACAACGACACCGCCACCGGCATCATCCTCGACGACGACGACCTTCCCGTCATCGAGGTCGACGCCGTCGCCGGCGGCGAGGACTCGGGCACCCTCACGTACAGGGTCACGCTCTCTCATGCGAGCGACAAGGAGGTGCGCGTCGACTACAGCACCATGGTCTACTTCCGATGCGGCGTTGTGGCCCGGGGCCAGCCCCCGGCGGATCGCGATGGGCCGCAGCCGTTCAAGCACATCTCGGGGAGGCTGGTGTTCGAACCCGGTGCCATCACCCACAACGTGGACCTGCCGCTGGTCGACAACGACCACAAGTGCCGCTTCGCGCATAGTGCCTTCTGGCGGGTCGACTTGATTCTGGCCGACCCGGTCAACGCCACCATCGGCCGCGATCTAGCACCTCGGGCGTTCATCTGGGACGACGAGAACGTGCCCGCTCTCGGGTTCGCGCCGCGGGATGCTGAGGCCGTCGAGAGCGCTGGCTCGGTCTCGTTCACCATCAGCATGAGGCGCATCAACGACACCGACGTGACGATCCCCTACACCGCCGGCGAGATATCCACCCTGGCCGGAAGGGACAGCATCTTCTCGAACCGAGGTGACCAGTTCTATGGCCGAGTCGAAGCGACCGCCGCTGACGACTTCACGGCGGTGACCGGAACGGCGACAATACCCGCCGGCCAGCGCAGCACGACCATCTCGGTGCCCGTCGTCGACGACACCGTCTCCGAGCCGACCGAGCACTTCGGCGTTCTGCTCACACGCAGAAACTCGCAGTACATCATTGGAGACCACACTGCGCGCGGCACCATAATCGACAACGACGGGGCGAGCCTCTCCGTCTCGGACGTCGAGATCTCCGAGGGCGCCGGGTCGGCGTCGTTCAGGGTCGCCCTCGACCGTCCCAGCAGCCGGCGCGTCACCGTCGGTTACGCCACCGCCGACGGCACCGCCACCCAGCCCGGCGACTACACCGCAGCCCGAGGCACCCTCACGTTCGAACCCGGCGCCACCGAGGCGTTCGCAGAGGTGGCACTGGTCGATGACACCGACGAGGAGTCCGACGAGAGCTTCACCCTCACACTCGCCAACCCGAGCGGCGCCGCCGTCTCGCACGGCAGCGCCACAGCCACCATCATCGACGACGACGGCGACCAGGATCTGCCCGTGCTGTGGATCACCGACGCACGATCGCCGGAGGAGGGGCGCCTGAACGAAGACGGCGTCGAATTCGGCTACCGGCTCAGCAAGACCCCCACCAAGCCCATCACGGTGCGCTACCAGACCATCGAGACGCCGTGGCTCGGCGACCGGGCGGCCACCGCCAACGTCGACTACATCGCAGTGTCGCGTACAGGGTACCTGTGGGGCGGCCCGGGTGGGAGAGGAGGAGTCGAGGGATCCTTCCAAGTGCTGTATCGCCAAGACTCCACCCCCGAGCACGACGAGATGTTCATGCTCCTGCTCAGCGACCCCGTCAACGTGGTGCTGGGCAACGACCGCGCCTGGGGCACGATCCTCAACAACGACGTGCCCACCGTGTCAGTGCAGAACGTCACCGCCTCCGAGGGCGATGCCAGCGTCGAGTTCACCGTGCAGCTGCACGCCCCCGGCGTGCTCGACGCGTCGGTGCGCTACCGCACCGTGGTGCAGGGCTCCGCCGGCGACGCTGCGGCCACCCCCGACGAGGACTACGCCGACACCACCGGCACCCTCCACATCGCCGCGGGCACCGAGTCGGCCACCATCACGGTGCCGATCACCGACGACGGCACCGACGAGCCCGACGAGACGTTCATCCTCGAGCTCTACGAACCCAAGCTGCTCACCCTGGAGAAGGCCTCCGCCATCGGCACCATCACCGACGACGACCCCGGCTACTGGATCGACGCCGACCGCAGCGTCTGGGAGAACGCGGGAACCATGGAGTTCACCGTCCGGCGCGACCACACCAGCGACGAAGCCGTCGACGTCGACTACACCGTGACCGGCGTCTCCGCCACCGCCGGCGCGAGCTGCGGCGCCGGCGTCGACTTCATCGCCCCCTCGGGCACGCTCACCCTGGCACCGGCAGCCATGTCGGGCACCATCGCCGTCACCGTCTGCAACGACACCGTCGCCGAGAGCCGCGAGACCCTGCTGATCGAGCTCACCGGCGTCCCCGGCCGCGACCTCAGCGCCACCGGCGCCATCCTCGACGGCGACTAGGCGTTCTCACGGTCGTATCCGGCGTACTTCGCTGCCGGCCGGCGGTCCACGGATGCCGGTGCGGCGAGATTGACCCGGCGTCGCGGAGGGAGGGGTCCGCGATTCATGACTACCGTACGGCTGGGCTCCACGATCGCCAATCTGACGGGCACCTCTGAGACCTGGCAGCCAGGCGAAGCAGACAAACTACCGGCGTCGCTACGGGCGTTCGCCCGCGGTGCCAACATTCCCGAGGCCGACGTTGAGATGCTGGCTGGCATCCACTACCGAGGCAAGCAGCCGGGAGAGCCCGACGATTGGGCCCACATATATGAAACGATCAGGCGCACAGTCCGCTAACAGGGGGAACCATGACTCTTCGTGAACACGTTCTCGGCGTTGCAAGCGTCGCAAGTCTGACGGGGCTGGGACGGCTGGCCGATCGAGCGGCCCTGGCGGCGAGCCGGGCCGAGACCGGCACGCTTGACGCCCACGATCTTGTGGCACTCGGAGAGGCCCGAACCCTACTAGTGCGGTTGCAGAGCTTCGCGGGGAGGACCGTGCCAGCTCGGGCGGCCCTGCAGACGATGGGTCCCATCTCTGTGCTTGAAGAGACGTTTGGAGCAGTGTCGCGAACAAGCGACCAAGTTGACGTTGAAGCGCTCGTCAAGAGGCTGATCGAGTCGATCGAGTCAATTAGCGCTGGATCAGGAACCGCCGACGAGATTCGCAGCGTCGGAGCCTTCTTCGATGGCCTCGGCACCGCGATGCTCGATCGTACGATGGTGTAGCAAGACTCCATGAAGGTATGCGTCGCCGCGATTTGTGACTTCGCTCAGGTCCGAGAGGGTCTGGTGTCGGTCATCTCAGCAGGAGTCGATCGCGTCTGGCGGCCGCAGTATCCCGCCTCGATGGGCGCAATGCTCGCCCTCATCATCGAGACCGCCCCTGGGGAAGCCAAGATTCCGCGGGAGATTCGGTTCAGGGTTGAGACCGCCGACGGGGACTGACCGGACGCCCCCGCGCCAGTTCCGCTCGCGCGTCCGGGCACCAATTCGTCCAGAGAGGCCCCCGGGAATCACCTGATGTCACCACAAGGCGCGGGCACCGACAGTCGATTGGCCAAAGCGCTAGAACAGGTCGAGACCGCCGCGCTCACAGTGGGGGTTCCGCTTCTCTGTGACGGTGTTGTCGTCAGCCGCCCGGGACGGCTCAGCGAGCCCAGCTAGAGCCTGCTGCAGTTCGGCGATGTCGCTGGTGAGGGTGTCCCACAGAACCTCAACGTCGATGTCGTAGTACTCGTGGGTCAAGCGGTTGCGCATCCCCCGCGCTTCGGGAATCCGCAGACCGGGGCGCTGTGCGGTGAATTCCTGCGACAGGTTGTTGAGGGCTTCTCCGATGACGGTCAACCGATAGCAGGCAGCGTCCTGCAGAACCTCGTTGGCAACGAACTCGTCGCGGCCACCCGACACGATACCCAGAAGCCTGCTGCAGCTCTCGAGGATGTCTTCGATGCGTTGTGCGTCTCTTCGGCTCACAACTCGATGGCGTCGTCAAGGATCCGTTGACAGCCCTTCTTGACGCTTGAGCGCGGCACAACATCGACATCTGCTCCAAGGAGGTCCTCCAGCGCTGCTTGCAGGCCACACATGTCGAACAGTGTCACGCCCCTGTCGAAGTCCGCGACGAAGTCGACATCGCTGTCGTCGGTGTCGTCGCCGCGTGCGACCGACCCGACCAGCGCGATTGCGCGGCACTTGTTGCGCGCCGCGGCCGCTCGGATCGCGTCGCGATGTGTGACGAGCACCGAATCCCTGCGGCTCACAGCCAAACCCTACACCGGGCATCCCCCTGAATCGTGGAGACATCGTCTATGAGGAGGCGCTGTGTCACATCCACGACGCATGCACGACCCGGAGTTCAAGGCCGGCGCTGTGCGGATGCACCGGACCCTCACCAGCAGCTGGGGCGTGATGTGCTGGCCGTGACGCCCGGGCGGCCCTACCTGGAGCGGCATCCCCCTGCGTGCCCTTCGGTGAGGATGCATCTCGCTTGGGCACGCGGCATCCACTTGCGGCACATGGTCGCTTGCGGTGGCGCCGGGATGGCGTGATGCCATTGCGTGTCGGAATCGTCCGATGGCATCTGGTCGTCGACCACGCGCTCCGGCACGAGCCCAGTGAGTGAGATCGCCCCAGACTCGCTCTGAGCGACATAGCCGGACAGCCGCAGCCGACGGACGATGCGGCCGGCTTGGCGGTGCGTGGCACCCGTCCGCGCTGAGACGGCCGACACGGTGGCGCCTGGGCCGGCGTCGACAATGGCCCGAAGGGCGGCTTGCTCGGCATCCGACAAGTCGTACAGAGCAGGGACGCTGACATTGCGGTCGACAATCTCGTCCGCGGCGGCTGTTGCGAGTTCGGCCGCTGACAGGTCCACCGAGCTGTCTGGAGCCCCAGCGATCTGCCAGGCCGCATGGCCCACGACTTGCAGCCTGTACGGGGAGCCGTCCACAGCGTCTACTGCTCGCTGCAGCGCGTCGTCATCAATGCTCCCGCCCGCTTCCAGGATCGTCCTGCGGAGCCCTTCTACTGCGTCGATCCGCCCAAGCGGTGGCATGTCGTGCTGATCGCACCGATGGAAGAACGTGACCTTCCTGTCAGCCATCAGCTCACCCGTGCGTCTCATATCTCATAACTGGGGCTCATTACGCATGAACCAGTCTCACGACTCACAACTCGGTCCCACAACGAGCCACAGGCGGCGGACGCACCATTGCGGCCGTCGCCAGCTGGCGAACCTCGACGGCCATCGCCGCCCCCCACGG
>MKWU01005187.1_pt1 | contig 14433 bp, 12 predicted proteins | sample 809101 | NCBI WGS metagenome assembly MKWU01 (sample SAMN05860141, study PRJNA318959) | sponge metagenome | host: Aplysina aerophoba | place: Slovenia: Piran, Adriatic Sea, Gulf of Piran | collected 2013-05-07 | reverse complement strand
AGGTTCCCTTGGGACGGCGCGGTAGCTTCAACGTCATGGGGATGGGAGAGGCTGCCGAAACCTACTTCGACAAAGACCTCCGCGCTCTGGAACTGCACGAAGCGGCGCTGCTGGCGGGCTTGATCCAGCGGCCAAGCTACCTCAACCCCTACCGCCACCCGGAGCGCGCCAAGAAGCGCCGCGACACGGTTCTGCGGGCGATGCTGAGGGAGCAATACATCAGATTGGACGACTACCGGGCAGCCGTTGAGGAGGAGATTGAGCTGGCGCACGGCAAGATCGAATACAGCAACGCGCCGTACTTCGTCGATCTGGTCAACCGTGGCTTACGGCAACACTTCGGCGAGGAAGAATTGATCACGGGGTCGTACCACGTGTACACGACCCTCGACATGCAGCTTCAAAGAGCCGCGGTGGAAGCGATTCGCGTGAGCATGGCCGAAGTCGACGAGAAGGTGGCCCGGCAACACAAACGCGGCAAGTACGCCGCCTTCGGATACCCACCGAGCGGCCCGGCGCCTCGCGCCCAGGCGGCCTTGGTCGCAATTGAACCGACAACCGGCGAAGTCAAGGCGATCGTCGGCGGCCGTAACTACGGCGAAAGCCAACTCAACCGCGTCTTGGCTTACCGACAGCCCGGGTCGGCTTTCAAGCCCTTTGTCTACGCCGCCGCGATCGACACGGCGATCGAGCATGAGGACGATCCCTTTACGTCGCTCACGCGGGAAGTACTGACGCCTATTTCCATCATTGACGATGTACCCACGACGTTCTGGTGGGACGACAAGCCCTACGAGCCGTCGAACTTTGCCAACAAGATTTACGGCACGGTCACGATGCGGACGGCGCTGGTCAAGTCGATGAACATCTCGACCGTCAAGGTGGCGGAATCAGCGGGGTTCGACCGCGTGAGCGACTTGGCGAAGCGGGCGGGATTGGGTGAGAACATTCTAGCTACTCCGGCGGTAGCGCTGGGGGCGTACGAGGTGACGCCGCTCGATATCGCCGCCGCCTATACGGTCTTTGCGAATGGAGGCAAGCGGATGGAGCCGTACTTCATTCGATCCGTCACGGACCCGAAAGGCAACGTTCTGCTGAGAAACCGTCCGCAGGAAGAAGAAGTGCTTGATCCGCGGGTTGCCTACGTCATTACGCACATGCTCGAGGACGTCATTCGCAGGGGCACGGCGGTGCGCGTGCGGGGCATGGGTTTCATCGAGCCCGCCGCCGGCAAGACCGGCACGGATGACGATGGCTGGTTCGCCGGCTACACGTCGAACCTGGTGTGCGTGGCCTGGGTAGGATTCGACGACAATACCGACTTGGCCTTGGAAGGCGCTCACTCGGCGCTGCCGATTTGGACCGAGTTCATGAAGAGCGCGCACACGTTGCGGGAGTATCGCAACCCGGAACCGTTCCAGCCCGTGGACGGCATCGTGACAGCCGAGATCGACCCCGTCACCTACGAGTTGGGCACCTACTCCTGCCCACAAAGGAGCACGGAAGTCTTCGTCGCCGGCTCGCAACCGAACCGCTACTGCCGGCTCCACGGCGGTCGGGGCCGTCAATTGTTGTTGGCAACCAACGTCGCCGGCTGGGATAGCGGGGGCAAGCAGGACAGCGATGAGTCCAAAGTCGAGATCGCCGACAGCGGCATGGAACCGCAGGCATTACCTCCGAGCATCACGATCCCCGTCCTGGATGCGCCGCCGGACAAAGGGCGGCAGGAAGAGGACAGCCCTCCGAAGAAGAAGGGGTTCTTCGGACGTATCCTCGATGCCTTGCGGTAAACCTCGGCTGCGATAAGAAACATCTCATGCAAACCCCTTGGGGCGACGTCCCGGTCAGGGATGCTCACGCGCACTTGTTCTCGCGCAACTTCTTTCGCATTCTTGCGTCGCAGAAGGCCGGGCTGCCCGAGGAGAATCCTGACCATGCGATTGTCGAACAACTCGGTTGGGACTTGCCGCCGAAAGACACTGCTCAACTCGCCGCACGGTGGGTAGAGGAACTCGACCGCTACGGGGTGGAGCAGATCGCGCTGATGGCGAGCCTGCCGGGCGATGAGCAGTCGGCGGCGGACGCGGCGCGGGCCTTCCCCGACCGTATCCACGGCTTCTTCATGCTCAACCCCTGGACGCCCGATGCATTGGACCGAACTCGAAACGCGGTCGAGAAGCTGGGCTTGAAGGGGATCTGCCTGTTTCCGGCGATGCATCGCTTTTCCGTACAGGACGATGCGCTGAGGCCCATTTACGAACTCGCGGATGGATGGCCCTTGGTCGTGTTCGTTCACATGGGGGTGCTGACCGTCGGAGTACGCAAGAAGCTGGACCTGCCGTCGAAGTTCGACATGAGCTTTTCCAATCCCATCTCTTTGCATCGAGTCGCTTTGGAGCACCCCTCGGTCAACTTCGTCATCCCTCACTTCGGCGCCGGATATTTTCGCGAGGTTCTGATGCTCGGAGACTTGGCGCCGAATGTGTATCTCGATACCTCCAGCACGAACTCCTGGGTGAAGTACCTCGCCTCTGAGATGGACCTCAAGGACGTATTCCGTCGAGCCCTTGCGGTTTATGGGGCGCAACGGCTGCTTTTTGGCTCAGACTCGTCATTCTTTCCACGGGGATGGAACAGTGCGGTGCTGGAATCGCAAATAACGATCCTCGAAGAACTCGGTGCTACCGCCGAGGATGTGCGAGCAATCCTCGGCGGCAATCTGAAGCGGCTGCTGGCATGAACCGTTGTTGCCCGGGCTCTTTCGGTTCCAGTTAGGACGTGGCTTGTCTGAGCCTGCCAAAACGGTGTTGCCACGAAACGGCGCCTTCTTACGCACGGTTCTGAGACTGGACGGTCAGATTTCGGCGTGCTTAGATGGGACAGATGAGGGAGAACGCCAAGGCCACCGACACGTTCTCGGCGCTGATCGTAGACGACGAGCAACTGGCGCGAGAGGAGTTGGCGTTCCTGCTCAAACCGTTTCCTTCCGTCGAGGTCGCCGGCACGGCCGGAGACGGCCTCGAGGCACTGCAACTCATCGAGCGGCATCAGCCCGACATCGTATTCATGGACGTCCAGATGCCCGGCCTGAACGGCCTGGAAGTCGTCCGGGAACTGGCGGGCTCGGGAGTGCGCATCCCGTACTTCATCTTCGCCACTGCCTACGATCAGTACGCTGTCCAGGCATTCGAAGTGAACGCGGTGGACTATCTGCTTAAACCCATCGAGAAGGAACGGCTTGCCAAATCGATCGAGCGCGCCGAGAAACTGTTGGCGGCGCCCCCGCAAGAAACCAGCCGCCTGGAGTCGCTCCTGGCGGAACTCAAGAGCGGTTTGCACCGGCCGACGAAGGTGTTGCTCAAGCACAGCAAGCGGCTCCTGCTGGTCGACGCCAAAGATGTGATCTACGCCGGAATCCAGGACGGCCTCATCACCATCGTCTCAACCCAGATCGAAGGCTACTCGAACTACCGAACGATCGAAGAGTTGCAATCCAATCTCGACCCGGCCGTTTTCTGGCGCGCTCACCGCTCGTATCTGGTGAACATCAACAAGATCCAGGAAGTCATCCCCTGGTTCAAGTCGAGCTATCAACTGCGGATGAGTGACAAACGACGCACCGAAATCCCCGTCAGCCGGGCGCAGACGAAACGGTTGCGAGAGCTGTTCAAGCTCTGAGTCGAGTCACCAAGCTCGGCGGGTTAGGGCTGAGAAGGCGGCGCCTCGGCCGGCTGCTGCGTCTCGTCGACGACTTCCCCGAAGATGATGTCGGCGTCGCTCTTGAACTGCTTGTAGTCTTCATACTTGATGATCATGCGGATGCGCTGGTCGCCGCTCTTGAAGTGCAGGACGTCATCAGCGCGCGTATACACCGGGAACCAGTATTTGCCGTCAATCTGGTCCCGGTAGGTCTCAAAACGCGGGAACTGATTGTCTTCTTTCTTTTTGAGCAAGCCCACACCCTTGCCGTAGGTCTTGACGATCTGGAGATCCCGCTGGTCGACCCAGATTTGCCCCTCGAAGTAGCGTTTCCCCTTCTCGAGTTTCTTCGGCTTGACAGCGAAAACATAGGTCTCGATCTCGTCAACCTGTTCCGGGCCGATATATCGGACGTTGTAATCGGGGCGCTCGGAAGTGGTCATGACGAATGGCTGCACATCGCGCAGATCCTGCATGTCCTGCGGCGTAAGGATGATGTTGCGGAGCGTTGGCACCGGTGAATAGACCACCCTCTCATTGCGTCTGCCGTCGGAGCCGAAGATGATGTCCTGCACCAGTTCGTACCTGCCACGCACCCTTCCCGAATCGGTGTATTCCAGGATCTTGACTGTTTGCCGATAGGTGTAGTTGCCGCGTGCGCGGGCGAACTCGGTCTCCTTGGCGACGAACTGATCGATCAACTGCTCGGTCGGCAAGGGTAGACCGACCGTGACTGCGTCTGCCGCAACGACAGGCTGTGGGGCGGCCAGAGCCGTCACGACCAGAACTGCCCTGAACAACGAGATCGGTTTCATCGCTTTGCACCTCTCAAGGGTCTGACTGATTATCACACGTTCAACCGGATTTCACCCTACTATTCACAGACGTAGCCGCACTCGGAAACGGTTACCCACTAAACCGCCCTGCGCCCTGGTGCTCACCGAAGACACTTCGCAGTGCGTCGGAAACTTCACCGAGCGTAGCGTAGCTCCCGACCGCGTCCAGGATCAGCGGCATCAGATTTGCATTCCCGCGCGCGCCCTCCGACAGGGCCTCCAAGCCGCGCTTGACCCGCGCGGAGTCGCGCCAACGCCGCAACGCTTCGAGTTCTTCCCGGCGCCGTTCTTCCAACTGCGGATCGATCTTCACCGTCGGAACGGACTCTCTGTTCTCGGACTGAAACGCATTGACGCCGACAACCTTGCGCTCCCCCACCTCGACACTTCTCTGGAAACCGTAGGCCGCGTTCTCGATTTCACGCTGCACGTAGCCCTGCTCGATCGCGCTCAGCATCCCACCCAGAGCGTCGATGCGGGCAAGATATTCCCTCGCTTCTTCTTCGATTCTGTCCGTCAGCCGCTCGATTTCGTACGACCCGGCAACCGGGTCCGCGGTATTCACGACGCCGGTTTCTTCAGCAATCACCTGTTGCGTTCGCAGCGCCAGCTTGGCGGCCTGCTCGGTCGGCAAGGCGAGAGCCTCGTCGAAGCCGTTCGTGTGGAGAGACTGCGCCCCGCCCAACACCGCGGACAGCGCCTCGCAAGCGGTGCGCACGACGTTGACATACGGTTGCTGCGCGGTCAGAGAAGAGCCCGCCGTCTGCACATGGAAGCGCATCCGCAAGGACGCCTCGTTGCCGGGACGAAAGCGCTCTCTCATGGAACGGGCGTAGAGGCGCCGGGCCGCTCGAAACTTCGCGATCTCCTCCAGGAAATCGCGGTCAGCACTGAAGAAGAACGACAACCGCGGAGCAAAATGGTCGATGTCCAGCCCCGCCGACAGCGCGGCCTCGATGTAGGCAAATGCGTTCCCCAGGGTGAAAGCCACTTCTTGAGGAGCGGTCGCACCGGCCTCCCTCATGTGGTAGCCGCTGATCGAGATCACATTCCATTTCGGCAGTTCCCTGCCGGCCCAGGCGAACAGATCCGTCACGATCCGCATCGAGGCTTGCGGTGGATAAATGTAGGTGCCTCGGGCGATGTATTCCTTGAGGACATCGTTCTGCACCGTCCCACGAAGGCTGCTCGTATCGACCCCCTGCTTGCGGGCCGCCGCGACGTAGAGCGACAACAGTATGCTCGCCGTCGAGTTGATCGTCATGGAGGTCGAGACATCACCCAGCGGGATGCGGTCAAAAAGTTGCTCGATGTCGCGCAGGGAACTGATCGCAACGCCCGCTCTGCCCACTTCACCCAGCGACCGGGGATGGTCCGAGTCGTAGCCCATCTGCGTCGGCAGGTCGAAGGCGACCGACAAGCCCGTGATGCCCTGCGAAAGAAGATAGCGGTAGCGCCGGTTCGATTCCGCAGCGTCCCCGAGACCGGCGTACTGCCGCATCGTCCAGAGACGATCGCGGTACATGCCCGGATAGATCCCGCGCGTGTAGGGGAAGGCGCCTGGCAGCCCGAGAGATTCATCACTGGCCGCGGGATCGCTCATCGACTCGCCGAGGGTTCGGCCACGTCCTATCTCCCCCGCGAAACACGACGCGCGCGCCGGAAAGAGGAGACTCCGAAACCCCCAAATATGATCACGAAGGCCGCCAGGGCCACGACACGCCAGAAGTTGGCGGGGTCGCGATCCATCTGCTGATAAGTGGGGATCAGCCCGCCGGCTCCGAATGTAGCCAAGAGCGCGAAAGCAATGAAGATGAAACCCACGATCTGATGGAACAGTTCCCGCCCAACCTGCAGGAGCTTGACCCAGAACTTCCTGGCTTCCTGAAGAGCGATCGCTCCCAAGCCTCCCCAGCGCGTAACGGGCATGGTCAGCCACCATGCTATCAGAGGGGCCATGGTTGCCCGCGTTCGTGTCAACGCAATCCCAGAACGTTCCCCTTTCCCGGCATGGGTTCCTTTTGCGTTCACCGCAGCGGAAGCAGCCTGGAGGGCAATGGGAGCTGCGGTGAACGGCGCTCGTCGTGAGGCCGAGCGAGAACGCTGGACGGGTTCGCGGACCCTGGCTCAGGAGCATATTTTCTGCCGGGAAATAGTGGGTAATGCCGGGAAATAGTGGGAAATTCCAGACAGGCAAACAGTGACTCGTCGGCGGGCGCGACCGTCGGTGCAGCGGTTCTTGGAGGTGCGACTCTTGCATACCCACGGCAAACCGAACGGCCATAAAGGCCGTGATTCGTGTCTCGTGAGCCGCACGGACTTCGCCTCGCCACCTGGTGAGCAAGGCAGGGCAGAATTCCCGCCTCGCAGTTCTCATGCTATGCAGCCCGGGGCGGGAAAAAAAGACTGAAGGGCTTCAGTACCTTCATGTACCAAAAGAAACTTTTTCCTTCGCCATCCGCTTTGCTCACCAGGGGAACTTCTCCCATTGCGCCGACACGGTTGCCCGCGTTCGGTTCGGACCGCCGAGCGGCCGTTCGGGAGCAGCACCAACCTACCCGGGTCTGGATCAGAAGTCCACGGTGAGAATCGCGACGGTCATCTCGGGATGACTCAGGCCCTGGGGGGGATGAGAGCCGTGCCCAGATTCTGCCCTTGCAGCAGGCGTTCCAGCACTCGCGGCTCGGCGCCAGCGACGATTCGTACTTCCGGAATGCCCCGGGCGATTCCCGCCACGGCGGCGCGCAGCTTCGCCTCCATGCCGCCCTTGGCGACACCGGTCTCGATGAGGCTCAGGGCTTCGTCCGCAGGAAGAGTACTGATGCGCCGTCCCTCGCCGTCGAGCACACCCTCCACATCGGTGAGAAAGACCAATCGATCCGCTTTGAATCCGCCGGCGCAGGCGACCGCCATCTGGTCGGCGTTGACGTTGAAGACGGCCCCTTGCCGGCCGCCGGCGATGCAGGCCACCGTGGGCAGATAGCCGTTGGCGCTGAGCAACTCGATCACGGAGGCGTCGACTTGCTCCACCTCGCCCACGGCTCCGAGTTCCCCGGAAAGCCGCCGCGCCTGAACCAGCCCGGCATCGATGCCCGATAAACCGACGGCGCGCACCCCTTGCTGCTGCAGCGCGGCCACCAGTCGATGGTTCACCAAGCCGGCGAGAGTTCGGATCACGGCATCAAGGATGTGCGGAGGCGTGACGCGAAAGCCGCCGCGAAACTCGCTCTCGATCCCATGCTCCCGCAAGTAGCGGCTGAGCTGCTTGCCGCCCCCATGAACAACGACGGTCTGGTGTCCTGCCTTGACGACGGCCGCCAGCTTCTCCGCCACGGACAGCCTGCTTTCGGAGGTGTCGATATGGGCGCCCCCGATCTTGATGAGAAGTTTCACGAAACGAGACTCCGAAAAGAGCTGCAGACGGGGCGGCGGTGACTACAGCAGGGCTTCCGTCTCGGGAAGCCCCAGCACGAGGTTCATGTTCTGTACGGCTTGGCCCGCAGCGCCCTTGACGAGATTGTCGATCGCCGCCACGATGACGACCCGCTTGGTCTTCGGATCCGCCTTGATCCCGATGTCGCAGAAGTTGGTGTAGTTGACCGTCTGCAGATCGGGCAATTCGCCTTCGGGAAAGATCCGGACAAAGGGTTCGTCATTGTAGACCTTGCGGTAGATCGCCGCAATCTCGTCGTAGCTCATCGATTCGGCCGTGCGGACGTAGATCGTCTCGAGTATCCCGCGATGCACCGGCAGCAATTGAGCGGTGAAGCTCAACTCGTGTTCCTCCACGTCGGACGTGAGCAGCAACTCCGGGACATGCCGATGCACCAGCACGGCGTAGGCACTGAAATTCTGGGTCACCGCCGAAAAATGAGTCCTGGGGGAGAGCTTCTTGCCCGCGCCGCTGACCCCTGACTTGGCGTCACAGATCACGCCTGCCTCACGGTCCAGCACACCTTCGATCACCAACGGACGCAGGGACAGGTTGGCGGCCGTCGGGTAACAGCCCGGGTTCGACACCAGACGCGCTACCTTCGTCACGTTGCGGAAGTACTCGGGCAAACCATAAACCGCTTCGGCCAGAAGATCAGGGCGGTTATGTTCGAGGTTGTACCAGCGCTGGTAATTGCCGACCGTCCGCAGCCGAAAGGCGGCGCTCAAGTCGATGACCTTCAGCCCCGCGTCGAGAGCCTTCGGCACGAGTTCCAGGGAAACTTCATGCGGCGTCGCAAAGAAGACCACGGCGAGTCCGCCGTCCCGCAGCGCTTCGTCCCCCCAAGGCAGCCGTTGCAGATGGCCGTCGAGGAAACTTGTCTCGTCCTCGGTTCGGGTGCGGTGCTCGAGTAGAACCGGCTCGACCTGCCGGTGGCGCTCGAGAATCTTCACGAGCTCCGCGCCGCTGTAGCCTGTGAAGCCGACAATGCCGGCGCGTATCCTGTCACCCATTCCCGGCCCCTGAATGTCTTTATGATACGGGCCGCTACCGTGTCAGACAACATCGGGACACAGCGGCTTTGGCGCTCTCGACCGAGAGTTTCGCCACGCCCTTGACCGTTGCGTCACCCGCCCAATCGAAGTGTTCCGTCTTGCACTGAGTGGCGTACATGAGCGAATCGAGTACGTTCGGAGCCCTTGCAAATCCCGGTCACGGCACGGCAGTGCCGCCCATCGCCCGTCCCATCGACCTATCGAACCCCTCCTCGCCGCTTCGCTCATTCTCTCTCTCGACATGCGGAAACGGCAGTGTGATCAAGCAACACCCAAAATCCAAAAGTCCGGCAGACTACCGACCCTGGACCAACCTGTTTTGTATATCCAGCACCTATAATGGCGCCGGAGGCTGTTGATGGCGCGTTCCTTTTCCCGCAGGACTTTCCTCGCCGCTGGCGCCGGCGCAGCCGCCTGCTCCTCTGAGCCACCCGTCAGCGAACCCGCAGCCGTTGGGGCGCAGGCGATTCTCGACGTCCACTGCCACACTCTCCACACCGGACGCAGGAACGAACAGCTCCTGGCGCACCAGAAGGAATTGGGCGTCACGAAAACCGTGCTCTTGCCCGGCGAGGGCTGGATGCTCGAGCGGATCGGCGGGAATGAGCAGTGCGCGGAACTCGCCGCGGCCCACCCCGATCAGTTCGTTCTCTTCGCGAATGCGGATGCCGCGGCGGATGACTCTGTTGCGATCCTGGCCGATCATCTGGATGCCGGCGCAGCAGGCATCGGCGAGCAGAAGTTCAAAGTGGCGATTGACGGTAGAGAAATGCGCCGGATCTTCGATCTTGCCCGCGAACGGCAAGTCCCGGTGCTGGTCCACTTCGAACACGAGATGTACAACCTGGGCATCCAGAACTTCCACAAGATTCTGGAGGCGTATCCGGACGTCACCTTCCTCGGCCACGCGCAGACGTGGTGGGGCAACATCGATGCCGGCCTGGATCAGACCGTCATGTATCCGAAAGGCCCTGTCAAACCGGGTGGCCTGACCGATCGTTTACTCGCCGACTACCCCAACATCTACGGTGACCTCTCGGCGGGCTCCGGGCGCAATGCCATCACGCGCGACAAGGAGTTCGCCAGAGGTTTTGTCGACCGGCATCAGGACAAGCTGGTTTGGGGCAGCGACTGTCCGTGCCACGACGGCAGGGGCGCCGGCCGGAGGGACAACCAGTGCATCGGCGCCACCTGTCTCGCCGCGCTCAGGAACCTCGCGCCCGACGACGAAGCTTACCGAAAGATCGGCTGGGGCAACGGAGCGAAGATTCTCGGTCTCGGTTGAGGCGAGCATCTCCCCAAGACTCCAAAACCGCCAAGAAGACTGTCAATCGCCTACGACCGTTTCCCGTTTGATCCAGTCGATGAGGGCGTCGCGGACGAGGATGCCGCGGTCCTCAAGTTTGAAACCGTTCTCGATCCACCGATCTCCGATGAAGCTATTCGTCGCGACGACATACTCCCTTCCCGGATCGACCAGGATCCCGCTCAACTGTTGCGGCAATGAGCCGCCTTTGAAGCTGCCTACGTAGATGCTGTTGCCGAAGGGCAGTACGTTCCAGACATGCCGCGCCAGGAGCTCTCCTTCCGGCAGTCTGTCGCGGATGCCACCTCGATTCATGTAGGCGATATCCGCGCCCACTGCTTCGCGCATCACCTTTTCGATAAGGGGTCTGATCTCGCGACTGCCGAGTTGCCGTGCCGCTCGGCCAATCGGCACATCGACGATCTCGGAGACTTTCGATTCCCATTCGTCGACCCGTTTCGCCACCTCGGGGTCGGGAGCATACGCATCAGCCGTGATCGGAATCCGCACCCAGTCGTAAGAGACGACCTGGTTCTTCGCCGTATCCACCTCGAGCGTGAGCTTCCCCAGTTCACGTCCATAGGCCCGGACCTTGACACACGGACGGCCGTTGCGGACCTTCACTTCGTCCTGACCGCCGTGATTGTGCCCGGATACGACAACGTCCACATCGACCGCCTGCTCCAGCACCTCGTCGTCTTCGTCGTCGAAAGTGTGGGAAAGCACCACGACGAGGTCCACCTCGCCCTGCAATTCGCGGGCTTGGCGCTGGACCGTGCCGGCGACCGGGAGAGCGCGCCAAGGGCCTCGAAACTCTGTTTTGGTGATCTCCGGAAGCCTGGCGGTAATCGCGCCAATGACCGCCAGTCGAACTCCGTTGATCTCACGGAGCACATACCCCTCACCGGTGATCAGGCGGTTGTCCGAGTCGACGAGATTGGCCGTCACGGTGGGGAACTCGGCCTTCGCCAAGAACTCGGGGATCTTCCGCCAGCCGTAGTCGAATTCGTGATTTCCCAACGTGTTCACATCAATGCCGAGATGATTCGCGACTTCCCATACCGGCAACCCTTCGAAAATGCTCGACACCGGCGTTCCCTGAACGAAATCACCGGCGTGGAGCACGATCGTCGACGCAGGCGCTTTCGCCCGCTCCTGCTTGATGGCCGCCGCCACGTAGGCGAAGCCGCCCCGGCCTTCCGCGTCCGGCAGAAAGCGCGCATGCAAATCAGTGGTGTGCAGGATCGTGATCGAGCGAACATCGGAGTCCGCACCACCGCATGCTCCCAGCAGGAGCAGCAAAAGGACGAAGCCTGATGCTCTCCGCTGAAGCCGGGTAACGGTTTGTTGCACGCTGGGACTGATTACTCCGAGGGTATGCCGCAGGCGCTACAAGCGGGTAACCGGGATGGAAGCCATCCCATAGAGATGACCGCCCTTGACGGTCGCCACCGGTCGTAGGAGCCGGTGCCCGATTCGGGTCGCGCCCTGCGCGTCTCTGAACACGAAATCACCTTCCGCCAGATCAAACACGGCCACGTCCGCCTCAGCGCCGACTTTCAGTGTACCCAGCCCGTTGAGTTGGCCGTGGATCATCGAGGGGTTCTTCGTCGCCCGCTCGATGACCTGCTCCAGCGTCAAGCCGAGCTGCATGAACTTCGAAAGCGTCGTCGCGAGATCGAACACAGGGCCGTTTACGTTCCACTGATGCACGTCGCTCGATATCGTGCCTGGCAGGACATCCTGCTCCAACGCGAGTTCCGCTGTGTCGAACGAGAAGCTCCCGGCGCCGTGTCCGACATCGAGGTGAACTCCGCGGGCAATCGCCTGATGGACGGACGGCAGAATGCGCCCGTTGTCGTCGATAATGCCGCCGTCTTTGTCCCGAAAGCAATGCGTCAGCACATCGCCCTTCTTCAGCATGCCCATGATGTCGTTGACGGGCGAATACGAAGCTCCGATGTGGACCATCAGAGGCAGCTTGACGGCATCCGCCGCCTCTCGCGCCATGCCGAGCGCCTGAAGGTCGTGCGGCCCGGTGATGTTTTCCGTCAGGCGGACTTTCACGCCCATGATCACATCGCGGTGTTTCTCGATCGTCGCCGCGGTGAGCTTTGGATTCACGTAGCGCAACTCGATCAACTCGCCCCAAGCGTTGTCCATCGATAGCGTCGACTGGCCGACCACGGAAATGTTCAACATGGCCTTGACGCGGGTGTCGGCCTGGTTGATGACATATTTGCGGAAGCCCGGGAAGGTATTTGCGCCGGCTGAGCCGGCATCGACCACTGTCGTGACCCCTTTGGCGATGTGATTCGGGTCACAGGGAATCGAAAGCGGCGCCACGCCGTCGTAGACGTGCACGTGCATGTCGATCAAGCCGGGGGTCACGATCTTGCCCTTCGCCTGAAGCACGTGCAACGCGTCGGACTCGGGGATGTTCCGCGCGAGCAGCGCTACCTTGCTCCCCGAGATCGCGATGTCGCGGTTCGCCGAGATCTCCTGGCTGGGGTCGAGGAGCCTGCCGCCCTTGACGAGCAGATCATACTTGTACGACGGAGAACGCTGCGCCTTGAGAAGCCCGCTCTCCTCCGTTGCGAGACCGCACATCAGCGCTGAGCCGATGGCGGTCTGGCGAAGAAATCGACGGCGCGAATGCTGCTGACGGCGGGGATGCCCGTGCTTCATGGTGGTTGAATGTTAGCACGCGGAGCACAGCCTTTCTTGCAGCGGCACACTGTCCTCCGGCACCCGCCAGACGGCCCTTACCAGTAGCCAGGAACGCGGTACGCCTCATCGCCGCCCGGCCACGGAGGCATCGTTACGCAGAGGAATCGAAGAGGCGACGAGCCGGTGTTTCGGAACTGGAAATGGACGCCGGTGGGGAACGTGAGCGAGACGCCCGGAGCGACCGCCGTGACTTCCTCCTTGGCACCGTGCTTGCGCCAGACTTCGCCTTGCCCATCGACAAAAAACCAGATCTCTTCGACCGTGCGATGCGCGACAGCGAGCGACATCTCGCCTGGAGGGAGGGTACAGTGAACCGTACTCGCTCGTTCGGTCGCGGCGAGGAGGCGGATCTCCGATTGATCAGGAGCCAGACAGTCGTAGTGCTCGGATAGCGTCCTGGTCTGCATCGCGTTGTCCTTCAAATTCCCACCAGGTTCGGCTGCAGCTTCCGGTAGCCTCGTTCCAACGCCCAGACGTCCAGGGGCAAAGCGGCGACCTCATCAACGTCGGGCACGGCCTGGACGTCCTTGGCGAGATCCACGTGATGCAGATACCGCTGGCACGTGTCGCAGACCTGGGTCTGCAAGTGGTCGATCTGCCGGGGGGAGTAATAGGCGATCTTCTTTTCATCCCGCTCGCCGCACGACGCACATTGGCTGCGTGGAAAAGGCCACTCACTCAGGCAGAGGGAGCAGGCCAGCGTCAGTGCCGCGCCGTCCCCCTCGGGTCGCAGCACGCCGACCTGCGGAGAGTGCCCACAGTGAGGACAGCGGTTGTCCAGGTGCGATCTGCCGCTGTCACCTTGGCTGATCACATGCGGCTGCAGAAGCACACGCGCGAAGAAGCTCCGGGCCGAAGAGGTGTCGATCTGCTCGAGATAGGCATAGAGGGCTTCGCGGCAGGCTCCCTCGTCGAGCGCTTCGGCGGCCTGCTTCAAGACTCGAGAGCCTTTCTCCCGCACCAACCGACGCAGGGGTTCGTGCATCTCGAGAGCGGACTCGACGTACGAAGCGGTTCCGCTCCTCTCTGCTTGCTGTTGAAAACGCGCGATCTCTCCATAGAACTCCAGCGCCTCACGCGACGCCGGATAGCGCGCGGCCAACGCACGCGCCCGCGACTCCCGCCGCCGGCTCAGTTCTTGGAAATCTCGCGATACCACTTGGGATGATGCGAAGTCGCCCAGCCGGGCGTCACCCATCCCCGGATCATGGCGCGGAAGGAGCCGGGCACAGCCGCGGTCCCCATATAGATGTGCAGGATAATCATGCCGATCGAGCCCGCCGCGACAATGGGATGGATCAGGATGGCCGCGAGCCTGAAGTTCCGGGGCATCCACTCGGGGAACCACAGGACGACACCGCTGGCGAGCAAGAG
>MKWU01005184.1_pt1 | contig 14436 bp, 11 predicted proteins | sample 809101 | NCBI WGS metagenome assembly MKWU01 (sample SAMN05860141, study PRJNA318959) | sponge metagenome | host: Aplysina aerophoba | place: Slovenia: Piran, Adriatic Sea, Gulf of Piran | collected 2013-05-07 | reverse complement strand
CACGGAGGGCAACTATGCATTTGTCACGGAAAAACCATTGTCATATTCCGTACCGACAGACGGGCCCGTTGGTGAATTGCTCCGGGCCAGCGGCCGTCACGCCATGCGTCCCGCGCATATCCATTTCATCGTTTCAGCAGATGGCTACGAGTCGCTGACGACCCACGTATTCTCCGAGGGGGACGAATACCTGGACTCGGACGCGGTATTCGCCACCAAGAGTTCGTTGATTGGTCACTACTCCGAATCCGAGGATGCCGAACTGGCTGCCCGGTACAACATTCCCGTGCCGTTCAGCCACCTGCAATTCGACATGGGTCTGATGCCTAGTTGACAAAAAGGAGAGAATTATCCGCAGATTACGCAGATTTACGCAGATAAGAACACAAAAAACCGTGTGTTTATGGGCGTAAATATAGTTGCATGTACAGTAGATTTTACCTGTTCCTCAAAAGACTTATTTTTATCTGCGTAAATCTGCGGATACTCCTATGTATGACCTGCTGAAAGACCTGCGCATCGTTGAAGGGTCCGCCTTTGTCGCTGCGCCGCTGGGGGGCATGACCCTGGCGCAACTGGGGGCGGATGTCATACGCTTTGATCCTGTTGGCGGTGGTCTGGACTACAAACGCTGGCCGGTGACGGAACAGGGACAGAGCCTGTACTGGTCGGGTCTGAACAAGGGCAAACGCTCCATTGCTATCGATTTACGCTCCCCCGAAGGAAAAGAACTCGCCGTTTCACTGATAACCGGGGATGCTCCCAACGCGGGGATTTTCCTGACCAACTTCCCGCAGTCGGACTGGCTGGACTATACGGCATTGAAGAAACGGCGTGACGACCTGATCATGGTACAGGTACAGGGAACCCCCGATGGGGGCAGTGCGGTTGACTACACCATAAATTCCGCAACGGGTATTCCCTATGCGACAGGGCCGGCAGATGATCCTGCGCCGGTCAACCACATGTTTCCGGCCTGGGATGCGCTGACAGGCATCAATGCAGCGCTGGCAGTGGTAGTCGCAGAGCGCCAACGACGACTTACCGGTTCCGGCCAACTGATCAGGCTGGCGCTGTCGGATATTGCATTTTCCATGGTCGGCAACCTGGGACATATCGCTGAAGCGCAAATCAATGGCGCAGAACGTCAGGCTATCGGTAACCGGTTGTACGGCGCGTTCGGCCACAATTTTAAAACCAGGGACGGACATGAGATCATGCTGGTGGCCATCACTCACAGACAATGGCGCAACCTGGTCACGGCATCTCAACTCGAGCAGGAGTTTAACAAGATAGAAACCGAACGCGGATTGAAACTCGACCGGGAAGGCGATCGTTACCAGACCACGGACTCCATAATCGGTTTATTGGAACCCTGGTGCGCGCGCTATGACCTTGCGGAATTGGCATCGATATTCGATTCCCACGGTGTGTGTTGGGGACCGTACCAGACTTTTTCCGAACTGGTAAACCATGATCCGCGCTGTTCTGACAAGAACCCTGTCTTTTCAACTGTCCTGCAACCCGGTATCGGTGAATACCTGATGCCCGGTTCACCTCTGCGCTTTGAGGCGGAACCGCGCCAACAGGTCACACCGGCGCCGCAACTCGGCGCCGATACCGACGAGATACTCGCCACGATCCTGGGTTTGAGCGCCGCCGCCATCGGCGGCCTGCACGACCGGGGAATCATTGCCGGCATTACAGCTGATTAGACACCGGGTTGTTTACCCCACACTGAGCCAATGCCTGAAGTAATTCGTAACATCGCTATTATCGCCCATGTTGATCACGGCAAGACAACGCTGGTGGATCAATTATTGAAACAATCCGGTACTCTGCAGGCGAGAGACATGAGTTCTGTTCGCGTCATGGACTCCAACGACATCGAAAAAGAACGTGGCATCACAATTCTGGCGAAGAATACCGCGCTACGCTGGAATGACTATCGCATCAATATTATCGATACCCCGGGTCACGCAGATTTTGGCGGAGAAGTGGAAAGAATTTTGTCTATGGTCGACTCAGTGTTGTTGCTGGTCGATGCCGTTGAGGGCCCGATGCCGCAAACCCGTTTTGTCACGCAAAAAGCATTGGCCCGCCAGCTAACCCCTATCGTCGTTATAAACAAGATTGACCGCAGCGGCGCGCGGCCTGACTGGGTGCTCCACCGCACCTTCGATTTGTTTGATCTTCTTGGCGCCAGCGATGAACAACTGGATTTCCCGGTGATATATACATCCGCGAAAGAAGGCTGCAGCGGCCTTGATCCCGATTGTAAAGACCAGGACATGACCGCATTATTTGAAACTATCGTAACCAAAGTCCCGGCGCCCGATGTCAATGAAAATGGCGCTTTTCAATTTCAGGTCAGTGCGCTTGATTACAACAGTTATATAGGGGTAATTGGAATCGGCCGCATCACCCGCGGTAAAGTGATATCCAATACACCTGTTTCGATCATTGATAAAGACAATAAAATACGCAGAGGACGCATTCTGCAACTGTTTCGTCTGCTCGGTCTTGAACGAACTGAAATCAATAGCGCGTCTGCCGGCGATATTATCGCCATAGCCGGTATTGATGAACTTGATATATCAGATACCTTATGTGAACCGGATACGGTCGAAGCCTTACCCCCACTGACCGTTGACGAACCGACGGTCACCATGACCTTCCAGGTCAACGACTCGCCCTTTAACGGCCGGGAAGGTAAATACGTCACCTCTCGCCAACTCAGCGAGCGATTGTTCCGCGAATTGAAACACAATGTTGCCTTGCGCGTTGAAGAAACAGGCGACTCCGACAAGTTCAGGGTCTCCGGTCGCGGCGAATTACACCTGTCCATTCTTATAGAAAATATGCGCAGGGAAAATTATGAGTTCAGCGTCTCGCGCCCTGAAGTCATTATTAAGGATGTCGACGGTCAATTATGTGAACCCTATGAACAGCTCACCGTCGACATGGAGGTCAGTTACCAGGGAAGCGTTATGGAAATGCTGGGTTCGCGCGGAGGCGGCTTGCAGGACATGGTGCCGGACGGCAAGGGACGTATAAGACTTGATTACCTGATCCCCGCCCGCGGTATCATCGGTTTTCGTACTGAATACCTGACGGCAACAGCAGGCACAGGACTGATGCATTATGTTTTCGACCACTACGGGCCGTTAAAATCGACGCTGAACAATCAAAGAGTCAATGGCGTACTGATTTCCAACGGTAAGGGTAAGGCACTGGCCTATCCCTTGTTCAACTTGCAGCAACGCGGCCGGCTACTGATAGAGCCCGGCACGAATGTTTACGAAGGCATGATTGTCGGCATCCACTCCCGCGATAATGATCTTATTGTTAATCCGCTCAAAGCCAAACAACTCACCAACATTCGTGCTGCCGGCAAGGACGACAATATTCTATTGACCCCGCCCGTGAAGTTCTCGTTGGAGCAGGCACTGGAATTTATCAATGATGACGAACTGGTGGAAGTTACACCTGACAATATCCGGTTACGAAAAAAATTACTGAAGGAGTATGAAAGAAAACGCGCATCCCGTGAAAGCGCTGTGCCCCTGGCGATTTAGGAAAAACAGATCGAATTGACGATGACTCAATTCAACGAACTGTTCCCCGGCTGGCGCCCGAAGGTTGAACGCTGCAGCGAAATCATAACCCCTGCCCAGGTCAACAGGCTCGCGGCAACGCTGGATGAACCGGCGCTGGACTATGGGGAAGGAGACAGGCTGCCGCCTTTGTGGCACTGGATTTTTGCGATCAAACCTGTACCCCATTCCGGCCTGGGTGAGGATGGCCATCCGAGACGGGGCGGTTTTCTTCCTCCCGTAACGTTGCCCCGGCGCCTGTTTGCCGGAATGAAAACGGATTTCCTGCATTCGCTGGCCATCGGTCTTGAAGCTGAGCGCGAGTCTGAAGTTATTGATATAACAAAAAAGTCCGGTGCATCCGGGGATTTGCTGTTCGTCAGGTTACGTAACAGTATCAGGCAACAGGGGAACCTCTGCGTTGTTGACGAACAGGAAATCGTTTACCGGGATAAGGGAGAGCCTGTGGTGCTGCCGGATGTCAAGCCCTTTGCCGAACCGGTTGCAAACAGTTGGACGAAAGAGTTGATCGTGGATGCGGAGATGTTGTTCCGCTTCTCGGCCGTGACCTTTAACAGTCACAGGATCCACTACGACAGGACCTATGCCGCTACCGGGGAAGGCTATCCCGCCCTGGTGGTGCATGCGCCACTGGTAGCTATGCTGTTACTGCAATTGTTGAGAAAGAATTCTGAAAAACATATCAGAAGGTTTGAATATCGCGCCCTGGCGCCGCTGTTTGACGGTCAGCCTGTCCGTCTCTCTGCAGCAGCGGAAGGAGTAGATACCATCAGCATGCAGGCGCAGCGTTCAGACGGAGAAATTGCAGCTCGGGCAAACTGTGTCATGTTCGGGTGAAAGATAGTTTAATCAGATAGCTCTTTTCTTGTTTGTAGCAATCTGCTACAATTCTGGCTCCTTATATATGAGAACTTGCCCCATGCCCAAAGCCGCATCCCCCGTACGACTTCAGGCGGAACTCATGCAGGCAGCGACGATAGCCGGTCATCTCCAGCACCGCAGTTCAGCCGAGCAGATTGAATACTGGGCCGCTATCGGTCGCAGTTTGTCCAAAATAATTGGGCAGGATACCCTGCTTGAGCTCAGCGCCGGTCTGGTTCGCCTGAGAATCGAGCCGGTAGAACCTGTGGCCATTGTGCCGGAAGAAGTGTTGTCTGACCTTGAACGTGATCGAAAAAACGGCACGCTGGCGGACTCGGTGACAACCAGTTCGGTGCGTTACCAGGTCTCGACTCGTCATCCCGGCCAGCTTGAGCAGATATTGCCGGATGGTCGGGTGCTCATTGGTCAATTCCATGATGGGGTATTCACGCCGCTTCCGGAACAGGTTGCTTGAGTGATACCAGACAACTCTGGCTGTTAGCGGGCGGCAATGGCGCCGGCAAGAGTACTTTTTATCACACCCGCCTGGCCCCACTTGGATTCCCTCTTGTGAATGCCGACTTGATTGCGAGAGAGTTGTTTCCTGAAGCGCCGGAGCTTCACAGTTACGAGGCTATGCAGATTGTCGAGGAAATACGCGAAAACCTGCTTATTGAGGGGCGTAGTTTCTGTTTTGAAACCGTCTTTTCGCACCCAAGCAAGGTGGATTTTGTGGGTAAGGCTAAAGCCCTGGGTTATGAGGTAATACTGGTGATGATTCATCTGGGATCTACCAGCCTCAATAAAGCCAGAGTCGCGCAACGCGTCGAAGAGGGCGGTCACGATGTGCCTGATGAAAAGATCGAATCCCGTATTCTCCGGTTATTGCGCCTCATCAAGTCAGTTATTCCCTTGTGCGACCATGTTACTCTACTGGATAACTCGCGTGCCGATAACCCCTTTATACAGGTCTTGACCATACGAAATGGGCAGGTAGAAAAGATTCTTGACCCCTTGCCTGACTGGGCACGGCAATTAGTTGATTTGTAAATCAGATCATGGTGCAGACGCACCGGCTGCTTTCGCACCGCCCATGTAGGCCAGGACGATAACCAGCACCAGTCCCTGCATGGTGATCATCATCGGCCATGCCGTGCCGTCGTGAAACCAACTGAGAAACAGCGCTGCAACCGAGCCTATTGCCATCTCCGCGGCAACGATCATGGCTGCCGCCGCGCCGGTTCTGCTACTGGTTGAATTCATGGCCAGGGTGGGTACCACGGCAAAGATCGGCCCGTCGGCGAACGTGAGCAGCGCCACGGCAAACGTCAGCGTGACCGGAGTCTCCCATCCGCTTACCATGATAGCCAGCAGCAACAAGGCTCCGCCTGCTGCGGAGTAAACGCCTATGCGTAAAATGTCCCCGGTACCCTGTTTCCTTGTCATCCTGGCCGCGAGCAGGCTCCCGATAACGAAGGTCAGCACGATGGCTCCCTGGTAGTAGCCGAAATGCTCGGTCGGCACGCCATGGTTGGTAATCAGGATGAACGGAGCTGCGGTGATGAAGGCAAATATGCAGCCCAGGCTGCAGCCGCCGATGGTGACATAAATAAGGAACGACCTGTTGCTGAGTATGCTGAAATAGTCAGAGTAAATTTCCTTCAGGTCAAGAGCGTGATGATCCTTTTTGCCGGATTCGTCAAGGTACAGGGTCAGCAGCACGGTTACCGCCAGCGCCAGGCACGCGAGTAAATAAAAATTCATCCTCCAGCCGAAATATACGTGGATATAACCGCCCAATACGGGAGCAATGGCGGGAGCAAGCGCGGTGGCGATGCCGTAAACGGCTATCGCCCGTACCTGTTCCTTCTCCGAAAAAATGTCGCGGATGATCGCCAGCACGACGACACCTTCCACGGCAGCGGCGATGCCCTGGAACACCCGCGCCGCTATCAGTTGACCTATATCGGCTGCAACGGCGCAGAATAAGCTGGCCAGGGTAAATCCGGCCATCCCGCAGAGCAGGACCGGTTTGCGGCCGAAACGTTCGGAAAGCGGGCCGTGAAGCAGGGTGGCGAAACCGTAACCCAGCAGGTTGAGACCGACTGTCAGCTTGACCATTTCGGGGCTGGTGCCGAGCAGTCCCGGCATATGGGCCATACTCGGAATATACAAGTCCGTCGACATCAGGGTGATGAAACTGGCGGAAATCACCAGTATGAGGATCTTGCGCTTGTTCATAGTTCCTTGCCCGGAAAACTCTATTATATAGAATGATCCCTGTGGAAGAACGGTTACAGCAAGCAGAGCATGCCATCAGCGGCATTGAAAGGCTGGCGAACGGTTACCTGGAAACCCTGGCAGGGAAGGTGGTCAGGGATAATGCTGTTCATGCGTCATCACTCGAGCAGCACCAGTTCATCGCACATGGCTATGCCTGGGTAGCGACGTACCTGGAGGCGCTGAGACAACTGGCGGACTGGTCCGGGCGGTTACTGGAGCAGGGCGGATTTACGGAACTGGACCAGGCCGTCTTCAAGACAGGGACAGGCGCTTACCTGCAGCAGTTGCTGCACGGTATTGCCATGAGCCAGGACGAGGTATTCCGTCCCGGCGACATCCCGTCCCCGGCAGTCCTGGCTGAACTGATGGCCGATGGCTCCATTAACGAGTTGATCAGGGACGGCAACACCATTGAAAACCGTGTGCGGGTTGCTGAGTTGCTGGCCGGCGGAGAACAGCCAGTTGATCCAACCCTGGATCCGACGTTGACCCTGGTCAGGGAGCAGTTCCGCCGTTTTGCAGATGAAGAAATAGCCGGGCAGGCGGGCGTATGGCACCGGCAGGACAGTCTTATCTCGTCCGGCCTGATCCGCCAACTGGCTGAAATGGGGGTTTTCGCGGTCTGTATCCCGGAACAATACGGCGGCCATGCTTCCGGCAAGCTCGCGATGTGCGTCATCACGGAAGAGTTGAGCAGGGGATATCTCGGTGTGGGTTCGCTTGCCACCCGTTCCGAGATTGCCGCGGAATTGATACTGAAGGCCGGGACCGAAGAGCAGAAGAGACGATACCTGCCCGGGATTGCATCCGGCGACATACTGCCCGCGGTGCTGGTGACCGAACCCGATGCCGGGTCCGACCTTGCGGGGTTGAAGACCAGGGCCGTGAAGGCCGGGGATTGTTACGGGATAACCGGCAACAAGACCTGGAGCACTCATGCAGGAAGGGCCAACCTGATGGTCCTGCTGGCGCGCACCGACCCCGCGCACAAGGGATACCGGGGATTGAGCATGTTTCTCGTGGACAAGCCGGGTGGGACAGATGCCGAGCCATTTCCGCTGCAGGGAATGAGCGGCAGTGAAATCCCGGTACTCGGGTATCGCGGCATGAAGGAATACGAAATCAGTTTTGACGGCTGCAAGACAGGCCCGGACGGGTTACTGGGAGGGGTTGAAGGGCAGGGGTTCAGGCAACTCATGGCGTCCTTTGAAGCGGGGCGGTTGCAGACCGCGGCGCGCGCTGTGGGCGTCGCGCAGAACGCGCTGGAACTGGCCCTGGACTATGCCCGGCAGCGCGTACAGTTCGGCAAACCCATCCTGGCCTTTCCCAGGGTAGCCGGCAAGATCGGCTGGATGGCGGTTGAGATCATGTTATTGCGGCAACTGGTTTATTATGCCGCCCGCCAGGCGGACACGGGCCGGCGTTGTGACGTCGAGGCGGGTATGGCGAAAATGTTGAGCGCCAGGGTCGCCTGGTCCTGCGCGGATAACGCCTTGCAGATCCATGGAGGCAACGGCTATGCCACGGAGTTCGATATCTCGAGGGTATTATGCGATGCCAGGGTATTGAGCATCTTCGAAGGTTCCGCGGAGATCCAGGCAAACATTATCGCCAGGGGACTGCTGAAGCGCAGGCTGTAAAATCAATGGGGTCAGACTCGATTCATTTCATGACTGTCTAAACCCTCATGATCAGGGCTCTGCACACCCCGCCGAAATGTAACCCTGGCCGGGGACAGAACCCTGGCCGGGGACAGAACCCTGGCCGGGGACAGAACCCTGGCCGGGGACAGAATTAATTCTGTCCCCAATAATTTACACAGCAAAATCAATCGAGTCTGACCCCATTGATTTTCACCTGCCGGCATCGCAGTTCGAATGATCCCTGTTATACTCTGTAACCTGTCGTAGTTATTGAAAATATCGAAGATGTTCGGAAAATACTTCAACATCACTGCAGTGGTTGTAATGGCAACCTTCGCCCATGGCGCAGGCCTTGCCGGGGAGGACGGCAGACCGGATATTGCGGGTGTCTGGACCAACGCATTGCTTTCACCAGACGATGAACGCTGGCGCGTTGAGGACCTGGCCTGCTCCCGTTCAGGGTGTTCCATGGCAGGGTTCAAGTACCTGCAAAGCCTGCTGGCAGACCCCGGTAACGACGACCGGACCGTGAAAGAACTGTTCTACGAGATGCAGGACTATGTGAAACAGCAGAATAAGGACCTGCTTACCCCGCTCGCCCGGAAAAAACAGTCGGAATACGACCCTGCGAAAGGCGCGGCCCTGGACTGCACCCCGGAGGGCGACAGCTTGCGCCACCAGATCCTGGCGCCTGTGCCCATGCAGATTGAGCAGTTCGACGACAGGGTGGTTTTCCGTTACGAATACTGGAATGCCGTGAGGACGGTATACCTGGATGGAAGGGTGACCCCGCCCGACTCGCCGCTGACACGGCTGGGACATTCGACCGGCCGTTACGAGGGTTCAACCCTGGTAGTGGAGACGACCCGCGTTATTCCAAACATGATTGGTGTCCCCGGCGGCGGCGCGATTGCTCCCGATAAGGACACGCGCTTTGTCGAACGCTATACACTGAATGCCGGCAACGGCAGGCTGGACCTGGAACTGGCCATCATCGACCCGGTACATTTTCGTGCGCCCTATGACAACCAGAGAAGTTTCTTGCCTGCGCCCGGTTGGGAACTTGAGGAGTTCGTGTGTGAGGCGATCACCGGAGAGTATTAGTGCATCATGATAACGAGGGGTTGTTTATGAAAAATTTACTGGTTGCGTCTTTTATTACGGCAGTGCTGTTCGGCTCGCCGGCGTTCACGCATCACAGTCCGGAGTCGCATTACATAGTCAGCGAACTGATAACCGTTACCGGCGTGGTGACGAAGTTCCGCCTGATCAATCCCCACGCCCGCATCTATTTCGATGTCACGCCCCCTGACGGAGACGTACAGCACTGGTTCGCGGAAGGAAATGCCTCGGCGATCCTGCGGCGCAGGGGGTGGGACAAGGATACGCTGCAACCCGGTGACGTGATTGAGATCACCGGCAACCCGGCGCGGGACGGCGGCCACAAGATGGACTGGAAGCTGATCGTAACGGAAGACGGCACCGAGTACCGCGGCGGCAACACCGTGGGTAGCGAGCGCGACCGCCTGCTGGAAGATATAGAAAAACGGCGCCGGGAACAGAAAGCTAACTAGAACAGGGATAGATTTACAAAAAGAATGGGGACAGATTTAAATCTGTCCCCGGCGATTTTACTCTGACCCTGATATTCAGGTGAACAATATCCGAATCATTGGTTATAATTTACTATCGGTAAATTAACGGGGAAGTTGCGACATGATACAACTGAAATGCCTTAAAATCAGGATCAGAATATGTGTGGAGAAAGACGATGGTGGATATTATGCATATTGCCCTGAACTAAAAGGCGTGCATGAAGATGGAGCCTCGGTTGAGGCAGCCACCGAAAATGCCAAAGAATCCGCCCTGGTTTATATTCAATCCATCCTTGAACACAATGAACCGTTGCCACTCTGTGCAGAGGAAGTCGATATGTCATTTTCTTTGCTCCTGGGCAAGGTAAGGTCAGCCATATTTTTCAAAAACAAGCCCATCGTAAAATTTGAAGATTTGGACATATCAGATTTGTCTTACGCATAATGGACTACAAGGCTAACGTCTGGAATCAGCTTAAAAATATCACTGTAGAGAAGCTGATGAAAGCCCTGGAAGCTGACGGATGGATAAAGGGTAAGGCAAACGGCGCCAGGCATCCGTATATCAAGCGGGGAGAAAACGGAACAACACTTAATCGCATCGTACTGCATTACCATCCGAAAAAGACGTATGGTCCAAAACTACTCAAGGGACTGTTGAGACAGATTGGCTGGTCAATCGAAGATTTGAAAAGATTGAAACTGATCAAGTAACAGATACACGGATGCGTCCTGGATCGGATCAGTACAATTCTTCACGACCTGCCAGTTTGATATATATGGAAAAAAACTCATAGGGATAAAGCCTTATTCGAATGACTATTACGTACTGGCAGCAGTCCTTAAGTAAGACATCCAAATATTTGGCACATGGCATGAATGTAAAGACGAACGAACTGGCACTTTAGTTTATATCGACTTTTGCGGCGTTCATCAATTAACAGCAATAAAGGACACTGCAGCGAAGTTTTATGAAAGGGGGTACTAACACAAAGCGATTATCTGATGTTGATGTTCGTACCGACACCGGCATCGTCCGAAGCCCACTTGATGAGATCAAGGCAATCCAGACTCTCTTGGCCGACGTCTACAGGGACGCCGGGGATGGACGCACGCTGTTCCGGGAACTGGTACAGAACGCCGACGACGCAGGTGCGCAACGGCTCGTACTCACGGTGCTGGAGCACGGCTGGCCCGATGCGCGAAACAGCCTGCTCCGTGGGCCTGCACTTTTGGCAGCGAACGACGGGCCGTTTCCAGATAAGGACCGCGAGGCGCTGCATAAGGCCATCGGCGGCTCGAAGGAGGATGAGGCCAGCAAGATCGGAACGTTTGGCATTGGGCTGAAGAGCGTTTTCCATATCTGCGAGGCATTTCTATACATGGGTGCTGAGAAGTCAGAGTGGCGGGCCGGCGTTCTGAACCCGTGGGCCGGCACTGGGGAGAAGGGAGACGCCGATCCCCTGCACCCCGACTGGGACGAGATTGACGTAGAGCGGTTGCGGTCCGTAACGACGGAGCTTCTTGGGAATACAAGCAACGGCCTCCTGCTGTGGCTACCATTGCGGCGTACCGAACATCGGGATCGGGGTGTGGAGGGTCGCCAATATGGTTTGGGTGAACGCAATCCGCAGCCGGATGATCTCTGTGCCCGATTTGGATGCTCCGCACCCGCTACGCTGCTTCTGGCGCAGTGCGGGCATCTCCATTCTATTGGTGTGGAACGTGCGGCAGGGCCGGAAAGTCTGCGCGACCGCGTGAGGCTGGTGCGCGTGGAGCGGCAGACCGTGGGTTGGGTGGGACGATATGAGGAGGACGGCGGGTGTCTTCCCGACCGGACGTTCGAGGGTAAGATTGCCTCCGACGATCGGAGCTGGACCGTTGTGGGAATCGAGGCACGCGGCAGTGAGGACTTGCGCCAACTTCGGTCGCGGTCGGATTGGCCACAATCTCCGAAGTGGGAGAACGGTCGCTACTCCTCGGAGCCTCGGAAAGCTCTCGCCCACGCCGCGATCACTGTGTTGCGACCCAGCGATTTGGATGCCGATCTGTCGGGAATACGGCTTCGCTGGGCCGCGTTCCTCCCGCTGGACGACGGTCCCGATCCGCAGTCCAGTGCGATCGTCGAATGTAAGGGTCCTTCGCCCGCCTGGGAGGTCATCCTGCACGGCTACTTCTGGCCCTCCCAAGACCGGAGGTCCATTCCCGGCGTAACGGATCCCGCGGGTGATGACGGCATGCGCGTTCGTTGGAATCGGGCGCTATGCGAAAAATTGCTGCTCTCTTTGCTTCCTAGCGCCCTTGCCAATGCGGTTGTCGGAATCGACGAGCGCGCGGCGCTGAGGTTGCTAAATGCGGTCGTCCGCACGGATATGGTCGAGAACCGCTTGGCCTTGATCCGGCAACGGCATTGGCTGCTGCCAATCATCACCGCCGACGGAATTCGATGGAAAGCGTTAGACGCGAGCACGTACCCCGTTCTGTCAATCCCAAATTGGGATCAGGCGCCGGAAGTCGTTAGCGAGCGGTTCACAGCCTCGTGCGACGAATGCACGGACGACGTCGTATTCATTGACGATGATGCCCCTCGCCTTGCAGGCGACCTCGATGACTGGTCGGTCGCCCGCTTCGAACGCCTACTGGACTGCATTCCGGGCGATGTGTTTGGGTCCCCGCAGTCACTGCGATGGATCGAAGGAGTTGTCCGTCATGCCCTTGGCTCGGAGGCCCGTGACGAGGACATTCGTGCCGCTACGGTGGTTCGGTGGCTTCTGGGACGGATTGGCGACGGGGCGCTTGCCCATACGACTCGACGCTCCGTCTCTCGAGAATCCCGCGACGAGCTGCGGGAAGCGTGGCGGGGTCTGTGCGGGGCGCTGCCGAATGCTTGGCTGGTTGAAACCCCCGTGGGCAGCCAACAGGCGGTCACCGAACTCGCTGCTGGAGATGTGTTTGGCGAGGGGTTGTTCCCTGTGCCGTTCGGACGCCGTAAAGGCGAGTCGCCACCGGTTCCTCAGCGTGACCAGGAACGGCTGGATCGAGCGCTGCATACCTTGGGACGACGTTTGGAAGCGGGAGGCGAATCGGAGCGATTGCGCCACTCCCGGCTTCTGCTCGCTGAGAGTCTACTTTCCACACGACACCACCGTCCCTTAGGCGAGCACCTGGTTAGACTGCCTTTGTTGCGAGTGAGCAGGTTGCCTGAGGACCGGGAGGAAGCTTGGTCCATCACTGAACTGCGCCACCACATCGAGAACCGCCGTGTATTCGCCAGTCTGGATTCGGGGGATTCGGATAACGACGGCACGGACGGAAACCAGCCGGAATACCCTTCCGACCCAAAGCCAGCCGTCATGGAACTCGCGAAGGCGCTCGACGAAGCCGTCTGGATGGTCAGCGGCCACGCGGTGGCATCCATAGCCGCGGATGTGCCGTTACCGGCGCCGGATGCTTTGGCCAGTGCGGTGCTTCGGGCCAAGGCGCTTGCCGATCCTGCATGTCGGAAACCCTTGCTGATGCGGCTAGTACCAGAAGCATTGGATAACACCGATATTCGCCGGGCCGCACGTGTACTTCTGGCCGGGCGTGCCGCAGGCGTCGTCGGAGAGGACGCAGAGCTGTTCCATAACCGCACCGGAAACGGTCGAGCAATGCGCATCCTGCTGCGCCTGTTGGACCGGTCATGGTGCGCGGTTCAAGAGACGTTGGTGGAGTCGCTTCCGCAAGACGCTCTTGAAGCCCTTTCCGTCGGTCAGACCGATTACCAGACACTATATAGCCTGCTCGGTGACTGCCTGGACAAACCCGTGGACTGGACGGAGCTCAGCGACGAAGAGGCACTGCAACTGCTCCAGGACTTGCACAGCGTGTCGCACGAAGAGCGGGAACGGTGGTCCATGATGCCACTGCACCGGGGGGTTGATGGAGTACGCGGGGCGTTCAACCACCGAGCACGACGTTCGTCGGGAAGGATGGACAAATTGCGGTTGCCGCCGGAACTCGAAGCGGAGGTACGCCTCCTGGATCCGGAACCCCAGATTGCCCATCTCTACGACTCGGTTCCTGATATGGACCACGATGGCCTTCTGCAACTCATGTTGGAGAACTCGCGCCCCTGGCGTTTCGCTGAACAAATCGCGCACAGCGTTCGATCTTCGGAAGGGCCAGTGCTCCTGCCGCAGAATGGCGCATTGCGTGACATGCTCAGACGTCGTCTTTGGCTACCCCGGCGCGATGGCGGCGCCCTCGCACCGGATGCGGTGCTCATTATTCCGAAGGAACTGCTGCATGCCGTCGCTGGTCTGGCCGCAGCCGGTGCCTTCGGGGACAAGCAGATTCCCGAAGCCGTCGATTCAGGAATATGGGGGACGGCGGAACCTGTGGTTCGAGAACTTCTCGGGCGCCTGGGTCACGAGCGCCAAGTTCAGCGGATGGTTG
>MKWU01005182.1_pt1 | contig 14437 bp, 16 predicted proteins | sample 809101 | NCBI WGS metagenome assembly MKWU01 (sample SAMN05860141, study PRJNA318959) | sponge metagenome | host: Aplysina aerophoba | place: Slovenia: Piran, Adriatic Sea, Gulf of Piran | collected 2013-05-07 | reverse complement strand
CGGCCACCTTTTCCGCCCGATACTGCGCATGCAGCGCGTCCGCCGTGTCCTCGGGAGCCCAGTTGATGCTCACCTTGCGGGTCATGACACACCCTCCCTTCGTAACCGTCAACATGCCAAGTGAGGATATTGTACTGGATTGGTATAAGATCTGATGTCCAATCGCCAAGGGATGCAAGTGCCATGGGATCGTCACGCGTTGCCTATCTGGAATCCAACCAACCCCGTTTCCTTGAGGAATTGTGCGAGTTCGTGTCCATCCCCAGCGTGTCCGCGCTGCCGGAGCATGCCGGGGACGTGGAGACCGCGGCCGACTGGCTGGCCGCAAGGGTGGAAGGTGCCGGTTTCGAAAACGTGGCACAACTGCCGACCGGCGGCACACCGGTGGTGTACGGCGACTGGCTGCACGCACCCGGCCGGCCGACCGTCCTCCTGTACGGGCACTACGATGTCCAGCCGGCCGATCCGGTCGAGGCCTGGGATTCCCCGCCGTTTGCCCCGGAGGTCAGGGACGGACGCCTCTATGGACGCGGGGCGTCCGACAACAAGGGCAACCTGCTGGCCGCCCTGATCGGCCTCGAGGCCGTGTTGCAGACCGACGGGTCCCTGCCGGTCAACGTCAGGTTGTTCCTGGAGGGTGAGGAGGAGATTGGCAGTCCCTTTTCGCTGAGTCTGCTGGCCACCGAGAAGGAACGGCTGGCCGCGGACATCTGCGTCAATGCGGACGGGATTCAGTACGGAGTGGGCAAGCCCACGATCCTTGGCTCCTTCCGCGGCATGGCCGGCATTGAAATCACGGTGCGGGGACCCTCATCCGACGTCCACTCGGGGATCTTCGGCGGCACCATCCACAATCCCTTGCATGCCATGGCCCGGCTGGTGGCCTCGTTCCACGATGCCGACGGCCGCATCGCGGTGGAGGGCTTTTACGACGATGTGGTGCCTGTCGGCGACGAGGACCGGGAACGGCTGGGACGGGCTCCGTTCGACGAGCAGGAATACATTGCCGGGTTGGATGTGGATGCCATTTTCGGCGAGGCCGGCTACACCACCAACGAACGGGCTTGGCGGCGGCCAACCCTGGAGCTGAACGGCTTGTGGGGTGGATTCCAGGGTGAGGGATCCAAGACCATCGTGCCGTCGGAGGCCCATGCCAAGGTGTCCTGCCGCCTCGTGGCCAACCAGGATCCGGGTCGGATTCAGGAGCTGTTGGAGGCGCATGTACGAAGGCACGCACCGCCTGGCGTGCGGGTTTCCGTCACACGCAAGCGCGGCCTGGCCAATCCCTATCTGTTGCCGCTGGACCATCCCGGCGTGGAAGCGATGGCCGACAGCTACCGCGAGATCTACGGCCGGGAGCCCTTCTACATCGGCAGTGGTGGCACCATTCCCGTCACCGCGGCGATGCTGGAGGAACTGGGGATCTACTCTTTGGTGTTCGGGTTCTGCACGCGCGACGAACAAATCCACGCGCCCAACGAGTTCTTCCGGCTGTCCAGCTTTGCGACGGCGCAGAAGGCTTTCGGTACCCTCTTGGACAAGCTCGCGGGCATCAAGGCATTTTGACGAGCACCGCGGTCCGGAGTTGGCATTGGTTGGGGTGCCCTCGTGGTGTTGCGGACGCGGATTTGAACGTCCAAGTTGAAACAGGAGCGGAACGATGTCCGACAGTCAGCCTAAACATTCTCTGGATGTCTCCGAGCCCAATTTTGCTCGGAACGAGGGTGGTTGCGCGCGGGTCTTCCTAATTCTGTTGGCGATCGCCTCACCCTTGTTGGCCATCGTCGTTAGTGTCATCTACAGGACAATCGGATACAGATCCATGGCCAATCGGCTGCTGTGGTTGAGTCTTGCCATATTATTGTTGCAATTGATTGCGGTGGTTTCCCTTTGGGCAATAATGGGCCAAACAATCATGTCGATATCGGATTCTTTCTCATAAATCAATAGACAATGATTCCTTAATTTACCAAATTGCTTGTTTTGGACTTGATAGTCCTCAGGACGGTGGGTCGGAGGGCACCAAAATCGTACTCAGCCGCTCCCCGTCCAGTCGAATTGAATACTCAGTGACCGAAGCATGGTGAACGTATGGTCGCGCCGCACTCCGAACTGATCGCATACATCGGGCAGCTTGACCTCCTTCCTGGATTCCGGCGCACTCTGCTCGTTGGTCACGACGGTGCTGCCGTGAACCCGTGCGTAGGCGACGAGCCATCCATCCGCACCCATCGCAAATTTCGCCTTCGCAAGGTCGAAGTATCGCGGATGGCGCTGAACCCACACCATGATGTCCGCATAGGCCCGCACCACCGCATCGGTGTCCACTTGGAGGAAGAAACTCTTCGGGACATCGTCCCTCACCCACCGGACGAAATCCTCCGTCTTGTGGCCCGCGAGCAGTTCGCTGCGAACCCTGTCGAGGCTGAAGACTCGGCCTGCCCGGTGATGGTGAACCAGAAGCCGGGGCAGATGTCGAACGCGTAATACAGGTTCTTCGCCGTGATGAAGACATCCGAATCCATCAGGTGGGTCTGATCCATCGTCATGGGAGATTCACCCCCAGCCGCCTCGCGTATTCCTGGAAGGTGCCTCCACGAAGCCCTGTCAGGTCATAGGCTTCCTTGAATCCGATGCGGCCTTCCATCGCTGCGCGCAGCACCTGGAGCGCAAACAGCTTGCCGACACGCGTGTTCTGGTTGTTGTAGAAATCGCCACCTCCGACCTTCTGGCCACCTTTGTGTTCTCGATTGACGTAGGCGTCGTAGAAACTTAAGAAGGTGCTTCGGTCAACGAGATTCAGGTCGAGGGCTCGGCGGGCAGCGACTACAGGACTCACCTTGAATGTCCGGGCGAGTGCCTCGAAGGGATTGGCCTCCCGCCTGTCTTCCCGCCAACGTGCTCTGAACTCCCTTGCCGGTGCGAGGAGCTCCGCCGCCGCTCGGTTGCACCAGTCCTCCACGTCCGGGCCGCCGGGGAGTAGGGAATCGAAGCCGGAGAGTCCCTCCGTGCCAAGCCAAATGTGCGCCAGCTCGTGAGCGAGCGTGAACATCTGTGCCGACTTCGCATCTGCACCGTTCACGAAGATCAGAGGTGCGTAGGGATCGGTGAGTGCGAAGCCGCGAAACTCCTCCACACTCAACGGGCGATGGGTGTTGTTCCCTACCACACCATTGATCACCGCCATCACACCGAGCTGCTCGATCATGCGGCGCAACTCGCTCACGGCATCCTGCCAAGTGTGGACTCCCGCGGCCCATTTACCATCAAGGCCAAGCACCCGTCGCATCTCGCGACCCACAGCATCCGGATCATCGGCAAGACGGGCGCTTGCCACGAAGGCCAATGGTTCCGCGTCGTTCTCAAAGAGGGATTCCCGCAGCCACTCTTGCCGGCGCTGCATTGTGTAGAGCGTATCGAGCAAGTCGGGACTCGGCCTGCCTCGCGCAGTCCCCGCCACGGTGCGATAGTCGGGCACCGGAAGACGTTCATCGGGAGGTGTAGGCAGGAACAGGTAGCCAAGTGGCGTATGCGTAAGTTTGGCGAGTTGCTCCAACTGCTTCAGCGTCGGCTGCCTCTCGCGCCGGATCCAGGCCGGGAACTGTGGTATGCGAGCCGCAACGTGCTCCATGTTGTAGCCGGCACGTTCACAGGCCCAGCGAAGCATCTTGGGGGACACTGAAACGTGCGTCATGGCCCTGTCCTTACGACCCCGATTCCAGTTGCCTTGGACTTGGGGGATACCCCGCGGCTTACGCGGTACTGATCCCGCTACCGTGGTCGAACAGTGAGCGTACCTCGCCTCCACCGACCAATTGGGACAGCCGTCGGTGGTTCCTGGTTTCGTGGCGCACGCGGCCGGCAATCACAGCCGGGTGCACATGGGCTAGGCCGCTCAACTTCAGTACGTCGTTTACCGAGGCGGTTTCATAGTCGATGTCCTGAGCAATGGCCGGTGGAATCAGCGCATCGCGTGCCCAATTGTCCGCGTCGTGTTCCTCAGTGGACTTGGAGCTGTTGGCGGCTTTCAAGGTATGGTCGTCCGCGTACACGGCTGCCTCGGGCAGGGCGTCCAAGTGCAGGCCGACATGGGCCAACTCATGAAGCAGAGTGAACCAGAAACTGTCGATGCGGTCGTACCTTAGGGTGAGACCAACTACGGGCGAACCATCGGGCATCCGGATAGCTGCACCGTCCAGGTAGGTTCTCGGCAGATGCCGCATAATCTCCATTCCGATTCCGTGTGTGCGTAGGAACCGTTGTGCTTGTATCGGGCCGTCGATGTGCTGGCTCAGTTCCGCCACGCGTCGCAGAAATTCCGGGGTAACTGTGTCGGGCTGGTACTGAACACGGGGTTCCCGTTCAATTGCGCTCGCAACCACAGCCAGGCACCAAGCTGCCAACGCATAAGGCTCGGTATTTGTGTTTTGGCCGTGATGAACATTCCGTCTGAACAGTGACTGTCCAACGAAATCGAGACCTCCGGCTCGGTGCACGAGAGGTGTGAGCAGTTCCTCGGCGTGATCCTTGAGCGGTTCCAGCTTCTGAATCCATTTCCGATTGGCCATCTCACGCAGCGGAAACTTCGACCACTCGATGTTGCCCGAGCGAGCGTCGCTAAGGATGGCGGGATCCTGCAACAGCGACTCCGCAGGGATTCCGAGGTCCCTGTGGAGGGCGCGCGCCATTTTGATGGTGATGTCACGTTTCCCCGACAGAACCTCGGAGACTTTGGCTCGAGATCCCAAGATTGGGATCAGGTCCCTCTGTGTCAGTTCTGCCTGGTCCATCCGGAACTTGATAGCAGAGATCGGGTCTGGCGGAGGAATGGACACGGTTTCGTCCTCGTAAGCTTCGACGAGGACGAACAGGGCTGACAGTTCGTCGTCCTCCGGTGTGCCCTCTTCGGCGTCGAAGATCTCCTCGATCCTCGCCAGAGCGGCTTCCAGGTCGCTAGGACTCTGGATGGCCTTCATGGTGCTCATTTCGTTTCTCCTTGATTGGTCAGTTCGGGGCAAACGATCCCGAAACCCATTCACCTCCCTATGGTCGCGACATCAATCCGCTCGTACTCCTTGTGATGGCCAACCCACTTGATGTAAACGCGGGCATGTCGGTAGTTGATCCAGGCAACCAGACGAATCTCGTTGGTGATCCGGAACACAACCCGGTTGTCGTTGATGGCGCTGGCCTTTGGGTACGCTTGGGTTACGTCGGACGGTTTACTCCATTCATGTGCCTTCACCTCCATGTACCAGGTCGACAAGACGGTTTTCCACTCAGGGTGTTGGTCCCAGCAGGCCCTCAATGCTGACTTGGACAGAACACGCATGGGGTCTCCGAACCACACATCAAACTAAAGTTATTGAGAGTATACTACAATGTTCCCAAAATAACTCCTCTTTAGGGCAGGTTGTTTCAGTCTCAGCTACAAGACCCGGGCTCTGCACTGCGTTCCCACCGCCAACGGGTAGAGTCGGTTGGTTACCGAAACTTCCCTGTTCCTCCATGCGGGGATCGACGGTTGCCTACAATGCAGAACACGGCAGGTCCAAGCCGGGCGATCAAAGTGGGGCTACCGGTTGACATCGCCATGTCCCATCACACCACTGGCTGGTGTTATCGCGTGCTCGGTCTACCCGCGCCGCCCCGCGAGCGAACAGAGGAGTCATCGAAACCGGCGTGAATGCAGCAGCTGAAAGCCTGACGGCGGACCGGCCGCTGGGGGCAGGCGGTTCCGAGACAACCGTGCCGCAGTCCGCGTTCCGGTTCATGTTGACCCTGATCCAGGGACGGCGGCTGGTGTACATCCTGCTGTGCGTGTTCGCCGGCGGGATGTTCACCGTGTCCACCATCGTCGGGCCGCTCCTGATTCGACGGGTGATCCAGTTCATCGAGGCCGGCACCGGCACCGTGGACCAGTTGCTGCCCATCGTGCTGGTGCTCGTCGGGATGTACCTGCTGCGCGGACTGGGCCGGTACCTGTACGGCTATCTCTCCCATGTCGTGGCCTATCAGGTCCTGCACGACCTGTTGACCCGGACCTACGAGCACCTGCAAACCTTCAGCCACAGGTACCTGAACCGCCAACGAACCGGAGCGCTGATCGCCCGATCCATCAGCGACGTGGAGGCAGTCGAGGACTTTGTGGCCCACGGCATTCCCGAACTCACCCTGGCCGTGGTCGGACCGTTGGCCATGACGGCCATCCTCCTGGCCATCGATCCGTGGGTGACCCTGCTGGCCCTGTTGCCGCTGCCGATCGCCTCCTTCATCGTGTACCGCAAGTCCCGGCAAATCCGGTATTTCTGGCGGCAGGTGCGCTCCGGCCTCGCCGAACTGGTCGCCCAGGTGCAGGACAACCTGAGCGGCCTTACGGAAATCAAGCTGTTCAATCTTGAGCAAATCCAGGCCGGGCGGGTGCACGAACGGAGCAGTCGGTTCCGGGACGCGTCCGTCAGTGCCATGGGGGTGTCGATGATCCCGGGCAGCGTGGTCGAGATTGCAGGCGGACTGGGGTTCATCCTGGTGGCGTGGTCGGGCGGTGCCCGCGCCCTGCAGGGAACCCTGTCCGTGGCGGACTTCGTGCTGTTCGTGTCCTACATCTCGTTCATCTACATGCCGTTCATGAAGCTTGCGGACATGGGCGACACCCTGTCCCGGGCCTACGTCAGTCTGGAGCGCATCCGGGAGACGTGGCAGATCCAGGCGGAGATCCGGAGCCCCGTCGACGGACTCGATCCGTCGTCCGACAACCGGGACTTGCCCTGGACCGTGGAATTCAGGGGCGTTGGGTTTGCCTACCGACCCGACATCAATGCCCTGTCGGAGGTGTCCTTCTCCATACAGCCCGGCCAGACCGTTGCGCTGGTGGGGCCGACCGGCGCCGGCAAGACCACGGTGTCGCGACTTATCCCGCGCCTGTACGACGTGGACGGCGGGCAGGTGCTGGTGGCGGGCACCGATGTGAAGGATTGGCAGCTGGATCCCCTGCGGCGTCACGTGTCGTTCGTGTTGCAGGAGGTGTTCCTGTTTCACGGCACCATCCGCGACAACCTGCTTCTGGGTCGGCCGGATGCCTCGGAGGCGGATTTGCACGAGGCCATCCGGATGGCCCACGCGACCGAGTTCATTGAGGAAATGCCCAACGGGCTGGAAACGGTGATTGGGGAACGCGGCGTGCGCCTGTCGGGCGGGCAAAGGCAGCGCATCTCCATTGCCCGCGCCCTGCTCAAGAACGCTCCCATCCTGGTCCTGGACGAAGCCACCTCCAACGTGGACGTGCTCACGGAACTGGCCATCCAGGAAGCGTTGCAGACCCTGATGGAGGGACGCACCACCCTGGTCATCGCGCACCGCCTTTCGACGATCCGCAACGCCCACAAGGTGCTGTATATGGAAGACGGCCGGATTCTCGAGTCCGGAACCTTCGATCAACTGGTGGCGCAGGGAGGCGGCTTCGCCCGCATGGTGGAGGCCCAAAGCCTGCTGCAGACGGTTTGAGGCGGGTCTGCGGCCACGACCATCCGCACGCCCCCCGAACTTTGGAGATGTTGCCGGTCCCGCCGCGGACCGGGGTGGTCGGCGGGTGCCTGTTGCTACTTCTGAAGTTCCGCCTGCACGTGTTTGACCACGTTGGTCAGGCCCTGCTGCAGGTCCACGCGGTTGGACCATCCCCAGCTGGAGCGGGCCAGGGACGTGTTGAGGTAGGCCAGGTCCACTTCCCCCACCGGACGTTCAATGTTGACCGGGGCCCGGTGGTAGTGGGTCAGCGACGCCAGCTTCTGGAAGATCTCGTTGATCGTGGTCGGCTGGCCCGAGCCCACGTTGAAGACGCCCCGGGCGCGGTGTTTCAGGGCGGAGAGGCAGGAGTCGACGGCATCGGACACATAGAGGAAGTCCCGGGCCTGTGTGCCGTCCCCGTGGATCCGGATCTCCTGATTCTTGAGCATGTCCTCGGTGAAGATGGCCACCACACCGGCCTCCCCCTTGGGGTTTTGGCGCGGTCCGTAGATGTTGGCGAAGCGCAGGATGGCGCTGGGAAAGTCGTAGGCCTCGCGGTACAGGGTCAGATGCTGTTCAATGGCCAGCTTGTTGGCCGCGTAGTTGTCCTTCGGGTTGATTGGATCCTCTTCGGTGAAGGCCTTGTGGCTGCCGTCGGCCTGAATGCCTTCGCCGTACACGGCGCCGCCGGAACTGATGAAGACGAACTGTTCGACGCCCGCGGCCCGCGACAACTCCATGAGCGCCAGGCTGGCCGAGACGTTGACCGCGGCATAGCCCACGGGATCCTGCATGCTTTCACGCACGTTGACGCGGGCACCCAAGTGGAAGACGGCTTGGATTTCGTTGCGCGTGAACACCTGCCCCATGGCCGCGTGGTCCGTCAGGTCCATGCGGTAGAACATGGCCTTGGTGTTCACATTGGCCTGACTGCCGGTGTGCAGGTTGTCAATCAGGAGGACGTCGTGGCCGGTGTCGACCAGGGCATCCACCAGATGGCTGCCGATGAACCCGGCGCCGCCGGTGACCAGAATCTGCACGTTGCCCTGCCTTCTTGATATCAGTCCCGATCCGACGCATCCGCCCGCACCCGGCGGACCGCGTCCAGGTACCGCTGCTCGGATTCGAGCATGTGGGCGAGCACCGTGCGCACGGACCAGGATCCCGGTGAGGGCGACATATCCAGGTCGTCGTCCTCCAGGCCCGTTGTGGCCGCGAGCACCTGACCCCAGGCCCGTTCGGCCTCGGCCAGCATGTGCTGGGGCATGGTGCGGCTGCGCTGCAAGTCCTCGCGTGCCTTCTCGAGTTGGTTGGCGTGTTCCCGCATGTGTTCCCCGAAGCGCAGCAGGACGCGCCGCACCTCGTCCCATCGGGGCAGATCCACCGGCACGGCGAAGTCGGACTCCGGAATGTCGGACAGTTCCGCCATGGTCCGGTTCCGTACGCCGCGGATTTCGGCGAGGAGTGAATTCAGTTCATCGCGTTGCATATTTGCCGCCTGGCCCGCAAGGAGCCGAGGGTCATTGTAGAAACCGTCGCGCCGGGCCGCCAAAATTCCGGCTTCGACTTCGGGCACAGACGGCTCCGCGGCGGGTGCTTAGGCTAGACTCGCCCAATTGCATTCATGTCTGAGGACAAACAGTCACATGGCACGCGAGAGACTCGAAAGCAAGCTGGCCGAGATTCGGGCCGCCCGGGACGAGGTGGTCGAACTCCTGCAGAACCGGCAGGACGACATTCACTCCATCGAGTTCCCGGAGAACTACTGGAAGACCATGGCCCATCTCATGTGGCGCTACGGCGACCACATGCGCGAACACACCAACCAGATCGCCAACACGCGCCGCGGGACCGACCTGGTCCACACCGAGGTCCAGCGCAAGCTGGCGGACGCCGAGCGCTCGTGGGGCGAACTCCTGGGCGAACTGGTCGGCCTGGACGACGCGGATCTCGACAAGACCACCGGCGATGAGGACTGGTCGGTGAGCGAGACGCTGGATCACATCCTCAGCGCCGAAATCCACTACCTGAACGCGGCCAAGAAAGGGTTGCAGGGACGCGACTGATTTCCGAGCCTGGTCCTCAGGCGGGTACGGAAGCACTCCCCAGCTGTTCGCGCATCCAGGCGCGCAGCGGCACGTCCTCCTCCTGGGGCGAGGAGTATCCGTGCCCGCCCGACAGGCTGATCCCCAACAGCTGTTTCTGGATGGGATCGGCATCGTCCAGCCACCCCTCGATCCGCATGTCGTCCCGGGGCCGAAGCCACCGGTAGCTGTAGCCGTAGAAGAGCACCTTGCGCGTCACGTCGGAGGTGTTGGGACTGGAGGCGTGGAAGATCCGACGGTCGAAGAACACGGCCGTGCCCGGCTTGGCCAGCACCGGCATGCCACCGCGCGGCTGCCCGTCTACGATGTCCTCCAGCTTGTTGGTCAGATGGCTGCCGGGCACCACGTACAGGTTGGCCCGTCCCGGCACGGACGTGTCCGTGAGGAAGTAGGCCACCTTCAGTGAGATGCGGGGCTGGGGATCCGTCTCCAGTTCCTGATTGAGCCGGCCGCTGTCCTTGTGCCAGTTGTAGCCGGGGTCCGGCTCGCCCGGCTGCAGGGGCGGGGTCCAGATCAGGTGGGAGTGGTAGAGCTGGATGTTCCAGCCCAGGATGTTCCACACCTTGGGAAAGGTGGTGGGGCAGTCCAGCAGGTCCATGAACTCCCTGTCGCGCCCGATGAAGTCGAGGTAGTTGATGCGGGCGTTCTCGGCCAGCCCTTCCTGGTCGCGGTAGGCTGCAATCAGGCGGTCCACGGCGGCGTTGGCCCGTTCCACCGTTTCCTCCGAAATGGCGTTCTCGACCAGGAAGTAGCCATCGCGGTCGAACACCTTCCGTTCCTGGTCGGTCAACTGGTGATTGAGCCATTCGGACTGCATGGTGATTCTCCCGGCCGCCCGTCCGCCGGACGGGGAGGCCAATGGTTGGTTGACGGCACCGGGAATCTTACCCGTGTCACCCATGCACCGGAATCCGGACCGGCAGGTTACGCTGGACGGCATACTGAATGCTCGGAGTAAACCGGTTGGTGTCACGGTTGGGTTTCGCCGCGGTTCCTCGGTTTGTCGGTGCGGCGTTGATGCCCGCCGGCCGCATTGTTGTGGCTCCCAGCTTCATTCAAGCCGATTCCGTCGCTCCTTGCACCGAGTCCCGCCAACCCGGAGACGTAGATCGTGCGTGCATTCCGCATGGCAGTCATTGATTGCGAGACCACTGGCTTTTCGCACACCGATCGCATCGTTGAGATTGCGGTCGTAACCCTGGACCCGGCCGACGGGACCATCCTGGACGAGTTCGATACCCTTCTGGACCCGGAACGGGATATCGGCGCGCAGCACATCCACGGCATCTCGGCCGCGATGGTGGCGGGAGCCCCCGAGTTCGGCGACATCGCCCCGATGTTGGTGCAACGACTCCATGACACCATCCTGGTCGCTCACAACGCCCCGTTCGACATGCGGTTTTTGGGCTATGAGTTTGCCCGCATCGGGGTGGCGTTCGACCCGGGGCGCCCCATCTGTACATACAGGGCCACGGGCCAGAAGCTGGCCGTGGCCTGCCGAGACCACGACATTGCCCTGACCTTGGCTCACAGTGCCCTGGCCGATGCCCGGGCGACTGCCGCCCTGGCGCGCAGGGTGCCATCCCCGAACGGGACTGCTCCGGCCCGGGTCGCGGGCGCGGGCGCGGGGGAAAGCCTGACCGTACACACCTTGCGCCGCAACTCGGGCGGGCAGTCCATCAGTCGCCTGGGCCGCATCGTGGATCGTGCCCGGTACCCGGATGCCGCGGACGAGGCCCTGCGGCTTTACCTGGAAGCCCTGGACCATGCGCTGGACGATTTCGTGGTGGAGAGGGCCGAGCAGGACATCCTGGACGAACTGGCCGCTACCCTCGGCCTCACTCGGGAGCGACGCCGACAGGCGCACCGGACCTACTTCCAGTCGCTTGTGTTGGCGGCCCGTCGCGACAACGTGGTGACGGCCGCGGAACACAGCCTGCTGACCAAGGTGCACGCGGCCCTGGCCCTGCCGGCCTGCGACCTGCCCGCCCTTGATGAGAGCGCCGTGGACATTGCCTCCATACCGCCGGGAGTGGGCGTGTGCTTTACCGGCGAGGCCTTCATCAACGGGGAGCCGATGGCGCGTTGCCAACTGGAGAACGCCGCTCGGAAGGCCGGTTGCACGCTTCTCAAATCGGTTACGAAGAAGCATTGTGGATTGCTGGTCGGAGAGCCGGACAGCGGCTCCACCAAAGCGAAGGCTGCGCGGAAATTCGGCATTCCGATTCTGTCCGCCGAACATTTCCTGGACTATGTGGCCTCGTCCACGGCCTTCGACTGATGCGGAATGGGGGCGTCACCGCATCAGTCCGGTCAACCATCGGTGACCCGGTTGCCTCCGTGTCCCGCAAATGGTGACGTCACGCTGCGACGGCAAGGGGCACCGGGCAGGCTGCCGGCCAACCACTGGCCACAGGGAGGCGTTGCAGGAACGATTCCTGCCTGTACGCCGTCGCTACGACACCAGGTCCAGCGGCACCCAGTTCGGTGACTTCTTGGGGAGGGGGAGGTCCGTTCGCCGATAGTTGGGCAGAACCGGATTGGGCACCAGGTCCACCACCAGGGCGTACTCGTCGCAGCATTCGTATTTCGGGCAGTGCTGGCAGTCCACCCAGACCTTGGGGCTGATGTCCGCCACCTCCACCGGCCGGAAATCCATGCCCAGGAAGAACTCCGGGACCAGCGTCAGGGCGCACAGTTGCTGGTAGCCGCGCGCACGGGCCATTTCGACAACCCTGGCAACCAGTCGACGCCCAATCCCCTTGCCCTGCCAGTCGGGATCCACCACCAGCGAACGGACCTCGGCCAGTTCCGGTGCCAGGGTGGTTAGGCAGACGCCCCCGATTACCTCCCGGGCCGGGGTCTCGGCCGCGGCCACGACCCAGTCCGGCAAGGTTTGGACGATCGACTCGACGGTGCGCGGCAGCATCACGTCCTGTGCCGCGTGCGGTGCCACGAGGGCCTGAAGGCGCGGGGCGTCCTCAGCCCGCGCCTTCTCCAGCCGGTACATGCCGTCGCGGGCCGCGCCGCTACAGGCCTTGCAGGATGTCGCCCGTGATCTTGGCCGCCCGTTCCAGTTCCTCCTCCGTGATGATGAAGGGAGGCACATAGCGCAGGATGTTGGCGCCCGCGGACACGGTCAGCAGGCCCTGTTCATAGCCCTGGTCCACGATGGGCGAGACGTCGATGTCCATCTCCACGCCGGTGATCAGGCCGCGGCCCCGAATCTCGGTGATGTGGGGCGAATTCAGTTCCGCCAGCAGATCGCGCAGGTGATCGCCCTTGGCCTGGACCGAAGCCAGGAATTCGGGCTGGGCAATGCGATCCAGGACGGTGCAGGCCACGTTGGTGGTCAACGGGCTGCCGGCGAAGGTGGAGGCGTGATCGCCGGGGTGGATCATGTCGGCCACCTTTTGGTTCATGCAGATGGCGCCGATGGGCAGGCCGCCCGCCAGCGACTTGGCCAGGGTCATGATGTCGGGAGCAACCTCGTCGCCCACAATCGACTGGTAGCCCCACAGCGAGCCCGTGCGGCCCATGCCGCACTGCACCTCGTCGAAGATCAGCATGGCGTCGTACTCGTCGGCCAGTTCCCGCAAGCCCTTGAGGAACTCGGGCGTGGCCACGTTGACGCCGCCCTCGCCCTGGATCGGCTCCACGATGATGGCGCACACGCGCTCGTCCACCAGTTCGCGGGCGCTGTCCAGGTCGTTGTAGAGGGCGAAGCGGACGCCGGGCATCAGCGGCTTGAAGGGATCCTGGTACTTGGGCCGCGGCGTGGCCGCCAGACTGCCGAACAGGCGCCCGTGAAAGCCGTCGGAGAAGGCCAGGATGTTGTACTTCTCCTCGTAGTCCTTGTCGTAGGCGTAGCGCCGGGCGAACTTGAAGGCGCCTTCGTTGGCATCCGCACCGGTCAGGCAGTAGTGGACCTTGTCGGCAAAGCTGTGTTCGCACAGCTTCTGCGCCAGCCGGGCATGGGGCGCCGTGTGGTACAGATTGCTCACGTGGTAGACCCCGCTCTCCACCACCTCCATGATGGCGGCCTTCATGTCCGGATCGCCGTAGCCGAGGGCGTTGACGGCGATGCCGGAGACGCAGTCCAGGTAGCTCTTGCCGTCGGTGTCGGTCAGCGTGGCACCCTCGCCGGAGGCGAAGACCATGGGCGGGCGGCCATAGACGCCCAGCACGTACTGCTGTTCCAGGTCAATGATCTGCTGTGTGTTCAAGACGGTTTCCCCCTTGTGGTCGGAACGGTGTGGATCGAAAGGTTCGAAGAAGTCAGTTGTCGCGCCGCATCAGGCTGTAGCTTTGCGCGGTCGGGCCGCCGGCGGGCTGGCCGGCCATGAAGAGGGCCAGGGGCACCACGTCCTCCGGCTGCTTGAACCACTCCGTGGCCCAGTTGGCCGGCCGCTCTCCCTGGGTGGCGGACCAGCGGGTCATGTCCGTGTCCACCGGTCCCGGTATGAGTTCGTTGACGGTGATGCCCAGGTCCACCACCTCCTGGGCGAAGACCCGGGTCAGCATCCACAGGCCGGCCTTGGAGACACAGTAGGCCGAGGAGCCGGCGGCCCCCTTGTGGCCCATGCCGGAGCCGACCATGATGACGCGGCCGTCGCCGGATGCCTGCAGGAAGGGTGTTGCCGCCCGCAGGCAGTGGTAGGCACCGATCAGGTTCGTGTTCAGGACCGCGGCCCACTTGGCCGGATCGCTGTCGGCCACGGCGGCCTTCTCCAGTTCGATGCCCGCATTGACCACCAGGATGTCCAGGCCGCCGAGCCGCTCCGCCAGGGATGCCATGGCCGCGTCGACCGGTTTCGCTGCGGAGACGT
>MKWU01005181.1_pt1 | contig 14439 bp, 14 predicted proteins | sample 809101 | NCBI WGS metagenome assembly MKWU01 (sample SAMN05860141, study PRJNA318959) | sponge metagenome | host: Aplysina aerophoba | place: Slovenia: Piran, Adriatic Sea, Gulf of Piran | collected 2013-05-07 | reverse complement strand
GGAGACAGCCCCGCGCCGCCGCCCACCGAACAAGGTGACTCCCCCCGCCTCCCAAATGCGGATGGAATCCTTCTCTACCACGACCTCGGCTCCTTCTGCTTTCACCTGAGACACTTCTCAGCAACCATAGATAAAACGCATGAAGACCCGATTTGGTTCCATTGAATCGTCACGGAGAAGGAATGCCACAAGCTACTACGACTCCAAGCAGAAGTTTTCCTAGGCCCGCTAAACAAGCGGTGCTGGCCAGCTCGGTTCTCGATTCAGCAGCAGGCTGGCGGCTTGGGGGCAGGGCATGCCGATCTCTACGCCTGCGGCGGTGGCAACAGAATTGGCGGCGGAGATGATGCCGTCGTGGTAGTGGGATAGGCCGCTTCCCATGCGGGCCCGGCGGGCGTCCACGGTGGCACCGGCCAGCCCGTCGGCTTCCACGATGTAGAGCCCGGCCATGCCGGAGTCGCCCAATCCTCGTCCGCCGTCAGAGCAGATGAAGCCGAACGGGCGGCAGCGGCGCAGGTAGGGCACCGCGGAGCGGCCGGTGTGGCCGGCGGTGACCAGCACGTTGCGGTCGGTGTCGTCTGTGGTGCCAAAGGCGATGGAGTCGGCCGCAACCACACAGCGACCGTCGGGGGCAGTCTCCATCACTGTGCGGTTGGTGATCTCTGATGCCGCGGCAGCCGCTGGGTCGTTGTCCAGCAGAACCGCGGAGGCGTCTCGCACCGACATGCCCGCAGTCACCCCGCAGTCCAAAGCCAGCTGGTTGACAAAGCTGACCACGCCGTGGCTGTAGAGATGTACCCCGTCGCCCAGATGGGCGGTCATCACGTCGGCCACCGCGGCGGGGATGCCCAGCGCCTCCAGGTACCACAGCCCGGCGATGGCCGATCCCTCCGGCCCCACCCCGCAGTCCATGCCAATGGCCGCGCGGGGCCGGTGTTCGGCGATGAACCGGGCGGGCAGCACTCCGCAGTACGACGAGTTGACGCACACGTCCCGGTCCCGGTTGGCCTCGTCCACGTCGTAGGCCGAGTCCATGCACATCACCCGGCCCCGAGCCGAGGCCAGCACCTCGGTTTGCTTGTCGGTGTCTGAGCTCATCGGGCTGTTCTCGGCGGGAACTGCGGGCGGCGCTTCTCCATAAACGCGGTGGCCCCCTCGATCATGTCGGGCGACCCAATGGCCTGGGCCAGCATCCCCAGCCCGGAGGCCATGTTGTCCCGCAGTTGGTTCCAGTACACGTTGGAGCTGATCTTGGCCGCCTCCAGGTAGCGGGGGCTCATCTTCAACAGCTCCTCGCACCAGCGATTCACCTCGTCCTCCAATTCCTCGTCGGGCACCACCGCGTTGATCCACCCCATCTCGCAGGCCTGCTCAGCGGTGTACTTGCGGCACAAAAATGCCACCTCTTTGGCCTTCTTCTCCCCGATGGTCATGGCCAACAGGTTGGTGCCCCCCAGTACCGGGGCGCTGCCCACCTTCACCCCGGTCTGGCCCAGCTCGGCCGAGGCTGCGGCGATGGCGAAGTCGCACGCCACCACCAGCTCGTTGCCGCCCCCGAACGCCGGGCCGTTCACCGCGGCTATCACCGGCATGGGGGCGTTGCGAATGGCGTCGAACAGCTCCAAAGAGCCGTAGAACATCGACCGCAGCTCATAGAAGTTTGCCTCGGCCAGATTGGCCAGGTATCCCCCGGCGCAGAACGCCCGGCCTTGGCCGGTGATCACCACCACCCCGGCGTCGACGTGCTCCCGGAAGGCGGCGATGATCTCGTCGATGGTGTTGCGGTCATAGGAGTTCAACCGCTCTGGCCGGTTCAGCCTCAGCCACAAGATTCGGTCGTGTCGCTCGACGATGATGTCGCTCACGGTGGTCCCCCTGTCGTAAAGCGCGTACTGTCCGGCATCGTATGGCGTTTGAGCTCGACTCCGACACACGGGCCATTCAACAAGAGGCCCGGGCGGTAGCCCGGCAGGTGGCGTCGTTCGCCGCGGAGGCAGACGAGTGCAGCCATGTCCACCAGCCCACACTCGATGTGCTGCGGGCCAGCGACCTGAGCTCGCTGATGGTGCCAGCGGCCTACGGCGGTCGCCACGACCGGGTGGACCCGCTGGCGGTGTGTGTGGTTCGAGAGGCCCTCATGCGGGCTTCTTCGCACTTGGACTCGCTGTTCGCGCTCCAGGGCATCGGCAGCTACGCCATCGCGGTGGCCGGCACCGATGAGCAGCGGGAAGAGTGGCTGCCCAAGGTGGCCTCTGCTGAGGTGCTGGCCGCATTGGCCCTCACCGAGCCGGTGGCGGGGTCCGACCTTCGGGGGATTGAGACCACATTGACCGACCACGGCGGCGAGGTGGAGTTGAACGGAACCAAGTCGTTCATCTCCAACGGGGGAGCGGCCGGCTTCTACACCACCATGGCCCGAGAGGAGAATCGGTTCTCGCTGGTGTTGGTGCCCGCTGATGCCCCCGGTGTGTCGATCGAGCCTTCGCCGGAGATCATCGCCCCCCATGTGCTGGGCGAGGTGACGTTCGACCGGGTGCGCCTGCCGGCTTCAGCCCGCTTGGGCGAGCCCGGTGCCGGATTCCGCCATGTGTTAGCCACATTGTCGGTGTTCCGCATCTCGGTGGCTGGGGCCGCCGTCGGGCTTATGGACGGTGCTCTGTCGTGCGCGGCCAGCCACGCCGCCACCCGAGAGCAGTTCGGTCGTCCGCTGGTGCGGCTGGGGCCGGTGGCTGGGCTCCTGGCCGACTCGTGGGCCGAACTGGAAGCCACCCGATTATTGGCCTACGCCACCGCTGAGGCCGCTAGAGAGGATCCGTCGGCCCACCTAGACCGGTCGTCGCTGGCCAAGCTGGCCGCCACCGAGGCGGCCAGCCGAGTGGTGGACCGCTGCGTGCAGGTGATGGGCCGATGGGGGCTGATTCGGGGCTCCGACATCGAGCGCTACTACCGCCAGGCCCGGCCCATGCGGATCTACGAAGGAGCCTCCGAGGTGCTCCGGCTGGGCATCGCCACCCGCCTGTGCGACGAGGTGGTCGACAAGCAGGGAGACGAATAGTGGACTTGGGGCTCAACGGCCATGTGACGGTGGTGACCGGGGCCAGCCGGGGGTTGGGAGAAGCCGCGGTGCGGGCCATGGTGGCCGAGGGAGCGCAAGTGGTGGCCGCAGCCCGCTCGGCAGACGCCTTGGCCGCGTTGGCCGACGAGTTGGGCGACGCGGTGGCCGCTGTGCCCTGCGACATGCGGGACCGAGCGGCGGTGGCCAACCTGGTGGACAGCGCGGTGGACAAATTCGGACGTCTCGACTCGGTGGTCAACAACGCAGGCATAGCCCCGGCGTCGAAGTTCGTCGACCAGCCTGACGAGGTGTTCGACGAGGTGCTGGCCGTGAACCTGGCCGCCCCCGCCGCTTTGGCCCGCAGCGCGGCGCGCCATTGGATCGACGCGGGCCAATCCGGCTCAATCATCAACGTGGCCTCCACCTCGGCGCTCAAAGGCAAGGCGCTGCTGGCCGCCTACTCGGCCTCCAAAGGCGGGCTGCTGCGGCTCACCGAAGCTTTGGCCAGCGAATGGGCCCGCTTTGGCATCCGGGTGAACGTGATCGCCCCCGGTGCCTTCGAGACCGAAGCCCAGTCCGCGGTCATGGCCGACCCCGACACCATGGCCGCCCGGCTTCGCAAGATCCCCGTCCGCCGCATGGGCCGACCCGAAGAACTCGGCCCATTGGTGTGCTATCTGGCATCAGAGGCGTCGGAGTTTGTCACCGGATCGTGCTTGGTGATTGACGGCGGCGAGGTGTCCAAACTCTGACCGGGCCAATGCTGGCCTTGTAAGTTTCACAGTCCATACGGAGGTAGCAACCGATGACAATGCAAGCGACGTCCAACAATGCGGTTCACGGCGAGTTGGCCAGCCCCGCTCTGGCCAGCGGCGAATTAGCTGCCATCTCAACCAAGTTCGCCGAGGGTTACGCCCGCATTCGCGACGTGACCGACCGGGATGGCGCTTGCCCGGCGTGGGCCAAGGCGCTGTACATGGCCTGCGCCGCCTCCGTGCGGGGCCAGAGGGAACTGGCCATCCGGGAGATGGCCCGGTCGCGCGAGCTGGGGCTCAGCCTGAGCGACGCCCGTGGAGCCTCGCTGGCCGTGCTCATCTCCCGGGGTGAGGCCACCTACAACGCCTTCGCCCGAGCCATCGACCAGGCGTTTGACATTTCCGCCGATCAATCCTCCGAGCCGATTCCCGACTTCTCCCTGGATCGCCAAGCTGCGCTGGACTACTTCGAGGGCTACTTCGGCTTTGTTCCCGACTACGTGGAGGTGATGGCCGACAATGCCCCCCGGGCCTTGGAGGGCTATGTGCTCATGCGCCAGTGGTCGTTGGCCGAGAACAATCTCGACGCCAAGCACGTGGAACTGCTGTTGTGCACCATCAACGCCGCTGAGTTCTCTAGTCGGTTCGTGAACATCCACGCCAACGGCGCCCGCAACGCCGGGGCCTCCGAGGCCGAGATCACCGAGGCGGTGGTGTGCGCCATCCCCATCTCCGGGGTGGCCTCCTGGCTGCCCGGCGCCGACGGGATCATGGAAGGCCGTTGAGGCTCTATTTCGCCGCCTTACGGCGGACCGAAGTGAGGGGCGCGGGCTGACATGACCGGGCTAATCGCCGCCTTACGGCGGACCGAAGTGAGGGGCGCGGGCTGACATGACCGGGCTAATCGACGTCCACGCCCACATCGTGCTGGAGGGCACGATGGGCGCAGCTGGCCCGTGCGGCCCCGAGATCGGTGCCCACGACAACGGCACCCCTTGGTTCCGGGTGGGCGGCTATCAGCTCGACGGGGTGGCCTACCGGGGGTCGCTGTTCATCGAGCTGGACATGCGCCTCGAGGCCATGGACGCTCAGGGCATCTCGGTGCAGGCCCTGTCGCCCAACCCGCTCACCTACCTCCACTTCATCGAGCCGCAACTGGCCATCGACTTCTGCCGCCGCCACAACGACGACCTGGCCTCGGCGGTGGCCACCCATCCCGACCGGTTCATCGGTCTGGCCGCGCTCCCCATGCAAGACGTCGATGCCGCCTGCACGGAGCTGCAAAGGGCAGTGAAAGAACTGGGTCTCTTGGCGGGCTACACCGGCACCGACTTCGGTACACCGTTGGATGATCCCGCCATGGACCAACTCTGGTCGCTGTGCACCGAGCTAGATGTCCCCCACTTCCTCCACCCCACCCAATCGGGCATCGACGGCCCGCTGCTCGATCCCCGGCTGCGCCGCTGGGACCTCGATCTGGTGTTGGAGTACTCCTACGAGGAGACGGTGGCGGTGGCCACCTTGGTGTTCGGCGGGGTCACCGAGCGCCACCCCGACTTGGACCTGTGCCTGTCCCACGGCGGCGGCACTACGCCAATAGTCCTGTCCAAGCTCCGCAAGCTGGCCGAGCGCCGCCCGGCATCCCCCGAGTGGATCAAAGAGCCGGGGGCCTTCGACCGGGCCCTCAGCCGTCTGTGGTTCGACTGCCACATCACCGGCGCGGCCGAGCTCACCTTGGCCCTAGAGCAATTCGGCACCGACCGCTTGGTCTACGGCACCAACTTCGGCGGCTGGGACCGAGGCACCGGCCCCGACATCGCCCACCTAGCCGACACCCTCAACACCAACGCCACCCGCCTGCTCAGGCTCTAACCACCTAGGAAGTGCCTGAGCTAGGAAGTGCCTGAGCGGGCGGCCCAGCGGGTTTGGGCGATGGCTTCCACTTGGGGGTTGCCGTCGATGAAAGTGGTCTCCAGCAGGCGGTGGGCGATGCGCCAGCCGCCGGGGGTGCGGACCATCTGGTCGATGTATTTGCCGCCCACGATGAAGGTGTCGCCGCCTGGGGTGTCGGCGATGTACTTGGTGGCGGTGAAGTAGCAGCCCGCGATGGCCTTGTCGCCGTCAACTTGAGCCCAATGGCAACCGTTGAGGTGCTGGCTGGCGTCGGCTGGCTCCAGCGACGAGGCGCACTTGGCCACGATGGCCTCCAACCCCTCGAATCGCTCGCCCCGGTAGTCAGCCACCGCATCGGGCAGGAAGACCTCTTTGAGGGCATCCCAGCGGTGGTTGTCCAAGCTCCAGGCGTAGCGGATCTGGATGTGGCGGATGGCGTCTCGGTCGAGCAGGTCGTGGAGCCGATCCACGTCGAGGGCTGGGGCATCTTCTGATCTGGTTTCCATAGACCGGTCAGGTTACGGTGCCGGGCGCAAGCGATACATAGGAGGCATTGATGAGCGGACGACTAACGGGACGGGTGGCGGCCATAACCGGAGCATCCAGCGGCATAGGCCGGGCCGCGGCCGAATTGTTCGCCGCAGAGGGCGCCAAGGTGGCCCTGGGCGACATCCAAGACGACGCCGGTCAGGCGCTGGCCGAGGCCCTGGGCGACGGTGCGGTGTTTGTCCGCTGCGACGTGACATCCGAAGACGATGTGGCTGGCCTGGTGGATGCCGCGGTGGCCGAGTTCGGCCAGCTCGACGTGATGTACAACAACGCCGGCATTGTCGGCGCCGTCGGCCCCATCGACACCACCCCGGCCGACGAGTGGCACGCCAGCATCGACATCTTGCTCCACGGGGTGTTCTACGGGATCAAGCACGCCGCCCGGGTGATGAAGCCCCGCACCAGCGGCTCGATCATCTCCATGTCGAGCACCGCCGGGGTGATGGGCGGTCTCGGACCCCACGCCTACGCCGCGGCCAAGCACGCCGTTGTTGGGCTGACCAAGAACGCGGCCGCCGAGCTGTGCCGCTTCGGCATCCGGGTGAACTGCATCGCTCCCGCCTCGGTACTCACCCCGATGGTGGCCTACGCCCACACCGGCGACCACACCAACATGGACGGCGCCCGGGCCGAGCTCACCACCAGCTCTCCGCTGATCGGCCGTCCCGGCCTCGCCACCGACGTGGCCAGCGCGGCACTGTGGCTGGCCTCCGACGAGTCGGGCTACACCAGCGGCCACACCCTGGCCGTCGACGCCGGGTTCACCACCGGCGCCCGACCTGACGCCCCCGGCTTCGCCGACTATGCCCCCATGATCCGCGAAGCGGGCCGCACCGGGCTCTAGGAGGTTTGGCAGAACGGACAGGGGCTATCTTCGAGTCGTGCCTGAAGAAGCCCCATTGCTCGCCAACGAAGAGGACCACCCCCAAGAGGTGGTCTATGCCGACGGCGACCGTCGGATTGTCACAATGGATTCGGCCCGGTATGTGGACGCCCGCAACCGGGACACCGACGTGGTGGTGCCGTCTTCGTATCTCGGCGTGTTGCCCGCCCGTCTTATGGCCCCCCACCGGCCCAAGGGGGTAATCGGCCATGACGGCTGCATCGGCAAGGACGGCGCGGGCATCTCCGGGCTGTGGTTTTTGGAGGCGTTGGGCATCCCCGCGGCGACGGCCGACGGGATGAGCGCCGAATTGGGCAATGGCCTCGATCTGTACGAGACCGGAGTAATCTCCCGGCTCAACATCTACGCCGAGCGATGCGGGATTGTCGAGGGAATGTCGGTGTCGGAGGCGGCCAAGCTGCTGTTGACCAACGATCCCGGCGAGGTGGACGAGGGCACCAAGATCCGCCGTGAGGTCAAGGCCACCTCCGACAGCGGGCGACAGCTAGTGGTTACCGACTCCATCGTGTTCGCCCTGCCTGAGGACTCCCGCAACGTGCTGGTCACCGCCGGCCACACCGGGCGCAGCGGGGCGGATTTCCTGCTGGAGGTGAGCCCTCACGGTTTCATCTGCTCCGACGGGGGCCGCAGCAAGAACGACGCTGGCATCGCCGGGTTGGCCATCACCGAGGCCCACGGACTGGCCGGAGCGTGCTGCGATGCTTGGAGTGCCCCGGTGGGAGATGCCTTCAAGGCGTACGATGAGGGGATCATCAGCGCGTGCAATCAGCCAGCCCGCGACCGAGGCGTCGAGGTGGGCATGTCCGTCAAAGACGCCGCCGCGGCTCTGCTGGAAGATTGAGAAGGACTGAGCCAAATGTCTGAGCCGACGCCCATCGTCATCACCGGCGGCACGGTGATCGACGGCACCGGCGCCCCGCCCCAGCCCGACACCGCGGTGCTGCTGGAGGGCGATCGAATTGTCGCCGTCGGTCCCGAAGCAAAGTCAGAGGCTGCCGACCGGACAGGCGTCAACATGATCGATGCCGCCGGATCCACAGTGATGCCCGGCATCATCGACGCCCACGTTCACTGCACCTTCGACGACGTGCAGTCCAACGACGAGCTGTTCTTCCACCGCGACCACACCCTGGCCGCGCTGATCGCCGCCCAGAACCTCCAGAAGCTGCTCATGGCCGGGGTCACCGGGTTCTGCGACCCCGACACGCTGTTCTCCATGGGCCCGTCGCTGCGCGACGCCGTTGATTCCGGCGTGGTGGAGGGCCCCCGCATGGCCACCGGGGTGCAGGCGCTGGTCACCGCCGTGGGGGGCACTGCCGGGCGGCTCATTCCCGACACCGGAGTGGTGGGCTACGCGCAGGTGGTGACCACCGTCGACGAGATGATCCAGATGACCCGCCGCCACATCAAGCATGGCGCCGACTGGATCAAAATCCACGCCACCGGGTCCATCCCCCGCCACCAGGGCGAGCTGTTGGCCTGGAAGCCCGAGGAGCTGAAGGCGGTGTGCGACACCGCCCACGAGTTGGAGACCCCGGTTATGGCCCACGCCCGCTCGGCGGGCAGCACCCAAGCCTGCGCCGAAGCCGGAGTTGACCTCATCTTGCACGCCTCATTCATGGACGACGCCGCCCTTGAGGCGGTTATCGACGCCGGGGCCGCCCTCATGCCCACCTTCACTTTCTTGGCCAATCTGGCTGACTACGGCCACTTGGTGGGCGCCGGTGCTGGCATGCAGGATGTGTTCCGAGGCGAGATCGAGGCCACCGCCAAGATGATGGCGAAAGCCCACGACGCCGGTGTGCCGCTGCTATGCGGCTCGGAGTCGGGGTTCGCCCTCACCCCATACGGCCACTGGCACGCACGGGAGATGGAGGTGTTGGTGGAGTCGGTGGGGCTGAGTCCGCTTCAGGCCATCGCCTGTGCCACCGCCAACGGGGCCATCGCAATGCGCATGGAGGGCGAGGTGGGCACGCTGGCCCCCGGCATGGCTGCCGACGTGCTAGTGGTAAGCGGCGACCCCGCAGCCGACGTCACTGTGTTGGCCGACCGGTCCAACCTCAGCCATGTGATCAGCCGGGGCCAGTTGGTAGACCTCGATCGCCCCTGGCCCAACCGGGCCCCCATCCCCGGTGAGAAGGTGGCCAACTGGGCCGCCAGTATTTTGACCAGCGATCTCGTCGGTGGCTGATGCGGATGTGAACAGGCTGGCAGCAGCCGACAGGGGCGATTAGGGCCTTTTGCGCAAGAGCGGGGCTGGGGGTTGCTGGCAATTCTCACGTACGTATAATACGTACATGCCCAATAAGACGATCAGTGTGCCAGATGACGTTGTGCCCATCATCGACAGCCTCGATGTGCCATTCTCAAGGTGGGTGACCGACCAACTCCGGCGCCACTCGGCTTCCTCGAGTCTGACATTCGCCCAGCAACTCGTGGCAGATGCCGCGTTGGCAGCTGGCGAGCGCTTGACCGGGCAGGACGCGCTGGCTGTCGGCGAGCGGATGGAGCGCTCTGCGCCGTGGTAGCGCGCGGGGAGGTGTATTGGGCCAATCTCGACAAGCGACGACCGTGTGTCGTTGTGTCATCCGACGGTGTGCTCGGCGTTGACATCTGGCAGACACATGTCGTGCCGTTGACCTCGAAACTCGAAAGAGCTGGCCTCGCCGGCAACGTGCTGCTCACCTCATCGGCTACAGGTCTGTCGAAGGACTCTGTCGCGGTGCCGCTTGGGCTGGAGTTGGTAGATCGGTCCTGGCTGACTGAGCGCATTGGGCAGCTGCCCAACGCCCTTGTCAATGCCATCGACGACGGGATTCGAGGCGTACTGGGCGTATAGGCGACCTTCCGCTCCAATGGTGCTCATGCCGTCTCTATTGTTGGATAGTTGCCAGGATAACAGCGATAGTTCTGTTTGACTGCTACTTGTTGTATAGCAGTAGAATTATTGCTGTGCTGGGTGAAACATCTGAGATCGTTCGACAGGCGTTGGAGGCAATCGACAGCGGTGCGCGAGCCAGTGACTTGGAGTCCGAGTTGTTGGAATTCAAGGCCGACCGCAGTGATCCCAAGAAAACCCTGCGCATCTTGGCCGAGGTATCGATCTGTCTTGCCAATGCCCAGGGCGGAGCCATTTTACTGGGAGTAGACGACTCCTGTGAGGGGCCCGACGCCTATTCGGGCACCGAGATGGAGGTTGGCCAGATACGGCGTTCGGTCTTCGAGGCCACTACGCCGCATCTCACCGTGGGAGTGAGCGAGTTAGCCCACCTCGGCAAGCGGATCGTGGCGGTGCAGGTGCCGGTCGGAGCCGCGGTACACGCGTTGGTGAGCGGGCGGGTGTTGAAGCGGGTCGGGCGCGACTGCCTGCCCCTTGACCCCGCCGAGGTGGCGGTGCTGGACGATGAGCGTCGGAACTTGGATCGGTCGGCAACGCCGAGCGTCTGCACAGTTGCCGATATTGATTCCACGGCGATGGGATTGGCTCGCAGAGATTTGGAGCACTTGCCCGATAGTCGCTCGAAGCTGGCAGGTTTGTCCGACCTCGACCTCTGTCGGGCAATCGGGGTGGCCGATGCCGGTGGCCGCTTGACGGCCGCCGGTGAACTGATGTTCTGCCAGGGAGCCAGCGAGGTGATCGTGTACCAGCACCGACCGGTTCCCGGAGGCCCTCCTGACGCTGCTGAACGGCTCACACCTCCGCTCATCGTTGCGTATCACCGGGCGGTCGATCTCATCACCGTTCGCCAGCGCCAAGAGCTGATCTATCTTGGAAGCGGCCAACAAGCAGCCCTCGACGACTTCCCCGAGCGGGCGGTTCGCGAGGCATTGGCCAATGCGGTGGCCCATCAGCGGCTGTCCCCCCTCGATCCGGTGCATATTGAGCATTCCGATGTCCTGCTGACGGTGACCTCTCCGGGCGCGCTTGTCGGCGGTGTCACTGTGGAGAACATCTTGACCACGCCTTCTCGACCGAGGAATCGGGTTCTGGTGAAAGCATTTCGCGACTTGGGCCTAATCGAAGAGCTCGGCACCGGGGTGCCGTTGATGTACCGGGAAATGCTGCGAGTAGGCAAAAGTCCCCCCTCTATCACCGCTGGCAAAGACGATGTCCGGGTCTCTCTGTTGGCTGTGCCAGTCGACTTGAGCTTTGCCCGGTTCGCTCTGGCCTTGCCGGCCTCTGAGGGCGGCGACACCGATGAACTGCTGATCCTGTTTCACTTGTGCCGTAACCGCGTGGCCAGGGTCTCTGAGATCGCCGGGCTGTTGCAGCGAGGCAGAAATGAGACCGAGGCCGTCCTCCATCGTCTTGCAGAGCCACCGATTTCGCTAGTGGAGCCAACCCGATCCACGCTGCGTCAGCGCGACCCCAACTTCCGCTTGCAAGCACACGCAGTAGAGCGTCTGGGTTCGTCGGCCTCAGGGTGGCGGTGGATGTCCGAGGACATCGAGAGCCGAGTCGCCGAATACGTCAGCGAGTTCGGACAAATCACCAATCAGGTGGTCAGAAACCTCTTGGGAGTGAGCGCCTCTCGCGCCTCAGCGGTGCTCAGGGACCTGGTAGATCGGAAAGTCCTAGTTAAGACCAGCGAATCCCGCCGTGGCCCAGGAGTCGAATACGGCCCCGGCTCGGAGTTTCCTGAAAAGAACCGCTGAGGCGCCGCCGGATTGGGCAAAACGGTCTCACGCAAACCCTAGCCGCGAGCTTCCGGGGCCGCCCCCATGCCCACCTTCACCTTCTTGGCCAACCTGGCCGACAGGGGTTTGCGGGCTGTGTTTCCTGCTGTTGGGTGCAGTCTTGTGGCCATCGCGGCCAGCCCGGAAAGTACCTCGGCCAGCGGCCGCAGAGCGGTGGCCTTGTCGAGAGAGCGGTCTTGGGTTTGGAGGTATTGAGCGGTGATGGTGTGGTCGGCGGTGAGGTTTCGTATGTAGCGGGCGACGGTTGCGGGTTGTGTCCAGCGTCCGGCGACCATGATGGCGGCGATGTCGGCGCCGGCGGCGGCGAGGTCTTGGGCCATGCCGATTCGGGGGGAGTGGGTGGTGATGCCGGCGGGGTCGATGCCTGCGTTTTGGGCGGCGGCTTTGATTCTTCGTCGGTGGGTGCTGGCGCTGATGGGGAAGATGCGGTGGTGGGGTTGGGCGTTGGGGGGCCGTATGCGCTTGAGGGCTTGGAGGGCGTGGGCGGAGATGGGGCACACGGCGCCTTGGCCGGTCTGGTCGGTTTTGGAGCGGCGGATGAGCACTCTTCCGGTTTTGGTTTCGTCTGAGCGTGAGACGTCGGCCCACCTCAGGGCGAGGAGTTCGCTGCTGCGGAGGGCGGCGTCGTGGCCGACGGCGATCATGGCCAGATCGGCCAGGAGGCGTCGTTTGGCTTGGGGTGGCAGGTGTGGTTGCGCGAGCTGCTGGGCGGTGTGCTGGGCGATCAGTTGGACATGGAGCCACCTGAGCGGTTCGGCCTGGTCGGGCTCGTAGCCGTCGTCGGCGGCTTGGCGGGCGATTCCGCTCATGAGCTGGACCACGTCGGGGTGTTTTGCCGGGTTGTCACCGGGGCGGTCGCGGTGATGATGGGCGACGGCGGCGAGGTAGGTGCGCAGGGTGGTGGGCTTCTTTCCGTCTTGCCACAGGTGGGTGAGCCATCTCTGGAGGTCGCCGGGCGCGGCGGGCAGGGCTGCGGCGCCGTTGTCGGCGGCCCATGTTGCCCAGCTTTTCCATCCGGTGCGGTAGGCCTTGCGGGTGTTGGGAGCCAGCGCGGCCGCTTTGCCCCGGGCGATCAGCCGTTCTACGGCTTCGGCCCGCCAGGCCAGAGCCTGGCCTTGCGGGGGGGGGGGGGGGGGGTGCTCTGGTGCAGAGCCGTGGTGGGGGAGTTGTCTGCTTGTCGGTCCATATCCGATGGAATAGCGGATATGCACGGAAAAATACGAATCGCAGCCAAATCAAGCTAATAGAGCTGAACATGCTGGTATATGGCGGATAATTGCCTTTATCTTCTAGCTGAGGTCCGGGGCGCCTGTCAAGCCTTTCCGGGGATGCCCTGGCGATGAGGCGCGCGGCGGGCAGTCCATCACCTCGCTGACCTCGGCAAACAGACCGCAGCCCGCCCAGCCAGAGATGCAAGGGCACCGGGTTCTTCCGACGCGACTCGACAGTGCCCGGCACCGGCAAGAGCGGTGGCCGCGCTGTCGGCAATGACTCGAACAGGAGCCGAGTCGGCCTGTCTGATGTCGCTGAATTCCCTGCACAGGCGCGGCTCTAGCGCCCCCCTGGCGGGACCTGCGATCCGCGTCTGCTCGCGGCGGACAAAGGCAATTGTCCGCCGCGAGCAGACCGGGGAGCCATATCCATGAAACGCCGACTAGCAACCACCACCATTTTTGTGACAGTGCTGGGACTCGTTCTCGGAGCGCTGGCACTGGCCGGCACGGCTACCGCCCACGATCCGGCGCCGACGGCGGGCTGCGACGCGGACTATGCCCTGAATGTCGCTGGAGACGAATGCACGAAGACGACTACCACGAGCACCCCTGCTGAGTGTCCGAGCGGTTTCCGGTTGTCGGGGTCGAGCTGCACCCGCACTGTTGGGGCTGGGAGGCCTCGTTGTCCGGTGGGGCAGAGTCTGGATACGCAGTTCGGGACTGCGGTGTGCCGCGGTACCCGCACCGTTGCTGCTGAGTGTCCGAGCGGTTACCGGTTGTCGGGGTCGAGTTGTTCTCGTACTGTTGGGGCTGGGAGGCCTCGTTGTCCGGTGGGGCAGAGTTTGGATACCCAGTTCGGAACCGCGGTGTGCCGCGGTACCCGCACCGTTGCTGCTGAGTGTCCGAGCGGTTACCGGTTGTCGGGGTCGAGTTGCGTCCGCACCATCGACTTCGGGCCGGCAGTCAATAAGTGCCCGAGCGGGTATCGGACAGGCGCGTTCGGGATCTGTTATCGCACCTATAGGGCCAAGTGCCCCAGCGGGTACACCCTTACCTCAAACGGCACGTGCATCATTCGGGAACTGGGACTGACGACGCCGTCGACCTGCAACGCCGGCGACTCCCGATCACGCGCCACGTGCACCGCCACCACGGCGCCAGTCCCGACCTGCAACCTCGGCACTCCCAGCGCAGGGCGATGCGTCGGAACAGCAATCGACTTCCCCACCTGTTCGAGCGGCACTCGGTCGGGGGGTACCTGCACCATTGCCACTGAGTCGACGCCTACTTGTTCTTCGGGGTCTTTGTCGGGGTCGTCTTGCGTTCGCACCGAGACGCGGGCTCCCAGTTGTTCGGGCGGCATCCGGTCGG